>ERZ795043.6-NODE-6-length-359774-cov-16.333599_pt1:0-270000 | contig 359774 bp, 363 predicted proteins | sample MGYA00375127_ERZ795043 | MGnify/ENA primary metagenome ERZ795043 (study PRJEB30172, sample SAMN05518447) | compost metagenome | isolation source: Feedstock adapted compost from Newby Island compost facility, Milpitas, CA | place: USA:Newby Island compost...
GCCGGTAAAAATTTATAAAAGAGGTAGTCTGTTTTAAATGGACTATCTCTTTTTTGTTTATAATTTTTATAAGCAATAAAATAATAGACACATATATTGTATAAAAGAGTTATAATGATAATTAAAGATTATATATTTTATGGTGATGAAATGATTATGAAAATTAAAGAAGACTTTGTAAATAAGATGAGATTTCTGTTAAAAGATGATTTCGAGAAGTTTATGAGAGAATATGAAAAAGAGCCTTATAGGGGACTTAGAGTCAATACTCTAAAGATTTCAGCTGATGAGTTTTTAAGAATTTCTCCATTTAAATTAATATCTGTACCATGGTGTGATACAGGATTTTACTATGATCAAAATGATAAACCAGGAAAGCATTATTACCACGATGCTGGTTTATTTTATATTCAGGAACCAAGCGCTATGGCGGTAGTAGAAGCATTGAATCCTGTGCCAGGAGATATCGTATTAGATTTAAGTGCGGCGCCAGGAGGTAAATCTACACACATAGCTTCAAAGCTCAATGGGGAAGGCTTATTAGTATCAAATGAGATCAATTCCAAGAGAGTAAAAGTTCTTGCAGAAAACATTGAAAGGATGGGTATAAGAAATGCTGTAATTTTAAATGAGTCACCAGAAAAACTTGAAAAGACATTTAAAGATTATTTTGATAAAATACTTGTTGATGCCCCATGTTCTGGCGAAGGAATGTTCAGAAAAGATGAAACGGCAAGAGATGAATGGTCTTTGGAAAATGTGTTAAGCTGTGCCTATCGCCAGAAAAAGATAGTGGATAGTGCATCATGTATGTTAAAGCCTGGCGGAATAATGGTATATTCAACGTGTACATTTTCTCCGGAAGAAAATGAAGGTGTAATCGACCATTTTCTAAAAAATCACAGCGACTTTGAATTAATAGAAATTTATAAGCATGAGGGATTTGATAATGGACATTCAGAATGGGTCAATGGATGCAGTGACTTAAGAAAATGTGTAAGGCTTTGGCCACACTTATTAAAAGGCGAAGGTCATTTTATAGCTAAACTCAGAAAAAATGGTATCTATGATAAGAGCAGCAATAGCAAAGTAAAATTTAAACAAAGAAAGGGCTTTGTTGACAAACTTTTTTACGATTTTATTGACAATTATCTCAATATAGATGTGGAAAAATTGAATTTACAAAAGATAGGTGATCATGTTTATCATGTTCCTGAAGAAACGATGGACTTATCTGGAATAAAAGTGTATAGATGTGGATTTGATCTGGGACAGTTAAAAAAAGGAAGGTTTGAGCCATCTCATTGGCTGGCAATGGCTTTAAAAAAAGATGAGACCAAGAGAATTTATAATTTGAGGGCTAATGAAATAGAATCATATATTCATGGTGAAACATTAAATATCGATATCGATGATGGATGGGTACTTCTTTTAATTGATGGCTATTCAATTGGTTGGGGAAGAGCAGTTAAAGGAGTATTAAAAAACTATTATCCTAAAGGCTTAAGAAAATAAAATAAATTTTTAAAACAAGGTACATAATAATATTTACCTTGTTTTTATTTTTATGAGAAAAAAATAATAGGAAATTGGGAATAATAATTTTGTCACTATATTTTGGGATAAAGGAGATGTGTTTTTCTTGGAGTTTATTACATTTGTACATATATTAATAGGAGCTTTATTGATATTATTTCTGTTAATGATTTTCAATAGGTATTCAAAAAAGAATAATTATGAAGAAAGGGATTTACATGATGTTTTGCTGAATCATGATGAACTAATGAGACATGCTCAAGATTTAGCGCAGAACCATTATGTAATGAAAGACACTAAGCTAAATTATATGCTTATACCACGTATGAACAAAAGCTATAGCTACATAAAATCTGTTTACAGAAACATTAACATGAATGGAGAAACACAATCAATATCACAAGATGCTGAATGGCTTTTAGATAATTTCTATATCATTGAAGAACAGGTAAAAGAGATTAGAAAAAGCCTATCGAAAGGTTATTATTCAGGGCTTCCAGGACTTAAAAACAGCATATTAAAAGGTTACCCAAGGGTATATGCTATTGCGTTGGAACTAGTGTCACATACAGACGGAAGAATTGATGAGGATACAATCGTAGATTTCATTAATGCTTACCAGTCGAAGTCGCTTTTGTCAAGTGGTGAACTGTGGGCACTGGGCTTGATGATAAGAATTGCATTGATTGAAAATATTAAGAGAAGCTCAGAAAAAATAGTTATTACACAGAAACAGTGGAATAAAGCCGATGAAGTTGCAAATATCATATTTGCAAACAGGAACATGACGTTTGATGATGTTAAAAAATTAATACACGATAAAGTGCTGACTGTAGGAAGAATACCTACATCCTTTTTTGAGAGATTGTTGCAAAGAATAAGGATGGAAGGTGATGATTCAACAATACTAGTACAATATATAGATAGAATTCTCCAAGAATACGATACGAATATATCCGATATAGTCGAGCTAGACCATCAAATATTAGCTGCAAGACAGGTGGCAATCGGCAATGCTATAACCAGCCTTAAATATGTTTCAACATTAGATTGGGCGCAGATATTCGAAAAGCTTAGCAACGTAGAGCAGATATTGAGGCAGGATCCTGACGGTACATATGAGATGATGGATTTTGAATCGCGGGATTATTACAGACATGAAATTGAAGAGATAGCAAAAAGATACAATACGTCAGAGACATATGTTGCCAGAAAAGCTTTGGAGTGTGCAAAGGAAGTATTAAATGACAACAACAAGCCAGGATACATAAATCATGTAGGATTTTATATAATAGGCAAGGGTAGAAGCATATTAGAAAGCAAAATAGGACATAAGAAAAACAATTTGAAATTAAATCGTATCGTAAAAAAACACATAGCCGTCTTTTATATATCATCTATCATTGCATTGACAATATTGATTGCAGCTGCTCTGTCAGTTCTTTTAATCATGAAAGGTGCAAATGTCGCTTATGCTGCTACTTTAGCAGCTATATCTATAATACCTGTAAGCGAGATTGTTGTACAGGCAGTTAATTGGGTGATAATACATGTTAAAAAGCCTACAATAATACCAAAGATAGAACTTAAAAACGGTATACCTGAAGAATCTGCGACTATGGTAATTATACCGACACTGCTGACAAGCGTTAAAAGGGTTAAAGAGTTATTGTCGCAGTTGGAAGTAATATATATATCAAATAAAGAAGATAATCTTTACTTTGCTGTTGTTGGAGACTTTAAAGATGCTAAAAAAGAAAAATTAGATGACGATGAGGAGATAATAAACAGTGCTCTTCAAGGCATAAGAGAGCTTAACGGAAAATACTCCAAAGGGAAAGATATATTTTTCTATTTCCATAGAAAACGAGTATTTTGTGAAATGCAAAATGCGTATATGGGCTGGGAAAGAAAAAGAGGTGCCATAATCGAGTTTAATGAACTTTTAAATGGTTCAAAAGAGACAAATTTCTACATAAAAAGTGTAAGTGTTGAAGATTTGCCAAGTATAAAATATGTCATTACACTTGATGCAGATACAAATTTAATAATGGATACTGCTAAAAAACTTATTGGGACAATGATGCATCCACTTAATAAAGCAGTGATTGACAGAGAAAGAAATATAATAGTTGAAGGATATGGACTTCTTCAACCGAGGATTGGGGTGGACATTGTCTCTTCCAGTTCGTCTATTTTTTCTGCGATATTCGCAGGATATGGCGGTATTGATCCTTATACGACTGCAGTTTCTGATGTTTATCAGGATCTCTTTGGGGAAGGTATTTTTACAGGCAAAGGAATATACGATGTTGCGGTATTTAGAAATATTCTTAAAGATTTGATACCTGATAATTCAGTGCTAAGCCATGATTTGCTTGAAGGTTCTTTTGTGAGAACAGGGCTTGTGACAGATATTTTGTTAATTGATGGTTTTCCATCAAAGTACAATTCGTATATGATGAGATTACATAGGTGGGTAAGAGGTGATTGGCAGCTTTTACCATGGCTTGCAAAAAGGATTAGAACAAGAAATGGCGATTACATAGAAAATCCTTTGTCGATAATCTCAAAGTGGAAAATAATCGACAATTTGAGAAGAAGCCTTGTAGCGCCATTTACTCTGCTTCTGTTGTTTATTGGTATTTTGTTGCCAATAAACAACATGTTAACATACTTACTGGTGCTATTAGTCATGTTTGCACCTTTTATCGCTGGTGTGATTGACATTTTGATAGGAAAGATTAGATCAAGGTCAAACAATCGCGACAATTTATTTACAAACAGCATTAAAAATACATTTTATACAGGAGCACTGCAGTTTGCATTTTTGCCATATCAAAGTTATATGATGATGGATGCGATAATTAGGACTCTATACAGAGTCTATATATCAAAGAAAAATCTTTTAGAATGGATAACAGCGGCAGATATGGAAAGGCGGCTTAAAAATGATTTTTTGAGTTTTTTAAGCAAAATGTGGATATCGATATTAGTAGGGTTCATTTTTATTCTATCGAGCGCATATTTTAAACCGGGTATGCTGTATTATTCTGTAATTACAGCATTAATATGGATTGTATCGCCTTTCATTGCATTTAAGATAAGCTGTCCTATAGTAGAACACGAATCAACTTTGGAACAATCAGACATTAGAGAGCTAAGGAGATTAGCGAGAAAAACCTGGAGGTATTTTGAGGATTTTGCAACGGAGCAGGATAATTATTTGCCTCCTGATAATTTCCAACTAGATCCTTATGCAGGAGTAGCAAGGAGGACTTCTCCAACAAATATTGGTTTGTATCTTTCATCTACAATATCAGCTAGAGATTTTGGATATATTACTACTTCTGAGATGATAGACAGAATCGAAAAGACGGTATCCACCATAGAGAAAATGGAAAAATGGCATGGACATCTTTACAATTGGTATAAAACAGATAGTCTAGAGCCACTTAAACCATACTATGTCTCTACAGTTGACAGCGGAAATCTTGTTGGATATATGATAGTACTTAAAGAAGGATTAAAAGAGGTCTTAGACAAACCTTTAACTGAAAATTTACGGGATGGATTGTTAGACTTGATAAACATATTAAATGAAGGCGTAAAAAATAAAAAAATAAAATTTGAGATGCCTAACAGAGATTATACTGTCTGCGATTGGTATCAACAACTTAAGCGGCTAAAAAATGAATTGGACGGTATAAAATTGGATGACGAGGATGGATGGTACCCAAAAACTGTAGAAACTGTCGATTCATTCATTAAAGAATTGGAAGATTTATTGCCAATTGTCGAGAAAGAAAATGAATACGAAAAATTGTTTGATTTAAATAATGATATTTCATTAAATAGTTTAAAAGTAAGGTATAAAGAAATTATAGATTCACACGCATCTATGGAGGCAGAAGAATTTATAGAGCCATATAAAAAAATTACATCTTTGATAGACAGGGTGCACGATTTGATAGGCAGATTAAGCAATCTTGTTGAAAAGACAGAGTTTAGACCTTTATTTGATACAAGAAGGCAGCTTTTTTCTATAGGCTACAATATTGAAGATGAAAAATTGACAAAGTCCTATTATGATTTGTTTGCATCAGAGGCAAGGCAGGCTAGTTTTATAGCTATAGCAAAAAAAGAAATTGATGTGAAACATTGGTTTAGAATGGGAAGGATGGTAACAGTAGAAAATTATTTAAGGGGCTTAGTTTCTTGGTCAGGAACCATGTTTGAATATTTTATGCCTCTTTTGATAATGAAGAACTACAAAAATACGCTTTTAGACCAGACATATAAATTTGTCATCGTGATGCAGAAAAAATATGCCAAAAAGTATGACATACCCTGGGGGATATCTGAATCAGGTTTTTACTCTTTTGACATCAAGCTTAATTATCAGTATAAGGCATTTGGAGTGCCTTGGCTGGGGCTTAAAAGAGGATTATCCCATGACATTGTGATAGCACCGTATGGAACAATGCTGGCTTTGCAGATAGATCCTCAATCTGTTGTGAAAAACATAAAAAAATTAAAAGAACTGGGAATGGAAGGCAAGTATGGTTTCTATGAGGCGATTGATTTTACGCCAGAAAGGATGCCTTATGGGGAAAAATATGCTATAGTTAAAAGCTTTATGTCGCACCACCTGGGTATGAGCATGTTAGCTTTAAATAACTTCATAAATAAAAATGTGATGCAGAAAAGATTTCATTCAGATCCTTATATAAAATCAGTTGAAATATTGCTACAAGAGAGAGTACCAGATGGTACAATGCTGCTTAAAGAAGAAATAGAGGCACAAAGGGAATTTGAAGAGCCAAAGAGGGAAGAAGTAAAGACAGTAAGGGTTATAGAAGAATTAGATAGCTTTCTTCCACAAGTCCATATTCTCTCAAATGGAGATTACTCTGTGCTTTTAACAGATAGAGGTACTGGTTACAGCAAAAAAGAAGGAACAAATATAACAAGGTGGAAAAATAGCCTGGATGAGATTCACGGAACATTTATATTTGTGCAGAATACAAACTCAAACACTACTTGGTCAACAACGTATGCTCCATTTTATGCAAAAGATGAAAAGTACAAAGTAGTATTTAAGCAAGACATGGCCAAGTTCATAAAAAAGGTTGGTAATATTGATACTGAGACAGAGGTGATTGTTTCTCCTGAGGATAATGTGGAGATAAGGCGTGTCACATTGAAAAATCATAGTAGTCATTCAAGGACACTGGAGGTGACAAGCTATTTTGAACCAGTTTTAAGCGATATTAATGCCGATATAGCCCATCCGGCTTTTAATAAGTTGTTTATAAAAACAGAGATTTTGTTTGACAGTGATATGATAGTTGCTAACAGAAGACCTAGAGATTTGGGAAAATCATCTTTGTGGGCTGCTCACGCTGTTTCTGTTGAAGGCGGTGAGACAATAGGTGATACACAGTTTGAGACAGACAGAACAAAGTTTATAGGTAGAGGCAGGACTCTTAGGAATCCCAGGGCTCTTGAAGCAGACAGACCATTATCGAATTCAGACGGTCCTGTCCTTGATCCTGTCATGTCTTTGAGAAAAAGAATAAAATTGGAACCAAATCAGACAGCTAGAGTAATTTTCATCACTGCTGTGGCAGAATCGAAATCTGAGGTTGTAAAACTGGCAAACAAGTATAAAAATGCCGGAGCTACCGAAAGGGCATTTGAAATGTCAGTATCCCGCGGTAAAGTGGAGTTAGACTATCTCAACTTAAAGTCAGACGAGTTAGGTCTTTTTCAGCAGATGCTGCCGCACATAATATATTTAAGTCCTGTCAGGATGAAAAAGGCAGATTACTTATTGAAAAATAGAAAAGGCCAGTCTGGACTGTGGGCGTACGGTATATCCGGTGATATTCCAATAGTGCTCTTAGAAATCAGCAAAAAAGAGGAGATACCAATATTGAAGCAACTGCTGAAGGCTCATGAGTATTGGAGGATGAAAGGATTATATGTAGATTTGGTGATTTTAAATAATGATAAAGGCGGTTACATTGATGCTTTAGGCGACAAAATTAAGGATGTAATAAGCGGTAGTTTTGCCTACAACATAATAGGAGAATATGGTGGTGTATTTCTGCTTAATAAAAGCAATTTAAAAGATGAAGATTACATTTTATTAAATACTGTTGCAAGGCTTTCGCTTACTGCTGACATGCCTATTGAAAAACAACTTGAATATGATGCTGGTGAAAAAGATAGTAAATCCAAATTGCTTGATATAAAAAATGCAGAAAAAAATTACCCTGTTCCGCTGCCAGAAAATATACCACTGTATTACAGCAATGGATATGGTGGGTTTTCTATGGATGGACATAAATACGTGATAGATTTGGATGGTGACAAGGAGACGCCTATGCCGTGGATAAACGTAATTTCAAATTATAAATTTGGCTTTCAAGTTTCTGAATCAGGCAGTGGCTACACCTGGTCAGAGAACAGCAGAGAATACAAGATTACACCATGGTCAAACGATCCTGTTTTAGATGAAAGCGGGGAAATCTTATACATCAGGGATGATTTAACAGGTGCATTTTGGACGATTACAGCCAAACCCATAAGAGATGGTGGACAGTATATTGCAGAGCATGGATTTGGACATACATTATTCAAACATGTTTGCTCAGGAATAAGCCATGAAATGTTAGAGTTTGTACCAATGAATGATACTGTGAAAATATCGCTTGTAAAACTTAAAAATATTAGCGGCGAAAAAAGGATGTTAAGTCTATACTATTATGTAAAGCCTGTATTGGGTGTCTTTGAAAATTTAACATCCCATTATATAGTAACAGAAATGGATAAAGACATGAATGCACTGCTTATGAGAAACGTATTTAATGAAGATTTTCTTGGCAGAATATCTTTTGTAAGTGCGTCTTATAAAATACAATCATATACGGGAAATATGTCGGAATTTCTGGGACCTGATTTTGACACCAAGCGACCAGAATCATTAAAAAGAGAATCTCTATCGAATAATGTTGGAGTTGGGTTTAGTCCATGTGCTGCAGTACAAATTAATGTCGATTTAGAAGAAAATGAGGAAAAAGAGCTGGTATTTTTGCTGGGAACAGGCATGTCGACAGATGAGGTCAATCGCATAATAAATTATTACAAAAATCTGGATAATGTGAAAGAAGCTTTGAGTTATGTGGATACGTTTTGGAACAATTTTGTTGGAACCATACAGGTAAGCACGCCTGATAAGTCTATGGACTTACTATTAAACGGATGGCTCCTTTATCAGACCATATCCTGCAGAATATGGGCAAGATCTGCATTTTATCAGTCAGGAGGTGCATATGGTTTTAGAGATCAGCTGCAGGATACTATGAATGTGGTATATGTGGCACCGGAACTTACGAGGGCTCAAATATTAAATGCCTGTGCACATCAATTCAAAGAAGGAGATGTTCTCCATTGGTGGCATCCGGGGACAGATAGAGGCATAAGGACAAAATATTCAGACGATCTTCTCTGGTTGCCTTATGCTGTAGCGGATTACGTAAGCGCGACAGGTGACACGGAAATACTAAATGTTAAAATGCCTTTTTTGGACGAAGAACCGCTAAAGGATGAAGAAGACGAAAGGTATGGCAAACCAGTAGTATCAGATGAAATTGCCACAGTTTATGAGCATTGCATAAGAGCCATAGAACATTCATTGAAATTTGGTCAGCATGGAATACCACTGATGGGTTCTGGCGACTGGAATGATGGAATGAACATGGTGGGCAACAAAGGAAAAGGTGAGAGCATATGGCTTGGGTGGTTTATGTATGTTACACTTAAAAAGTTTATACAAGTTTGTATTGAAAATAACGACTACGAGAGGGTTGAAAAATACAAAAAGGTTGCCGATGACATAATCAAATCAATTGAAGAAAATGGATGGGACGGAAGCTGGTATAGAAGGGCATACTTTGACAGCGGAATTCCGCTTGGTTCTAGTCAAAACAATGAATGCAAAATAGATTCAATAGCACAGTCATGGGCTGCAATATCTGGTGCAGCCAAATGGGATAGAGTAAAAGAAGCGCTTGATGCGTTGGAAAATTACTTGATAGATTATGACAATGCCATTATAAAGCTTCTGTCTCCACCTTTTGACAAAGGTGATCTAAACCCCGGCTACATTAAAGGATATGTACCTGGTGTTAGGGAAAATGGCGGTCAGTATACACATGCAGCAATATGGGCTATAATGGCATATGCTGTAGTTGGCGATGGGGATAAAGCGTATAGGCTTTATTCCATGATAAATCCAATAAATCATTCCAGGACGCCTATTGAAAACTCCAAGTATAAAGTTGAGCCTTATGTCATGGCTGCCGACGTCTACGCAGTAGAGCCAAATACAGGCAGAGGCGGCTGGACATGGTACACTGGTTCTTCTGGATGGATGTACAGAGTAGCAATTGAACACATATTAGGATTTAAGAAAGAAAAAAATATGCTTATTATAAATCCATGCGTGCCAAAGGATTGGACGAAGTACAAAATAGAATATATATACAGAAATAATACTAAATATATCATCCAGGTAGAAAACCCTGAAAGGATAAACAGAGGTGTACAGGAAGTCAATGTGGATGGAAAGATAGTGGATGGCAATAAAATTGCTCTCAAGGATGACGGACAGATACATCAAGTATCTGTGATGATGGGAACGAAAATATCAGTTAAAGCGTAAACAAGATTAGCAGATGAATAAGCTTCATCTGCTAATCTTTTATTTAAAGTGGAGAATAGCATTGACTTTATGTGATATCTGTTATATTATATATATAACAAATATGACATAGGAGGTGAAGTTCAATATTGCTATTAAGAATAGAATTTGAGTCAGATATACCTATATATATGCAAATAAAAAATCAGATAATAGAAGGGATAGCGTTGGGGATGCTTAAAGAAGGTGATGAATTGCCTTCTATACGACAGTTGGCAACTGATTTTGGAATAAATCTTCATACGGTAAAAAAAGCCTATGACATTTTGAAAGATGAAGGATTTTTAAATGTTCACAGGAGGAAAGGGTACGTTGTAACTAAAAATGCTACTGCTGATGATAATTTTATTGAAAGCTTAAAGAAAGAGATTCACCCTATACTGGCAAATGCATACTGCAGAGGCATGACGCAGGATGAGATATTAAGAATATGTAAAGAAATTTTAGAGCAGTTTAAAAATAAAGTATAGGAGGCTTGCTGAAATGAATACTCTATATTATATTAATCTTCTAATACCATATGTCATATTAATTGTAATAGGATCTATTACACCGTTTATTACGCGAAGAACTATTATATTTGGCGTTTACGTGCCTAAAGAATTCTCATCTGATAGAGAGATACAAAAAATAAAAAGAGCGTATTTAGTTAATTTTCTAGTTACAAGTATAGTTTTTTTAGCATTTATATTGTTCAAAATCAACAATATAAACATTGCAATTGGAGGAATTTTTATTGAAATAATACTGATGCTTATGATGTATATGAGAGCACATTTGCAGGTAGCTGCTTTAAAGTCTGAAAAAGAGTGGAGTAAAGGGAAAAAAGAAATTGCGGTTGTAGACATGGACTTTAGGAAAGAAAAGATAGTTGTATCGCCTTTATGGTTTTTATTGTCAATAGCAATAATCATTTTAACTGTGGCTGTAGGAATTAATAGATATCCTAACATGCCATCTAGGATACCTATTCACTTTAATTTACAAGGAATGCCGGATTCGTATGCATCAAAAACAATTGTTTCAGTTTTTTCATTCAGTATTGTACAACTGATTATGACGGTTTTGATGTTTGTTTCATATAGGATGATAGAATTAGCAAAACAGCAGATAGATCCATCAAATCCAGAAATATCGAAAGAAAAAAATCTTAAGTTTAGAAGAATATGGTCTGGTTTTGTTGTTTTTGCTTCTACCTTAATAAATGTCATTTTAATGGGCACAGCGTTTACTGTTTATGGAGCAATAAAAGACTGGCAAAGCAAAATAGCTATTTTTTCTATATTGCCGGGGCTAATCATAGCAATTGCTGCAATAGTTATATCTGTAATGACTGGTCAAGGAGGTGAAAGGATCAAGATAGATAGAGAAAATAATAAGCCGAGTTCGGTGGATAGAGATGATGACAAATATTGGAAAGTAGGCTTAATTTATTATAATCCAGATGATCCGGCATTATTTGTTGAGAAGAGATTTGGCGTAGGGTGGACTGTCAATTTTGCAAGGCCGTCTATATGGGTCGGTATAATAGTTTTGATATTGATAATCATGTCAATAAGTATGATAAACGTAAATGTGATGAAATAAAATTGTGAGGGAGAAATTTATTATGGTTAATGGTTTAAAAATGGCTTTTATTATTATTTCAATAATCTTCTCGATCTTGATTCCTGTCTTTGCTGTTGCTTACTCATATAAAAGGTTTAAAATTTCATTTAAGGCTTTGTTTACAGGTGCTTTGATTTTTATTGTATTTGCTTTGATTTTAGAATCAACACTTCACTCTTTTATATTCAAATATACTGCCATAATACATCATCCTTATGCGTATGCATTTTATGGTGCATGTGCTGCTGCTATATTTGAGGAATTTGGAAGGTTAATAGGTTTTAAGACTATACTTAAGAAGTATCGAAATTGGAAAGACGGTTTAAGTTATGGCTTAGGACATGGCGGAACAGAGGCTATCATTATCGGTGGAATCAGCAATATCAATAATTTAATATATTCATTCATGATAAATTCTGGTTCACTTGAACCCCTAAAAGCAAAATTACCGTTTGGAACAGTTGATCAAATAAAGAATGCAATAATTAATACACCTTCATACATGTTTTTAATCAGCGGTTTTGAAAGATTGTTTGCTTTTACACTGCAAATAGCACTCTCGATTTTAGTTCTTTATAGCGTAAAAAGTGGCAGATATAAGTATTTTATATATGCACTGTTACTGCATTTCATAACGGATATATTCGCTGCATTATATCAAGCAAAAGTTCTTAAAAGTATTTTTGTTGTAGAGATTATTGTCTTTGTGATAGCTGTATTTTCATTTGTGTTTATTGTCAAATTAAAAAAGATTGTAGAGAAAATTTCGTAGAAAAATTAATACTCTATTTACAATTTGTTCCATATGAAACAATTTATTAAAATAGCTTTTCAATAAAAATTAATACAAAATTTATATTTTAGTGCTTGAAATTGAAAATTAAATGGTTAATATTAGAATTAGAGATAATATCAAGAAAGGAGATGCATAAATATGGATGCATCGGTAATTTCAATCCTAAGTACGGTTTTTATAGTTGTATTTGCCATTGAGGCTATATGGTGGATTGTGTGGATGGCAATATCTGTAACCAGAAAGATTTTCGCTAACTTCTATTTCATGCTTGTAACATTTATAATTTGGGGTGTTATAGGGATAGTAACAATCATAAGAATGAATCCTAATTATGCAATAATTGATGTCATATTGGCTATCGTACCATTCATTATACTTCCAGGTATGGTAAAGATTATCACAGAATATCAAAGAGGTGTTTTATTTCGTTTTGGTAAATTATCTGGCTTGCTGGGACCCGGTTTTAACGTGATATTTCCATTTGGTATAGATAAGGTAATAAAAGTTGATTTAAGGACATTTACAATCGATGTTGCAAAGCAAGAAGTCATTACAAAGGATAACGTTCCTGTAAATGTTGATGCTGTCGTGTACTTTAATGTTTTAGATCCTATCCTTGCCATAACAAAGGTTGCGAATTATACACAAAGTACGACGCTTCTAGGTCAAACTATATTGAGATCAATTCTTGGTCAACATGAACTTGATGAAATGTTGGCAAAGCGAGCTGAACTGAATGAAAAGCTCAGAGAATTGCTGGATGAAGCGACGGACCCTTGGGGTATCAAGGTTACAGCAGTTGAGATAAAGAGCATTGAGCTTCCAGATACGATGAAAAGGGCAATGGCAAAACAGGCAGAGGCAGAGAGAGAAAGGCGAGCAAAAGTTATATTTGCAGATGGCGAATTTCAAGCATCGCAAAAACTTAAAGAAGCGGCTGCTGTCATATCGGCAGAACCTGCTGCACTGCAGTTAAGGTACCTTCAGACACTCCCTGAAATAGCAGCAGAAAAGAATTCTACGATTCTGTTTCCAATACCTATAGAGCTTTTTAATATTTTTACTAAACTGACAGAAAGCAAAAAAGACGAATAAAATAGATAAAACTTTATGGGATCTTAATTAAAAGGTCCCGTTTTTGTTTTACATAATTTAGCATATAATAAATGAGAATATAAATTGAAAATGAAGGGATTTTTATGATATTAACTATTATGACTTATAATATTCATGGTGGAAAAGATATCGATGACAATTTGACCATATACGGCATTTCAAGCTTTATAAAACAATCAAAAGCCGATGTAATAGGTTTGCAAGAAGTCGACACATATTTGGGGCGCTCATATTTTTTAAACGAAATAAAATATTTAGCTAAAAGGCTTAAGATGTATTACGCATTTGGACCAAATATAAAAATTGGCTTAGGTTCATTTGGCAATGGAATATTGTCGCGATATCCCATTGTAAAGAAAAATAATTATCACCTGACTTCTACTGGCGAAAGAAGAGGTGTATTGTCAGTACTGATAGAATTAGATAGTTATAGAAAAATATGGTTTCTGACAACCCATTTGGGGCTTAATAGCAAAGAAAGAGTAATTCAATCACAGGAGATATTAAAGATTATTAAAAGATTAGATTATCCTGTGATTTTAACAGGTGACTTTAATGAAACACCTGAGAATGAAGCATATTCAATAATTAATCATGTACTTGTTGATGGAGCATTTAGTGCTAATTCTGATTATTATTCATATTTAGATGGTGATGAGCCTGTTAGAATAGACTATATAATGCATTCAAAGGATATAAGCGTTGAATCTATACAGGCAGTTGATTGCAATCTATCAGATCATTTTCCTGTAATAGCTTCTGTCAGATGCAATTTTGATTAAAGTACTTGACACATGGACAAAAATAAATTATTATGTAAATAACAAGTCATTACTTTATCACTCTACAAAGATAAAGTAATTTAGATGGTTAGCGAGGTGCTTTGATGAAAAATTTACCTGATGGAGTACAGGATTTTTTGCCTGAGGAATTAAGATTTAAGCACAGTATAGAAAATATATTGAGAAAAACATTTGAATCGTCTGGATATGAAGAAATAATGCCTCCAACATTTGAATACATGGAAAATTTCAGTAATACTTCAGGCATTTTTTTTGACGAAAATAATCTTTATAGATTTTTTGATAAGAAAGGAGATCTTCTTGCATTAAGACCCGATGTTACAACACAAGTTGCAAGGATAGCATCTACAAAATACAATGAATATCCTCTTAAATTTTGCTACATCGCTAATGTGTACAGATATGACAATCCACAAGTTGGCAGGATGAGGGAGTACACGCAAGCGGGAATAGAGCTTATTGGGAAAAATCATGAGTATTCTGATGCGGAATGTATATCCGTCGCGGTAGAAGCGCTGAAAAACATAGGCATAAAAGATTTTAAAGTTGACATAGGTCAGGCAGAGTTTTTTAAATCATTGCTGGATGATTTAGGATTAGCTCGGAATGAAGAACAGGTTTTAAAAGAATTGTTAGAGCAGAAAAATCAATCGGAGATAGAGTATTTTCTCAAAAACAATAATATAACGGGCCATAATTATGAATTAATAGTTAATCTGCCTCTGTTTTTTGGAGATATAGAGATAATAAAAAAAGCAAAAGATGTATATAAATTTGAAAAAGCTAATAGGACTTTAAATTATTTGGAAAGAGTCTATGATATTTTGAAAGACTTTGGGATGGACAAATATATAACATTTGATTTGGGCATGGTTCAAAGCATCGATTATTATACAGGACTCATATTTAGAATATTTGTAAAAGATTTGGGATACGCAATTTGCGCAGGAGGCAGGTACGATAATTTGCTTAAAAATTATGGGAAAGATTTGCCTGCAACTGGTTTTGCTATCAGCGTAGAGAGAGCTATGCTGGCGGTGCAAAATCAAAGCGAGAAATTCACTAAGAAGCCAAAAAGTGTAGCGGTACTTTGCAATGATAGTAGCAGAAAAGAAGCCTACCATATAGCATTGAAATTGAGAAATGAGGGGAATATAGCAGAGCTTGTAATCAAGGGTAATGAAGATTATCTAAAGAAAAAAAGATTTGATGAGATTATTAAGGTAGGTGTACAAGATGGATAGCATAACAGTTGCGCTGCCGAAAGGAAGAATGGCAGATAAATCTTTCGAAATTTTTGCGTCATGTGGTATATCAGAAAATATTCAAAATGAAATGTCGCGAAAGCTTTTTATATGTGATATTGAGAGAAATTTAAAGTTTATACTTGTTAAACCTACAGATGTGCCGACATATGTTGAACATGGAGCAGCTGATATAGGCGTTTGCGGAAAAGATGTGCTTTTAGAGCTTAAAAGGGATTGCTATGAAGTGCTTGATTTAGGATTTGGAAAGTGTAAAATGGTGGTCGCTGGTCCCACCAATAAGAAGAATACTTTTTTAAGCAACAAAAGAGTTGCAACGAAATTTCCTTCAATAGCTGAAGAATTTTATAAGAAAAAAGGAGAAAATGTAGAAATCATAAAGCTAAATGGCTCTGTCGAATTAGCTCCATTGGTAGGGTTATCTGAAGTGATTGTGGACATTGTAGAAACGGGTACAACGCTTAGAGAAAACGGGCTTACTGTATATGAAGAAATATTTCCATCAAGTGCAAGGCTTATTGTGAATAAAGCCAGCATGAAGACAAAAAGCGATAGAATAAAAGAGATAATATATAAATTAAGACAAGCTACGGAAAGAAGCTAGATAGAAAGGCATTAAAGAGTTCAGGAGTATATGGAATTATATGTTTGAAGGGATTGATGCTAAATGATAAAAATCTACGATTTTAGCAATTCGATTGATAATACAGTCATTAAAAATTTGACCAATAGATCAAAGCTTGAGAATAAAGATGTAGAGTCGACTGTGTCTGAAATAATATATAATGTCAAGATGCATGGAGACAGAGCTTTATTTGATTATACATTAAAATACGATGGTGTAGAGATAGATGATAAAAACATAATGGTTGAAAAAAGAGAGATAGATGATGCTTACAGCAAAGTAGATAAGGAATTTATAAGTGCTTTAAGGAATGCCATTAAAAATATTACAGAATATCATGAAAATCAAAGGCAAAAAACATGGTTAGATTTTAAAGGCGGTATAGTATACGGCCAAAAGATAAGGCCTTTAGAAAAAGTAGGCATATATGTGCCTGGTGGTACTGCTTCGTATCCTTCGTCTGTTTTGATGAATAGCATTCCTGCAAAAGTGGCAGGTGTTGATGAGATAGTAATGGTTACGCCAGTGAAAGCTGGATTAAATCCATTTGTGATTGTGGCAGCTAATGAAGTTGGAATCAACAAGATCTACAAAATAGGTGGTGCACAGGCAATTGCAGCATTAGCATTTGGTACCGAATCAATACCTAAAGTAGATAAAATAGTTGGACCGGGAAATATATTTGTTGCCATGGCTAAAAGAGCTGTGTATGGGTATGTAGATATCGATATGGTGGCTGGGCCCAGCGAGGTTCTTATCGTGGCGGATGAAAGCGGAAATCCGACGTATTTAGCAGCGGATCTATTGTCGCAGGCTGAACATGATGCTATGGCGTCTGCTGTTCTCATTACTACTTCAAAGAGTATAGCAGAAAAAGTAGCAGAAGAGGTAAGTAGACAGACTTTATACCTTGAGAGAAAAGATATAATCAATAAATCGCTAGAAGATTATGGAGCAATAATCATTGTTAATAATTTGGAAGATGCTTTAAATATTGCAAATGAGATAGCGCCTGAGCATCTTGAACTTGCTGTAGATAATCCATTTGAGATGATTGGAATGGTGAAAAACGCAGGAGCTATCTTTCTAGGAGAGAATTCGCCGGAGCCTCTTGGAGATTATATTGCAGGTCCCAATCATGTGCTGCCTACAAGCGGGACATCAAGATTTTTCTCACCACTGTCTGTGGATGATTTCATAAAGAAGATGAGCATTTTATATTATGATGAAAATTCGCTAAAGAATGTATCAGATGATATTGTAAGATTGGCGGAAGCAGAAGGACTTACAGCACATGCCAACTCTATAAAAGTGAGGTTTAAAAGATGATCTATGATTTGTTGAGAGATGAGATAAAAGGATTTAAAAATTATGAAGTTTCAAATATCGAATGTAAATATAAAATGGATGCAAATGAAGTTCCATTCAGCCTTCCTGAATCCACGTTGGAAAACCTTCAAGAAATAGTGAAAAGCGCAAATGTCAATAGATATCCAGACCCTGTAAGCATAAAATTAAGAGATAAATTAGCAGAAAAATGCAGCGCATCAAAAGACAATATCTTAGTTGGAAACGGATCTGATGAAATTATACATATTATAATGAATGCATTTGTTTCTCCAGATGATTTTGTCGTATATCCAGTGCCTTCTTTCAGCATGTACAGAGTATATTCAGAGATAGCAGGTGCAAATAAAGTAGAAGTAAGTTTAGGCGAAGATTATCACTACGATGTAGTCGAATTTATAAAATCAATTAAGGAATATGATCCAAAGTTAGTGATTTTATGCAATCCTAATAATCCGACAGGTACTACAATTAGTAGGGATGATATAATAAAGATACTGGAAGTGAACAGAGGCATTACTGTTGTTGATGAGGCATACTATGAGTTTTTTGGAGAAACTGTAATTGATTTAATTAATAAATATAAGAATATGATAGTTTTAAGGACGCTTTCTAAAGCATACGGTCTTGCTGGACTGAGAGTGGGCTATGCAGTTTCAAATCCTGAGATGATAGGATGTCTCAATTTGGTCAAATCTCCGTATAATGTAAATAGCATTTCACAAGCAATTGCTTTAAGCGTGTTGGAAGCGGATACTGTGAAGGATAGAGTTGAATATATCAAAAATGAGAGAAAGTTTTTGATGGACGGATTAAGTAAAATAGATGGCTTGAAAGTTTACAATTCACAAGCTAACTTTCTACTCTTAAAGTTTGACGATGCTGATTATGTATATAATAAGCTTTTAGAAAAGGGCATACTTGTAAGAGATTTTTCAGGTGATAATGAGTTAAGCGGTACGCTTCGCGTGACTATTGGTACAAGAGAAGCAAACAATTATTTTATAAAATGTATTAAGGAGATATTATCATGAGAGAAGCAGAAGTCAATAGGAAGACGGCGGAGACAGAAGTATACGTAAAGATTAATATCGACGGAGCTGGGAAATCTCATATCAATACAGGAATAGGATTTTTAGATCATATGTTAAATTTGTTTTCAAAGCATGGACTTTTTGATCTGCAGGTAGAAGCGAAGGGGGATTTATATGTAGACTCACATCATACAGTGGAGGACATAGGGATAACATTAGGACAGGCATTTTTAAAAGCTCTTGGTGATAAAAAGTCCATTAAGCGTTACGGTTTGTCGTATGTTCCAATGGATGAGGTACTTATTAGAGCAGTTGTGGACATAAGTGGAAGGCCATACTTGTACTATGATTTGGAGCTTAAAATGCAGGTTTTAGGGAATTTTGAGACAGAAACAGTTGAAGATTTCTTTAGGGCATTTGCATATAATTCCGGTATAACTCTTCATGTAGAACAGCTCCACGGAAAGAATACACATCATATAATAGAAGGAGCCTTTAAAGCACTAGGCCGCTGCCTAGATGAGGCGACGGAAATCGACGATAGAATTGAAGGCGTACCTTCTACAAAAGGCGTATTATGATTTAAAAGGTGGTGTAATTTTGATAGGCATTATAGATTACGGAATGGGCAACTTAAGGAGTGTTGAAAAGGCATTTCAGTATTTAGGATGTGAAGCAAAAATAATTGATGAAGTAAAAATGATAAGAGATGCTGATGCGCTTGTACTGCCAGGAGTAGGAGCTTTTCCAGATGCAATGGAATTATTAAATAAAAAAGGATTTTCAAACGCAATTAAAGAAGAAGTTAAAAAGGGAAAGCTTATCTTGGGTATATGTCTTGGCATGCAGCTTTTGTTTGATAAAAGCTATGAAGTAAAAGAAGTTGACGGTTTACATCTTCTAAAAGGAGAGATTAAAGAGATTAAGACGAATTTGAAAGTTCCGCATATAGGCTGGAATTCTCTTATAATAAAGAAAAATGTGCCTCTTTTGAAGAAAATAAAAAATGGGGATAATGTCTATTTTGTTCATTCTTATTACCTGACAAATGGGGATGAAGAAGATATTTGTGCTACAACGGAATATGGAATAGAAATACCTGCAGTTGTGTGTAAAGACAATATATTTTCGTGCCAGTTTCATCCGGAAAAAAGCGGTGATGTGGGACTTCGGATATTAAAAAATTTTGCGGAACTGATTTGATTTTATAATTATTGTGGAGGGATTTGATGATAGTAATACCTGCTATAGATATAATTGATGGAAAATGTGTTAGGCTTACAATGGGTGATTATGAGACTAGTACAGTATATTTTCAAAATCCAGAAGATGCGGCAAAAATTTGGGGTGACTATGGAGCCAAAAGAATTCACGTTGTTGATCTGGACGGTGCTAAAGAAGGGCGCCTTGTAAATTCAAAATCTATAGAAAACATAAGAAAGTCTTTTTCCGGTGAAATTGAAGTCGGTGGCGGAATAAGGAATCTTGAAACAGCTAAACATCTATTTAATTTGGGTATAGACTATATAATACTAGGTAGCATAGCTGTTTATAATAAGAATTTTGTTAAAAGTCTTGTACTAGAGTATGGAGATAAGATAATTGTAGGAATTGATGCAAAGGATGGATATGTTGCTACGAAAGGCTGGCTTAGTAGAAGCAATATAAGGGATGATGCACTTGCATCAGACATGAAGGAAATAGGTATTGGTACGGTTATATATACCGATATTAGGAAAGACGGAATGATGGAAGGGCCAAACTTTGATTCCATCAAAAAAATTATTGAAACTCCTATAAATGTTATAGCATCTGGTGGAATCACGACTTTAGAGGATATATTAAAGTTGAAAGAAATAGGAGCATATGGCGCAATAATCGGAAAGGCTCTGTATACAAATAAAATAGATCTAAAAGATGTGCTGGAGGTTTTATAATGCTATCGAAGAGAATTATACCATGCCTCGATGTTAAAGACGGAAGAGTCGTAAAGGGCGTAAACTTTGTAAACCTCAAAGATGCTGGCGATCCTGTCGATGTGGCAGAGGAATACAACAGGGCAGGGGCTGATGAGATAGTTTTTCTTGATATAACAGCATCGTACGAGAAAAGGGATATAATGATTGATGTTGTAAAAAGGACTTCAGAGAAGGTATTTATACCGCTAACTGTTGGCGGCGGTATACGCACTATAGATGATTTTAGAAGGATATTGAGAGCCGGTGCAGACAAGATATCAATAAATTCCGAGGCGGTTAAAAATCCTGATTTAATTAAAGATGCGTCAAAGAAGTTTGGAAGCCAGTGTGTTGTGGTGGCGATAGATGCAAAAAGAAGAGATGATAATACTGGTTTTGATGTGTATATAAATGGTGGGCGTGTTAATACAGGATACGATGTTTTGGAATGGGCGAAAAAGGTGGAGAGCTTGGGAGCAGGTGAGATTTTGCTGACAAGCATGGATGCCGATGGCACAAAAAACGGTTATGATATAGAGTTAACCCGCATGGTAGCTGAGAAAGTAAATATACCTGTAATTGCATCTGGTGGTGCAGGCAATAAAGAACACTTTAAAGAAGTATTGACAGAGGCAAAAGCAGATGCAGCATTGGCAGCATCCCTATTTCACTATGGAGAGCTTAAGATAAGTGAGCTTAAAAGTTATCTAAAAGAGAACCAAATACCTGTCAGAATGATATAAGTGAAAGGATTGTGTATATGAATATAGATGATTTAAAATTCGATGAAAAAGGTCTAATACCCGCTATAGTACAGGATTATAAAACTAAAGAAGTCCTTATGATGGCGTATATGAATAGGGAAAGCCTTGAAAAAAGCTTGGAAAGCAAAGAGACGTATTTTTTTTCAAGAAGCAGACAAAGCTTGTGGCACAAAGGGGAAACATCGGGAAATTTGCAGCACATTAAAGCCATTAAGTACGACTGCGATTGTGATACGCTTCTGGTAGAGGTAGAACCTGAAGGACCTGCTTGTCATACTGGTAATAACAGCTGTTTTTATAGAGATATTATAAATGATTATGATGAGCGTGAAGAAGATGAGTCAATTCTTAGTAACCTCTACAGCAGAATAGAAAGCAGAAAAGAAAATCCAGTAACAGGATCCTATACAAATTATCTTTTTGAAAAAGGATTAAATAAGATTTTGAAAAAGATAGGAGAAGAAAATGCTGAAATAATAATTGCTTCAAAAGAAGACTCAAAAGAAGAAGTTGTATATGAAATTGCAGATTACATCTATCATCTGATGGTTTTAATGGTAGAAAAGGGAATAAGCCTTAATGACATATATAAAGAAATTTCAAAAAGATATTATAAAACGGAAGAATTCAGGGAACAGCATAAAAAGCGAAAAGAGACAAAATAAAAATAGCAAGAGGACCTTGCTATTTTTTCTCAAGTTTATACATATTCCACGGTATTTTATCTATCAATCTGTTTTTATATATTGAATCGGCACCCATAAATATATAATTCAAATTATTAGTATCAGGTATATTTATTCTGATCCATATTTTATTTTTATTGAATATAGGCTTTGAAATTGGGATGTATGAGAAAGAGTTTTCTGCTTTTTTGTATTCATAGATTCTTTTTCCTACTAATCCTAAATCAATTCTCCTAATGCTATTCTTATAGAACAGCCTCATGTCCAGCTGATACGTCACATCTTTGGAAAATGGCGCCAGCGACTGCATGCCTATATACAGTTCATGGTCTTTATAGTAAAAAGCAGCTAGTTCTGTAAGGTCAGCACTTCTATAAATTTCCTGGTTTAATATGCCGCCGGCAGGTATCTTTATCAATGTGTATGGCAGTCCTTGTTGCTTAAAATCAGGCAGCGCCTCAACGTTTGGTATTATCAATACAGGCTTAGTTCCAAAAAGTTCATTTTCCCGAATAAATCCCATTAAAAATGGCTCCATTACAGCTATTTGTGTCTTATACTTTCTAATAGCAAGCTCCTTTTTTTGGATTTCGCTTGATCTTAGCTTAAATATTTGCCATTTCGTATTACTGTCGGCCATGTCGACTGGTGGAAGCAATGGTTTGCTGGGTTCTAAAAGCCACGGAACGGGCCATTGAGGATGATGTACTAAAAACATGTGCTGCCTCACATTTAGGTTCATTGCAGTTATTGCATATCTTACAAAATTGCTTACTGCCCAATGGTCTGGGTGAATATCATCAGCTAGTGGATAGTATATATCTGTGGGATTAAAAGATTTTATGATTTCTTGTATGGAATTTTCTAAATTGCTTCCTGTGTATGCAATACCGGGTTTATACACATTTTTGTATGGAGAATATGCTGCCTGAGTACCGCCGCTTACTCTAGGGCGCGCATTATCCCAGAAGTCGCTCCATAGAAATCTTGTGCTGCCGTCAGCAAAGCCAAGGAAAATCACGTCGCTTTTCGACAGACCTAGCTCAGACATTGCAGCGATGCTTTCGCTTTGTCTTTGGATTCCCAGCTTATAAAAATCTGCTGGCGTTGGGTTAACATGCCCTGTATATACTGCAGCAGCCTTTTTGTAGCTATCCCCGTTTGTTACAATTACTACTTTAATAGGGATATTTTGACTTACAGCTCTCTGAATGACGCCAGCCATTCCCAAAGATTCATCGTCGGGGTGTGGTACAATCACAAGTATTCTCTGGCCAGGGTTGTCAAATTCGGGTTCTGGTTTTTTTTCAGTAAGGTTTGCAAAAGTTGTTTTTAAATTCATTACATATGATACCAATAATGCCAATATAATTATAAAAGCTATAAAAAATTTCTTCCTTTTCATTGTTTTACCCCTCCAATTATGTCATAATTGTAGCATATATTTATTAATAATTTGTTACAAAATAAAAATTTAATGTAATATATTTTATGTAATGTATAACCAATAGCGTAAAATATTAATTAGGTAAAGTTTATTAAAGGAGGTAAATTTATGATTGTTGATTTTCACTGTGATACGCTTTATTTGATACAAAAGGACAATAGAGACATAACAAAGAAAAATGATAAAGGTCATATAGATTTGATTAGACTAGATGAAGGAATGGTACATCTTCAAGTTTTTGCCACATTTATTGAGCCTGAATACGTGAGAAAAGATGCGGCAACTAAAACATTAAAAATGATTGACAAACTATATCAATTGATGGAGAAAACAGATAAGATTAAATTGATCTTAAGTGGAAAGGATGTGGAAGAAGCAAAAAATGAAAGCAAGATAGGTGCGTTGTTGTCAATAGAGGGTGGTGAAGCATTAGAAGGAGATTTAGCGCTTTTAAGGATGTTTTATAAGCTTGGAGTAAGAGCTATGACCCTTACGTGGAGTTTGAGAAATGATTTAGGCGACGGCATTTTAGGAAGCAGTGATTATGGACTTACATCATTTGGAAAAGATGTTATAAAGGAAATGAATAGATTAGGCATGATTGTAGATGTCTCCCATCTCAATGAAAGAGGATTTTGGGATGCTATAAATATATGCGAGAAGCCTCTTATTGCATCACACTCAGACTGCAAAGCACTTTGTCGCCATCCTAGAAACTTAAGCGATGACCAGATAAAAGCGATAGCTGCTAAAGGTGGTGTTATCGGCATAAATTTTTGTCCAGACTTTCTAAGAGACGATGATAATGCATCAGTAGAAGATGTCTTGGATCACATAGAGCATATCGTCAATTTGGTAGGTGTTGAGCATGTTGGGTTTGGCTCAGATTTTGATGGGATCGAAAAGACACCTTTTGGACTTGATGATGCAGCAAGTTTTCCTAAAATTTTAGACGGTCTAAAGAAAAGAGGCTTCAAGGATGATGAGATAAACTCCATATCACATGATAACTTTGAGAGGATTATAAAAGAAATTTTATCCTAATAATACCTATATTTCATTAAAATTTTGCATAAAAAATAGCCCCGATAATTTAATTGGGGCTTGCATATGTTAAAGGGGGAGTCATTGTTTTGACCAAGAATACATTATACATTTAATTCAAATAAAAATCAAGAGCATATTAAAAAATTATTTAACATGTGAAATTTATCCATTAAATAAATTTTTAGTATAATGAATTGGTTATAAATTTAAAACTTGTGTCAACTTTTATACATTTTTGTTGAAGAATTTGATTTCAATATTTATAATAAAAATATAGCACTTTATTGTAGTAGAGTGAAAATAAAAAACTGGAGGTAAGGTAATGAATATCGATGTTATAAGAGAGACTGATCCAGAAATAGCCGATGCTATTGTAAAGGAGATTGAAAGGCAGAAAAATAAAATTGAGCTGATAGCTTCTGAAAACTTCGTAAGCGAGGCAGTTATGGAAGCCATGGGCTCACCCCTTACAAACAAGTACGCTGAAGGTTATCCTGGTAAGCGTTATTATGGCGGCTGTGAATTTGTGGATGTTGTAGAGGACTTGGCAAGAGAAAGGCTTAAGAAGTTATTCGGTGCAGAACATGCCAACGTGCAGCCGCATTCAGGTGCTCAGGCCAACATGGCGGCGTATTTTGCATTGATAAAACCGGGTGATACAATATTAGGCATGAATTTAGCCCACGGCGGTCATTTGACCCATGGCAGCAAGGTAAACTTTTCTGGCAAACTTTATAATATAATACCATATGGTGTGAGAGAAGACACAGGATTTATAGATTATGAGGAGCTCGAAAGGCTTGCTAAAGAGTACAGGCCAAAGCTTATTGTTGCCGGTGCAAGTGCATATCCAAGGATAATAGATTTTAAAAAGTTTAAAGAAATTGCAGATTCAGTAGGAGCGTATCTTATGGTGGATATGGCTCATATAGCTGGGCTTGTTGCGGCAGGTCTTCATCCAAATCCTGTTGATTATTCAGATGTTGTTACATCGACTACACATAAGACATTGCGCGGTCCCAGAGGCGGAATAATACTGTCAAAAGAAGTTCATGCTAAAGCTATCGATAAATCAGTTTTTCCGGGAGTACAGGGAGGACCACTTATGCACGTTATTGCTGCGAAGGCTGTATGCTTTAATGAAGCATTGAAACCTGAGTTTAAAGAATATCAAAAGAGGATAGTAAAGAATGCCAAGGCATTGGCAGAAGGTTTGTTGGACAGAAAGGTAAATTTAGTCTCAGGCGGCACAGACAATCATCTGATGCTTCTTGACCTAAGAGGTACAGGTGTTACTGGTAAAGACTTGGAAAGGCGCCTTGATTACGTCGGCATAACAGCCAATAAAAATGCCATACCAAATGATCCATTAGGTCCTAATGTTACATCAGGTTTAAGGCTTGGTACTCCTGCAGTTACTACAAGAGGTATGAACGAAAGTGACATGGAGGAAATTGCAGATATAATATACAATGTATTGAAAGATGAAAATTATGTTGATACTGCTAAAAGCAGAGTCAAGAAGCTACTTGACAAATATCCTCTTTATGAATAAGCCTGCATTTGTAGGCTTTTTTTGTTATTGTTGTTTTTGAGGCTTTTTTATAAATGATAATATTAATACTATAAGCGGAATGATTATCTGCAGAGGAACGTGTATGTATACTGTAGTCAATTTAAGCCCTATCAATATATGTAGAGGGTACGAATCGGCTATTATAATGGATAAGGCGTATATGATAGTGCCGACAGGTAAAAGCAAAAATTTATATTCTTTTAAATCAAATATTGATTGTAGTGTCTTTATTGCGGCATATGTAAAGACTGTGATTTTTACGACGCCGCCTATTACGATTTCTACAGCGTAAAAAGGATCTAGATTTCTAAAAGAGCCAAACTTCATAATTAATACCAATTGATAAAAAGGGAAATTTGACCTTGCGGCTTCTGCAACTCCAAGTGATGTTATGATTTCCACTGTATTTATCGTAAGCCAAAGCCCTGTAGCAGCAACCAGAGCCATACAGTATTTGTTTAGATCTTTTTTTAAATGTATCTCAGGAAAAATCATCATAAAAGTGATGAGTTCGCCGTATGGGAATGTAAGTATTTGTGGGAATGCTGCTTTAATAACGGGGAGGAAGCCGTTTTCCAATACAGGCAATAATTTTTTTATGCTTATACCATTTATGGTAAATATACCTAAAAATTGTATAACAGCAAGGAATACAAAAGCTGGCAGCAACATATGAGCAGATTTTATTGTAACGCTGATGTCAAACATAATGTAATACAGCACAACAATTAATATTGCTATTGAAATAGCAGATATAGGTGCTTGCCTGTAAATTGTACTGACGTTCAGTTCATCAAAATCCCTTGTAACACGGGCAGCAATATATAAAAAGTATATAGCGTAGATTGCTGAAAGAGCTTTACCTAAAATCTTGCCAAATGCTGCTTCAAGTATTTGTGGAAGATTTGCATTGTACTTTTTAAATAAAACAACATACATGTACACGAGTGGAAATGCAGCTATTGTAGCAATTATCATGGCTATCCATGCATCTTGTTTTGCTGATATACCTAATACGAACAATATTGCACTCCCTAATTCAAACACTAACATAGCAGAAAAAAGTTCTGTGTATGTTATTTTCTTCATTTGTTTCACATCCTGGCATACAATTCTTATTATTATATTATGGATATTTTAATATTTTAGTCATTTAGCGTCATTTCCTATTAATATTTCAATGAATGAAAATAAATATTTCATTATGGGAAGTACTAATATTGTGGAAATGATATTAAAAAACATATGGCCATTTGCAATTTGGCGCGAGACATTATTTGGTGTTATATATTTCAAAATGGCATAGTAATAGGGTGTCAAAGGTACAAAAATCATAGTTCCTATGATGTTGAAGAGTATATTAAAAATGGCGATTTTTTTACCTTCTCTATTTGTTGCCAAGCTCATTAAAAAGGCTTCGGAGCATGTTCCTATATTGAGACCGTAAATTATAAAAAGGGTATTGTAAACCGGCATAATTTTTGCTGTTGCCAGAACCTGCAGCATGGCAATGCAGAAAGTGCTTGACTGCATTATAAGCGCCATGACTATTCCGATGAAAATGCCGTAAACGGGATTTTCAGTAATTGACACAAAATTGTTTATCTCAGAGAAATTCCTTAATGGAGATACTGCCATGTCTATTATTTTTAGTCCTGCGAAGATAATGCCGAGACCCAGCAGTATATTGCCTATAAATTTAAGCAGCTTCTTTTTTTGAAATCGTAAAATTGAACCGAAAAAAATTGCATAAGGTATTAGGCTATAAAGGTCAAAAGCGTAAAGCTGGACGGCAACGGTAGTACCGATATTTGCTCCCATTGTTATACCTGCTGCGGTGTACAAATTTAAAAGACCTGCGTCCGCCATGCTTACAGCTACTATTGTAGTCATGCTGCTACTTTGCATTATTATAGACAATATAAATCCTATAAATATCGATAGATAGATATTTCCTGTATATTTATCAATTAATATTTTGACTCTTTCTTTTGAAATAATCTTAAGCGATGTTGTCAATAATACTAATCCCAATATAAAAATTCCAATGCCTAAGGATACGAAAATGATTATGTTAAACATGTTAACCTCCTATGCTTAATACATATTTATTTTGATTTAGAAATATTACTACTGAATCTTGTGCTGAATAAAATGATTTTTTTTCTGGATACTAATTAATAGTTGAATATTCATAGAAGGTGATGTTATGAAAGCGATAATAATGGCTGGTGGTGAAGGAAGCAGGTTAAGGCCGCTTACATGCGGGATCCCTAAACCTATGGTTCCTATAGCTGGAAAGCCGGCTATTTGGCATATTATAAATCATATAGGAAGATATGGGATAAATGATTTAGGCGTTACGCTTTTTTATTTGCCTGATAAGATAAAAAACTATTTGTATGAGCAGTACGGTGATAAAATAAAATACTATGTAGAAGATAAACCACTTGGAACAGCGGGAAGTGTAAAAAATGCTGTTGATTTTCTTGATGAGACATTTGTAGTTATGAGCGGCGATGTTATAACAGATATAGATTTAAGAAAAGCACATGACTTCCATAAAAATTCTGGTTCCAAGGTTACGCTCGTGCTGACAAGAGTTGATATACCGTTGGAGTATGGCGTAGTGATAACAGATGAAAATGGCAGGATTGTCAAATTTCTTGAAAAACCATCGTGGGGAGAAGTATTTAGCGATACTGTAAATACGGGTATCTATATCATTGAACCTGAAATTTTAGATTTGATTCCTGAAGACAAGCAATTTGATTTCAGCAAAGATTTATTTCCGATGCTTCTTGAGAAGAAAATTCCTATGTATGGTTTTGTAAGCGATAACTATTGGCGCGATATAGGTAGTGGCGTACAATATCTAAAGAGCCATCTTGATCTTTTGAGGGGATATGTCGATCTGGGGTTTAAAGAAAAAGTTAATAAAGATGGGATTATCTACGGCAAAAATGTAATTGTGTCAGAGAATGCAAAACTCGTGCCGCCTTTGATAATTGGCGATAATACTGTGATAGATGATAATGTCGTAATTGGTCCATATGCCATAATAGGAGATGGAAATTACATCGGCCATGGGACAACTTTAAAAAACAGTATACTATGGGACGATGTAAAAATTGGTGCAAATAACGAAATAAGAGGGACAATTTTTTGTAGTGGAGCAATAACAGAAAATAATGTTAGAACATTTGATAATTCCATAATAGGTGAAAAATCGAAACTGCAATCATTTAGCGAGGTTAAACCAAATACAAAAATATGGCCTAATAGAGTTATCACAACTGGCAATGTTGTTGAAAAAGATGTAGTGTGGGGCAGCAATGATGATACATCGCTATTTGGCGAAAGAGGAATAAAGGGAAATCTCTATGACAATCTAACGCCGGACAACCTGGTGAAAATTGGTGAAGTTATAGGAAATGTATTTGAAGGAGACATATTGGTTGGGTGCGTTGATGAGGCTAAATCGAAATTAGCTTACGACCTTATAAAAGATGGTATTAAGGCATCCGGCAGGAAAGTATATGCAGCTTTCTCTACAATATTACCGGCCATGAGGTACTCTATTAAAAGGAATGGATATAAGGCAGGCGTCTTTATAAGAAACGTAGATAGAGATACAATAAATATAATTATAATGGATGAAAATGGATGCGATATAGATAAAAATATAGAAAAGAAGATTGCTAACAAATACAAAATCAATGATTACAAAATATCCCTTGTAATAAATGACGAAGTTCCAAAGGATATAAATAAAGAATATGCTGAGTTTTTATCGCTGCAGCGAGAATCATTCGGAAATCTAAACATAAAATATATGAATCAAACAACAAAAAATATTTTGACTATACTAAATCAAAGATATGTTGAGGACTCGGCTGCAGCAAATTACGACATTGGCATAAAAATCTCTGATGATGGAGAAAATGTAGAGCTGTACGACGACGAGGGGCACATGTTTGATGAGGATGAATTGAATTATTTAAGAATATTGATAGGCAAAGAAAACGGAAAAAATAAGTTTGTCATTCCTTTTAATAGCTCACAATTTTTAAATGAAGTATCAGAAGAGCTTAACATCGAAACAAAATTCAGCAAAATATCGCCGCCGGAAAAGATGAAAAAGATGTTTGAAATTGAAAAAGACAAAAATGATAGAAGTTCGCAATTTAATTTAAGCTTTGATGGAATAAATTTTACGCTTAAGCTGATTGAGTATTTAAACAAAAATAAGCTAAAACTGTCAGATATAAAAAAGTCGATACCTAAAAGAATAAAATTAAACAAAGTAATAAATTGTGATTGGAAGGATAAAGGATTAATAATAAGAAAATTTTATGAAAATAAAGACAAAACGCGATCTGAGTTTTTAGACGGAATAAGATTTAATTACGGTGATGCATGGGTTTTGTTAGTTCCAGACTCTGAGCTGCCGGCATGTAGAATATATTCTGAAGCCCCAACAAGAGAACAGGCAGAATCACTGTTAAACGAGTATGCTGAGTACGTAAACAGGATAATTGAATCGAAAGGTTAATAAAAAATTAATCTACAAAACATTGCAGATGTACTTAAAAATTGATATAGTTAATATTGTGGAATAATCTGCAATGTTTTTTATTATACACATGAAATTGGTGATAATATGTCAAACAAGTACATTTCGGCTTCTGAAATAAATCAATATTTGTATTGCCCTTATCAGTGGTACTATGAGAAAAAGTACGGACATAAATATATAAATGAGTTGCGGGAGAAAAGTGGAGTGAAATCGGAGCTTAGTAATTTCAAAAAGGGTATAGAATATCATGAGAGGTATTACAAAGATATTGTGCATTTAAGATACAAGAAGATTGCTTTGGTGATATTTATCATTTTGGCTTTAATAGCCATTGGAATAGGGTTGCTAAAATGATGATATTAAATGTGATTTTTACAATACTTATATTTTATATTATAGCAAAAGAGATTTTAGAGAAAAGGCCTCCTTATAAAGAGATGAAAAGGACTATAGGATTTAAGAGAGGGAAATTGATATACATAGATAAACAAGAGGAAGTAAAAAAAGATGGCATTGTCTACAGTAAACTTTTAAAGTCTGATAAATATGGTATAAGCGGTAAGCCTGATTACATTTATGATATTGGAAATGAGTTAATACCACTGGAATTGAAAAGTTCTAAAGTCGATGGGCATTCTCCTCTATTAAAGGATGTCATGCAATTAACTGCTTATTTTTTAATAATAGAAGAAGAATTTGGAAAAAAGGTGCGAAGAGGGCGAATTGTATATCAGAATACGATGTTTGAAGTGTACAACACTGCAGGATTAAGAAGAGAGCTGCTTAAAATAATTAAGGAAATGAGGCTTTTAGAAGCTGAAAAGTTTTTCCCTGATGAAAAAGGTGATTTTTTAAAGTGTAGATTTTGCCCTTGCAGAGATACGGTATGTGAGATATATAAAGGAAGCAAAGTAAAAATCTGATAAGAATACAAAGGTTTTTATTGCAAAAAATACAGAGGAAGATATTTTTTGAAATGAGGATGGTAATATGCTAAAGAAGATAGGTATTTTATTTTTTATTTCGATACTTGTGTTTTCGACTGCATCTTGCAGTTTTATAAAGACGAAAAATCCTTTAAACGATGAAAAAAAGTCTGTTCAAAAGCCTATTATTAATGTTAAATCCAGCAGTAATAATGTAAGTGACGTTACAAAAAATAAACCAACACAGAATAAAACTACAAATACGGCTGTTAATAACAGTACAGTAAATAATGATGTTTACAATCCTCAGATAAATACAGAAGGGCTTGATAATACGCTGTATGGCTGGGGTATGAGGGTATTGCCCGACCACAAGACGCCTGAAATTACCTCAAAAGCCCTGAGCCTCATAAAAAAGTATGATGGCATATTTACAGGTGATACTACAAAAAAGGATATATACCTGACATTTGATGAAGGATATGAAAACGGATATACTCCAAAAATATTGGATATATTGAAAGAAAATAATGTAAAGGCAGCTTTTTTTGTAACTGGACCGTATATTAAGGAGCATGGAGATCTAGTGAAGAGAATGGTAGCTGAAGGTCACATAGTAGGGAATCACACTGTAAACCATCCAAGCCTTCCAAAGATTTCCGATGAAAAAGTTAAAAGTGAAATAACTGGACTTGCTGAGATGTTTAAGAGCCTTACAGGAAAAGATATGCATTACTTCAGGCCGCCGATGGGAGAGTACAGTGAAAGAACATTGTATATAACAAAATCACTTGGTTATAAAACTGTATTTTGGAGTCTTGCTCTTGCTGACTGGCAGCCACTGCCTGGAGGCCCTGAGGAAAGTTACAACACGGTAATGAGTCGAATTCACCCGGGAGCTGTCATATTGTTGCATGCTGTTTCAAAAGATGATACGATAGCCCTCGACAGAATACTGAAAGGTTTGAAAGCGCAGGGATATGTATTCAAGACGCTGGACGATTTAAGCAAATAAGTGGAGGGATTATTTTGAATCATATACTGGAAAGGAAGAATTTCTATATGATGGCCATTGCGTTCATTTTAAGCTTTGGCGCAATAGCTATCATAATGAAATTTTCAGGTTATCAAGGATTAAAAGATGTTATGAATATAAATCCCATATATATCGGAATCATGCTTCTTTTTATTTTTTTAAGTTTACTGGTAGATACTTACAGAATCAGGGATTTACTTTTGGCACTTGGAGAGGATTTAAGTGTAGGTTATCTATTTAAATTCAATTTGGCGACTTTTTTCTTCAGCTATATAACACCATTTGGCTCAGGTGCACTACCTATTACCATATATCTTTTAAATAAGAAAAAAATTCCACCAAATAAAAGCTTAATGATTTTTACGGCAAAGATTTTGTTTTCAGGCATTTTTTTTGGGACAATTCCGCCGATACTTTTGATTTTTTTTAGTAAACAGTTAGAGCTTACACATGCGCTGTCAATATTTGCAATATTAGTATCGTTTATACTTCTTTTTTTATTAATAAGCCTTGTCTATATTATATTAAGACCAGCTCTTATAATCTCCATAGTTAATTTGATTGCCAACATAAGGTTTTTTTCCGGTGAAAGGTATAAAAAATTTTTTGAGAATACAAAAAATGAAATTATTGAATACAATCACAGGTTTAATGAGCTTTTCATGGTTAGCTCAGGAGGCAGACTTCTCATATCACAGCTTTTATATGCCATGCTTTTTTGGACATTATTTTACAGCATAGCTCCTATTTTAATGATAGCAATGAACATAAAATTCAACCTTTTAGCTGTTATTTCAAGGCAAATAATATTTTACGATGTTTTAGCCTACAATGTAATACCTAGTGGCGCAGGATTTGTTGAAGTGGGTTTTGCTAGTATATTTTCAAATATTGTACCACATCATTTGTTGGGAGTATTTATAGGTATATGGAGATTTTTCACATACTACGTATATTTGATTGCAGCGGGAATTGGATTCTTCTTAATTATGAAAAAAGATACAGAGAAGCCTGTGAATGGCTAAATGACTTTGATTTAACTGATGCCTTTAAAAAAGGCTTTTGTATTGACAATATTCGGAAAATCGAATATAATAAACTGGAAAGGATGATAGTATGATAACAATGGAATTGTACGATAAGACTGCAGAATATTTTAAAGCCTTATCACATCCTACTAGAATCAAGATTATTGAGCTTTTAAGTAAAAATGAAATGTGCGTATGTGAAATGATGGCTGTTTTAAATTTAGATCAATCTCATATTTCCAGGCATCTTATGGTCTTAAGGGCAAATGGGATAGTAAAAGATTCAAGGGAAGGAACTAAAATTTATTACAGTCTTGTAGATAAAGCTATTGTTAAGATTATTGATGAAGTTAAAAACATCTTAAGAGGTAAATAAGCAATATTTTATTCAATATATTCGTAAAACCGAATAAAGCAATATATTCCCTAATATATTTTTATAGTTAGATTAGTTATTTTTTTGTCTATTTAATTCGAAAAACCGAATAAAAGAATAAAAATTAGCGACGTGAAAGGAGGTGAAATAGATGGCAAAAAATTGGTATCCAATTATTGACCTCAATAAATGCATACAGTGTTATCAATGTGTTAATTTCTGCAAACATGATGTTTACACAATTGGCGATGACGGTTATCCACTTGTAATAAATCCCTTTAGCTGTGTTGAATTCTGCAGAGGTTGTCAGAAGATATGCGATAACGATGCTATATCGTACTTTGGTGACAACAAGTAGACTGAATTTATAATTCTGCTTAAGGATTTAGAAAAAATGATAAATTTTTATTGAAAGGAATGATAGTGATGAGTAAAAAAGGATTGCTTTTATGCGTGTGCCAAGGTACATGTCCATCATTTCAGGATATGGACACATTTGAAGTTTTAAACACATTGAGAAGAGAGAATATATTTGAATGGGTAGGACTTCATCCACAGCTTTGTGCAGAAGATGGCGACAGGTATTTACGCGAATTGCTGAAAGGTGCAGACATAGATGAGTTATATGTTGCTGCATGCGACCCGGTAATGCAGAGAAAAATGTACAGAGATGCTTTTGACGCTGTAGGATTCGACAGAAATAAGCATATTGGCATAGAAATAAGAAATATGAATACAGAGCAAGTAATAAACGAGATAAAAAAAGCTGTTAATGAGAAAGAACGATCGGAAGAATAATTTTTTATAATCTAGCAAACATATATACTTACTATTTTAACAATAAGTTTTAAAAAAGTCTCCCATCCTCTATAGATGGGGGATTAATTTCTATTGTTTGTTATATAATTATATGTCATAATAGTATTAAGAAAGAAAAGCAATATTTTTGTTTTGTTTATTGAATAAAATTATTATGAAGAATGCTTTTAAGACATAGGCTTGGTACAAAAGAGTGGTGGAATTATTAGTTAACGATTTATATGTGACGCATTTTCCTCAACATTTTGCTGACGAACTGAGAGAGGGATGTGATGTAAAATGATAATTAGCATTTTTTTGCTGTTAGGAATCATTTCTGGTCTTATTTTGTTCAAAAATGTAAGACTGTCCTTGGAAAATCAGCCTTTACAGAGACAGTACAAAGTATCTGTTATAATCCCTGCAAGAAATGAGGAAAAAAATCTTCCCTATATACTCGAATCCCTTAAAAAACAAACGTATTTGCCGTATGAAGTGATTGTGGTTGACGATTTTTCGTTGGATAAAACCGCTGAAATCGCCAAAAGTTACGGCGTAAAAGTGCTCAAAAATACAGAGCCACCTGAAGGATGGACAGGAAAGACGTGGGCACTGTGGAATGGATATAAACATTCTACAGGCGATTTACTTGCATTTATTGATGCTGATGTACGACTTGCACCGCGAGGTTTAGAGGCTTTGATAAAGACGAGAGAGAGATCAGATGGAGCCATATCTGTAGTGCCTTATCATCATACTGAACGCTTTTATGAAAGGCTTGCTTTAATACCATGTATATTAGGAATTTTTGCTTTCACTTCGCCATTTGAGAAATGTAATCCGCAAAAAGGAATGTATGGTTCATGCATCGTTGCAACTCGCGAAGACTATGAAAAGGTAAACGGACATTACAGCATAAGAGGAGAGCTGCTGGATGACTTAAGTTTAGGACGAAAATTTACAATGAATGGTGTAAATGTTCAAAATTATATAGGCTATGACCTTGTGTCATTTAGGATGTATCCTTATGGCATTAAAAGCGAAATACAAGGTTTTGGAAAAGGTGCAATCTTGAGTACATCAAGGCTTTACAGCGTAACGACTGTACTCATCGCAGTTTGGCTTATTGGATTATTGGCAGTAGAGCTTATTACACCATTTCTTATCGCATATAATAGTCCTTTGTCTACTTTATTTATGATCTTTTACATTATCTACACATTGCAGATAATATATATTAATAAGTGGACAGGGTATTATGGAATAATTGTTTCATTATTTCACATTCTTTCATCATTGTTGTTTATTTATATTATGCTTTACTCACTGTATCAAGTTTTCTTTTTAGGATACGTTACATGGAAGGGAAGAAAAATTAGAGTCTAAGGGGGAAAATGAATTGATAGCTTTTTATGCTTTAATTGAATTTATATGTGGTTCTATGATGTTTTCATATTGGTTAGGTCTTCTTGCTGATAAAGATTTGCGCATGCAAGGGGATGGAAATCCGGGTGCATTTAATCTGTGGCACGCTGCGGGATATAAACTGGGGATTTTAGGAGTAGCCCTTGACTTTTTAAAAGGGTATTTTCCACTTTCTATACTGATATTAAAAGGATATATTAGCGGTGTTGAGATAGTTCCTGTTGCTGTTGCAGCTATATTAGGACACGTTTTTTCACCATTTTTAAAGTGGCGCGGTGGGAAAGGAATAGCAGTGACGTTTGGCGTATGGAGTGCTGTGACAAGGTTTAATGTGTCTATTGCATACGCTATTATACTGGCAATACTGTATATATTAGCAATAATTTTAAATAAAGGTAAATCCACTTCATCAGAAGTTGATGGATTTATGGTTGTTGTAGGAATGTTGACATTGGTATTATATTTGTATTATAAATCATTTCCTATGTACATTTACGATATATGGTTTGCTAATCTTATGATTATTACATACACAAATAAAGAAAAAATTTATAAACTGTACAAAGATGCTTATGAGAAACATCATGAAAATAATGCTGTTATGCATTAAACCAGCAGCTAAAAGCTGCTGGTTTAAAAAAGAAGGGTATTGTGGTTATACATCAGTTTAAGTTAATTTCATTGTTTTTTACTCTTTTGATTAACTCTTTTACTTTTGACTCGATTATATCTCTCGTTTTCCTAAATTCATCTAAAGGCTTACCGTCAGGATCATCTAAACCCCAGTCTTCTTTTAATTTGCACGGTATATATGGGCATTCTACGTTACAGCCCATTGTAATTAGTATATCTACTTTTTGTGGTATTTCATCTAATAATTTTGGGCGATGACTGCTTATGTCGATGCCAACCTCCTTCATAACTTCTACGGCATTTGGATTTACCTTCTCAGCCAGATGTGTGCCAGCACTGTACACTTCTAATACATCGGATCCATAGTGTTTTGCAAAACCTTCTGCCATTTGACTTCTACATGAATTTGCTACACAAATAAATGCTACTTTTACCTTCATAATCTAATCCTCCCTTTTAGTATTGTGATTAAAGTATTTTTGCTTTAATCTAAGTGACAAATTTACTAAACTAATCATTACTGGCACTTCTATCAAAGGACCAATTACTGCTGCAAAAGCTTGTCCTGATGCAATACCAAATATAGCGACAGAAACAGCAATTGCTAATTCAAAGTTGTTGCTTGCTGCTGTAAATGATAGTGTTACTGTTTGTTCATAATTAAATCTTGACTTATATGATATATAGAAGCTTATTAAAAACATTATAACAAAGTAAAAAACAAGTGGAATTGCAATCCTTATAACATCCATCGGCAATGCTACGATGTATTTTCCCTTTAGCATGAACATGATGATTATTGTATAAAGAAGTGCAATCAAAGCTAATGGAGAAATTTTTGGTATAAATATTTTTTCATACCATTCTATACCTTTTGTTTTTAAAAAAGAAAATCTCGTAATAAATCCCGCTGCAAAAGGTATTCCTAGATACAATAATACACTTTCAGCAACCTCTTTAATTGATACACTTACTGTTTCGTTAGTCCATGATAAACCTAACAATGATGGTATTACGTTGATGAAAATATAAATGTATATTGAATACATAAATATTTGAAAAATTGAGTTCAGAGCAACTAAAGCTGCTGCGTATTCATTGTCACCTTTTGCTAATCCATTCCACACAATAACCATAGCAATACATCTTGCCAAACCTATTATAATAATTCCCATGGCGTATGAAGGTTTATCTGGTAAGAATATAAGTGCTAGAAGGAACATTAATATTGGACCAACAATCCAGTTTTGTATAAGTGAAAATGCAAATACCCTCTTGTTTTTTGATACTTTGTTTATTTCTTCATACCTAACTTTTGCAAGTGGAGGATACATCATAAGTATGAGACCTATTGCAATAGGCCATGATATAGTGCCAGTGCTCATTTTGCTTAGTATATTTGAAACATTTGGGAATACATATCCTAAAGACACACCTAATGCCATTGCCATAAATATCCACAGTGTTAAATATCTATCTAAAAACGTTAAACCATTTTTATTTTTACTCAATCTATTCACATCCTTTTGCTAATTGTTCGCATGATATATTGCTTTCTTTATGCTTCTTATAATTCTCATTGTCTTCTATAAATTGTGGATAATTTCTTAATGTGCTTATAATGTAATCATATAATAATTTGTTTTCCTTTATAAAATTATCATCGATTTTGTAATAAACCCACTGTGCTTTTTTTTCACAACTTATTATGCCTTCACTTTTTAATTTATTGAGATGGCGTGAGACATTCGATTGAGTCATATTTAATATTGTTTCTATATCACATACACACAATGTGTCTTGTGATAGTAGATTAAATATTCTCAACCTATTTTCGTCACTCAAAGCTTTGAATATACCAGATACAGTCACTAAGCTGCTCCTCCTTTTATATGATTATATTCAATTATACTCATATTATAACTTAATAAAACTAATCTGTCAAATTTATTTTCTTGATATTATCACTATTTACTGTTGGTATTATACTTTTTGATATAAATTACCATGCAAAATCATAAAATTGATAGTATATATCAACCAACTAATTTTTTATGCTAAAATTAAATGAAGAATTATTGGCATATAATTTGCATTTATAAAATGATAGGAGGAATTGATGTGGATAATTACATTATAGAAAAGATTAGGAGTTTTCCGATTATTGCGGCCGTTAGAAGTATTGATGATTTATCTGATGTTTACAGTTCAAATTCTGAAGTAATATTTTTGCTGACAAGTAATATATTGATATTAAAAGATACCATAGATGATATAAAACAACATAAAAAAATGGTCTTTATTCATTTCGATTTGGTGGAAGGTCTTGGAAAAGATTATAAAGCTGTAGAATATTTAAAAGAAGTAGTCAAGCCTGATGGCATAATTTCTACACGTAATAATATTCTTACGTATGCCAAAGAGCTTGGAATGCCGTGTATTGAGCGCATTTTTCTACTTGATACTCAAGCACTTAAAACAGGTTTAAATTCAATAAGGCAAATTGAACCAACAGCAATAGAGGTGATGCCAGGGGTTGCTCATAATGTAACTAGAGAGCTTGCTACGGAGGTGTATCATCCAATTATTGCTGGTGGTTTGGTTAAAACAAAAGAAGACGTTATAAATGCTCTTGCTTCTGGCGCTGTGGCAGTTTCCACAAGTGAAAAAAGTCTTTGGTTTATTGATTGAAAGGAGGCGAACTGATATTTAAAAAGATTTAAACTTTAATTAGATGCACAAAGAAAAATTTAATGGAGGGGTTTTTATGGAAATATCAGTGTTTGGTAAAATTTTATCTGAGTTTTTTGGTACCATGATACTTATTCTCCTTGGTGATGGCGTTGTTGCAAACGTTGTACTAAACAAGACGAAAGGGCAGAACAGTGGATGGATTGTCATAACAGCTGGTTGGGCATTTGCAGTCGCTGTACCTGTTTACATTACGGGATGGATAGGTGGAGCCCATTTTAATCCAGCAGTAACAATAGGTCTGGCTGCTATAGGAAAATTTCCATGGGCACAGGTGCCTGGTTACATCATAGCTCAATTTCTAGGCGCATTTGTAGGGGCTTTGCTTGTATATGTGGCATATAGAGATCACTTTCATGCCACAGAAGACAAGGATTCAAAACTTGGTGTATTTTGCACAATTCCAGCTATCAGAAATCTATTTTACAATTTCTTGACGGAGGCTATAGGAACTGCGATGTTGCTAGTTGGAATATTAGGTATAACAAATGAGCACAATCAAGTTGGGGCATTAGGTGCGTTTTTAGTAGGTATTTTAATTTGGGTTATAGGTCTTACACTTGGTGGACCAACAGGATACGCTATCAATCCAGCGAGGGATTTAGGACCTAGGTTAGCACATACTGTACTGCCGATACCAAACAAGAGAGATTCAGATTGGGGCTATGGACTTATAGTTCCATTGTTTGGACCTATTGTAGGAGGATTACTAGGAGCATTGATTTATCAAGGATTTATTAATATGCTATAAAGTTGTAAGAAGGATGAAATTTTAATAAATATAGGGGGGAACGAATATGGCAAAATATATAATGGCATTAGATCAGGGAACAACAAGTTCAAGGGCAATAATCTTCGATCACAGTGGAAACATTGTATCATCTATAAATAAGGAGTTCACACAGATTTATCCAAATCCGGGTTGGGTAGAGCATGACCCGATGGAGATTTTAGACTCACAGATAGAAGTAGCAAAAGCGGTACTTGAAAAAACCGGCATTAAAGCAGAAGACATTGCAGCAATAGGCATAACTAATCAAAGAGAAACAACCGTCGTATGGGACAAAAACACTGGTAAACCTGTATACAATGCGATAGTGTGGCAGTGCAGGAGGACTGCACCTATATGCGATGAAATCAAGAAATACGGGTTTGACAAAGAGATTTTAAAAAAGACAGGACTCATAGTTGATGCATATTTTTCAGGGACAAAAATCAAATGGATACTGGATAACGTAGAAGGTGCAAGAGAAAGAGCAGAAAATGGAGATCTCTATTTTGGCAATATAGATAGCTGGCTTATATGGAATCTAACCGGCGGTAAAGCCCACGTGACTGACTATTCCAATGCATCACGTACAATGCTTTTTAACATATATGAATTGAAGTGGGATAAAGATATATTAGAATATCTAGGCATTCCAGAGTCGATGCTGCCAGATGTCAAACCTTCTAGCTACGTATACGGATATACGGACAAGAGCATATTTGGCGTTGAAATCCCTATAGCAGGTGACGCAGGGGACCAGCAGGCAGCACTGTTTGGGCAGACTTGTTATGACAAAGGCATGGCTAAAAACACTTATGGAACAGGATGCTTTATGCTGATGAACACCGGTGAGAAAGCTGTTCCGTCTAAAAATGGATTGCTTACAACCATAGCATGGGGAATTGACGATAAAGTAGAATATGCACTAGAAGGCAGCATATTCATAGCCGGAGCTGCTATACAATGGCTGAGAGATGAGCTTAAGATAATAGAAAATTCGCCGCAGAGCGAGGAGTATGCATTAAAAGTTGAAGATACAAACGGCGTATATGTGGTCCCTGCATTTGTGGGATTGGGTGCTCCTTACTGGGATATGTATGCAAGAGGTGCGATTTTAGGAATAACGAGAGGAGTAAAAAGAGAGCATATTATAAGGGCTACTCTTGAATCTTTAGCTTATCAGACAAGAGACGTTTTGGAAGCAATGCAGGAAGATTCAGGAATAAAATTGAGCGCATTAAAAGTTGATGGCGGTGCATCTGCTAATAACTTCTTGATGCAGTTCCAGTCAGATATATTGGGTGTACCTGTAGATAGACCTACTGTGATAGAGACGACTGCTCTTGGAGCATCATATCTTGCAGGTATTGCTACAGGCTTTTGGAACGGCAGAGAAGAAGTTGCTAAAAACTGGGGCGTTGACAGGCATTTTGAGCCCAATATGGATATAAAGACAAGAGAAAAACTATATGCAGGATGGAAGAAAGCAGTAGAAAGGTCTAAGAATTGGGCAGAGTAAAAAGATTACAAAAATAAGTCAAGAATTTCTTGATACAAAACTTAAAATTTGTAGTATAATAGATTAAGGAACATAAGATAGAATTGAATATTGGGATGGCGGAGAATAGGAGAGCCATATATAACCGAAGAAAACCGGCTATATATGGCTTTGTCTTTTTTTAAATCTTAATTGTTGAAAGGGATGGTAAAATGTACGATGTCTTAATAATAGGTGGAGGTGTAATAGGCACATCTATTGCCAGGGAATTATCAAAATACGATATTAAAGTTGCACTTATTGAAAAAGAAGATGACGTTGCATCAGGTGGTGCATCAAAGGCAAACAGTGCAATACTTCATGCAGGATATGATCCAGTGCCAGGCACATTAAAAGCGAAGCTAAATGTGAGAGGCAATGAGATGTTTGATGAACTATGCAAAGATTTAGATGTTCCAATGAAAAGAGTAGGCTCATTAGTTGCTGCATTCTCTCAAGATGAAGTTGAAAGCCTTTATAAGCTTTACGATAGAGGGCTAAAAAATGGTGTAAAGAAAATGTCTATAATTTCAGCAGATATGGTAAAAGAAATAGAGCCTAACATCAACGATACAATCGTTGCTGCTTTATATGCAAAAACAGCAGGCATCATCTGTCCTTATGGTTTTGTGATAGCGCTAGCGGAAAATGCAGCGCAAAATGGTGTTGAGTTTATATTCAACCAGGAAGTGGTATCTATAAAAAAAGAAGAAGATGGTTTTATCGTCAAAACTCAAAACAACGAGTATTTTAGTAAATATGTGGTAAATGCTGCCGGGCTGTATTCTGATGTTATCAATGATATGGTTGGTGGCAAGCACTTTACAGTGCACCCAAGGAAAGGTGAGTATCTAATACTTGACAAAGAAGAAGGATATCTGGCAAATACTGTGATATTCCAGGTTCCTACAAAGATGGGGAAAGGAATACTTGTATCTCCTACAGTCGATGGAAATCTTTTAATAGGGCCTACGTCTGAAGACATAAACAATAAGGAGTTTCGGAAGACGACAGCTAAAGGTCTAGAAAAAGCCATAAAAGGAGCTAAAAAAAGCGTTGAAAAATTCAATGAGAGAAAAACGATAACACAGTTTACCGGAGTAAGAGCTGTACCAGATGTGGAAGGAGAGGACTTTATAATAGGTGAATCAGATGTTAAAGGATTTATAAACGTGGCGGGTATAGAATCGCCTGGCTTTACATCATCACCTGCAATCGCAGAGATGGTAGGACAAATTCTTAGAGATTCTGGGCTTAAAATGGTAGAAAAAGATGATTTTAATCCTAAGAGAAAACCTGTAATACGCTTTAATGAATTGACAGATGAAGAGAGAAATGAGCTTATAAAAAAGAATCCAGCATACGGAAAAATTATTTGCAGATGCGAAACAGTAACAGAAGGTGAAATAATTGATGCAATAAGAAGACCAGTTGGAGCAAAAAGTATTGACGGTGTAAAGAGGCGCGTCAGAGCCGGAATGGGCAGATGTCAAGGAGGTTTCTGCAGTCCAAGGGTGGTTGAAATACTTTCAAAAGAACTAAACATAGATCCGCTTGATGTTACAAAATTTGGCGGAAAATCAAACGTTTTAACGGCAAAAGCGAAAGAATATGTGATTAACTCTTGTAAAGAAATATTAAAAAGTGGGGTGTAAAAGATGATGGAACACGATATAGTAATAGTTGGTGCAGGGCCTGCAGGTCTTGGAGCAGCGGTTGAAGCGTATGAAAAAGGTGTAAAAGACATTTTGATAATTGAAAGAGATAGTCATCCAGGCGGCATCCTTCAACAGTGTATACACAATGGCTTCGGATTGATTGAATTCAAAGAAGAACTGTCAGGGCCAGAATATGCAGAAAGATTCATAGAAAAAGTCAAAAGATATGGGATCAAAATAATGCTTGATACAATGGTCCTGAACATAACTAGTGATAAGATAGTTAAAGCAGTGAATCAGGAAAATGGTGTGATGGAGATTAAAGCTAAAGCAGTAATACTTGCCATGGGTTGCAGAGAAAGACCTAGAGGAGCAATCAGCATACCCGGTACAAGGCCTGCAGGAATATTTACAGCAGGAACAGCTCAAAGATATGTCAATATGGAAGGTTATATGCCTGGCAAAGAGATTGTAATTCTTGGATCTGGTGATATTGGACTCATAATGGCGAGAAGATTTACATTAGAGGGTGCTAAAGTAAAAGCCGTTGTTGAACTTATGCCGTATTCAAGCGGATTGACGAGGAACATAGTTCAATGTCTAGAAGACTTTGGGATACCGCTGCTTTTAAGCCATACTGTAATAGAAATACACGGTAAAGACCGCGTTGAGGGCGTAACGATAGCCCAAGTGGATGCGAATAGGAAGCCTATTTTAAAAACTGCTAAATATATAAGCTGCGATACTTTGATATTATCAGTCGGTTTAATACCTGAGAATGAACTTTCTAAAAGTGCGGGTGTAGTGCTGGATCCCGTTACTGGAGGACCAATTGTAAATGAAAGCATGGAAACTAACATTCCAGGAATATTTGCCTGCGGCAACGTATTGCAAGTTCACGATCTTGTCGATAATGTTACAAAGGAGTCCAGACTTGCTTCAGATTCAGCAGTAAAATATATTAAAGGATTGTTAAAGCAAGAAGGTAAATTTATAAATGCAAAAGCAGGTTCAGGAATTAGATATGTTGTACCACAAAAAGTAAATTATGAGAATATAGATGATAAAGTTAAGTTTCACATGAGACCAACAGATGTATTCAAAAATGCTTATATAAATGTAAAATCAGGTGGCAGAGAGATAATGAGAAGAAAAATGCAGAGATTAACTCCAGGAGAGATGATTTTAATAGAGATTAAGAAGGATAAATTTTTAGATAATGACCTACATCCTGTAGACGATATAACATTTGAAGTAGAGGTGGTTTAAGATGGAAAAGCGGGAATTAACATGTATTGTCTGCCCCAATGGATGTCATTTGGTTGTAGAGGTAGAGGGGAAAGAAATCGTCAATATCTCAGGATATGAATGTAAAAGAGGCTTAAAATATGCAGAAGATGAAATAATCATGCCGAAAAGGACCCTTACCACGACAGTAAAAGCTGAAGGTGGGCATCTGCCAGTAGTATCTGTCAGGACGAAAGAACCAATTCCTAAAGAACTTTTAAATAAAGCTGTTTATGAATTGTCAAGAATTACAGTTAAGCCTCCAATCAATGTAGGAGATGTCATAGTGAAGAACATATTAAGCACTGGTGTCGATGTGATTGCGACAAGAGCTTTGTATAGCAAATAGAAAAAATAAGTGATATTTTAGAGTTCATCAGTATAAAATAAAAGAGTCAGTGAGTGAACATTTTGTTTGTCTATTATGTTAAAGGAAGGAATGCAAAATATGGAGAAAATTTGTGAGAAAATAAAGTCTCCGATTAATATACATTCGCAAATATCAGCAATGATAGTCAGAAAAGTAAATGATGTTTGCAGGAAAGACAATGTAAAAGTCATGCTTAGGAAGTCAGGAAGTGTAAGACTTGTACCCGCAAACAGTATGCTTTCAATGATAACATTTTTTGCATCTGAGGGCGATGATATTGAGATAATTGTTGAAGGAGATAGCTGCATTTCTTCGATGGAAGAGATTAAAAAAATTTTTCTGGAGGATTTAAAGCAGATAAATGATGAAAGTGGTACTTATGAGCTTTTAAAAAATACATCTATTGCGTATGAAGAGATATTTAATTCTATTGCAGTGGGAATCATTGCGACGGATGAAAACGGAATTATCACTATATTTAATAAAGCTTCTGAGAAAATAACGGGTTTCAGTTTGGACAAAGCAATTGGAAAGAATATAAACGAAGTTATGCCAGATGTAGATGTAAATCAAGTTTTAAGTTATGGAAGTGAATTTTTAAATAAAAAATACATTATAGGCGAGAAAACTCTATTTATTAATATTACGCCTATTTATGCTGGTGGCAAGATAACAGGATCTTTAGTCGTTTTTCAGGACTTTCCACAGATTGAGTACCTAGAAGGTGAACTTAAAAGAAGCAGAAAGCTTGATAAAGCTTTTGACATCATCGTTGGCAACAGTGGTAAATTGAAGGATGCCTTGACGGTTGCATCAAAAGCTGCTGAGACAGATTCAACTGTCATAATAAGAGGGGAAAGCGGTACAGGAAAGGAATTGGTTGCAAATGCAATACATTATTCTAGCAAAAGACGTGATAAACCTTTTATAAGAGTGAATTGTGCCGCTATTCCAAGCGCATTGCTAGAAAGCGAGTTATTTGGACATGAGAAAGGAGCATTTACTGGTGCTATAACACAAAAAATAGGCAAGTTTGAGCTGGCTGACGGCGGAACTATCTTTCTTGATGAAATAGGAGATATCCCGATCGAAATTCAGGCTAAGCTTTTAAGAGTACTACAGGATAAGGAGTTTGAAAGGGTTGGTGGAATAAGAACAATAAAAGCAGACGTTAGAATAATCGCTGCTACTAATAAGAATTTGGAAGAGGCAATGAAAAATGGGACTTTTAGAGAAGATCTTTATTACAGGCTAAATGTAATTCCTATATTTTTACCGTCATTAAGGGACAGAAAAGAAGACATTCCAATTTTGGTGGAGCATTTTATTAAGAAGCTGAACAAAAAACTTAGGAAAAATGTCCAGTTTGTTACTAATAAGGCGATAAAAGCCTTGATAAAATATGATTGGCCGGGAAATATAAGGGAACTTGAAAATTTGATTGAGAGATGTATCACATTAAGCGATAAAGAATATATTGATTTTGACGATTTGCCGTCATATATTAAGAATGTTAAAGACAGCAAAGATGATGAAGTTATATATTTGGGAGATAATTATGATATTGAAAAGATGGAAAATTATGAGTATAAGATAATTAAAGCGGCATTGTCCAGATACAAAAGCTTTAATAAAGCTGGGAAAGCTCTGGGGTTGACACACAAAACCGTTGCAGCAAAAGCAAGGAAATTTCATCTTGTTGAAAATTAATATCAGATTACACGATGGATTGATACTTTTTACCAAAGTAAAATTATATTATTTTCTCATCAGAAATATAATAAAGTGATGGTATGCGAATATTTACTTCTGCATACCCTATTTTTTTGCGTTGGCACAAAATTTGCAATAGGTAATGAAAAATTAAAAATATGGGGGTTAATATTATGAAAAAGCTTATCAATAATCCTGACGAAGTCGTAAAGGAAATGATATCTGGTCTTCTTTACGCATATCCATCTTACTTGAGTAAGCTTGATAATGTGGACGTTGTGGTAAGAAAAGCATCTCCTATCGAGGGGAAAGTTGGACTTGTAAGTGGAGGAGGTAGCGGTCATGAGCCTACACATGCAGGATATGTAGGGACAGGTATGCTGGATGCTGCGTGCTGTGGCGCTGTATTTACATCGCCTACTCCAGATCAAGTTTATGAAGCTATAAAGGCTGTAGATGGTGGCAAAGGTGTTTTGCTGATCATTAAAAATTACACAGGAGATGTCATGAATTTTGAGATGGCCAAAGAAATGGCTGAAATGGATGGCATCAAGGTTTCAGAAGTGATTGTAAATGACGATGTTGCAGTTGAAAACAGCACTTATACGCAAGGAAGAAGGGGGATTGCCGGTACGATTTTTGTTCATAAGATAGCTGGTGCAAAAGCTGAGGAAGGAGCAGAGCTGGAAGAAATAAAAGAAGTTGCAGAAAAGGTGATAAAAAATTTACGCTCTATGGGTATGGCTTTTACACCATGTACAGTGCCTGCAGCCGGGAAGCCGAGCTTTACACTTGAAGAAAATGAAATCGAAATAGGAATTGGTATACATGGTGAACCTGGAACACATAGAGAGAAAATAAAAGGTGCTAAGGAAATTGTTGCGGAGTTGATGGATAAGATTGTAAGCGATTTGCCGTTTGAAAAAGACGATGAAGTTGCATTGATGATTAATGGACTTGGTTCAACACCACTTTCGGAGCTCTTCATAGCAAATAAAGAAGCAAATGAATACCTTATGGGAAAAAATATCAATGTCTATAAAACTTATGTTGGAGAATACATGACATCTTTGGAGATGAGTGGATTCTCAATATCGCTTTTAAAACTTGATGATGAGCTTAAATCTCTTTTAGATGCTTCAGCAGATACACCTGCATTTAAACAATTTAAATAGAAAATCAGTTGGAAAGGATGATAAAATTGATACTTACAACAAACGATGTTTTAAATATCATAAGAAATATAGCAGAAGTCATTGAAACGAATAAGCAGTATCTTACAGATCTCGATGCCGCCATTGGTGATGCTGACCATGGAATCAATCTTGACAGAGGATTTAAAGCTATTAAAGAAAAGCTGCCACAATTTTTAGATAAGGATATAGGTGCTATACTTAAAAACGTTGGAATGGTGCTGGTTTCTACTGTAGGTGGAGCTTCTGGTCCACTCTATGGCACATTTTTTATGAGAATGGGTAGCATTGCATTAGGGAAAAAGGCGATAGGTGATAATGACATAGTTGCAATGTTTGAAGCTGGTCTTTCAGGAATAAAAGAAAGAGGAAAAGCGCAAGCTGGGGACAAAACTATGATTGATGCAATTGAGCCTGCATTAAATGAATTAAAAAAGTCTCTGGAAGATGGACTTAAATTTAATGAAGCTTTAAGTATAGCGGTAAATGCGTCATACAGTGGTGTTGAGATGACTAAAAAGATTGCAGCCCGTAGAGGAAGAGCCAGCTACCTTGGCGATAGAAGCATAGGACATCAGGATCCAGGTGCCACATCAGCGTATTTAATGATAAAAACCGCTGCTGAGTATATGGATAAGTTGCAATAATAAAGAAAGGATTGGATGATTGATGGTAGGCATAGTTATTGTCTCGCATTCAAAAAAGGTAGCAGACGGGTTATACGAATTAATTGACCAGATGACTGGAGGAAAAATTAATATAGGAAAATCGGGTGGGACTAAAGATGGACGGTTAGGTACTAATATAGATGAGATAATCGAAGAAATAAAAAGATGCGAAAGTGGAGATGGCGTTTTAGTTTTAGTTGATTTAGGAAGTTCTGTTATGAGCGCACAAATGGCTTTAGAATTTCTTGGAGAAGATTATGAGAATAAAGTAAAAATTGCAGATGCGCCACTTGTTGAAGGAGCTATTGCTGCCAGTGTTGAAGCTTCGATAGGTAGCGATATATTAAAAGTTAAGGCGGTGGCAGAAGCTGCTAAAAACCTTTTAAAGATTTAATGGCCTGGACAAAAACCAGGCTTATTTTTTGTGTAGAAATTTTTATAAAAAAATATTAAAATATAATATGTATAGAGGGGGTGAGACCAATTTATGATGATATAATTTTTGAATACGATAACAAATTTAAAAAGTATTTTGAAGAAGGGAGGTACATGGATGCGTATAAATATATTTTTAAACAGAAAAATCTTGTAAGTGACCTTGATAGAGATATTTATTCATATCTTATATTGTGGCAGATAAAAGTTGAAATATATTTGGATATTATTGATGATGCGAAAGAGCATTTTTTAAATATATTTGATAATATAACTTTATCTTACAATAATATAATTTTATTTATTGAATGTGTGCTTTTACTAGATGAGTTTGAAATGTCGTTAAAAAAAGACGGCATTTACAACCAATTGATGAATTATGATGGTGAAAACATCTGGATAAATTTATATATTTTTATGTTAAGTTTGAAAAATAAAAGAAGGAATTATTCAATTAAGGACGAACTACTATATATGGTGGGAAAAGATGTTGATAGATTTTTTCTGTCATTGCTACATACCATATTGGCAGAGATATACAAAGATGAAGGAGACGAAAAATGGAAAAGTGAATTGAAGAAGGCAAAAGAGTTGAATCATCACAATTTAAGAATGACTAGGCTGGAGATACAGTGGGGTATTAAAAATGATGATGATTTAAAGAAAGGTAAGTACTACAGATTCTATCCAGACAATAAAGATATTTTAAAGAAGTATTATGAAATATATAAAAATGAAATCCAGCAAAATAATGATTTTAAGTTGTTTAAATTTAATTTATTGGAAGGAGGAAGTACAGGTGGCAGCAGTTACTTAATAACGTACGATGACGTTAACATATTATTAGATTGCGGTATTAATCTTAAAGATGGTAGATTGTATTACAATGACTTTAAAAAACTCGGTTTGGATATCAAAGATATTGACTTGCTGGTTGTTACTCATTGCCATTTAGATCACTGTGGAGGCATTGTAAACCTTATAAAAAATGGATTAAATTGCCCTATAATCATGTCTCATGAGACGTTGCATATATTAAATGGCATTTTTTCAAAAAACGGCAATATGCAGGACTTAAATATAAATGTAGAGGATTATAAGTTATTAAATATAATCAATGATAAGACTTTAACTGATTATTGCTACGATGCTGTAATAAAAGATAAAAAAGTTTCTTTGAACCTTATTCCATCTGGTCATATTTTGGGAGCTTGTGGAGTGTATATCGACATAGATGGATTTTCTGTATTCTATACAGGCGATTTTACAGTAAAAGATGTGGAAACAAATGTTGGGCTTTGTATTCCTGATGGCATGAATGCAGATGTATTAATAACAGAAGCCACTTTTGGATATACATCTAGTTTCAGTGTATACGATAAAAAAATTCAAGATCAATTGATTTTAGAAATGTTGTCGGATTTGACTGATCACGGCGTGGCATTTGTACCTGCGTTTGCTGTAGGAAAAGCTCAAGATTTATTGTTGCTTTTAAGAAGGACTTTTAATTATACGCCATATAATGTCTATGTTGATGGAGCATTGTCATATATAACGATGCTGTATGAAAAAGTGAAAGGAGCTATTTACGGCAATGGCATCTTAAATGCAAATGACATAAAATTGTATGACAGCAAAAGGGAATTTATAAAAAAAGAGATAGCGCTGGGAAATTGTTTGGTAATGACTAGTTCGGATAATCTTACAGAAGGCAGTACTTCCTTTATCTACGGCAGAGAATTGATGTCTTTAGACAATGCGATTTTATTAAATATAAGCAACAATATAAAAAAACCGATATCCATGATACAGGAGAATATCCCAATTATTAATCATGGGATAATACAAGACATTATTGAAGTATTTTTGAAACTTGCACCAAAAAAAGTTTACATCGTTCACAGAGGTGCTAAATCAAATAAATCATTTAACATAGAAGAGGTATTGAGTTGGTTTGAAGGTGTAGATGCGGTGGCGCCGTAAGTATTATTTTTCATGCTAATTATTGTTTTTTGTCTGTCTACAGCTTAGAAATTTGATTTTATTCTGTCAGGGAGTTAAGGAGGAAAAATGAAACCATACATTGGCATTGATCTTGGAACTACTAACACGGTGGCGGCAGGTGCAAATTTAACAGAGGATGGCAAATTTGAAATAGATATTTTAGACATGGAACAAATCAGTGATAATGCAGGACGCTTAACATCAAAAAAAACGTTGCCATCCTGCCTATATGTTGATGACTTTGGAAAAGAGTATTTGGGCGAATTAGCTAAAAAAATGAAAACTTTGAGATATGATCGCGTAATATACAATAGCAAAAATTATATTGGTAATCGAAATCATGTATGGCAGATAGGTGGTAAGAAATATACTCCGGAAGATGTTGCCGGAAAGATTTTAACGGTTGTAAAAAAGAACGTTGAAAGGATTTATAATACGGCGGTAGATGGAGCAGTCATAACTGTTCCTGCTTCTTTTAACCATGATCAAATTGAATCAACGAAAAATGCTGCTAAATTAGCTGGATTTATAGAAGATAAGCTTATCTTTATATCAGAGCCGACAGCGGCTTTGTTGGAGCTTATATACGAAGAAAAATTAATTGAGCAAAGTCAAAAAAAATACGATTTTTCAACGCCAAAAAAAGTACTTGTGTTTGATCTTGGTGGTGGGACATGTGATGTTTCAATCATGAATGTAGAAATTTTAGATGATGATTATAAAGTAGAAGAACTGGCTATTTCGCCTCATATACAGCTTGGCGGTGTCGATTTCGATATATGTGGTGTTTTATATTTATTGCACAAATATTCGATTTTAAATAATATTGATTATAATTTGATTTCATCAGATGTAGATGCCAAAAGATATATATTTAGTATATTATCACTGGAAATTGAAAAAGCAAAGATGATGTTTTCATCTGAAACAAGTAGTTTAATTGACAAATATAATGAGGATATAGTGTATAAAAATTCCATTGAAAATTTTTATAATGGCAAAACATTTGATTTTGAAATCAGCAAAAAGGAATATGATGAATGTATAAAACCACTATTGACAAAAGGTGGAAATTTAGGTTTTAATATTATAGATCCGATAATTGATACTCTTAATAAAGCGAATTTGAACAAGGAAGACATTGATGAGGTATTTTTAGTTGGAGGAATGACTGCATACAGTACTGTAAGAAGAGCAGTCGAAAGTTTTTTTGGAAAGAAGTCCGTTAATTACCTTGACCCTATGTATTCAGTGGCAAAAGGTGCGGCTTTATACAATTATTATAGCGCAAATAGAAAGAGAAACGAAAAAGGTAAAATCATAATATATCCAGTAGTGGCTGAGAATATTTACTTGGATGTAAAAAATGATTTGCCTGTTTTACTGGTAAGTCAGGGCACAAAAGCGCCTTACGAAAGAGTCTATGATAATATTGTTAAAGTAGATAATGCAACGGGAATAAAACTCGATATTTTATCTGGGAAGAGTATTTATGATCCGAAGATGAAAAGGCTTAAATCTATGCAATTGACGTTTACTGACATTATAAAGCCTGGTACACCTATATCTATAAAAGTGACTTTTGATAAGAATAGGATTTTGCATTTAGAAGCATGGGTAACTGGCAATGACAAACAAAGAATAGATGTCACATTCGATAAAGAGGTGTTATATGATGGCTGTTAATTGGAGAAGTTTACTTCAGGAAAACAGAGATTTGTTTTTTAATATACACAATGACGATATTAAAGAAGGAAAAGGTTTTTTGGGTGCTGCCGCTAATACAGACAAAACGGAAATGGTTAAAGAGCACGTTTTTGAATATTATATATCTGATATAAATGCGCAACTAGTTTATGAAAAAACTCTTAAATTGAAGATAGTAAATGAAGAAGATCTTAATCTGATGGAAGTAGAAATAATAGACCTATTAAAAAGCATACTAGAGGAAGGACAAAATCCCATCGAGATGTTTTTGTACTGCACAAAAGCACTGAATTTAAGTGATAAAAATGTGTATCAATCGATTTTAAGGATTTTAGTTTCTGTATGTAATCTAAGCAAAGCCGGGAGAGATGCGCTTGTAAGTGTGCTGAAAAATTGGACATGGGATTTACAGATGAAGATTGCGATAGAAGCAATAAGGACAATCAAAGAGAAATCTGCTTTTGATGTACTTTTAATGCTTCTCAACAATGAAAGCCTTAAAGTTTTAGCAGCAGATTGCTTAATAGATATTGGAGATGAAAGATGTATAAGACCTGTTTTGAACATGGTCAATACATTTAATGGGTTCAGCATAAATGAAAGAAATGTAGCATTTAGACTGATAGATAAACTTTCTCGCTTTGGTGAGGAAGCTCTGTCAGAAATAATAAAATGCTATATGAACAATGAGAATAAAAGCCTTAATACAGTGTATTCAAATGTCATATCTCGTTCAAAGGATATGGCAATTGAAAGTTTATCAAAGATGCTATACAATGAAGACTACAATCAAAAAGCAGCTATAACATTGGGGAAAATGAGAATTGGTAGTGCTACCGACCGTCTTATTGAGGCGTTAAATTCCCCATTAATAGAAAATAAGATGAATATCATAATAGGATTAGGATATACAAAAGACAAAAAGGCAATAAAGTATTTAGTAAATATGCTAGAGGATGGAAATTTGAGAAATGAAATTAAAGCATGCATAATTACTTCACTTGCGAATTTAGAAGCTTTTGAGGCAAAGGATATAGTAAAAAAGTATATAGATGATAAGGAATTAAGAATAAATACTATGTCCGCTTTGGTGCAACTTGGTGAAATGAAGTACTTAGGAGGGTTATTTGAATACTTGATATCCTCTAATAAATCTTACAGTGAAACATCATGTGCTATAAAGGAGCTAAAAAGGCTTAAAGGGTTTAAAGACAGCAGGATAAGCAGAGAGATAACAAATGGGATAAAATACTTAATTAGAAATAATGATGGTTATGCATGTTTAAACGCATTAAGGATTTTAGATACAAATATTGATGATGGCATGGCTGAAGAGTTGATTCTGAAACTAAAGACGACCAAGAAAGAAGAAATACAATACACTATTTATAAGATATTGGGTAAAAATACAGGTATACTGAGTAATATCATAAATGAAAGGATTTTTATTGATGCATCTTTAAATGATAGCACAAGAATTAGATATTTGGCGCAGAAGATTATTGAGAAAAATTATAAGGGCAGAGATAAACTTATAAAGGCATGAAGGGAAGAGATATTTTGTTGAACAAAAAAGGTATAGATATTACAAAATGCTTAGATATATTTTTATACACATTGCCGTATAGTGTATTGATTAAACCTTTTAAGACAGATAAAAACCTTCAGAAAAGACTTGCTGGTTTTAGATTGAATGAAAAATCAAGTCCACCTACGAAAATTGTGCCTATATTGAGGCAGGAAATATTAAAAGGAAATTTTAACTATGAGGACTTTGTAAAAGAATGGAAGGTGTTACATGGGGACCTGTATGAAAAGATATGCAGCATGGAATCAAAAGAAATAGCCAAACGAATTGATGAACTTTGTGATGAGTATGGAAATGATAATGTTGTTTCTGCTCTTCTTATTGACAACAGGGAGGATCTAGGTGATATAATAAATAAAGCCATAAAGCCAGAAGATGTACAAAAGCAAGATAGTGGCAAAAGAAGTTCTCAAAAAGAAGATGATGATATTTATAAAAAGCTTAAAAAGCTTGAAAAAGAAATAGAAAAATTGCATGATAAATTGATAAAAGAGGAAAAAAAGAATATAATTGAGGTGGACAATTTAAAAAAAGCATTGGAAAATAAGGAAAAGGAAATAGCTTCTTTAAACAAAAAATTAGAAGATTTAAAGCAGGAAAAAAAGCGTTTGGAGACGCTTTTAGAGCACATTGGTTTGGAATTTGATAAGCATATTATAAAGCTTATTAACGAAAATGTGTCAAAAGACAAGAAAAATGAAAATTTAAAGTTATCTTTGAATAAGACATTAATGGATTTGTATCAAGATAACCAGGAGGTTAAGAAATATTTTTTAGAAATAAAGGAAATCTTAAGCCAGCTAGAAAAGAAAATTGCGATTGTTGATGTGGGCGTTCTTGATGAACAATCAGTAGTAAGCTTGGAAGATGATGATTATTCACTGCTGGATGATTTATCTAAGATGTTAAAAAATTCATAATTGCGAGGTGTAACAATGCATCATGACGAAATTCAAAAACTTAAAAAAATTTTAGCTGAAGATAGCAATGATGATGCAAATATTTCTAATGTTCTTAAAGAAATATTTAAAAAACAAAAGAACATTATTATGACTATTTGCGTCTTAGAGCTTATTTACGAATCAGTTTATCTTTATGATATTATATTAAAACGAAATGGTGTTTTAAAGTTTATGAAGTCTTTAAATGATGACTTATATGATACTATTGAAAGTTTCAGAGATGTAGTTGGTAGGATTAGATATTATAAGCAAATAGATTTAAAAATAAGAGAAAATATTATAAAAATGCTTGAAGATAAAAAGGAAAATTTAGAATCAGATTTAGAAGTTTTGTATGGATATTTTGTAGAAGCTAGATATTGCAGTGATGTATTTAATGATAAGCTTAAGACTTTTAACCATGACAATTTTGATGTTAGCATTGAGGAATTCTACAATAATATCAAAGAGTTTGTATTTGAAAATGAAGAAGAAAAATTTGAAAGGATTCAGGAAGTAATATCTTCAATTCCTTTTGCACTGTCTAGAAAAAGATTTTTTGATTACATGAAAAGTGGTTTGATTCATGAATACAATGGTTATGACAAGCTTATACAAAATATTTTTGAGATTGAGGAAAATTTTTACGGGAAATTGGTAGAAGGTTATGGCGAAAAATTTACTGAAATTGCTAATAAAATAGAAGAGCTTCAAACAATAGACTTGAAAAATGCTACAAAAGACGATTTAGAGCTGTATTTAAAGGAAACAATTGTGCTTTTAGGCAAGATACAGGATATAAGGGAAATAGTTTATTCTCTAATAAGAATCGTAAATAGGCTATTGATATTTTATAAATCAGATAGAAAAATAGAAGATACCCTGCAGGAAGAGCCTAAAATAAAAATTTTTTTAGATGTATATGGTAGTATATACTCAGAAAAATATACAAAGAAAAAGGTAAAAGATTTTTTAAGAACATTAAATGAGTATATTTCTAATTGGTATTTTGAATTGTACAATTACAATAGATTGTTGAATGACATGAATTATCTTGAAAATGATATAGAAAACTTAATAGATGAAGATATTTTGAATGATATAGAGATTCTAGCTGAGTACGAAAACTTAATGAATGACGATGGTGATGATTTCGATGACATGCAAGGGGATGCAATAGAAGGCAGCATTGTTGAAGAAGAAATTAATAATCTTATTTCTATGATAGATGATATTAGCAGAAACATGAATCCAGATTATCGGAAGGTTCGCATGAGGAGGCTTTTGGGAATCATTCCGGTTCCGGGCAATTTTGAAAATGAGTTTTTTAACTATTTAAAGAGCTCTTTGGAGTTTGATACAACATCAAATGTTAAAGCTGCTATAATAGAGAGTGTTGACAAAAGAATTAAATTATACAAGGATATGAAAAACAGCAAACATCTTTATGAAGCACTCTTAAAAAACGTCAAGGAAGGATTGTAATAAATGAAGATTATAAATAAAATTATATCTATTATGATGGTTATATTTTTATTTTTGATTGTTTTACTATCGAATTTACAATACTTGGCGTTTGATAAAAATTTTTATATTCACGAATTTAATAAATACGGCATAGAAGATGTAACAGGAATGCATAGTTCACAGTTAAACAAAGTAGTGGCAAGAATTCAAGATTATCTTTTTGGAAAAGTAGATAGTCTTCAATTAAACGCTGTAATAGATGGTCAGAATCAAAAGGTATTTAACGAAAGAGAATTGGAGCATATGAAAGATGTCAGGGAACTTTTTAAGAATGGTTTTTTAATAAGAAATATAATGATATTTTTGTACATCTTAACCGCTTTGTTTTTGTATATTAAAAAAGAAGACATATTTAACTATACATACCGTGGTATGTTATTTGTAGTTTTATTTTTAATTGTAGCAGTGGCTGTTGTTTCACTGGATTTTAATAGATGGTTTGTATATTTTCATCTTCTTTTTTTTAACAACAATTTATGGGAGTTGGATGTAACTCGCGACAGACTTATTCAGATGCTACCGGAAGGCTTTTTTAGCGACATTTCATACCTTACAATGCGAAATTCAGTTATCGTATATATAATCATAGGGTTTGTGTCGTACTTAATAAAAGGAAAAGATCATGATAAAATAGGCCTAAACTAAAGGCCTATTTTTATATGCACATTTGTTTTTCGTCATTCATTAATTCATCAATTTCTTCTTTTGTTATAGTTTCATTTGACAAAAGTTTTTCTGCAATAAGGATTATTTTATCCTTTTTCTCTATAAGGATCTTTTTTGCATTTGTATAGCAATGGTTGATGATTTTATTGACTTCTGCATCTATTTTGTCAGTTGATTTTACCATTCTAATGTCGTATATCCTATTTCCCAATTCACTCATGCCGTAATTGCATACCATCTGATATGAGATATTTGTGGCTTCCTTTAAATCATTTTCTGCACCTGTAGATACTTCATTAAACATTATCTCCTCTGCAGCACGACCGCCCAGAAGCATTGTTATCTTGTTTTTTAAGTCTGTTTTTGTCATTAAAAAGGCGTCATCTTTTGGAAAATTAAGGACATATCCTAATGCTTCTCCACGAGGTACTATTGATATCTTTTCAACTGTACTGGCGTTTAATATCTTGCCGATTATAGCATGACCGGCTTCATGGTGTGCTGCAATTTTGCGTTCTTTTTCTAAGACTTCTGGATTTTTCTTTTGCAATCCTGCAACTACTCTTTCTATAGCTTCATCAAATTCTTCTCTTCCTATTCTTTGCTTATGCCTTATTACTGCTAAAATCGCTGCTTCATTGCAAATCGATGATAAATGTGCACCTGTCATGCCATGGGTCTTTTTAGCCAATTCCTCCAGTGATATGTCGTTATCTAAAGGCTTGTTTCTCGTATGTACTTTCAAAATTTCCAGTCGTGCTTTTACGTTTGGATTTCCTATGTGAATCGTTCTGTCAAATCTTCCAGGGCGTAGAAGCGCTTCATCCAGCATATCAAGCCTATTTGTCGCACCTATTACGATAATGCCGTCGTTGCTGTTAAAGCCATCCATTTCAACTAATAGCTGATTTAATGTCTGATCTTTTTCGGAATTATTGTCGTTGTTTCGCTTGCTTCCAACTGCATCTATTTCATCTATGAAGATGATGCTGGGAGTAGACTTTTTAGCCCTTGCGAATAATGCTCTTATGCGGCTCGCTCCAACTCCTACATATTTTTCAACAAATTCTGAACCTGATGCCGATATAAATGTAGAATTTGTTTCTCCAGCCAGAGCTGTAGCAAGCAACGTCTTGCCGGTACCTGGAGGACCATAGAAAAGTATCCCCTTTGGTATTTTAGCACCCATTCTATCGTATTTTTCAGTGTTGTTTATAAAATCGATGATAATTTTAAGCTCGTCTATAACCTCGTCAAGTCCTGCTACATCTCTAAAAGTGATGCTGACTTTCTTGTTGGACTCTTTTTCTTTAGGTGGAAGTTCGTTTTTTAAGTTTACAGGTAGCATCTCGGATACGTTATTTTTATACAGTATATACCCTATCAGAAAAAGAGATAGCATTGAAATTATGATAAGCACCGGATTTGTCTTTGAAGTATAGGATATTCCCAAAATAATGTTTATTACCAGTGATAAAGTTAATAATATTATATATAAGTTTTTTTTCATTGCCATCGCCCCCAGTGATTTACTAAAAATAGTTTTTACGTACAATCACAAATTATACGCAAAAAGGAACGATGATGAATTAAGGTTTATATGGAAAACAAGTAAAAAATTTCAAAGGAGGTTATTTACATGGATGTGTACATGGGCATTGATGTTGGATCTGTGAGTACAGATGTGGCTTTGATTGATTCAAACAACGAGGTAATAGATTTTGTTTATATAAGAACTCAAGGACAGCCTATAAAGGCAGTACAGAAAGCCATGGTTATGTTGAGAGACAGGATTCACACAGATATATCTGTAAAAGGAGTCGGTACAACAGGAAGTGCGAGGCAGTTAACAGGGCTCATGGTTGGCGCCGACATTGTAAAAAATGAAATAACTGCACATGCCATTGCATCATCAAATTTAATTAAAGATGTACACACTGTTTTTGAAATAGGTGGTCAAGATTCAAAAATAATAATATTGAGGGATGGAATTGTAGTAGATTTTGCAATGAATACGGTTTGTGCGGCAGGTACGGGATCATTTCTCGATCAGCAGGCGTACAGGCTCAACATACCTATAGAGGAATTTGGCGACCTTGCTCTAAAATCAGTAAGTCCTGTTAGAATTGCAGGCAGATGTGGCGTATTTGCTGAGTCTGACATGATACATAAGCAGCAGATGGGATACACGCTGCCAGACATAATAGGCGGTTTGTGTGAAGCGTTGGTTAGAAATTATTTAAACAATGTTGGAAAAGGGAAGGATATAAGGGAACCGATAGTGTTTCAAGGAGGTGTAGCTGCAAATAAAGGCATAAAAGCGGCATTTGAAAAAGCTTTAGGCATGAAAGTATATGTTCCTAAATATTATGGTGTAATGGGAGCGATAGGTGCAGCTATCCTTGCCAAAGAGGCTGTAAAGAAAAAAGGCTTTAGCGAGTTTAAAGGTTTTGAAATTGCTGATTTTGATTATAAAGCACAAGGTTTTGAATGTACCGGCTGCTCAAACGGATGTGAGGTTGTGGAGTTTATAAAAGATGATGAAGTAATATCCCGTTGGGGTGATAAATGTGGCAAGTGGTCAAACTCTACAAGCAAGAATATTTTTTCAAAAAATGTATCTTAACTATTAGTGATTATAAGGATCGTCTTTGATCCTTATAATCAAACTATTATCTCTATTTTATCGCCCTTTTTAAGAACATCTGTGTATGAAGCTTTTCTTCCGTTTAAAATCATTTCAGGGATTTTATTTTTAGGTATCTGGAAATCGATAAAATTAAATATATCTATGAATATATATTGTTCCTTTCCAGTAAGGATTGTTTTATTTCCATTTATGTAAACAAAAAAATCTTCATCATTTTCTACAATTATTTTTACGTCATCACCATTTTTCACAATGTAGTCGTCATCTACGAAAGATCCGTTGACTGTGATTTTTGATGCGCTGTATTTATCTTTAAGATCCTTTATGGTGATGGAAGCGTCTTTGCCATTTATGCCATTTACAACGACTATTTTATCGCCGTTTTCCACTTTCGATTTAAGATTTGATACGATTCCATTTTTTAAAATCTTGGCGGGTGTTCCTACTCCACCATTTATAACGATATTTTCCCCGTTAAGTTTAAATGACAGATTTCTTCCTGGCCGTGCAATTAACTTTTTAGAGTCAAAATTAGTTTTTAGAAGCACATCCATTATGGTCATTTCTTTCACATTTAATAATTCTAATTTTTCATCATTAAAATAGATGGTTATAAAATCTTTTTTTCTGTCAATCATTGATGAGTAAGCGATGCCAATAGGTGTGATGTATTCCGGGCCTTTTAATTTTTTGCCTTTGTATTCCACGACGGTGATGGAGCTTGCATCTCTCACAGAAACTCTTTCTGGTTGTATAGACAAATTTTTTGCAATTTCTTCTGCTATATTAGGAAGGTTACTACTACCTCCTACTAAAAATACTGCAGACGGGCTCTTTCCGTTGTATTTTAGGATTTCATCGCAGATTTTCTTTGAAAGATTTTTAACTACAGGGTCTATTATCTTAAGTACGTCAGATCTTGATACTTTATGTTCAATTCCTATTACGTCTCTAAATTTTATTTCTTTTTTTGAGTTCGTTTTTATTTTTTCGGCAGTGTTAAAATCAGTAAGGAAATGCTGCTGTATAGCTTCAGTTATTTCGTCACCAGCAAATGGAACCATGGAATATGCGATAATATTTCCTTCTTTTGAAATAGCTATATCAGAAGTACCTGCTCCAATATCTACAAGTGCTATATTTAGCATTCTGATTTGAGGCATTATTGCGACTCCGATTGCTGCTATTGGTTCTAATGTAAGGTATGTAACATTCAAATCTGCTTTTCTTGCAACAGAGTATAAACTTTCTACTACATCGTATGGCAAGAATGTAGCTATTATCTCTACTGAGATTTCTCTACCTGTATGGTCTTTTAGATTAGTTATAGGGAGGCCATCTAAATAAAAGCTAGTTATAGAGTATCCTACCATGTGATATTTTACCGTATAGCCTTCATGCGATATCTCTTCTTTTGCTGTGTTTAGTGCAGATAAAACTAGATTATCTATGTCACTGTCTTTTATTATGTAATTTTCATCTATGCTTTTTTCGACTCTAACAATTTTGGTTTTTAATGATCTTCCGGCAGCAGCCAGACTAACATTTTTAAGGCTTACTCCTAGCTTTTTTTCAAGCTTTTCTTTTATTTTGCACGCAACAGATGACACTTTTTCTATGTCGTGAATTTGACCGTCAAACATTACTCTGTCGGTATGCTCCATATGCTCAACTGCAAGTATTTTTAATTTATCATTTTCTGGCACACCTACAATGCCTACAACAACTCTTGTTCCAATGTCAAGTGAAAAAATCAAGTTATCGTTCATCAAAATTCCCCCGAAAAATATATCGTAAAACCAAAAATATATTTTAATAAATTTTAGAAAGTTGTATAATTCAATTAAGATTACTTTTATATTATACAATTTTTTGATTTGCCTTAAAAGTAATTTTTATGGGGTGTTAAAATGATTAAAAATGGTGATTCTACTCAACTAGAAAGGCAGTGGAAGATATTATCAATTTTATCATGGGAAAACAATGGAATGACAATAAACCAGATATATCAGAGATTGGCTAAAAATTTTGGAGAAGAGGTATCTACAAAGACGATAAAAAGAGATTTAGATGATTTAACTATGGTATTTCCAATTTACGAAGAAGGGGAAGGCAGGGGAACGACTTATACATTAGAAAAGTATAAGATACATGATTTTATATTTTCCGTACAAGAACTTTTTGCATTATTTTTTACTAGAGAGATAATTAGAAAATACGATACATCCGAAATAGGGAAAATGGCTCTTAATTTCATAGAGAGAATAATATCGTACATACCTTCTATATATGATGACTACATTGACAGATTGTACAGGACTTTTTTGATACAAAAGGATATAGATTCTGATAAAAATGTAACGTTAGATATGTTAGAGACTATCAACGATGCAATAATATATAAAAAGTCAATCAAAATGAGGTATTATTCTTTTACATCTGATACAGAAACAGAAAGGGAAGTAGATCCGTATTTGATTTACGAAAAAGAGGGACATTATTATTTGACAGGCTTTTGCAAATTACATAATGAAATAAGGGATTTTAGAATATCCAGAATTAAAAAGATAAAATTACTTGATAAAAGTTTTGAAATATCCCCTAATTTTGATAAGAGCAAGTATTACAAATACACGTGGAATATTTTAAAAGGAAGCACAAAATACAGGGTGCAAATAAGATTTGTAGGGAATGCAGCGAGGCTAGTCAAAGAGTATGAGGGATATAGGGCAGATGAAATTGTAGAAAATAACGATGGCTCAATTTTATTTATCAAGGTAGTTTCGCAGCTAGATGAGATTAAAAGATGGGTTTTAGGTTTTGGATGTGAAGCAGAGGTTATAAGTCCCGATGAATTTAAAGACATGATCAATGATGAGATAATCAAGATGGCAAAAAAAATAAGGAGTGAATAACTCCTTATTTCATTATGCTTTTTACGTCGGTTATTAAGCTATTTAGTTGGTCTTTTGTTATATAAAGTCCTATTTGATTGTTGTTCTTCTGGATGTAGTAATTAGTATTATCATTTGTCAGGAATTTGACTTCCTCATTTTTACTACCATCTGATATGGTAAGTGTGAAGCTAGAATTATTTCCGTTAATTTTTTTATTAGGATCTATTCCTGTCGGGCTCAATAAAACTATATCATTGAGAAGGCTTTCTGATTTGTCACTGCTTATTTCTTTACCATTGTAAGTCCATTTTCCACTTTTATTTTTTTGCATATAACGGGTTCCAGAAGAATCTGTATAGGTTACTTTTGATATTTTGTCTTTAGATATCGTGTATATATCTTTATTTAAATAATTAAACAGTGTATCGCTACTTGTAAGTTGAAAATTCTCTATCGAGCTTGCGTCCACAACGTATATATCCTGTGAATTTGATAATTTAGCATAGTACGAATTGCCAACTGGTGATTTATTACCAACAATCAATTCTTCTGTATTGCCATTGCTGGATGATGCAGTAATGGTAAAATTTGATTTGTCCAATCCATATTTCTTTAAATCTGTGTCAGTAAATTTTCTGTTGTATTTTAATTGTGTGAGTGAATTGAATAAATCACTGGCATTTGTGTTGTCTGCAGCATAGCTTATCGGTTTAATAACTTTATAGGTGCTGCCACTTTTTACAATAGCCATTTCATTATTAGAATCTTTTATGTCTATAGAAGACAATTTATTTTTGCTTATGCTGATGATATTTGTTGACGGTGCAGGCTTCTTTGTAGCTTTGATGTAATAATAATATCCTACAAGCACACCAAGTATAACAAACATTATTATAGTGTTTCTAAAAGTCTTCATAAAGCTCTCCTCCTGAAGAAGACTACCCCGCCTATTATCCAGATAACTAGAGGGATAACAATGACTGTTACTATAAACATATAAACTGCTTGTTTTCCAGTCATAAATAAAGTTGCATAGTCAAGAGATTTTGGACTTATAGATATCTGTGTCGTCTTGTTTGCAAGCCAATTGGCACTGTTCATAAGAAGGTCCCTGTTGCCTTCTAAACCAATAACTTTATCAGTTGCCATAAGGTCATTGCCAAGCACGACAACTTTCATACCTGTCTTGCTGTCGGAAATAGTAACACCAAGAGTTAGAGGACCTTTTATGTCATTGTTGTCAAAGGTTGCTTGTTTGCTGTTGAAATTTGTTTCGCCCCATGCTTTATCACTTGTTGTCAAGATTGATTGAATCGATGTACTGCTGCTATTTGATTCTTTGTAAGTTATGCTTCTGGAACTTGGTGCAACTGATGCTAAATTAGCAGATTCTAGTTTATCGGTGATGCCGTGATATCCGTATTGCGGAACAGGGGATAAAGCATCCATGAAATAGTTCCTTGAAGGATCAACTACAATATCATTGTCGATCTTTACATTCCAATTCGACAGCAAATTGTTTATTGATTTCTCAGTTAGAGGGCCGTTTTCAGCTCCCATCATAATGAAGGCTTTTCCACCTTTTTTCAAGTAGTCTAAGATAGCATTCATTTCTTGGTCGTTGTAATCCATTTGAGGGTTAGCTATTATTATAAGACCAGCATCTTTTGGTATACCGCCGGATTGCCCTATATTTAAATCATTTACGTTGTAACCTTCACCTTGCAGTGCTGTTTTAAAGGTTGTTAGAGAGCTTGTGCTGTTTACTTCATTGTGGCCTTGAATGATATAAGCGTTTGTCTTGCTGACTTCTGTAACATTTATTATTGCTTGAGTAAATTGCTGTTCACCGTTGAAAACCGTCTGACCAGTTTCTTGTGATTGGGTAAATATATCATATGAATTAACTATTTGCCTTTTGCTGTCATCTTTGCTGTTCAAAAACAGTGTAGTGTCATAATCAGTTATTCCGAATTTTTGTGCTAATGAAGGATTCTTATCAGGATCTATAAATTGAACTTTTATCCTTTTTGACAATCCGGAGTATTCATCTAAAAGATTCTGAACTCGTGTCTTTGCACTATCATTCTTGAAAAATGCATAGACTGTTACATCAGTTTTTAAATTTTTTAAAACTTGTTTTGTTTTATCTGAAAGAGTGTATTGTTTTGATTTAGTAAGATCCCATTTTATAGGCTTTTGGGCTAATACCAAGTTGCCGAAAATTAATATGCCTAGTAAAATGACGATTGCTAAAATCATATTGCTTCCGTATTTTAATCTGACTCTGTTCAATAGAATTACCTCCTAACTCCAGCGTCTTTTGTCAACAACCATGATAGTCACAAAAACGAAGAAGATTATTACACTCAAGTAAAATACAATGTCATTTAAGCTTAATACACCGTTTTGAAAGTTATTGAATCTTTGTAGCAGCGAAAGGTTTTCCACAATAGTTTTAGCTGTTCCCTGGAATACATCACCTAGCCAGCTAATAATCCAAAACAATAGCAGAATTGAAAAACCTATGACACCGGCAATAAGCTGATTTTCTGTTAAGGATGACGCAAAAATACCTATTGCTATAAATGCTGCTCCCATCAATAATGTTCCTATATAACCTGTAAGAATAGGTCCAAAATCTGGTGTGCTGTATATTTTAAGATATAAAGGATATATTAGCGAAATCACCAGTGATAGAGCATAGACAGTCAATGATGCAAAGTATTTACCCAAAACCATGTCTGTTATTTTAAGCGGTGATGTCATGAGAAGCTGATCAGTTCCATTTTTCATTTCTTCTGATATCAACCTCATCGTCAAAATTGGGCTTATAAACATGAAGACAAAAACCATGTTGCTAAAGACAGGAGACATAAGTGCATATTGTGTTGTGAGAACAAATGTTGCAAAGAAATAGCCGGATATAAGTAGCAAAAAACCTACCAGCACATATGCAAGAGGCGATAGAAAGTATGACTTAAGCTCCCTTTTGTATATTACCAGAATTTTCATTACTATTTACCTCCTCATCTGTTGTAAGCTGCAGGAAGACTTCTTCTAAGCTGTAGTTTACAGGCCTAAATTCTATAATAGGCAGATTTTGCTTTGCGAAAGAAAAGAAAATCTCTTTTCTTAAGTCGTTGTTTACGTCTGTTTCAACATCGATGTCGATACAATTTTCTTTTGAGTCTGCCTTCGATTTAAAATCTTTTATTCCATCAATTCCTTTTAAAGTAGTTGATATTTTTTCAATTGAACCTAAGACTTTAAGGAAATATCTTTTTGATTTTCCTATAGTATCGATTAAGTTTTCAGTAGAGTCCATTGCGACAATTTTACCTTTGTTTATGATTATAACTCTGTCACATATCATGCTTACTTCAGGTAAAATATGAGTACTCAGTATGATGGTATGCTTTTTTCCTAGTTCTTTTATAATGTCCCTTATTTCTTTGATTTGTTTGGGATCTAGGCCTACTGTCGGTTCATCAAGAACCAGTACATCTGGATCTCCAATGATTGCTTGAGCCAGTCCAACTCTCTGCTTGTAACCTTTTGATAAGTTTTTAATAATTCTTTTTCTTACATCAGACAATCCTACTTCACTTAGGACTTTATCAACTGTTGATTTTCTTTTATCTTTTGGGACTTCTTTTAATTCACAGACAAATGCTAGATAAGCTTCAACAGTCATATCCAAATACAGTGGTGGAACTTCTGGAAGATAACCAATATGCTTTTTTGCCATTAATGAGTCTTCTATGATATCGTACCCGGCAATTTTTATTGTGCCTGATGTTGGTGGCATAAAACCGGTTATCATTTTCATAGTTGAACTTTTTCCAGCACCGTTGGGACCTAAGAATCCTACTATTTCTCCACTGTCTACAGAAAAGCTTATATTGTCTACAGCTTTGCGGTTTCCGTAAACTTTAGTTACATTGTTTACTTCAATCATCATACGCGGCTAAACCTCCTTTTCGTATATACTACTTAATTATAATCAAGTTTTATTAATAAATTGTTAACAAAATGTAAAGAGAATTTTAAAAATAAAAAACATAGAGCTTCAAAAACTCTATGTTAAGCCTCCAAAAGATTTGATAACTTTTACTACATCGTTTGTTTTGTCATCAGGTACTTCGATATTTAATTGAATATTTGCATCGGCAGTTTCGTCATAATAACCCACTCCGCTTATCATTGGATCTGACATAAGTAAAGGGCTTTTTCTTATGTCGAAAGGATAGCCTGATTTTAAAACAAGTGATGCTAATGTTGGTCCCGTATCGGTTCCAGCTATGTTTTGCTTATCGTTGTAAGTATCCGCATATTTATCGATAATATCAACATATGCTCTGAAGCCCATATTTTTTAAATAATTAGCAGCTTTGTTGGCGTTTTCTAAGTTGTAAAAATATGCATTTAATTTCATAAAATCACCCAAATATATTTTGGGCTTAATTAGAACATATATACACTAATAAAAAATAATTTTGCCCGGTTAAACCGGGCATCTACAGATAAAATGGATACTATGGGGTAAAATATGTGCTAATACAAAAATTATTTCTTGCTTTAAAGCTTTTTAGTGCGCCTGACAGGAATCGAACCTGCGACCTCCCGGTTCGGAGCCGAACGCTCTATCCACTGAGCTACAGGCGCATAAAACTTCATAATACATTATATCCACATTAGAAGATATAAGTCAACTGTAAATTTTATTTATATGCATAGTTTGATATTTCCATGCTGTAGTGCTATAATTAATTAAAAATTGAATAATAATAACATAAAGGAGGAGAGACAATGCAAAATGTCGAACTTGAAGCTGTATTGAGAGTACCGGGTAAGAATGCGGCCCGCAAATTAAAGGAAAAAGGCTACATTCCTGCCATACTATACGGAAAGGGCATGGAGAGCATTCCACTAGCTGTTGAGACCGGTAAGCTTCGCACAATAGTACAAAAACACGGCAGGAATGTCCTCCTCAATTTGGTAGTAAATGGTGCTACACATCAAGCAATATTGAAAGATGAACAGAGAGATGAGTTGACAGGAAAGCTGATACATATAGATTTTCAGCGTGTTTCTATGAATGAGAAAATTGAGGCGGCAGTACCATTAAAATTAGAAGGTGTTGGTGTCATTGAGAGTAAAGGCCTCCTCGTTCAGCACCAGAAATGGGAGCTTAATGTGGAGTCACTACCTACATCTCTTCCAGACGAAATTGTGGTAGATGTATCGAATTTGAAAATTGGCGATACATTGTTAGTAAAAGATGTAAATGTTCCTGAAGGAGTTGAAAAGGTAGACGATCCTGATGAAGTTATTTTGACAATAGTTGCTCCGAAGAATGCGGACGTGCCTGAAACAGATGAGAGTGTTGAAACTTCATCAGAAAATGGCTAAAGTTTGAAAATAGGATAAGTTTAGTATTTAAAAAATAGATAAAAGGAGCAATATCTGCTCCTTTTAATAATTTATAATCTTTTTATTTTCATTTAATAATCTTTGTGGTATAACGTCATTTCTTACCAAGTCTTCGTAAGTTTCTCTTGCTACTATCAAATCTGCTTCACCATTGTTTACAAGTACTGCAGCAGGACGGGGAAGACGGTTATAATTGCTTGCCATCGAGTAATTGTAGGCACCTGTGCAAGTGATAGCTATAATATCTCCACTTTCAAGTTGTGGAAGTTCTATATCCCATATTAGCATGTCACCAGATTCACAGCATTTACCGGCGATAGACACTTTTTCAAGGTTGATTTTTCTAGCTTTGTTTGCAACAATTGCATTGTATTTTGCGCCGTATAATGCTGTGCGTATATTGTCTGCCATTCCGCCATCAACTGAAACGTATTTTCTTACACCCGGTATATTTTTGATTGCGCCAACTGTATACAACGTAGTACCAGCATTTCCTATTATTGAACGTCCGGGTTCTACAATAATATGGGGCATTTTTATATTTAAGTTTCTTGAATATTCTTCAACGGATTTCATTATTTCGCTTGCTATTAATTCTATTGGTTGTGGATCGTCTTCCTCCACATATGCAATGCCGAATCCACCTCCTAGATCCAGTTCACCAACTTCCCAACCAGTGTGATCTTTAACTTTTTTTAGGAAATTCATCATAATGTCAATTTCTGCCTTATATGAATCGTAGCTAAATATTTGCGAGCCAATGTGGCAATGAAGACCAGTCAAATTAACATTATCCAGTGTTAAGGCATACTTTATGGCATCAAGTGCATCTCCATTAAAAAGCGGAAATCCAAACTTTGAATCAATTTGACCGGTTTTGATGTATTCATGTGTATGTGCTTCAACACCTGGAGATACCCTTAAATAGATATTGGGCTTTTTACCCATCTTGAATGCTAACTCATTTAACATATTTAATTCAAACCAGTTATCAACTATAATGCAGCCAATGTTGTATTCCAACGCCATAGTAAGCTCATCTGCTGATTTATTGTTGCCATGGAAATAAATATTTTTGACAGGGAAATCAGCTTTTAAAGCTGTGTATAGTTCACCGCCTGAAACTACATCAAGGCCTAAATTTTCCTCTTCAATGATTTTACAAATGGCGGTAGTCATAAATGCCTTGCTGGCATAAATTACTTCATTTCCAGGATAGTTCCTTTTAAATCCATTGTAAAATGAACGGCAATTTTCTCTAAGCTGTTCTTCATCTATAACATATAACGGAGTTCCGTATTGTTTTGCTATTTTAACCGTATCACATCCGGCTATTTCCAGATGCCCTTTTGAATTTATGCGCATGTTTTTTTGGAACACAAAATCATCTCCATCGCTTTAATAATTTAAATTATAAAAATCACTATATAAATAAAAACAGCTAAGGTATTTTCTTTAGCTGTGCTTTAATAGACATAAAAATACCTCCTTTCCCCAAGCGAGATAGCTCATCACAAATAGTCCGGGTAACTACTTGTGACAGTCCTATACATATTATGCATAGGCCCAGCTGTGCAGATATTAAGGTATCTACACGCTTCGGCGGATTTATCCCTTTCGCATACAATCATCGGTTCCTTAAAACCTAATGTATGCTACTCTTGATTCTCCGCTCCTCTACCTCACCTTCAAGGAAGATGAGGTACATAATATTTATTTTCTAATATGATACCATTAAAAACTTCACGTGTCAACATATTTATGAAATGTTGAGGGAATAATCAATAATAGGACTTTTACAAGGAGTGGTATTATGCAATGGGTAATAGTTTCAATAGTTTCGTGGATTATTTTTATACTGCTAATAGACTTAAAACAGATAAAGTACACAATATGGGCAGGGCTTTTAGCTGTCATAAGCCAGTTAATAATTGATAACATGGCATTTCACTTGAAACTATATGACTTTAAAAACGATATTATAGAGATTTTTAATTCTTCACTTTTCTTCACGTTTGGAGCACCATTTACAATAGGAACTATATTTGCTCAAACTTATCCTAAGAATAGAATGCTTAGATTTATCAATATTTTTGCTTCAACAGCGCTTTTTTTTGTATTGGAATATGCATTAAAGCTTTCAGGAGTTTTAGAGTATATTCATTGGCACTATTTTTACAGCATAACAATAGATGTCTTGGTGTTAATGTCGTTAGGTAATTTTATTACAATATTTAAGTTAGCGCCATGGATGAGAAGTGAAGAAGAGGATAATGAGAGGTGAATTATGATTCAGTTCATTATAATTATTGCTATAGATTCAATATTTGTATATTTGTGGTTCAGATATTTGGACAATATTAGAAAAAAAGATCAACGATAATGAATAATATACAAAAAATAAGTGTAAATATCATAAGTATTGTATATTTGAAATGTTTGAAAGTAATATTATAATATAAGTATCAAACGTTTACCAATATTAAGGGGGATATCGAAAGATGGCTGATGTTGTTCTTAAACATGTATACAAAACATATCAAGGTGGAGTAACTGCTGTTAAAGATTTTAACTTGGAAATAAAAGACAAAGAATTTATAGTTTTAGTAGGTCCATCTGGATGTGGAAAATCTACGACATTAAGGATGGTTGCAGGTCTTGAGGAGATAAGTCAAGGAGAATTATATATCGATGGAAAGTTAGTAAATGATGTACCACCAAAGGACAGAGATATAGCTATGGTGTTCCAGAATTATGCATTGTATCCTCATATGACCGTTTATGACAACATGGCTTTCGGCTTGAAGCTGAGAAAAGTACCGAGAGCAGAGATAGATCAAAAAGTAAAAGAAGCAGCTAGAATACTCGGAATAGAAGAGTATTTAAAGAGGAAACCAAAAGCGCTGTCAGGTGGACAGAGGCAGAGGGTTGCATTGGGACGTGCTATTGTACGTAATCCGAAGGTATTCCTTATGGATGAACCTCTTTCAAACCTTGATGCCAAATTAAGAGTACAAATGAGGACAGAGATTGCTAAGCTGCACGATAGACTTCAGACTACATTCATATATGTAACACACGACCAGACAGAAGCTATGACGATGGGTTCAAGGATAGTTGTTATGAAGGATGGTGTCATACAGCAAGTTGACAAGCCACAGGTTATATACGAACATCCAGATAATTTGTTTGTGGCAGGTTTTATTGGAAGTCCGCAGATGAACTTTATAGATGCAAGACTTGAAAGTTCAGACGGGAAAGTATATGCATCATTCAAAGGTTTTAAAATTGTAGTTCCTGATGGAATTGTGAAAAGATTAAAAGATGAAAGCTATATAGGTAAAGAAGTTGTATTAGGCATAAGACCTGAAGACCTCCATGACGAGGAAGTATTCCTTGAAGCATATCCAGAAAGTGTAATAGAGACAAAAGTTGATGTTACAGAGCTTATGGGTTCAGAAACTTACCTTTATCTCGATCTGCAAGGACAACCGTTAACAGCAAGAGTTGATCCAAGGTCAACAGCAAAAGCTGGTGACATTATAAAAATAGGTTTGGATACAAATAAACTCCATCTGTTTGATAAACAAACTGAACTTACAATATTAAATAGATAGATAGATAAAAACAAATCCCATAGGGTAAAAATTATTTTCCTATGGGATTCGCTTTTATGCATATAATTTTCCGTATGGTCTATTTCCTGCTGGATGAAGTTTTATAAATTTGTGGTTCATAATCTTATCAAAGTCATAGTCAAAGTATGACGAGAAGTTTTTGACGTATTTGCTTATTACTTTCAAGTCATCATCTGTTGCATCTTCTTTTATGACTTCCTTTCCTAGTTTGTAGTCTTCCACATCTCCTCTTAGGAATATTACACCTCCGTGCATCCCTGTACCACAATAATCTCCTACTATGTCTTTGTTGTTTTTAAGATTCAACACTATCATGCATCCACCTGCCATGTACTCGCCAAAGAAATCGCCAGGAGTTCCTCCTATTACAAGGGCAGGGATTTTATCTTTGTATTGTTTCATGTGAATGCCTACTCTGTAACCTGCATCATTTTTTATATACATTGTTCCGCCTCTCATGCCGTATCCTACTACGTCACCAACATGTCCATGTACGATAATATTGCCATCATTCATTGTGTTTCCAATAGCATCTTGACCATTGCCAAATACTTCAATTGTCAACCCATCCATAAATGCTGCCAAGTCATTGCCTGGAGTTCCTTCAATGTTGATTTTTGTTTTGCCATTTAAACTATCTCCTATATATCTTTGACCATTTACATTTTTCAGATTAATTATATCTTCACCGGATTTAACTAGTTCTTTGATGATTTCATTTAGATCTTTGTAATGCATGTCTTGTGCATCTATCGTCTTCATTTTACCGCACCTCCCGGCCTAACATTTTAGATTTTCTTAAGTCCTTAGGGAAATTGATGTATCCAAAATCATCTTTTAAAAGATGATTTCTAAATGGTGTAACGTCAATTTTTTCTCTTATTAAGCCTGTATATATTCCTGCTCTGTCGACATCATTTATCAATATGAATCCAACAATGTTATTTTCTTTAAGGACGATCTTTTTGTAAGTATTTTTATCGAGATCTGCTTTTACCATTACATCATATGAGTCATCAGGAGGATTTATAATTCCCGCTGTTATGATGTAAGTATCCTTATATCCTATTGAATTCATGGGGAATATGCCGTTTGTTGTATTTTCAATGCCGATCATATTTAAACCAGCAGTTTCTCCTTGTATATACGCATTAGGCCATATCGGTACAACTCTATTTGAATTTAAAAGCATATCAAATCCTTCTGCAACATCTCCCGCGGCGTATACATCATCTATATTAGTTTTCATGTTTTTATCTACTAATATTCCGCGGTTGACTTTGATGGATGTGCCTTTTACTATATCTATATTTGGAGTTACGCCTATGGCAAATATCAGGATATCAGTTGTCAAAACATCACCATTTTTCAAATGTACTTCTTTCACATAATCTTCTCCAACAATTTTATCAATTGTAGTGCCTAACTTTATTTTGATGCCGTCTTCTAGTAATCTTTTTGTTACAATTGATGCAGATTCATTGTCCAGTATTGTACTTAATATTCTGTCGGCCAGTTCCACGATTGTCACATCTGCACCAAGTGCATGAAGTCCTTCTGCAGCTTTGAATCCTATCAATCCGCCTCCGACTATTACTGCTTTTGAATTAGGTTTAATGGATGATTTTAATTTTTTTGCTTCATCAAGTTTGATAAAGGTCTGGATATTTTTCTTATCAAGTCCGTCAATAGGTGGGATAAATGGTTTACCGCCTGTGGCTATTAATAATTTATCATATTTTACTAAATCTCCATTTTCTAATATAACTGTCTTTTTATTTTCGTCTATAGATGTTGCTTTTACACCAAGTATCGTTTTAACATTATTTTTTTGATAAAAGTCTTTATCTCTATATGCCATTTTTTCTTCTGTAACAGTATCTGCAAGGTAGTATGATATTAACGGTCTTGAGTAAACATGATATTTTTCATCGGAAATAACTATTATGTTTGATGTTTTGTCGTGTTTTCTAATTGCTTCCACTGCGCCAACCATTGCAGCGGAGTTTCCGATTATTACTATATCCATCTATATACCTCCTTCTGAGAATACAAGAGCTTCGTTAGGACAGTTTTTTACGCAGGCAGGTTCACCAGTTTCCGCACAAAGGTCGCATTTTGAAGCAATTTTGTTGTTTAAGTCCCTTACAATTGCACCAAAGCTGCAAACAAGAACACATGTCCAACATCCTACACATTTATCTGTATCACAGATGATAGCACCAGTTTCAGGATTTCTTTGCATTGCGCCTGTTATGCAGGCTTTGACACAAGGAGCATCGTCACAGTGCCTGCACTGTAATGAAAAAGATATAGGACGTTCTTCTTCGACTATGATTTTTGGTGCTGGACGTGTGCTGTCTAATTTGTATGCTTTTAGCACATCTTTATATTTTGAATGAGACGTTATGCAGTATACTTCGCAAAGTTTGCATCCGACGCAAACTTCTTCCTTCGCATATACCTTCTTCATATATATTTCAATCCTTTCATTCAATATAATACGGACATATATGATCAATAGATAAAAATAATTAAATATAAGAATTTATTCGCCAGCAGCTAATATGCCTAATATATCTAACTCTTTCTGGGTCATGCCTATTCCTCTCAGCATCAGCCTGTTGCCTTTTAAGCTTTCAATATCATTTATTCCCATACCGCCAAGCATTTCTTGTATCTCATGTCCCCATGCTGTAATAAGGTTTATAAGCCTCTTGTATCCAATTTCAGGATTTAATCTTTTTACTAAGTTTGGATCTTGAGTTGCAATGCCCCAGTTACACTTTCCAGTATTGCATTGTTGACACATGTGGCATCCAAGGGCGATTAAAGCTGCAGAACCTATATACACTGCATCGGCTCCAAGGGCAATTGCTTTTATTATGTCTGCGCTGTTTCTAATGCTTCCTGCAGCAATAAGGGAAATAGTGTGTCTAATGCCTTCAGAGCGAAGTCTTGAGTCGACAGATGCTATCGCAAATTCAATAGGAATGCCTACGTTATCTCTTATGCGCTTTGGAGCTGCACCTGTACCACCTCTAAATCCATCTATGGCGATGTAATCTGCACCAGCTCTTGCAATGCCTGATGCTATTGCAGCAACATTGTTTACAGCGGCTATCTTTACACCGACAGGTTTTTTATAGTCTGTCGCTTCTTTTAATGAGTAAATCAATTGGCTCAAATCTTCGATAGAATATATGTCGTGATGAGGCGCAGGGGAGATAGCATCGCTACCGACAGGTATCATTCTTGTTTCAGATATGTCGGCGCTTACCTTTTCACCGGGCAAATGTCCTCCAATGCCGGGCTTTGCACCTTGACCTATCTTTATTTCTACTGCTGCTGCTGTTTTTAAATATTCTCTATCAACTCCAAATCTGCCAGATGCAACTTGAACGATTGTGTTTTCGCCGTATTTTCTAAAATCCTTGTGAAGACCGCCCTCACCAGTATTGTAGTATATTCCTAATTCTTTTGCTGCCCTTGCCAGTGATGCGTGAGCATTGTAGCTTATGGAACCATAAGACATAGCAGAAAACATAATAGGAAAATTTAATTTAAGTTGTGGAGGCATCTTTGTTTTTACATTTAAATTTTCATCCAGCTCTATCTTGTCAGGTTTTCTTCCTACAAATATTCTCAGCTCCATAGGTTCTCTCAATGGGTCAATGGAGGGATTTGTAACCTGGCTTGCATTAATTACCATCTTGTCCCAATAGATTGGGTACGGTCTGTCGTTTCCCATTGCAGACAGAAGAACGCCTCCAGTTTCTGCCTGCTTGTATATATCTCTTATTGCGTCGTATGTCCAATTTGCATTTTCGCGAAATACTTGAGGGTGTTTTATGATTGTCAAAGCATGTGTAGGACACATTACAACGCATCTTTGACAGTTTACACATTTGTAATCATCTGCTATCATTTTGTCTAAGTCTTCATCGTAGCTGTGGACTTCATTAGCACATTGTCTCATACAGACTTTGCAATTTATACATCTATCATAATCTCTCAACACTTTGAATTCTGGAGTGAGGTAATTAAGGCTCATGCGGTAACCTCCTTTTTATCATAAATTTCTGAGATGTTTTGCTGCTCAATTTCGGCTACGACAGGCTCTCCACCTTTGGGTATCCAAACCTTGTCAGGATTTTTACAAACTTTTCTTATTGCGGATTCTTCACTTGCAACATATATCATGTCTCCTTGGCTTGCAGCAGTTAATGGTCTCAGTTTTATTCTGTCATTAATAGCGATAAAACCATTATCGTAAGTGACGATTAAAGAGAATGGACCGTTTAGTAAAGCTTTGCTGTAGATTATTTTAAGGTTGTAGTACAATTCTCTTTCCTTTGGAGATAGGCGCTCTACTTGATTCCAAAGAGGAGATGCTATTACTTTTGCAGCTAATGGAACTGGAAGATTATGTTTTCTTAAAAGCAGATCGAAAATATATGCAGCAACTTCTGTATCGGTCTGCAGTGTACATGAATATCCAAACTCTTCTAAATACTTGCGGTTCGTATCATACGATGAAAGCTCGCCATTGTGTACAACCGAAATATTCAAAAGATTGAAAGGATGTGCTCCACCCCACCAGCCAGGAGTATTTGTGGGAAATCTACCGTGTGCTGTCCACATATATCCATTGTACGTTTCTAGCTTATAAAATTCTGCTACATCTTCTGGATATCCGACAGCTTTAAAGACACCCATATTTTTACCACTGGAGAAGATATAAGCTCCATCGATGTTTTTATTTACATTGAAGATAAATTTTACTATAAAATCTTCGTCATTCATTTCGCTAGCATTCAATACTTCTAGTTTTGGCAGTACGAAATATCTGTAGATTATAGGAGCATTTTTAATGCTTTGCGTTTTTCGCGTTGGTATTTTTTCTTCATAGGCTATAACAAAATTTGCTTTTAGCAAGTCTTCGGTATCCTGCTTTGCTTTTGTGTCGTCATAGAACATATGAAACGCATAATGCTCTTTAAAATCTGGATAAATGCCGTAGGCAGCAAAGCCTCCACCAAGACCGTTTGATCTATCATGCATCGTTGCAATGGAATCAGCAATTATTTGACCAGAAAAAACTGCTCCCGATTTGTCTATTATGCCGCTAATAGCGCAACCAGAAGGTATCCTGATATTTCCTTCTTTCAACATTTTATAACCCCCTTAAAAAATTTTATGTGAAAGATTTTTTTTTGTAAACTGCAATTTTTAAAAATGTTTACTGTATAAAATTTTACAGCAAACTGTATGGAGCCAACTTTTTAACGAGTTAAGAGTGTTATCAATATTATATTACATTTTTTGAAAATTGCAATATAAAAAAAATGAAATTCATTACAATCATATTTTAATCATTTTTTTTTGTAAAAATAGGCATTTGACATTTTACAGCAAAATAATGATAAATTCTACAATACCTATTTTTTCTACTACAAAATATTGTATAATTATTATATACTTTATATTAAGGTGGTATTGTATGAATATTTACGATAATATAAGGAAAGTTGTTAAGGATTATCAGAAATATGTAACTGAGCCTATTTTTCTTATTGATAAAGATGGTAAATTAATTTATTCAGGTGATGAAAGTTTATCAAAAAAAGAAGGAATTTTTGCTGTAAATAGAGAATTCATAGAGAGAAGAGATGTATACGAATGGCAAGGTATGACATTTTACAACATATTTGTAAGTGGGTGGCGTTTTTTGACTGTTGGGATAAGAGGCACTGGCGATAAGGCAAAAAATATGGTTATGCTTTTATCAATGAGCTTTGAGCATTTAAGCAATCAGGTATCAAAAGAGGATTTCTTATTAAAATTGCTTATTGGTGATTTGGATAGGGATGAGATTGAGTATTACATAGAAAAGTATAAATTTGAAGAAAAAGATTTATACAGGGTTATTATAATAGAGTCCCACGATGCGATTGACGATGCTTTTAAAATTGTCGGCCACATATTTGAAAAAAACAGTTATCAAACGGTAATTCTAAGCAGCAATAAGTTTGCAGTATTGCTTTTAGAGTCCGTGTCTGCTGACATAGATAAAGCCACAAAGACTTTAAAAGATACTATAGAATCCGAAGTATATATAAAGATAGATATTGGTGTTTCTAATAAAGCGTACAATTTTACGGATATCAGCAAAGGATATAGAGAAGCAAGTATTGCTTTAAAATTAGGTAAAAAGATTGACAACAATGAAAGAGGTATTTATTTTTACAGAAGTTATGCATTAGAAGAATTGCTGTTAGAGCTTCCAGAAGACGTGATAAAGAGATTTTTGGAGGCTTTGACAGATGGTGAATTAGATTATTTTAATGATGATGAGCTTGTTTCTACATTAAATGCATTTTTTAGGAATAGCCTCAATCTAAGCGAAACGTCCAGAGATTTGTACATTCATAGAAATACTCTTGTTTACCGATTAGATAAGATACATAAGCTGACGGGTTTTGATCCGAAACAGTTTAACGATGCAGTGATGTTGAAAGTAATAATGACATTTGTGAAGCTATTGACGTAGGTTGTAGCCAAAATAATTTTGAAGGGGATGTAAGAGGGTATGATAAAATTCGTTGGGGTTTCAAAGAAGTATAAAAATGAAATTATTGCCGTTTCAAATATTAATTTTACAATTGACAATGGTGAATTTGTGTTTTTAGTAGGTCCCAGTGGTGCTGGCAAATCAACAATTTTAAAACTATTGCTAAGGGAAGAGATTCCTACGGCAGGAAGCATATTTGTAGACAAGAAAGATATAACAAAATTAAAAAGAAGAGACGTGCCTTATTTAAGAAGAAATATCGGAGTAGTATTTCAAGATTTTAAACTTTTGCCGAATAAAACAGTATATGAAAATATTGCTTTTGCTTTACAGATAGTGGAAGCTGAGCCAAAGTATATAAGAAGGAGGGTTCCGATGGTTTTGTCTCTTGTTGGGTTAAGTGATAGGGCAAATTCATACCCACAGCAATTGTCTGGTGGTGAACAGCAAAGGGTATCAATTGCGAGAGCCATTGTAAACGAGCCTTCTATTCTTGTAGCGGATGAACCTACAGGCAACCTCGATCCAGATACGTCGTGGGAGATCGTAAAGCTATTATCTGAAATCAACAAAAGAGGAACTACTGTAATTATGTCTACACATGCTAAGGATATTGTAGATTCAATGAAAAAAAGGGTTATTGCTCTTGAAAAAGGGAACATTGTGCGAGATGAGATGAGAGGTGCTTACGGATATGAAGCTTAATACGGCTTTTTACTATATAAGAGAAGGCTTGACAAATGTTAAGAGAAACAGGGCTATGACTGTGGCATCTATTACGTCTGTGACAGCAGCACTGTTAATACTTGGACTGTTTTTGATAATTATACTTAACGTTGATTCAATGGCAAATCAAGTTGAATCACAGTTGGAGCTTAAGGCTTTTATAAACGATAGCTATGATATGTCAAAAGTGACAAAGGTTGGTGATGAGATAAAAGAAATTAACGGTGTCAAATCAATAACTTTTGAGTCTAAAAAGGATGCATTAAATAATTTCAAAAAGCAGTTAGGGGACAAAAGCTATTTAGTAAATGGACTGGAAAATGACAATCCAATGCCACAATCGTTTATTGTAAAAGTTACTGATGCAAATATGATGAAACAAGTGTCAGAAGAGATAAAAAAGATTGATGGAGTAACACAGGTAAGCTATGGTCAAGACGTTGTTGATAAGCTGCTTGGAATTATAAAGATAATAAGGATAGTTGGCCTTTGCGTGATACTTATTCTCTTTATAATTTCAGTTGTTATCATATCAAACACGATAAAGCTTGGTGTTTTTGCAAGGCGGAGAGAGATTAACATCATGAAGTACATCGGTGCAACAGATTGGTTCATAAGATGGCCGTTTCTCGTAGAAGGAATTGTACTAGGGCTAGTTGGATCAATCTTGGCTATTGTAATTTTAGGCTTAATATACGGTTACGCTGCAGATTTAGTAAATAACAAATTGATAATTTTTACGCTTTTGCCTGTGGGAAATGTGTTGAGGCAATCGCTTATGCACTTTTTGGCCATGGGGTCTTTAATAGGTGCTCTTGGCAGTGGAATATCAATAAAGAGATTTTTAAATGTTTGAGGAGGTATATTATTGAAGGAAGGAAGACGTAGAAAGATAGTTTTTGTGTTTCTGATATCAATATCGCTTTTGACAACTTCATTTCCTAAAGCAGATCAACTGCAAGATGCAAAAAACAAACTTAATAATATTCAAAGTGCTATAAGTCAAAATAAGAATAAGCAAAACCAGATTGCAAGCCAAAAGGAAGACATACAAAAAGAAATTCAAGATTTAGACATGAAATTGAATGACACTACAAAGCAATTAAATGACGCACAGGCAAAATTAAATGATGCAATTGCAAAATTAAATAAAGCACAGCAGGAACTTGATGCAGCAAAAAAAGAAGAGGCTAAACAAAAAGATGTCTTAAAGGAAAGAGTTAGAGCAATGTACATAAGCGGAGGAGAGACGGGCTATCTTGATGTGCTTTTAAGCTCGAAAAGCTTCGCAGATTTTGTTACGAGGCTTGATATGATAAAAAAACTGGTTGGCTTTGATGTTAATCTTCTCAATTCTTATCAAGAGCAAAGAAAAATCGTTGAGGATAAAACGAAGCAGTTGGCTTTAGCAAAGCAAGATGCAGAAAATTATAAAAATCAGGTAGAAGCAAGAAAAAGAGATATACAGGTTGCTTTGTCTTCAAGAGAAGGATTTATGAGGGATTTAGAGAGACAGCAAGCACTTTACGAGGAACAAGAAAAAGCTTTATTAGAGCAGTCAAAGCAGCTTGAGAGTACCATAGCTAAACTGCAGTCTTCCAATACGGTTTATTCAGGAGGAAAATTGGGCTGGCCTGTTCCAAGCAGTTCAACAATAACATCGCCATTTGGTACAAGATATCATCCTATTTTGCATGAATACATAACACACACAGGCATTGATATAGCTGCATCTTATGGCGCTGCCATTGTAGCTGCTGCTGATGGCAAAGTTATATATGCTGGATACTATGGTGGATACGGAAATGCTGTTATAATTGATCATGGTGGTGGCATAACTACATTATATGGACACAATTCACAACTTCTGGTAACTGTAGGCGAATCAGTAAAAAGAGGTCAGCAGATTGCAAAGGCCGGAAGTACAGGGTTATCAACAGGTCCCCACTGTCATTTCGAAGTGAGAAAAAATGGTGTGCCTGTTAATCCAATGGACTGGTTAAAATAGCCGGTCTATTTTTTTTTATCAGTATATTATTGTATAATAAGATGTAACATCATATAATTTAGAGAACTGTTTTTTGTAAGATGACAGTTTAATATCTGACTTAACATAGTAGAAAGGAATGAAAATAATACATGAAAAGAAGAAAGTTAATAGCCGGTGCGGTTTTATTGGTGTTTATTAGTAGCATGTTGACATTTTATTTGACAAGGCTTGTACCGCTTGCTTACGGAGGATCTGTCATTGTACCACGAGAAGAATATGATTTGATGCAACAGTATAGCAAGCTTTTCCAAGTTAAGAACATATTGACAAATGATTATGTCGATAAAATAGATCAATCAAAACTGGTAGATGGCTCTATAAAAGGTCTTGCAAGCTCTCTTGGAGATCCATATACTGTTTACATGGATAAGAAAGATTATCAGGATTTTACGACACAGACAACTGGTTCATACGCAGGTGTCGGCATTGTAGTATCAGTTGATAATGATGGACACATAGTTGTTGTATCTCCAATGAAGGGCACACCTGGTGAAAAAGCAGGAATAAAATCGGGTGATATAATAGTTTCTGTTAACAATGTAAAAGTCAGTGGAAATAACCTTGATCAGGCGGTATCTTTAATGAAAGGACCTCAAGGCACAAAAGTTTCTCTTGTGTTAATGAGGGATAATAAACTTATAAATAAGACATTGACGAGAGAGATAATCAAGTTGCAGACAGTAAGCAGCACAATGCTGCCGAACAAAATAGGCTACATCAAAATGACGATGTTTGATGAAAATACATCTGCTGATTTTACTAAAGCACTGAATAATCTAAAAACTCTGGGTTTGAATGGATTGATAATAGATTTGAGGGATAATCCTGGAGGGATTTTAGAGCAGTGTGTCAATGTGGCTAATGAGCTTTTGCCGAAAGGGCTTATTGTATCGACTAAAGGCAGAAACAAGAAAGATAATCAGGTTATATATGCAAAAGGTCCGGGATTACAAAAGCCAATTGCCGTACTTGTAAATGGTGGAAGTGCCAGTGCATCTGAAATCCTTTCTGGCGCCATAAAAGACAGAAAAGTTGGAGTGCTGGTTGGAACCAAGACATTCGGAAAGGGTCTAGTGCAATCAGTTATAGATTTTGGCGATGGTACAGCACTTAAATACACTTCTGCAAGGTATTATACTCCAAGTGGAGTAAATATTCAGGGAAAAGGCATTGAGCCCAATTACGTTGTTGAGCTTCCTAAAAATTATGTTGTGACAGATACACCTGATTTAAAAGGTGATACGCAGCTTATAAAAGCATATGACATAATAAAATCGGAAATCAAATAAGGTGTTTATATGGTATATTTAAAGTTAATCTGGCTGATAGTAAAGTCTATTGCTATAATGATTTTAAATCCATTTATGTGGTTAGTCGTGGCTTTTATATATTTTCAGTACAAAAAAAATATAGATGCAGAAAGACAGATGGTGGGTAAAGAGCAGACTTCTCTTAAAGATCAAGTTTTGGATTCCACCATATACGGGTTTTTGACGGGAATTTTAGGCAGCATAATTATAGTTTTGTTGGGGATAACAATTGACAATATAGGCATAGAGTATGTCTTTCCTCTTGCAATACTCCTGATGCTTATAAACCCCAGATATATATGTTTCTCTTATGCAGGAGGCATTGTATCAATCATAAGTTTAATAACGGGTTTTCCTAATGTTAATGTAGCTGGCCTTATGGCTATAGTCGGCATACTTCACCTTATGGAAAGCATACTTATATACATTGATGGTTCTGTAAATAGCATCCCGGTTTTTGTAAAGCTAAAAGATGATAAGGTAGTTGGTGGATATACCATGCAAAAGTTCTGGCCAATTCCTTTTGTGGCATTATCTACGACAACAGCTATACTAGGTGGAGCATCATCTGTAAATATGCCTGATTGGTGGCCTCTTTTAGGTCCTTCATCGAACTTAAAAAACATAGTTTTTATTATGATGCCTGTGATAGCAGCACTGGGTTATGGAGATATTGCACTTACAGAGATGCCACAGAAGAGGGCCAAAAAATCTTCAAAGAGGCTTTTTGCGTTTAGCTTAATTCTTATAACATTTTCCTTACTAGGCAGTAAAATTTATATTTTTAAGTGGATTGCTGCAATTTTTGGGCCATTAGCACATGAGGCACTTATAATTATTGGCCAAAAGGAAGAAAGGAACAGAAAGCCGTTGTTTGAATCACAAGACAATGGATTGATGGTTCTATCTGTAATGAAAAATTCTCCTGCTGAGCATATTGGCTTAAAACCCGGCGATATCATATTGAAAATAAACGACATCCCTATAGATAGTGAGGAAGATATAAAAAGGCTGCTTTATAATAGCCCAACAATATTGTTTATTATTGTAAAGGAACCTGATGGCAATTACGTAAAATATGAATACAGAAATTGCAAAGGCGTAAATTGGCTTGGTGTTTTGGTAGTACCACGCTATCCAGAAAATATGTATCATATAGATGAAATGGAAAATGGAGGTTTGATTAAAAGACTAGTTGAGAAATTTAGGAAGAAAAACTAGGAGGTCATACAAATGTTTGTAGAAACTTATGAGACATATAATGCAGTTTATGACAAAATTCTGAAAGGTAAAGTAGTAGTTGTAATAGATACATTGAGAGCTACAAGCGTTATTACTACTGCCCTTGTCAATGGTGCAAAAGAAGTAATTCCTGTTGCAGATATTGAAGATGCAATAAATATTTCTAGCCATTTAGAAAGAGATACGATATTATTAGGTGGTGAAAGAAATGCTGTAAAGATTGAAGGATTTGACCTATCGAATTCGCCTCTGGAGTATTCAGAAGATGTTGTGAAGGGCAAAACTATTATAATCACAACCACAAATGGTACAAGGGCATTAAAGAAAGCCTCATCATCAGATGATGTAGTTGTTGGATGCCTCTTAAATGTGACGTCTGTAGCAGATTATATTCACAGAGAAAATAAGGATGTAGTAATTATTTGCGCCGGAACAGAAGGAAAATTTTCTATCGATGATATTATTACAGCCGGTGCTATATTGGATAGGCTTGAGAAACTTTCTCCGTATGAAAGTGATGATTTGTCTAAAGCGTCGTATTTTTTATATAAATCATTTCAGGACAATATTTTAAACATAATGAAGTATGGGTATCATTTAAACAGAATTGAAAAGTTAGGTTTTCATGAAGATGTGGAGTTCTGTACGACTATAGATAAATTTTCAGTAGTTCCTAAATACATAAACGGTGTAGTAAGATTGGTATAAAGCCGGCATTTGCCGGCTAAAAACATATGTTTGTGTTGATTTTTTATATATGGTATAATATTATAAAATGTTCGGAATGGATTTATAGAAGGTGTTAATCATGAGTGAATTCAAACTTGTCTCTGACTACAGGCCAACAGGTGATCAACCAGAAGCAATAAAAAAATTGACGGAAGGCGTCAATATGGGGCTTAAGTGCCAGACATTACTTGGTGTTACTGGATCTGGAAAAACATACACAATGGCAAATATTATTAAAAATGTTAATAAACCTACACTTGTCATAGCCCATAATAAGACTTTAGCGGCGCAGCTTTGCTCAGAATTTAAAGAATTCTTTCCGGAAAATGCCGTTGAATACTTTGTAAGTTACTATGACTATTACCAGCCTGAAGCGTATGTTCCACAGACTGATACGTATATAGAGAAAGATGCATCTATCAATGAGGAAATTGATAAACTAAGGCACTCCGCAACGGCGGCTCTTTTTGAAAGGAGAGACGTCATAATTGTTGCCAGTGTTTCGTGCATATACGGCCTTGGCGATCCAGAAGATTATGAAGACTTGATGCTTTCATTGAGACCAGGCATGGTAAAAGACAGAGACGAAATCTTAAAAAAATTGGTTGATATACATTACGAGAGAAATGACATCAATTTTGTCAGAGGTAAGTTTAGAGTCAGAGGAGATGTCATTGAAGTTTTTCCTGCATCATCATCAGAAAAAGCTATTAGGATAGAGCTTTTTGGAGATGAGATAGATAGGATTACCGAAATAGATGTATTGACTGGAGAAATAGTTGGAGAGAGGAATCATGTGGCTATTTTTCCAGCATCTCATTATGCAACGTCAAAAGAGAAATTAAAAAGGGCAATAGAAAGCATAGAAAAAGAATTGGAAGAAAGGTATAAAGAACTAAAAGATCAGGGTAAAATTTTGGAAGCAGAGAGACTTAAACAGAGGACGAATTATGACATAGAAATGCTTCAAGAAGTAGGCTATTGTTCTGGAATTGAGAATTATTCAAGGCACATTTCAGGAAGGCCTGCTGGAAGCCCCCCATATACGTTACTAGATTATTTTCCTGATGATTTTTTGATGTTTATTGATGAATCACATGTCACAATACCTCAGATTAGAGGGATGTACAATGGGGATAGAGCGAGAAAGGAATCTCTTGTAGATTTTGGATTTAGGTTGCCGTCAGCATTTGACAACAGGCCTTTAAAATTTGAAGAATTTGAAGAGAGGATAAATCAGCTTATATGTGTATCTGCAACACCTGGACCTTATGAGCTGGAGCATTCTGAAAGGGTTGTTGAGCAAATCATACGTCCTACAGGATTAGTAGATCCTGAAGTTAAAGTTAAGCCTGTTAAAGGACAGGTAGATGATCTTTTAAGTGAGATTAAAATGACAGTAGAGAAAGGTTATCGCGTATTAGTGACGACGTTGACTAAGAAAATGGCGGAAGACTTGACAGACTATTTCAATGACATGGGTGTGAAAGTGAAGTATCTCCATTCAGATATTGAGACAATTGAGAGGATGGAAATAATAAGGGATTTGAGGCTAGGAAAATTTGATGTCCTAATTGGAATAAATCTGCTGAGGGAAGGTCTTGATATACCAGAAGTAGCATTGGTTGCCATTCTTGATGCTGATAAAGAGGGCTTTTTGCGTTCTGAAACTTCGCTTATACAAACTATAGGTCGAGCTGCTAGAAACGCAGAAGGAAGAGTTATCATGTACGCTGATACAGTGACAGAATCTATGAAAAACGCAATAAACGAAACCAATAGAAGAAGAGCCATACAGATGGATTACAATAAAAAGCACGGTATCACCCCAAAGACAATTGTAAAAGGGATAAGAGATGTAATAGAAGCAACAAAGGTAGCTGAGGATAAAGTTCCATATAGTATAAAGGAGGCAGAAGTAGTAGACAGGGTATCTATTGAAAAAATGATAAGTGAACTTGAAAAAGAAATGAGAAAAGCTGCCAAGGAACTGGAATTTGAAAAAGCTGCTAAACTCAGGGACAGAATATTTGAACTTCAAAAGATGATTAAAAATGCTATATAATTATCTAAGAAATTATTTATACCACTTTGTTTCAATTGAAAGGAAGAAAGTAAATTGGCAATAGATAAAATCGTCATCAAAGGTGCAAAAGTTCATAATTTAAAAAATATAGATGTGGAGATACCGCGGGATAAATTTGTAGTAATAACCGGTCTATCTGGTTCTGGCAAATCATCACTGGCATTTGACACCATCTACGCTGAGGGTCAAAGAAGGTACGTTGAATCTCTCTCTGCGTATGCAAGGCAGTTTTTAGGGCAGATGGATAAACCTGATGTTGAGTATATTGAGGGTTTGTCACCGGCAATATCAATAGATCAGAAAACTACCAATCGAAATCCTCGCTCAACGGTTGGGACAGTTACAGAAATATACGATTATTTGAGATTACTGTATGCCAGAATAGGTATACCTCATTGCCCCAAGTGCGGCAAAGAAATTTCAATGCAGACGGTAGACCAGATGGTTGACAGGGTAATGAAGCTTAAAGAAGGTTCAAGAATACAGATACTTTCGCCAATAGTTAGAGGGCGAAAGGGCGAATACCAAAAGCTTATAGAGGATATCAAGAAAAGCGGCTATGTAAGAGTAAGAATTGACGGCATACTGTATGATCTTGGCGAAGAGATTAAATTGGAGAAAAACAAAAAGCACACGATAGAAGTTGTAATAGATAGAGTTATTATAAAGTCCCACATAGAGTCTAGACTTACAGACTCAATTGAATCTGCTTTGAAATTATCCGACGGCGTTGTTACAATCGATGTTATAGATGGAGAAGGGTTTACCATGTCTGAAAAGTATTCATGCCCTGACTGCAATATAGGTATAGAAGAACTATCTCCAAGGATGTTTTCTTTCAATAGTCCATACGGGGCTTGCCCAACTTGTGCAGGACTTGGCGAATTTATGAGGGTCGATCCGGATTTACTGCTACCTGACAGAAGCAAATCTCTTAAAAATGGGGCATTTTCCGGCTTTATCGTTTCACAAGAAAGCTACACATATCAAAATATATTGAATCTTGTAGAAAGCTTTGGATATACAGAAAATACTCCATTAGAAGAGTACAGCGATGATTTAATAAATATATTATTGTATGGGAAAGATAAAAACGGTAAAAGGCATGGATTTGAAGGAATTGTAAATAATCTTGAGAGAAGGTATAATTCTACAAATTCAAGCTTTATGAGGGAAGAAATCGAAAAGTATATGAGACCAATTGTTTGTCCTGATTGCCATGGTGCTCGTCTAAAACCTGAAGTGCTGGCTGTTACAGTAGGCGGTATGCCAATAAATAAGATAACCGATCTGTCTGTGACAGAGCTTTTGAGATTTATGGATGAGCTTAAATTGACAGAGAGAGAAGAGTTTATAGCGCATCAGATAATAAAGGAGATTAAAGCGAGACTTAACTTCCTTAAAGATGTAGGATTAGATTACCTTACTCTTTCAAGAAATGCTGGTACATTGTCAGGAGGAGAGTCACAGAGGATAAGGCTTGCAAGCCAGATAGGCTCAGGACTGGTAGGAGTTACTTATATACTTGATGAGCCTAGCATTGGGCTACATCAAAGAGACAACGAAAGGCTTTTAAATTCCCTTAAAAAGTTAAAAGATCAAGGAAATACGTTGATTGTTGTAGAACATGACGAGGATACGATGTTTGCGGCTGATTACATTGTTGATGTAGGTCCAGGGCCTGGAGAACACGGTGGTAAAATCGTGGCAGCAGGAACAGTAGAAGATATCATGGCATGTGAAGAATCTCTTACTGGTCAATATTTAAGTGGAAAGAAAAAAATAGATGTTCCTAAAACGAGGAGAAAACCTAATGGTCACTATTTGACAGTGCGTGGTGCTAGCGAAAATAACTTAAAAAACATCGATGTGACATTTCCTCTTGGGATTTTGATATGCATAACAGGTGTGTCTGGGTCAGGTAAAAGTACACTCATAAATGAAATACTTTATAAAGCGCTTGCACAAAAATTGTACAAAGCAAAAGACTTGCCTGGCAAATACTCATCTATAGAAGGGATTGAATTTATCGATAAAGTGATAAATATAGATCAATCTCCTATAGGAAGGACACCAAGGTCAAATCCAGCCACATATACAGGTGTATTTGACCCAATCAGAGAGCTGTTTTCAAACACACCTGATGCAAAGATGAGAGGTTATAAACCTGGCCGCTTTAGCTTCAATGTTAAAGGCGGAAGGTGTGAGGCTTGCAGTGGAGATGGTATAATAAAGATAGAGATGAATTTCCTTCCAGATGTATATGTTCCGTGTGAAGTCTGCAAAGGCAATAGGTACAATAGGGAAACGCTGGAGATAAAATACAAAGGGAAAAATATCTCTGATGTTTTGAACATGACGGTTGAAGAGGCATTGGATTTTTTTAAGAATATACCTAGAATAAAAAGCAAACTTGAAACATTAAATGATGTAGGGTTAGGATATATTAAGTTAGGACAGCCGTCCACACAGCTGTCTGGCGGTGAGGCCCAAAGGGTTAAGCTTGCGACAGAATTGTCTCGCCGTTCAACAGGGAAGACTGTGTATATACTTGACGAGCCGACTACAGGTCTTCATTTTGCTGATGTAGATAGGCTTCTAGACGTTTTAAACAGGCTTGTGGATGGAGGCAATACGGTCATAGTGATAGAACACAACCTTGACGTCATTAAATCAGCCGATTATATTATCGATATGGGACCTGAAGGCGGTGACAGAGGAGGAAGGATTGTGGCTACCGGCACACCGGAAGAAGTGGCTGAAAACAACTTTTCATATACTGGGCAGTTTTTGAAAAAAATTCTTGCCAGACAATGAGGTGTTTTTATGTATCAACTGGCAGCAAATATATTAAAATATGTATTATTACTGCTTATATATCTATTTTTGTACAGAGTTTTTAAAATTATATATCTTGATATAAAAGGCGTAAGAAGAGAGAGGGAAGTGACAAAGGCAAAACTGGTGTCACTTTCTGGCATGGGCAGCTTTAACCTGTTTGAGGTGACTACGATAGGAAGAGCTGATGACTGTGACATTGTCGTTGAGAATCCTTACGTTTCCAGTAAACATGCCATGATAAGGAAGAAAGGTAAAAAATTCGTCATACAAGATTTGAATAGCACCAATGGCACATATGTAAATGGAAAGCGTGTCAAAAATATAGCTAGGATTAAAAACAATGATGTAATAAAATTTGGCAATGAAGAGTACAGATTTTTGATTTAAGGTGGTATTTTAATGGAAGAATATGTTAAGACAGGCTCAAAGGCTATGAAAGATATCTTTTTGATATTCGTAATAGCGTTTATGCTGCTCTTTATATATCATAAGCCAAAAGGCTTTGACACCATATACTTTACATTAGCTTTTTTGCCGTTAATTTACATTGTATATTATTTACATGTCAGGTTATTTCCAATGGGAGAAATTCAGCTTATAATTTTAAGCTCTTTTCTGGCAGAGATGGGCCTTATAATGATATACAGAGTAGCGCCGGATTTGATTTTAAAACAGATTGCGTGGATTTTTATTGGTTTCATACTGTATTTTGTTTCATCTTACGCTTGCAAATACTATGACTTCTTCTACAAAGTCAAATATGGAAATTATGTGTACTTGGCAATATCATTTATATTGCTATTTTCTACGTTTGTATTAGGTAAAGAAATTGGAGGTTCTAAAAACTGGCTTACTTTTGGCTCCATTTCAGTGCAGCCGTCGGAAATTGTAAAGATAATATATATAATTTTTCTTGCAAGGTATTTAAAGGATAATAAAACTGCAAAAGACATAATTAAAGTTGGCGCAATAACAATCGTTATTGTTGGGATTTTAGTCATAGAAAAAGATCTCGGTACTGCCCTTTTGTTTTATCTTACCACAACATTTATGATATTTGCTGCAACGTCAAGCCTTTTGTACACTGCAGCAAGCGTTGCTTTTCTTGGATTTGGCGGAGTAATTTCATATTTTCTTTTCAACCATGTTCGCGTGAGGATCCAGGCATGGCTAAATCCATGGATGGATGTTCCTGGAAAGACGTATCAGATAGCTCAATCGCTTTTTGCAATTGGTGCAGGAGGTTTTTTCGGTACCGGTCTTGGAATGGGGCATCCTGAATATATTCCTGTTGTCGCCAGTGACTTTATTTTTTCTGCTATCAGCGAAGAATTTGGGATGTTGGGTTCCGTTGCAATAATTCTAGTGTATTTCGTAATCATGTATAGGGGCATAAAAGTTGCACTTGATGCCAAAGACGACTTCGGCGCATTAATTGCGGTAGGACTTACAAGCATGTTTAGCTTGCAGGTTTTTACTATTATAGGCGGCGTCATTAAGTTCATACCACTTACAGGTGTAACACTGCCTTTTGTAAGCTACGGAGGTAGTTCAATGGTAATGAGTTTCATCACATTGGGTATGTTGAATGGTATCGCAGTAAGAGAGGATGAGGATGTTGAACAGTATGAACCGCAACATTAAAATACTTTTTGCGGTCTTTTCAATTCTATTTTTAAGCCTTATAGCATATCTATCGTATTTCCAACTGTATGAAAAGAACAAGCTTATAACTAGTTCATATAGTGTATACAACAAAAGACTCATTGAACAGGAAAAGAAGATTCTACGAGGCAGTATTTATGATAGAAATGGCAATGTGCTGGCAAAAAGCACTATTGTAAATGGTGAGCAGATAAGGCAGTATCTTGATGGTGTTCCATTTGCAAATATAATTGGCTACAGCCGGAGGATATATCAACAGGGCAGTACAGGGATAGAAAACACATATGATAGGGAGCTTCTCGGAATGATAAACACAGATCCGATGACGTTTTTAAGGGAGACTGTTTTAGGGAAAAGCCAGACAGGTGATGATGTTGTACTGACTGTAGACAAGAGGTTGCAGGATCTGGCTTATAATTTATTAGGCGGCAGAAAGGGTGCGGTGGTTGCATTAAATCCAAAGACAGGTGAAGTGCTGGCATTGGTATCATCACCATCATACGATCCAAACACACTTGGTGAAAATTGGAACAGCATCATGAACAGTCCTGATCATCTGGTCTTAAATAGAGCGACACAGGGATTGTATCCACCCGGTTCAATATTTAAAATAATTGCTGCTTCCGCGGTTTTGACATATAAACCCGACATTTATAATCAAGTATTTAATGATATAGGTTATGTAATTGTTGATGGAAATAAAATAACCAATTATGATAATATAGCATATGGAACGATAGGATTTCAGAAAGCTTTTTACGTTTCTTCAAATACAACATTCGTTAAAATTGGACTTCAGGTGGGAAGATCAGATCTTGAGTCTATGGCAAATAAATATGGGTTAAACGATAGTGTTCCATTTGATATACCTGTTGAAAAAAATCAGTTTCCGTCAATTCCTTTAATAAATGGGAAAGTTCAATTGGCAGAAAGTTCTATAGGACAGGGTAAAACATTAGTTACGCCGTTGACGATGGCATTGATGGCATCTGCACCTGCCAACGGTGGAGTAATAATGAAGCCATATTTGATGGACTACGTTAAAAACCCCGTTACGGGAGAGATACTTGAAAAGACGATGCCAGAAAAATATTTGAATCCGATAAGTAAAGATGTGGCAGATAAGATAAAGCAGCTTATGATAGGCGTTGTGCAACAAGGCACAGGCACAGCGGCACAGATACCGGGTATAACAGTTGCAGGAAAGACCGGCACTGCTGAAAATCCACAAGGACAGGCACATGCTTGGTTTGTAGGATTTGCGCCTGCAGAAAATCCTAAAATTGTTGTTGCTGTCATAGTCGAAAATGGAGGTTCTGGCGGAGCTGTTGCAGCACCTATTGCTAGGGAAATAATGAGAGCATATTTGGGCTATTGAGATTATACTTTTTCAGCATACATTAATGAGTCTCATAAGGTGATGATATGGTTAATATTGAGGAAAAATTGAAGTTGCTGCCGGAAAAACCCGGCGTTTATATAATGAAGGATTCAAGCGGAAAGATTATTTATGTAGGGAAAGCTGTAATATTAAAAAATCGCGTAAGGCAGTATTTTCAAAATCAGGCAAACCAGATTCCAAAGGTCAGAACAATGGTGAAGCATATTGCTGATTTTGAATACATTGTAACAGATACAGAGCTTGAAGCACTCATATTGGAATGTAATTTGATAAAAAAACATAAGCCTAAGTACAACATATTATTAAAAGATGACAAAAATTATCCGTATATAAAGATAACCGTAAATGAAGATTATCCGAGAATACTCTTTACAAGAAGACTTGAAATGGATGGTGCCAAATATTTTGGACCCTACAGCAGTGCCTTTGCAGTTCGTGAGACTATAAAACTTTTAAGGCACATGTTTCCACTTAGATCGTGCAATAGAAATATAGAAAAAGATATTGGCAAATGCAGAGAGTGTTTATATTATCACATTGGATTGTGTTCTGCTCCATGTATAGGACAAATATCAAAAGATGATTATATGAAATTGGTAGATGATGCTTTAATGTTTCTAGAAGGCAAACACGATGTACTGCTTAAAAAATTGAAAGAAGAAATGGAAAAGGCCTCGCAAAACATGGAATTCGAAAAAGCCGCAAAGCTTAGAGATCAGATATACGGCATTGAGAAGACGTCTGAAAAACAGAAGATAATTTCTACATCAGGTGAGGATCAGGACGTTATATCAATGGCTAGAAGTGCAGATGACGCTTGCATTCAGGTGTTTTTCATAAGGGGTGGAAAAGTAAGCGGAAGAGAGCACTACTTCATGAAAAATACCGATGAGATGAATAGAAGTGATATAATGTCATCGTTTATCAAACAATTTTACGACGGTGCACCTTATATACCAAAGGAAATAATAACAGACGTTGATATGGATGAAAAACATGTCTTAGCGGAATGGTTGTCAAATAAAAGAGGAAACAAAGTTGTGATTTCGATCCCATCAAAAGGAAAGAAAAAAGAACTTGTTGATATGGTTTATGAAAATGCTCTTGAATCGTTGAAAAGTGACATCAATTTAAAGATGAAAAGGCAAAAGAATGATGCCGTATCAGAGCTATCCAAATTGCTTGGTCTAGAATATGCAGAGAGAATTGAAGCTTTTGACATCTCAAATATAAGAGGGACTGATAATGTTGCATCTATGGTTGTATTTGTTGACGGGAAACCCCACAAATCGTCATATCGGAAATTCAACATAAAGACCGTTGAAGGTCAGGACGATTATGGAAGCATGAGGGAAGTCATTTTAAGAAGGATAAAACATGGAATAGAGGAGCGAAAATTGATTGATGATGGAGAGCTTCAAGAGGATAAAGCTAAGTTCCATATAATGCCTGACTTGATACTTGTTGATGGTGGACTTGGCCATGTCAATACGGCAAAAGAGGTGTTACGTGAATTAAATGTGGATATACCTGTATATGGAATGGTGAAGGACTCAAAACACAGAACAAGAGGGCTTGTATCACCTGATGGTGAAATAGATATGCCAATGACGGGGAAAGCCTTTAGACTTGTTGCAGAAATACAAGAGGAAGCACATAGGTTTGCTATAACATTTCATAAGGAGACAAAAAGCAAAAAACTAAGAAGCGATCTTTTAAAAATACCAGGCATTGGAGAAAAACGAATGAAAGCACTATATGAATCATTTAAAACTATTGAAGGCATTAAAAATGCCACAGTTGAAGAACTTAAAAAAGTAGAAGGGATGAATGAAAAAGCAGCCAATGCCGTTTATGATTATTTTAGGAAATAGAGGTATCATCAGGTAGATGATATCTCTTCAAATGTAACCAAGCAAACCTCTAACGGAGACGTCGCCGGATGCAATAGTTTTTTTCTCACCATTTTTAAATACAACAATTAGATTACCGTCATCGTCGATATCAACAGCACGTCCTATGCATTCATTGCTGTTTATTATTACTTTTACATCTTTGTTTAGCGTCAATGAATATTCTTTGCATAAATTTCGTATAGATGAAAATCCATCTTTCAAAAACACACTATAATATTTTTCAAAATTATTAAGTATCGATGCTGTAAGAGGCTTTCTATCTAAAACTTTACCTGTTTCAATCGAGAGGGATGTTGCCTTGCCACATAAATCTTCTGGGAAATTTTGTACATTTACATTTATACCGATTCCAACTACTATGAAATTTACTCGATCTATTTCACCATTCATTTCTGTAAGTATTCCGCAAACCTTTTTACTGTTTATTACTATATCATTTGGCCATTTTATGCCAGATCTTATATCAGCTATTTTTTTAATGGTATCTATGACAGCTACTGCTGCAACTTGCGTCAGCTTGACTGCTTCATTAGGACTTAAGTTCGGCTTAAGAATCATAGACAGCCATATTCCTTGTCCTTTATTTGAAATCCAGTGCCTGCCCATGCGGCCTCTTCCCGATGTTTGTTCTTCTGCAACAATCGCTGTACCGTCTGCGGCGCTTGGTGCAATTTCTTTTGCATAATCATTTGTGGATGAAATGCTTTCAAAGTGTAAATAATTCCTGCCTATGAATTCTGTTTTTAAATATGGAGAAATTTCAATATAATCTATAATATCGGGTTCTTCGATCAAAAGATACCCAGATTTGTGCTTCGACTCTATGATGTAACCATCCGATTTCAATTCATTTATGCATTTCCATACGGCTGTTCGCGACACGTTTAGCATTTCGCATAATTCTTGACCTGATATGTGTTTGTCTTTATTTGCTTTTAAAATTGATAAGATATCATTTTTTAACAAAGCTCACTCACCTTCAACTATAGATTGCAAGTTTATTATTATTATACAGTAAAAATAATTTTCGACAAATAGTTTTGTTAAACAAAGAGACAATTTTAACTTTTCAGGATTAACATTAACTGAAATAAATGTTCAGATAATTTTTGAATTACAATGAATAAAAATGTATTGACAATATATATAGAAGATGATAAAATAATTATGAAAATACGTAATAAATTTAGGGTTGTTACTGATTCGATCAGGCGATACCTTAGCTAATCTAGGATATTTGATTAATATTCTGGATTGACTAAGGTTTTTATTTCTTTAATGAGCATATATGTGAGGTGGGAGTGGGCACAAATGATAATAGAAAAGATATTTAATAACAATGCCATAGTAGCCAAGGATTCAGATAATCGTGAGTTAGTTGTTATGGGGCGTGGAATTGGTTTTAAAAAGAGTGTTGGCGAGAAAGTAGACGAAACTTTAATTGAGAAAACATTCATACTTAAACAAAAGGATGCTTCAGAAAAATTTAAATTATTATTAGAGGATGTTCCCACTGAATACGTTTCGATATGCTATGACATTATTGAATATGCAAAAAATATGCTAAATACAAAACTAAATGATTATATATACGTTACCCTCACTGATCATATTTACAATGCTATTAAAATGTTTGATGAAGGTTTAGAAAATCCTAACCCATTGATTTGGGAGATTAAAAAATTTTACCCTAAGGAATTTCAAGTTGGGTTAAAAGCATTGGAGTTTATTGAAGATGAGTTAAATAAAAAGCTTCCAGATGATGAGGCTGGCAATATAGCTCTTCATTTAATAAATGCACAGATAAACAGCTCATTCAATAAAGTGGAAAATGTAGCTGAACAAACAAAAAAAATACATGACATTTTAAATATTGTTATGTATACCTATGGCATCACACTAGACGAAAAATCTATCAGCTATGAAAGATTTATTACTCATTTAAGATTTTTTTTCCAAAGGCTGAATAAAAAAGAACAGTTGAAGGAAGTGGATGATTATCTATTTAAAAAAGTAAAGACAAAGTATAAAAAAGCTTACGATTGTATGCTTAAGATAGAAAAATATTTAGAAACTGAGCTATCAAATGAGGAAAAACTATATTTAACTCTTCATATTCAGCGTGTTACTCAAACATAAATTGAATAATTTTTGGATTGTTACTGGTAATGCAGGCGAGACCAAATCAGATAGTATAAAATTATACTGTCTATTTGTTCTCGCCTTTTTTATACAAATTAAAAAAATTATTAATTAAAAAAGGAGAGATTATCATGAAGTATGAAAAATTAGCCAAAGACATTATAAAAAATGTTGGCGGCAAAGAGAATGTAATTAGTTTAACCCACTGTGTTACACGTCTTCGCTTTAAACTAAAGGACGAAAGCAAGGCAAATACAGAAGCCCTTAAAAAAATGGATGGTATTGTTACCGTTGTAAATAGCGGTGGGCAATATCAGGTTGTTATAGGAAACCATGTACCAGATGTATATGCTGATGTTGTTGCTATAGGAGGCTTTCTGACAGAAGGTACAGAGGAAGCAGCCTCAAGTGAAAAGAAAAATTTATTTAACAGCTTTATTGATACTGTTTCAGGTGTATTTGCGCCAACGCTTGGTGTACTTGCCGCAACAGGCATGATAAAAGGCTTAAATGCATTATTTGTGGCTTTACATCTTCTAACTGCTACTTCAGGAACTTATCAGATTTTAAATGCCATAGGAGACAGCTTTTTTTACTTCTTCCCAATATTCCTTGGCTTTACAGCAGCTAAGAAGTTTAATGCCAATCAGTTTATTGGCATGACGCTGGGTGCAATACTTGTTTATCCAACGTTTGCTAGTATAATGGCAGGAAAGCCTTTGTACACATTATTTAATGGAACGGCAATTCAATCACCTGTGTATTTAACTTTCTTAGGTATTCCTGTTATATTAATGAATTACTCATCAAGCGTTATTCCTATTATATTAACCGTATATGCAGGAGCTAAAATTGAGAAATTTTTTAAAAAAGTAATACCTGATGTAGTTAAAACATTCTTAGTGCCGTTCTTTACACTTTTAGTAGTTGCTCCTTTAGCTTTAATAGTTATAGGACCTATAGCAACTTGGGCAGGTAAATTACTTGGCGCATTAACGATTGCTATATACAACTTAAACCCGACCATTGCAGGATTATTTATGGGTGCTTTTGGGCAAGTGTTTGTTATATTTGGGTTACACTGGGGATTAATGCCAATAGTGTTCAACAATTTATCAGTACTTCATTATGATATAATTCTTCCACTAACGTTTGCAACTACTTTTGCTCAAACAGGTGTAGTATTAGCTGTATTAGTTAAAACTAAGAATCCTAAATTAAGATCAATAGCAATACCGGCATTTGTTTCAGGGATTTTCGGTGTTACAGAACCAGCAATATATGGTGTTACATTGCCTCATAAAAAACCGTTTGTACTAAGCTGTATAGCAGCATCAATAGGTGGCGGTATATCAGGATTTATGGGATCTAAGCTATATATGCTAGGGGGAGCTGGTATTTTTGAAATTCCAAGCTACATTGGTCCGCATGGAATAGATAGAGGATTTTACGGCGCTATAATAGGCATTATCGTAGCATTTGCATTAGGTTTCATATTAATGCTCTTCAGTGGTCTTAAAGATGAAGAATCTAAAGAAGAAAATAAGGAGGTAACCAGCGGAGATATATTAATAAAGCAAGAAACTGTAGTTAGCCCATTAAAAGGAGAAGTCAAAGCCTTATCAGAAATAAAGGACGAGGCTTTTTCAAAAGGTGTACTAGGAAAAGGCGTTGCAATCGAACCAACAGAAGGCAGGTTAGTTGCACCGGTAGATGGAACTATAACAACTTTATTCCCAACTGGCCATGCTTTAGGAATTACAAGCGATAAAGGTACAGAAATTTTAATTCATATTGGTATGGATACAGTTCAATTGGAAGGGAAATATTTTCATGCTAAAGTAAAACAAGGTGATAATGTAAAGGCAGGTCAGGTACTGATAGAATTCGATATTGATGCTATAAAGAAGGAAGGTTATTCTTTAACAACACCTATAGTGATTACAAATTCAAATAATTACTTGGATGTTATTGAAACAGATAAAAAGACTGTCAACTATAAAGATGATTTATTAACAGTGATGATCTAGATATTTAACAAAAATTAAAATATTCAAGCATCAGAGGTGAAGCTAAGTGCCTCTGATGCTTAAAAACCAATTTTCAAGGAGGAGAAATGAGATATGGAAAATTTGATTAAGAAATTCCCGGAAGGATTTTTATGGGGAGGAGCTACTGCTGCTAACCAATGTGAAGGTGCATATAATGAAGGTGGTAAAGGATTGAGTACTGCTGATATTTTGACAAGTGGAAGCCGTACAACTCCAAGACGTATTACTCCAGTCTTAGAGGAAGGAACATATTATCCAAGTCATGAAGCAATAGATTTCTACCATCGCTATAAGGAAGATATAAAATTATTTGCTGAAATGGGCTTTAAAGTCTTTCGTATGTCAATTGCTTGGACAAGAATATTTCCAAATGGTGATGATGCTGAACCAAATGAAGAAGGTTTAAAGTTTTATGACAATGTTTTTGCAGAATTAAAAAAATACAATATAGAACCTTTAGTTACAATATCACATTATGAAGCACCCTATAATTTGACTAAAAAGTATAATGGATGGGCAGATAGAAAGGTAATAGATTTCTATGTTAAATACTGCGAAACTATATTTAAGAGGTACAAAGATGTAGTTAAGTATTGGTTGACATTTAATGAAATTAATGCCTTAACAATGCCTTTTGGAACTTTTATAGCTGGTGCAATTATGCCAGAGGGAAATGGTGAACTCACCAACAGCAAATCAAACAATGAGCAGATTAGATATCAAGCACTTCATCATCAGCTTGTAGCAAGTGCAAAGGCAGTGAAATTAGGCCATGAAATTAATAAAAACTTTAAGATAGGCTGTATGATTGCATATATGTGCACATATCCTTTAACCTGCAAGCCTGAAGATGTATTATTAGCACAACAAAAAGATAATTTAAGCAACTTTTTGTGTTCAGATGTTCAAGTCAGAGGTGCTTATCCTGGTTTTGCAAAAAGGTATTTTAAGGAAAATAATATAAATATAGTGATGGAAAAAGATGATGAAAAGACATTAAAAGAAGGCTGTGTTGATTTTTATACTTTTAGCTATTATATGTCAAACTGTATAAGCTCTGATCCTAATCAAGAAGAAATCGGCGGCAATCTATCAATGGGACTAAAAAATCCATATTTAAAGGCAAGCGATTGGGGATGGCAGATTGATCCAAAAGGATTAAGATGGGCCTTAAATAACATATACAACAGATATCAAATTCCTATTATGGTTGTTGAAAATGGTTTAGGTGCAGTTGATACTGTTGAAGAAGGTGGTTCAATCAATGATGATTATAGAATAGAGTATTTAAGAGAGCATATTAAAGAAATGAAAGAAGCAATTGCTGATGGTGTTGATTTAATTGGTTATACACCGTGGGGATGTATAGATTTAGTTAGTGGAACTACGGGGGAAATGGAAAAACGTTATGGTTTTATCTATGTGGATAAAGACAACGAAGGAAAAGGTACACTAAAAAGAATTCCGAAAAAAAGCTTTTATTGGTATAAGAAAGTAATTGAGACAAACGGTGAAGAATTATAATAACAAGTGTTTTAAATAAATTTGATGCCCTACTTTTTATGTATGATAAGTAGGGCAATTTATTTAGGTAATTTATTTACATCTTAAATATAAAATAATATAATTAATGTAAAGCAAGCAAGCGCCGATTAGGAGGTTATAGATTTGTTAAGTGTTTCAGTTGCGGATTTGATAAAAGATCTAGACTTGGAAGTAATAGTAGAAGCAAATGAGAAGATTGACATAACGACGAGCGATGTAAACAGGCCGGGTCTTCAGTTTTCAGGATTTTATGAACATTTTGCAAAAGAGCGTGTACAGGTCATAGGAATGGTTGAGACAGCATTTATAGATAGGATGCCTTTAAATTTACTTGCAGAGCGTGCCGATAAGTTTTTTGAATATCCGGTACCGTGCGTAATTGTTACAAGAGGATTAAGCATAAAGAGGGAGATTGTGGAGGCGGCCCAAAAACATGGTAGATATCTTTTAAGGACAAAGGAATCATCTACAAAATTTATAAGCAGGCTTATCAACTATTTAGAAGAAAAATTGGCACCTCAGATTACTATTCATGGTGATCTGGTTGATGTTTACGGTGTTGGGGTTCTTTTGCTTGGAGAGAGCGGTATTGGAAAGAGTGAGACTGCACTAGAGCTTATAAAGAGAGGTCACAGGCTTGTAGCTGATGACGCTACAGAGATTAAAAAAATAAGCGATTATGTTTTGCAGGGCAGTTCACCTGATATAATAAGGCATTATATAGAGATAAGGGGTATAGGAATACTAGATATAAAGACACTTTATGGTGTAGGCTCCGTAAGGGATAATATGAATATCGATTTGGTGATACAGTTGGAGGAATGGAATGAAGATAAATACTATGATAGACTCGGACTTGATGACGATTACATAAAGTTTTTGGACATCAAAGTTCCAAAACTGACAATACCTGTAAGACCAGGAAGGAATCTTGCGATAATAGTGGAGGTTGCAGCGATGAACCATAGACAAAAGCAAATGGGATATAATGCTGCACACGAGCTTAACAAAAAATTGTTGAAACAAATTTCAACTTAAAATATAATTGTTGTAGTAATTGTTTTAAATTTTTTACATTTGAAGGGGATGTAAATTCTGATGAATCTTTTACTTGACACACATACACATACAGTAGCAAGCGGTCATGCGTACAGCACGATAATGGAAAATGCAAAAGAGGCTTCAAAAAAAGGTTTAAAGCTTATTTGTATGACGGACCATGGTCCTAAGATGCCGGGAGGTCCTCATATTTTTCACTTTGGAAATCTAAAAGTCATGCCTAAAGAGATATACGGTGTAGAAATATTGAAAGGCGTTGAAGCGAATATAGTCGACAGAGATGGAAATCTTGACATTCCAGAAGAAATTTTAAAAAAATTGGATGTGGTCATCGCCAGCCTTCATGATGTATGTTTTCCTTATCGTGATATAGATTCAAATACTAAAGCAATCATAAATGCAATTAAAAATCCATACGTAGATATTATTGGGCACCCAGGCAATCCTATTTTTGATATTGATGTTGATAAGGTTCTTGAAACTGCAAAAGAATATGATACATGCATTGAGATTAATAACAGTTCTTTCGTTTCATCTAGAGTTGGAAGTTACGATAACTGTCTATTAATCGCGAAGAAGGCGGCAGAGAAAAATGTTAAGATTTGTGTCGGAAGCGATGCACACATATCATTTGATGTAGGCAGGTTTGACAAAGCGCTGGAGGTAATAGAAAAATCGCATTTAGATGAAAATCTTATATTAAATACAGATGTAGATAAATTTAAAGAATACTTAAAGAACAAGGGAAAGCTATAAAGATTTATTTAAATAGGAGGAAGAAATTGTATGAGAATTGGTGTCGACGTTGGTGGAACAAACATAGCCGTAGGATTAGTCGATGAAAATGGGAAGATAATAGCAACGGGTTCGAGACCTGCTGAACCTAAAAGAGGCTATGCTGCAATCGCAAAAGATATTGCTGAAATTTCATTGGAATTGATAAAAAGATGTGGTCTTGATATCTCAGATGTAGAGTCTATGGGGATTGGTGTTCCTGGTGTAGCAGACAATGAGAAAGGAATAGTTTTAAGAGCCGTAAATCTTTATTGGACAAAAGTGCCGCTGGTAAAGGAAATACATAAATACATCGATATACCTATAAATATGGACAACGATGCAAATGTTGCTGCACTGGCAGAAGGAATATTCGGAGCAGGAAAAGGAACAAATTCATCTGTTACTATAACTCTTGGTACTGGTGTCGGTTCAGGATTCATATTGAATGGAAAAGTGTTTAATGGCGCTCACCATTTTGCGCCAGAGCTTGGACATATCGTTTTAGGAGACAATGGCGTTATGTGCAATTGTGGCAAAATTGGCTGTTTTGAGACGTATGCATCTGCAACGGCTCTCATCAGAGAAGGCAAGAAGGCTGTAATGAAGGACAGCAATTCACTTATCTTGAAGCTGGCAGGTGGAGAGATAGAATCTATTACAGCTAAAAATGTCATTGATGCTGCAAAACAGTTCGATGAAGCGGCTATGATGATTTTCAATGATTATGTGAAGTATCTTGCAATGGGAATTGTGAACATTATAAATATACTTGATCCAGAAGTTATAATAATCGGTGGCGGTGTAGCTAATGCTGGAGATTTTCTTTTAAAGCCGCTTAAAGAAGAAGTAAGTAAAAATATACTATTCAAGGATCTGCCATATGCAGATATTAAAAAGGCAGAGCTTGGAAATGACGCAGGGATAATTGGAGCGTCAATTTTATGATGAAAAGGGGAGCTTAAAGTGAAGATATATGAGTTTTATGAAAGAAATACAAAATTAAAAGATAATGTTGCTATAAAGTTTAAAGATGAGGAGATTACATACGGGGAGTTACCGAAGTACGTGGACAGCTATGCAGCTTACCTGCAATCGCTAGGTGTTAAAAAGGGAGACAAAGTAATACTTAGCATGCCCAACTGTCCTGAATTCATCTTTGCATATCTAGGATCGGCAAAAGCTGGTGCTATTACAATTCCTTTAAATCTTATGTATACGATGGAAGAAATACAGTATGTTGTCAAGGAGTCTTCAGCCCATACAATTGTAGTTCATCCTGTAGTTCTTAAAAATGTAGATCCTGCAGCATTTAGCAAGATCAATTTGAAAAACATAATTGTGATGGACGACGATACAAAGAAAAAAATAATGGAACATACTAATTACGTTCCTGTAGAAATAAATGATGATGAAGTTTGCACATATCTTTACACATCTGGGACAACTGGCAAGCCAAAAGGTGCGATGTTGACACATAAAAATTTTGAAGCAGATGTTGTTGCGATGGATGAAATATCTGATTTAGGACCAAGTGACAACTTTTTATGTGTTCTGCCGCTTTTTCATAGCTTTTCTTGGGCCGTAAATGTGCTGCTTGCATTTTACCTTGGAAGTACGGTGACTATAAAGGACAGTTTCATGCCCAAAGATACATTGGAGACACTGCTAAATGAAGATATTACTGTGTTTTGTGGTGTACCGTCTATCTTTGCATTTTTAATAAGAATGGTAGAAAAGGGTCAGTTCAAAGCCTTAAGGCTTGCTATTTCAGGCGGTGCGCCGCTTGCACCGGAGATACAAAGGGGATTTGAAGAGAAATTTAATTTTCCACTTGTTGAAGGTTATGGCTTATCAGAGGCTGCACCTGTTGCAATATTAAACCCTCTTGGTATAAATGAGGTAAGAAAGCCTGGCTCTATAGGTGTGCCCCTTCCGTGTAATGAAGCTAAGATAGTGGATGAAAATGATAATGAAGTCCCGATAGGAGAGGTGGGGGAACTCGTATTAAAAGGTTCTAATATCATGATAGGGTATCATAATATGCCTGAGGAGACGGAAAAAACTTTGAGGAATGGATGGCTTCATACAGGTGATCTTGCAAAAAAAGATGAAGATGGATATTATTACATTGTGGACAGATTAAAAGACATGATTATCTTAGGCGGTTTCAATGTATATCCTAGAGAAGTAGAAGAAGCGCTTATGGAACATCCTGCAGTAAAAGAAGCGGCAGTAATTGGAGTAGGCGATAAATATAAAGGTGAGGAAGTAAAGGCATTTATCGTGCTAGAGGATGGAAAGACCGCAGACAGAAAAGAGCTGCAAAGCTTTCTTCACGATAAACTTGCAAAATATAAGATACCTAAAATATTCGAATTTGTGAATGAGCTTCCCAAGAGCCCAACAGGTAAAGTCATGAAAAAACTTCTCAAATAAATTAATAGAAAACTTGAAAGTCATGCTTAAAGCGGCATGGCTTTTCATTTTGAGACAAGCTTGGTTTTAGTATAAAATAGAAGTATTTTGAAGAAATTCGATGATAGATGCCGTATATCATTCTAAATCAAATATTTAGATTAATTATTGAGATTGACTTATGGCAAAATCTGTTTTACTATTGTTATGTAATCCGTTACGTAAATTGTTTTCGCAGCAAGTTAAAATAAGTTACTATTGCTAAAAATTCACCTTAATAATTAAGTAATCAATTACGAAGGAGTAGCTATGATAACGATAAAAGACGTTGCAAAAGAAGCTGGTGTTTCAGTTGCTACTATATCGCGAGTTCTAAATAACAGTCCTGGTGTTTCAGATGAGACTAGAGAAAAAGTTTTATCTGTGATAAAAAGGCTAAACTACAATCCGAATCTTTTAGGCAGAAATCTGCGTAGAATGGAGACTAATATGGTACTTGTGTTGCTTCCTACAATTTCAAATCCATTTTACGCAAGAATAGTGAAAGGTATAGAGGATGTGGCGCAGAAAAATGGATACGGTGTAATGCTTTGCAATACTGATTCTGACATTGAGAGAGAAAGGATGTATCTAGAGCTTTTAAAAAATAGGCTGTCTGATGGAGTTATTTTCATGGCACCTGAGATTGATGAAGAAGAGCTTAATGAAATAGGAGAGAAATATGCAGTTGTGCAGTGCTGCGAATACAAAGAAGGTGCTAATGTTTCACATGTGTCTATAGACAACTATAAGGCATCATATAAAGCGGTAAAACACTTGATAGGACTGGGACATAAAAATATAGGGTTTATAAGCTGTAAAAATAATTTTCTGTCAACGAAGCACAGGGAATCCGGCTATAAAAAAGCTTTGGAGGATTCTGGAATTGAATTTAATCCTGATTACATCCGGTATGGTGATTACTCATTTAAGAGCGGCTTCAGAGCTGCTCAAAGCCTCTTAAATGATTTTAAAGAAATAACAGCAATCTTTGCTATTTCAGATATCATGGCAATAGGTGCTATAAAAGCATGTTACGAAAATGGGCTTAAGGTTCCTGATGATGTTGCAGTAGTTGGATTTGATAACATAAGTTTTGCACCAATGTATAATCCATCGCTTACAACGGTATCGCAGCCTAAATACGATATCGGTTGTACGGCAATGGAACTACTTATAAAACAAATAAGAAATAAAGGGGGTAATAAAGAAAACATAGTTTTGGAGCATGAGCTTATAATAAGGCAGTCTACTGTAAAGTAAAAGGAGGAATTTTTGTGAAAGAAAAGATCAGAGTTGGAATAATCGGCTGTGGAGGTATTGCTAATGGCAAACACATGCCCTCCCTATCAAAGCTTGACAATGTGGAAATGGTTGCTTTTTGTGATATAAAAGAGGAGAGAGCTTTAAAAGCTGCAAAAGATTATGGTATAGATGGAGCTAATACATATAATGACTACAGAAAGCTGTTAGAGGATAAAAGTATTGATGTGGTACATGTTTGCACTCCCAACAAATCACATGCAGATATAACAGTTGACGCATTAGAAGCAGGTAAGCACGTAATGTGTGAAAAACCAATGGCAAAAACTGCAAGTAATGCTAAGAGAATGTTAGACGCTGCTAAAAAGACGGGTAAGAAGTTAACAATTGGCTATCAGAATAGATTCAGGGCAGACTCACAATACCTACATAAATTGTGTCAAGATGGAGAGCTTGGAGAGATATACTTTGCAAAAGCACATGCAATAAGGCGCCGTGCTGTCCCTACATGGGGAGTGTTTTTAAATGAAGAAGAGCAAGGCGGAGGTCCGTTAATCGATATTGGAACACATGCACTTGACTTGACGCTTTGGATGATGAATAACTACAAGCCTAAATACGTTGTCGGAAATACGTATCATAAATTAGCAGAAAGAAGAAACGCAGCAAATGCTTGGGGACCATGGGACCCGGACAAATTTACCGTTGAAGATTCGGCTTTTGGATTTATAACTATGGAAAATGGTGCAACAATTATACTTGAGTCAAGCTGGGCATTAAATTCTCTTGATGTGGATGAAGCAAAGACGACATTGTGTGGGACAGAAGGCGGAGCAGACATGAAGGATGGGCTTAGAATCAATGGAGAAAAGAATGGGCGATTGTACACTACAAAAATCGATTTAAGCACTGGTGGTGTTGACTTTTATGAAGGAAAAGCAGAAAATGCAGCAGACTTAGAGGCAAGATTGTGGATAGAAAGTGTCATTAATGATACAGAGCCTGTTGTAAAACCAGAAGAAGCTTATGTAGTGTCACAGATACTAGAGGCGATTTATACATCTTCAAAGACTGGAAAGCCAGTATATTTTAATGAATAGGGTGATTTATATGGATATGCCTTTATCATTGCAGCTTTATACCTTAAGGAATGAGATGAAAGAAGATTTTGTAGGGACTTTAGAAAAGGTTGCTGAGATAGGATATAAAGGTGTTGAATTTGCTGGATATGGTGGCCTAAAGGCATCAGAATTAAAAAAACACCTTGAACGTCTGGGACTAACTCCCACAGGCAGTCATATAGGATTAGAAATTTTAAAGAATAGACTTGACGAAGAAATAGAGTACAACTTGGAAATAGGAAACAAATACATTGTATGCCCTTGGAACAAATACGAAACGAAAGATGATTTCATTGAAGCTGCGAAACTTTTTAATGAAATCGGAGAAAAATGTGCAGAAAAAGGATTGATTTTTTGCTATCACAATCATAATCATGAATTCGTTGACTTTGACGGCAAATATGGATTAGATTTGATTTATGAAAACACAAATTCAGATTTTTTAAAAGCGGAGATAGACACGTATTGGGTCAAATATGCTGGAGAAGATCCTGTAAGTTACATTAAAAAGTACAGTGGCCGGGTGCCTTTAGTACATTTAAAGGACATGGAAGATGAAACAAAGGATTTTGCTGAGATTGGTGAAGGCATTATGAACATTAAAGATATAATAAGTGCATCAATAGAGGCTGGTGTTAAGTGGTTTATAGTTGAACAGGATATATGCAAAAGACAGCCGCTTGAAAGTGCTAAGATAAGCTTTGATAATATAAAGAAAATGTGAAAAATGTGAGGAGAGATAAATTATGCATCTTGGATTTTTAACAGTTTGCTTAGGAAATATGCCTCTTAAAGATAAGGCAAAGTGGGCATCAGAGAATGGGTTTAAATCATTAGAAATTGCTTGTTGGCCGCAGCTAAACGACAGAGATTATTCCAGTTGTGACATAGATGTAGAAACGCTGACAGAAGAAGAGGCTGAGGAAATAAAAAAATACCTGAAAGATTTGGGTCTTTCTATATCGTCTTTGGCATACTATGACAATAATTTGCACCCTGATCCTGAAAAGAGGGCATTTATAAACAATCACACTAAAAAGTGTATAGATGCTGCAGCGATGCTGGGCACATCTATGGTTGGAACGTTTATAGGGAGAAATCCTGAGAAAAACTTAAAAGAAAACTTTGACGAATTTGAAGAAGTCTTTGGTGATATAGTGAGCTATGCGGAAAGCAAAGGCGTAAAGGTCATAATTGAAAATTGTCCAATGGAAGGTTGGCAGAAAGAAGGACTTCCCGGTACAATATCATTTACTCCAGAGCTTTGGGAGGAAATGTTTAGGCGAATACCGTCTATGAGTTTTGGACTTAATTTGGATCCGTCCCATCTTTTGTTTCAGCTAATTGATTATGTAAAAGTTGTGCCAGCATTTAAGGATAGAATTTTCCACGTACATGCAAAAGATGCAGAAATCTTCAAAGATAAGCTTGAATGGTATGGTGTATTTAATAGGCAATTTCATAAAAAAGGCGAAACAGGCTATTGGAGGTTTAGAATGCCTGGGCTTGGTCAAGTGGATTGGAACAAGTTCATAAAAGCACTAAAAGATGTAGGATACGATGGGGTTATAAGCATTGAGCATGAAGATCCGCTGTATGAAGGCAGCGAGAAAAAAGTCAAAGAAGGATTGAAATTAGGGTATGATCATTTGAAACAATTCATATAAATTCTAAATAGACAAGTAGTTTAATCTACTTGTCTATAAAATGTTTTTAATTCAAAATCACAATAGGAGGTAGCGAGATGCCAATAAAACTTGGAATAATAGGCTATGGTGGCATGGGAATGTGGCATCATAAAAACGCACCAAAAGTTAAAGGTGTAGATGTAGTAGCGGCGTATGATATTGATGTATATCAAGTCGATGTAGCAAAAAAGGCTGGGCTTAGAGGGTATCATCAGTTGGATGAATTTCTAAAAGATGAAGAAATAAATACCGTATTAATCGCGACGCCTAATGATGTGCATAAGAATCTTGCAGTGGCATCTGCAAATGCTGGAAAGAATGTCATAGTTGAAAAGCCTGTTGCAATGTCGATGAAAGAAATAGATGAAATAATAGAGGCTTCAGAGAAAAATAGCGTGGTGTTTACAGTACATCAGAACCGCAGATGGGATAAAGACTTTAATAAAGTGAAAAAAGCAGTGGAATTAGGTATGATTGGTGATGTCTATACAATCGAAAGCAGAGTACACGGTGCAGGTGGATTAATTTACGGTTGGAGGAATAAAAAAGAGTGCGGCGGCGGGATGCTTTTAGATTGGGGTGTCCACCTTATAGATCAGATTTTGTATATGATCCCGAATAAAGTAGTCAGAGTCTACGCTGAACTATTTAGCGTATTAAACAAAGATGTAGACGACTATTTCAAACTGTTGATGAAATTTGACAATGGCTTATCTGCACAGATAGAAGTGGGAACATTTTGCCTAAAGCCGTTACCGAGATGGTTTGTGGGTGGAAATAAAGGGACATTGGTAGTAGATGATTTTGAAGGGCATGGTGAAATTGTCAAGCTAAATAAGCTTGCCGACAAATTTGATGCGGAAATAGTAGAGACAACAGCAGGACCGACGCGGACATTTGCACCGAGACCAGAGGAAGTAAAAGATCATTTTGAACTTCCAGATGTAGACACAGAGTGGATAGAGTTTTATGAGAATGCCCGCGATACGATTGAAGGAAAAGCAGAGCTTATAGTAAAACCAGATGAAGTAAAAAGAGTTTATTCAATAATAGAAGCTGCGTTTAAATCTAGCGAAACAGGAAAAGCTGTTGAGCTATAAAATAAAATCTATAAATCATGAATAATATATACAAATAACAAATACGATAAATTTTGATGGGAAAGGAGGAGACACATGGAAAATCGCATTTCGTTAAATGGCACGTGGCAATTCAGAGAAGCGACTTCAGATGACTGGCTTGAAGGTAAGGTCCCCGGCTGTGTTCAGCTTGATTTAATGGCTCAAAACAAGATTAGCGATCCGTTTTATCGCATGAATGAAATTGAATGTCACAAATTAGAGGATAAAGAGTGGATTTACAGAAAAGAATTCGATTTTGAATTTCCTGATGAATTTGACGAAATCAAGTTGGTGTTTGAGGGAATTGACACATTGGCGGATATTTACTTTAACGGAGATTATTTAGGTACTGCTGAAAACATGTTTATTTCCTATGAATACGATGTGACTGATTTGATAAAAGAGAAAAACAATGTTTTAGAAGTGTATTTTCAATCTATAACAAAGACGATAAGAAGCACTGAAAAAGACAGTCCTTTAAAACTGGAATCATCGTTTGAATCGGCAAGACCATACATTAGAAAAGCGCAGTATTCATTTGGATGGGATTGGGGTCCCAGATTGGTTCAAGTTGGGCTGTGGAAGGATGTATATATATCTGTCATAAAAGATGCAGTGATTGAAAAACCGTTCTTTTACACGGAGCAGTTGAAAGACGGTGAAGCTTATGTGAGAGTTTCTGCTTCTGTATCGTATTTTACTGATTTCGACTTAAAGGCGGAAGTCACGATTTTATACGATGGAGAAGTATGCGGTAGAAAAGTTGTTCCAATTGTATACGGTGAAATTGATGCGGCGTTTAAGATTGATGAACCAAAACTGTGGTATCCTAATGGTGCAGGGCCGCAAAATCTTTACGACATTTGCATAAAGCTTACTATGGCAGATGTGGTGGTTGATGAATTAAGTTTCAGATCAGGCATAAGAGTTGTAAAACTTCATCGCGAAAAGGACAATATTGGTGAAAGCTTTATCTTTGAAATAAACGGAATTAAGATTTTTGCCAAAGGGGCTGATTGGATACCTGCAGATAACTTCTTGTCGCGAATAACCAAAGATGACTACTACACATTTATAAAGCTTGCTAAAGATGCTAACATGAATATGCTGAGAGTTTGGGGAGGCGGCATTTACGAGGATGAGGCTTTCTATGATGCGTGTGATGAAATGGGTATAATGGTTTGGCAGGATTTTATGTACGCTTGTGCTCAATATCCGGATCAATTTGATTGGTTTCAGCAGATGGCTGCAGAAGAAGCAGAGGATGTACTTTTAAGGCTTAGGAACCATCCTTCCATCGTATTGTGGTGCGGCAACAATGAAAACAACACTGGTTTCTACTCTTGGTGGGGAAATGGCGATCCGAAGTATCTAGGAAATTACATATACAAGGAAATATTGCCACAGATTTGCGCAAAGTATGATCCTTCAAGACCCTATTGGGTATCTAGCCCATACGGTGGAGTAGATCCCAACAGTGAATCAGAAGGTGACAGGCATCAGTGGGATGTATGGAGTGGATGGGCTGATGTTAAAGCGTATTTAGCTGATAAAAGCAGATTTGTAAGCGAGTTTGGCTTCCAGTCAATGCCTGATTGGAAGACGGTATTGTCGTATACCAAAGAAGATGACAGATATATTTTAAGCCCTGTAATGATATCTCACAATAAACAGATTGATGGTATGGAACGCCTGATAAGGTACATGGTAAGTGAATTAGGTTTTCCAAAAGACCTTAAAAGCTTCGTGTATTTGACACAGTTTAATCAGGCAGAGGCAATAAAAAAAGGTGTAGAACACTGGAGAGCTCGCAAATTCATGACGGCAGGAACGCTTTATTGGCAGTTTAATGATTGCTGGCCAGTAGCAAGCTGGTCTTGTATAGACTATTATAAAAGGAAAAAGGCTCTTTACTATTATTCTGGCAGGTTTTTTGCAAATGTTTTGCCATATATCGTAGAGGAAGACGGCGGAATAACGATTTATGGTATAAGCGATTTACAGCAGGATGCAGAAGCTCATGTGGAAGTATTGTGCTATAGCCTTGACGGCGAGAAATTGTGGGAGAGAAAGTTTAATACAAGGTTGATTGCCAACGATGTTGTAAAAATAGCACATTATGATGAGCGCGAGATTGCTGAAAAGTACGTGCCTTATGTGGTACCTGTTGATGCATCCCACTGTACACTTCCTGTGGAGAGAAATTGGAAACTATTAAACAGCGTCGTATACGTCAGGATGACTGTTGATGAAAAAATATACGATAATTACTATGTTTTTGATAAATTTAGAAACCTTAAACTTACAAAACCTAACATAACATGTTATGTTGAAGGAAATGACATAACTCTTTCAACTGATGTACCTGCATTTGGAGTGTTTGTCGATACAGAAAACGACGTCGATCTAAGCGATAACTGCCTTAACATGATACCTGGCGAAAAGTATACTTTAAAATGTTCTGATAATCCTGGAGATGTAAAGATATATGATCTTTCAAGCCTTATATTAAAAATATAGATAGCAAAACTAATAATGATATCCCCTATGCATAATGCACAGGGGATTTTTCATATCATATTGAAAAGAGCATCTTTCTCTTGGAAAAATCTCATTATATAGCATATTTCATCATCTGGTATTATTATAGAATATTTTGTGTTTAAATGTGTCAATGCTTTCTTTACTGCGTTGTACAATGATTTGTTGTTTTTAATATATTCTTCTTTTCCTATATACTCAATGCTTTTTTCTCCTTTTTTGATTCTGCTTACCATAAAGGCAAAGTGAAGTATTATGCCAAGCAGCATATCATCATCAAAGCAAACTGATAATGTATCGCAAAGCTTCATGATAGTGTTTTGTATGTCGCTGTATAACTCTTCGCCATCGATGTTATCGATGTTTTCTTTCAGGACATTGCCCATCTTGACAAGGGCTGTCTTAATATCCACTATTTCCTGTAATTCTTTCATGACTTTCAAGCTTAAAACGTCATTCATGCTGTACTGTTTAATATTAGTATCCAATGGGAAAGACGATACGATAAAAGCTATTTCCATGTTTTCCTGTATTTCGCCTATTTTCTTCATTGTCATGTGTTTATCGAGGCTGTCAATTGGTATAATCTCAAATAGGTCTTTGTCATACTTTAAATTATTTTTCAAGAAACTTTTAATTGCAACAGAGGCGCCTTCTCCAGTGAGACATGCTGTGATAATTGCGATCTTCTTTTTGTCGCTTATTAGTGGAGCAAAATCCATGTTGTTCTCCATGTACGAATTTATTGACAGTACGCTCATGTAAATATTGTTAAGGGGCATACCTAATAGCGCTTTTCTGGTAGCTTCGATGACGTGGAGGGTCGAAATAAGCGGTATAACTTTTACTGGCACGTTAAACTCTTTTTCAATTGTTTCGCCAAATGTCGTAAGTGATCCCATGTCTACTAAGAGAAGGTATCCCGCCTGATTCATATCATTTCTCACGTAGTCCTTTAAAGTTTCTAAGACTTCAAGAGGACTTTTGTCAAGATGGGCGTCTAAGCCTATTGCGTAATTTTCGCCCAATAGCTTGTTGGCCACATCTGCCATGGAGGTAGCAGTAGAATTGCCATGGGCAATTATTATTACCTTGACTTTCTCGTTTTGCCTATTGATGTATTCCTTGTCTGAAATGAGAAATATCGTGATAAATCCAGCTTCATCTTCTGGAATCGAAACGTTCAAATATTTCTCTATGATTTTTTTAGCTTCAACCGCAACTTCAAATTCCCTTGGGTACAATTGCTTAATTTTTGACAGTTGGGGATTTACAATAGGCTTATTTTTATTGACCCTTTCAATAAGCGTGTTTAAGTGCAAAGCAAGTGCAGTATAGCTGTTTTGGCTTAGGTCTTTCCCAAGAAGTTCGGATACGCTTTCTGCAATCCTGTCTGTAATGTTTATGATGTCTTCTCCTAAGATGTGAATTAAATTTTGTTTGTTTTTCTCCTCAGTTATACCGTATATCTGCTTGTGGAAGTACTTTGCTATGTCTTTTTCCAAAATTGATTCAATGTCTATATCAGATATACCTTTTGCTTTTAGCTGCCTCAATCTATCATTTATTATCTCGTAAATGCTGTTATCATTAGATGCGGTTGGAATTTCCTCTGTTTCATTTGTAGGGGAAAATTTAAAAAACTCTATATCGTCACCTATGACTTCGTTCCACAGCATTCTATGCTGTTTATCTGTGTATAGTCCTTTCTTTATATAATCTGGCAAGTCTCTACTGCAGATCCTTATGTCATTTTTCTTATTAGTCAAAAATTCTGAATAGACTTTTGCACATATAAGCTTGACATCGCTTTCTAATTGACCGATGTTGTTTGGACAGTCATAGGAGCAAAATGCCCTCATGGAATTCAGCGACACAAAGATATCCCTGTTTAATTTTATGCTTTCGTGTTTAAAAAACCTTTTTAGAAGGTAAAATCTTTCTTCTAAAGTCCTTTCTCTAAGTGGCGGTATTTTAATTATCATCGGTATTCTTCTTGTAAATGTATTTAAAAGGGATGAAGAAGGATCCTCAGTCGTAGCCGATATGATCAATACGTCAGATGTCCTGTTTTCCACATCGCCAACTCTTATAAAATATCCCGTATCAAGAAAAGTGAATAAAATTTCCTGTCCTTCAGGCGGCAAGCGATGTACTTCATCAAGGAATAAGATTCCTCCATTTGCCTTTTCGATTAGTCCTTCTTTGTCTATATCAGCACCTGTGTAAGCGCCTTTTTTAACTCCAAATAGCTGTGCCGTCAAAAGCTGAGGGTTGTTGCTGTAGTCTGCACAGTTAAAGGCTATAAAAGGAGCGTCAGGCTTTTTTACTCCCATATCAATGGCATACTTGTGCATTATTCTCGCAAAAGTAGATTTTCCTACGCCTGTTTCACCTAATATTAAACAGTGGATTCCCTTGGGAGGATACAAAATAGCAGCTTTTGCCTGCTCGCCAGCTTGTTTCAAACTGATATTATTCTTAATCAGCATATCAAGTTCGTACAATTTGCTGTCATTTGAGTTGCTGTTGGTACTTTCAAATACAGGTGAAAAAAGTACTGGTCTGCCGTCTGACTTTACAACCTTTCCCTCTTTGCACAAAAGATTTAATTCATGACTAACGTTTGCTCTTGACATATTTAACTCATTTGCCAAAGTAGTCGCATCTACACCGTTTTCTCTGCTTAGCTCTATCAATTTTTTTAAAATCAAATCTTTTCTTTTCAACTTAAAGATCCCCTTTACCACAACATATAACTTTCTCTCTACCTATATCCTATTATATATTTTGAAATAAGTTTTTCAATAGTGATTTACTGGATTAAACACTATTGAAACATTAAAACACTAAGAAAAATTGATAAAACAATATGCGGATTTTTATTAAACACTAAAAAACACTGTTTATTTTAATATGTTTTGATAGGGTAAAATGCGGCGTTTCTTCATGTTTTAGTGTTTTGGCATGGTTTTTGCATATATTATTTAGTGAACCCCAAAATAGATAAAACCAATTCAAGGAGGAAAATAATATGGATTTGCAGCAAATAGTTATGGAAATCATTATACAATCAGGTGAAGCAAGGGCATATGCACACGAAGCGCTTAGAAAGGCGTATGACGGCGAATTTGAAGAAGCTGAAAAACTTATGTCCCAGGCTAATGAGGCTATTGAAAAGGCACATAATGTGCAGACCAGCATGTTGCAAAAAGAAGCATCAGGCGAAAAATTAGATTTTTCTATATTGTTTGTGCATTCACAAGATCATCTTATGACTGCTATATCAGAGAAAAATCTCATATCAGAGATTATTGAGCTTAGAAAGATGTTAGAACCAGTTCTTAATACTTGTGTGACAAAGTAAAAAATTAAACACTAATTTAGGAGGATAAAATGATTAAAGCTGTACAATTTTTAAACCAAGTTCAAGCAGGATACGGAACAGATGAAAAAATGAATATGGAACCTCAGTCCCAGTTTGGCGCTATAGGATTGGGGATGCTTTTGAAAAACACCATGATGAGAAACGGCGGTGACATAATTGGCACCGTAATATGTGGTGATAACTATTTTCTTGAAAATAAGGATGAAGCTATTGAAAAATTATTAAGCATGATAAAGGAATTTAATCCAGATGTTGTTATATGTGGTCCTGCATTAAATTACAAAAGATACGGTGATTGCTGTGGATATTTGACAGAAGCTGTCATAGAGAAATTAAATATTCCTGCATTTGCGGCCATGTCGAAAGACAACACAGGTACAGAATTGTTTAGAAAAAAGATATACATCATAGAGACTCCAAATAGAGGAGGCATTGGACTAAATGATTCTCTGAGAAAAATATCAAAATTTGCAGTGAAATTGGCACAAGGACAACCCATAGGATCACCTGAAGAAGAAGGGTATTTCCCACAGGAATAGGAAAAGAGGTGGTACACGTGTTTTTAGATTGAATCTCTTTGGTTTCAAGGGATTCCCCATTTTTGAAGTGTTTTAATAGTGTATGTCTTGATGTATTGAAGTAGGGAAATCCTTGAAGATAAAATGCAAAATTGCTTTTACACACTAAAATTTTTTGAAAGGAGGGAAAACGTTAATGCTTAAGATTATTCTCTTTTGTTCTTCAGGCTCATCAACAAGCATGTTAATTGGTAGAATTGAAGAAGCAGCAAAAGCAAGAGGCATAGATGTAGTTGTCGATGCATACCCTGAAGCACAGATGGAAAAATACGTTGAAGAAGCAGATGTAGTTCTCTTAGGTCCGCAAGTAAAATTCATACTGCCAAAAGCAAAGAAAATATGCAGTGAAAAAGGTGTACCTGTAGATGTGATAAATCCAGTCGTCTACGGCATGATGGATGGAGAAAAAGTATTAGACCAAGCTTTAAGCATGGCTAATAAATAGCTCTCATTTATAAGTTTTAAAACCAAAAATCTAAAATTAAGATAAGGAGTGTTATAAAGATGAGTAAGTTTACAGATTCGCTTGAAGAAAAATTGATGCCTATAGCAGGTAAAATTTCTGAAAATAGGTACTTGACATCAATTCGTGATGGCTTTATGCTTGCTGTTCCACTTATCACAATAGGTGCAGTTTTCTTGTTGCTGGCGTTTTTGCCGATACCTGGATACTCTGATTTTATGGCAAAGGCTTTTGGACCAAACTGGAATACATTCTTTATGAGGCCCTTTGAGGCTACAATGTCAATAATGAGTATATTTGTAGTATTTGGCATTGCATACAGCCTCGCAGGGCATTACAAAATTGATGGTTTAAACACGGCTGCAACTGCACTCGTTGCATTTTTGATATTTACACCGTTTATAGTTAATTATACACCTGAAGGAGCTAAAAAAGCAATTCAAGTAAGCGGTGGCATACCAGTTGACTGGATGGGCTCAAAAGGTCTGTTTGTAGGTATTTTGACGGCAATATTGTCGGTTGAAATCGTGAGATTTGTCGTAAAAAGAGGCTGGGTAATTAAGATGCCAAAAGGTGTTCCACCTGCAGTTGAAAAGGCTTTCTCTGCATTGATACCTGCGGCTATAGTTGCTATCATCATTGATGTAATAAGAATGCTGTTTGCTATGACATCTTATGGCACAATACATCAATTTATCTACACTGTATTGCAGATACCTTTGACAAGACTTGGCGATACACTGCCTGCTACGTTGATTGCTAACTTCTTCGAAGGACTTTTCTGGTCATTTGGTATACATGGTGCAAACGTAGTTGGATCTGTTATGGGACCAATATGGTTGGCACTTGCAGCAGAGAACTTGCAGGCATTCCAAGCTGGTCACCCAGTTCCACACATCATAACGCAGCAGTTCCACGATATGTACATGCTGGTAGGTGGTTCAGGTAGCACATTAGGACTTGTACTTGCTATGCTTTTCTTCTCAAAATCAAGACAGGTTAAGACTGTTGGAAAACTTGCTATAGTTCCAGGTTTATTCAACATCAATGAACCGGTAATATTTGGACTTCCAATCGTTTTAAACCCTATAATGGTTATACCATTCATTTTGACACCTATGATTTTAGCTACTTTGACTTACATTGTAATGTCAATAGGTTTGGTTGGACATCCAACAGGCGTTGTAATACCATGGACTACACCACCTATTATCGGAGGACTTTTGGTCTCAGGTTTTAGTGGTGCTGTATGGCAGATAATTGAATTAGTGATTTCATTCTTCATATACTTGCCATTCTTAAGAGTTGTAGATAGGCAGTACCTTGAGCAAGAGCAAGCAATGGCTGTTGAAAGCCAAAAAGGCTGATATCATTGCAATTAGGCGGTTACAGTCGTAATCGTCTAATTGCTTTAAACATTTTAAAAGGTGTTAAGGAGATAAAATTTATGAGTGTTTTGGAAGAGCTAAAAATAAGCTTGTTTATGCCTCAAAATTACAAAAGACTAAAAGGCGAATCTATAATCAAACTTCTCAGGTTTGATCTTATCTTGACGATTTTTGGTGTAGTTTATTTAACACTTATTAAACTTATAATGTCACTATTTACAGGTAATTTTTCAGTGTTTTTAAATAGCTATTCACAACTATCATTTAAAAATATTGTATCTTCACTACTATTTCTGTATATTGGATTGATAGCATCGTCACTTGTACTATCACTTGTCTTTTATGTTGTGGCACTTCTCAAAAAGCAAAAAGAATTAAGCTATTACGATTTGATAGTTTATGCAACACATGCATTGACAATATGCGTAGTATTAGAAGAATTCTTTGGACCATTAGTGATAATATTTTCCATAGGTTATTTTTTAATATCACTAGGTGGGGAAAAATTTATCGCAAATTATGTGACTAACAAAACAAGAGGAGGAAGGAAAAATGGCAAAAGAATATAAGTTTCCAGAAGGTTTTTGGTGGGGATCTGCCACATCTGCAACACAGATAGAAGGTGCTGCAAGTGAAGACGGGAAAGGCATGAATGTATGGGACTACTGGTATAAACAGGTGCCAAACCGCTTTTTTAACGGTGTAGGACCTGATGTGACGTCTGATTTTTACCATCGGTATAAAGATGACATAAAATTGATGAAAGAAATAGGTCACAATTCATTTAGATTTTCTATATCGTGGTCAAGATTGATTCCGGGTGGTGTAGGCGAAGTAAACAAAAAGGCAGTAGACTTCTACAATGATGTCATAAATGAGCTTTTAGAAAATGGCATTATGCCCATAGCCACTTTATTTCACTTCGATATGCCAATTGAAATGCAGCATATAGGAGGATTTGAAAGCCGTCAAGTCTTGGAGAATTATAAAAACTATGCTAAGACATGTTTTGAGCTTTTCGGAGACAGAGTAAAAAGGTGGATTACCTTTAATGAACCGATAGTTCCAGCAGAAGGAGGATACCTTTATAACTTTCATTATCCAGACATTGTGGATTTTAAGAAAGCTATACAGGTATGTTTCAATACTGTATTAGCGAGTGCAATGGCAATTAACGAGTTTAAAAAGTTAGAGATTAAAGATAGCAAAATAGGTATTGTGCTGAATCTTACTCCTTCATATCCTAGAAGCAACCATCCTGCAGATTTAAAAGCGGCAGAGATAGCTGATCTTCTCTTCAACAGAAGCTTTTTAGATCCATGTGTCAAAGGAGAATATCCTGAGAAACTTGTAGAACTTTTAAAGAGTTACAACCATTTGCCGGTATATACAGAAGATGATCTTGAACTTATAAAAAATAATACAGTTGACTACCTTGGAGTAAACTATTATCAGCCAAGAAGAGTAAAAGCAAAAGAAAACATGCCTAACCCATACGGTGTATTTACACCCGACTGGTTTTTTGACGAGTATGTAATGCCGGGAAGAAGGATGAATCCGTACAGAGGATGGGAGATATACGAAAAAGGAATATACGATATCTTGATAAATGTAAGGGACAACTACGGAAACATAGAGTCATATATCTCCGAAAATGGTATGGGCGTAGAAGGAGAAGAGCGTTTCATAAAAGACGGCATAATCCAAGATGACTATAGAATTGAATTTATCAAAGGCCATTTAAAATGGCTTCACAAGGCTATTGAAGAAGGATGCAACGTAAAAGGCTATCACCTGTGGTCTTTCATGGATAACTGGTCATTCTTAAATGCATATAAAAACCGTTATGGACTTGTTTCAGTTGATATAACCACACAAAAGAGGACCATCAAGAAAAGTGGATATTGGTTTAAAGAATTAGCGAGAAACAATGGATTTAGTGAGTGAAATTAAAATTTTGCTTGTTTTAGTGCCTTCACAAATGTGAGGGCATTTTTTTATGTGTGGCTTCAGATGATTCAGGTGGCATTTGAAGTCGTTACAAAAATTTTAAAAAATTTTTTTAAATCAAAGAAGGATTTTTATAAATGACGTCGAATATATTTATATAAGATGTACGTACAACAATAAAATTATACATAAATTATAAGCACGTAAAGAAAATTGTCTTGAAATTGCTGATAATCTAAGGAAAGAATGTCAAGCATAAAAATTTTTTAAAAAATTTTTAAAGAGAAGAAGGAATTTTAAAAAACATGTAGAATATATATTAATATAAGATGTACGTATAAATTAAAATCATAATAGTAAATGTATAGATAACCATTGCGGTTATTCAATGAAAGGTAAACTTTATGTTAAAGGGGTATTTATATGTTATCAAAAATCGTTATCAATGCAGATTGTAAAAAGGGTAAAATAAGCAAGAACATCTACGGACACTTTGCAGAACATTTAGGAAGATGCATATATGGTGGTTTTTGGGTTGGAAAAGATTCTGAAATACCAAACATAGACGGTATTAGAAAAGATGTTGTTGAAGCATTGAAAAAGATTAAGATACCAGTATTGAGGTGGCCGGGTGGATGCTTTGCAGACGAATACCATTGGAAAGATGGCATAGGACCTTACGAATCAAGACCAAAAATGATTAATGTGCATTGGGGTGGTGTAATCGAAAACAACCATTTTGGCACGCATGAATTCTTTGAGCTATGTGATCTTTTGAATGCAGAGCCATATATTTGTGGAAATGTAGGTAGTGGTACTGTTCAAGAGATGAGGGAATGGATAGAGTACATGACATTTGATGGAGAATCACCTATGGCAAATTTAAGAGCATCAAATGGAAGGAAAGAACCATGGAAGCTTAAATACTTTGGCGTTGGCAATGAAAGCTGGGGCTGTGGTGGAAATATGCGCCCAGAATATTATGCTGATGTATATAGAAGATATTCCACATATGTCAGGAATTTTAGCGGCAATAAGATATTTAAAATTGCTTGTGGACCCAATACAGACGATTATAACTGGACAGAAGTTTTGATGAGAGAAGCTGGCAAGTACATGGATGGACTAAGTTTGCATTACTATACAGTACCAGGCATATGGGAAAGAAAAGGATCAGCCACAGATTTTGATGAAAAAGAATGGTTTATTACGATGAAAAAAGCGCTTCGGATGGACGAACTAATAACTAAACATTCTACTATTATGGATAAATATGATTCTGAAAAAAGAGTTGCATTAGTTGTAGATGAATGGGGTACATGGTACGATGTAGAACCTGGTACAAACCCTGGGTTCTTGTATCAACAAAATACAATGCGAGATGCTTTAGTTGCAGGCATTCACTTTAACATTTTTAATAAACATTGCGATAGAGTCAAGATGGCTAATATAGCACAGACTATAAATGTTTTACAAGCCGTTATACTTACAGATGGACCAAAAATGGTACTTACACCGACATATCATGTATTTGACATGTATAAAGTTCATCAAGATGCAAAGCTACTAGATTTTTATTTAGACACGCCTGAATATAAGATAAATTCGGAAGAAAGCATTCCTCAAGTAACAGCTACTGTTTCTACTGATGATAGTGGAAGAATTTATATTTCTCTGTGCAATCTAAATCCAAAAGAATCAGTAACAGTGGAATGTGAAATCAGAGGAATAAATGTAGACAAAGTTACAGGGACAATATTAACTGCTGATGAAATGACTGCACACAATACTTTTGACAATCCTAATAAAGTTGTACCAAAAGAATTTGACGAAATTAAAATTGCTGAAAATAAGATAGTCATGACAATGCCTAAGATGACGATTCTAGGGTTAGAAGTAGAACACTAAATATACAAAATTTTAAGTATGCTTTAAAAATATTAAGGTTATTTCAATTGTAACAATTTTTAATTAAATTTTTGGTGATATGGGGGTATTAGTGTGATAAGTAAAAATGAGTATATGGAAATATGTGAGAGAACTTGGGATTATTTTAAAAAGGCAAATATTGCTCTTACTGAAGAAGAAAAAAGAGAAATTGAAGTGGCTGACTTTGGATTAAATGATATTAATAATATTGGTCTTCAGTTAGTGGTATATATAAATGATGATAGATATTGTGCGAAAGAGATGGTATTATTTCCTAATCAAATTTGTCCTGAACATAAACATCCCAATATTAATGGTAAATTAGGTAAACAAGAAACGTTTCGTTGCAGGTATGGAAAGGTCTATTTATATGTTGAAGGTGTTAAATCAAATAATTTACATTGTAAAATTCCTGATAAATATAAGGACTGTTTTACGGTATTTCATGAGATTATATTAAAACCAGGGGAGCAGTATACAATTGAACCCGATACATTACATTGGTTTCAAGCAGATGAAGAAGGAGCAATAATATCGGAATTTTCGTCTCATAGTGATGATTTATCAGATATATTTACTGATAAACGAATAAAGCGCATACCCGAAATTGAAGAATAAATTCTTGTAAAGGGATGATTAAATGTTAGTAGATGGTAAAAATATTCTTATTGATGCAAAAAAGAAAAAATACGCTGTTGGTGCGTTTAATGTAATAAATGACGTTATGATCAGAGCTTCAGTAGATGCTGCTGTTGAGCTACAATCACCGATAATTCTCGAGTTTGCGGAAATACATTTTAAGCATTCTGATTTTGAATTAATAGCAAAAGAAGTAGTTACCGTAGCTAAAAGAGTTGAAATTCCTGTGGTACTTCATCTTGATCATTGTAAAGATTTTAATAATTTTATAAAAGCAATAAAGTTTGGTTTTACTTCGTTTATGTATGATGGTTCTTCGTTACCATATGAACAAAATGTTAAGATGACAAAACAAGTAGCAGATATTGCTCATTCGTTGGGTTATTCTGTTGAAGGTGAAATAGGGCATGTTGGTGAGGGAGTAGAGTACGATATGCTCCAAACATCAAAATTATTTACAACACCTGAAGATGCTTCGAAATTCGCTAAAGAAACCGGAATAGACTTTATGGCAATTGCATTTGGTTCTGCCCATGGAATATATAAAAGCAAGCCCAGTTTAGATATAAATTTATTGAAAAAGATTAATAATGTTGTGGATATTCCTTTAGTCTTACATGGAGGTTCGGGACTTACGGATGATGACTTTAAAAATTGTATTAAAAATGGAATTTGTAAAATAAATTATTTTACTGAATTATCATTGTTTGCAAAACATGCAATAAGGGAATTATTAAATGATAACGATAGTATAGTTGGATATCCGGAAATACTTGATGCTTCTTATAAAGTAATAAAAGAAAGAGTAAAAAATCGGATTTTATTATTTGGAAGTTATGGAATGGCATAATATTAGTTATTAATTATATTTTGAATATTTGAAGTATTGAATATTACTTGTATTATATTGTTTGAGGAGTGTTACATTATGGCAAAATTTTCGATAGGTATTGATTATGGTACAGAATCTGCAAGAGCGTTGCTATTAAACCTTGAGACAGCAGAGGAAGTAGCTTCTTCGACTATGAACTATCCACACGGTGTGATGGATGAGAAGCTTCCAGATGGGACAGTATTGCCACAGGATTGGGCATTAGAGCATCCCGATGATTATATTGAAGTTTTGAAAAAGATAATTCCAGATGTGATAAACCAATCTGGAATAAATAAAGATGATGTAGTGGGCATTGGTATAGACTTTACGGCATGTACGATGCTTCCCATAAAAAAAGATGGTACACCTTTATGTGATTTACCAGAATATAAATCAAATCCACATGCGTATGTCAAGCTGTGGAAGCATCATGCAGCACAGCCTGAGGCAAATATGTTAAATAAAATTGCATCTGAAAGAGGAGAAGATTTCTTAGCAAGGTATGGTGGAAAGATTTCCTCTGAATGGCTGATACCGAAGATATGGCAGATTTTAAATGAAGCACCAGATGTCTATGAAGAAGCAGATAAATTCATAGAAGCAACTGATTGGGTCATATTGAAGCTTACTGGCAATGAAAGGAGAAATAGCTGTACAGCGGGGTATAAAGCGATTTGGCATAAGAGAAAGGGCTATCCTTCAAAAGAATTTTTTAAGGCGTTAGATGAAAGACTTGAGAATGTAGTAGATGAAAAGTTGTCAAGAGACATATATCCTTTAGGCACAAAAGCAGGAGAATTAACTCGGGAAATGGCCGAGATGATTGGTTTGAAACCTGGTATTGCTGTTGCTGTTGGCAATGTTGATGCACATGTTTCACTTCCTGCAGTAGGTGTAACATCTCCGGGGAAGATGGTTATGATAATGGGTACATCTATATGCCATGTAGTCTTAGGCGATAAAGAAGTTGAAGTTCCGGGCATGTGCGGAGTAGTAGAAGACGGCATTGTGCCAGGATATTATGGATATGAAGCTGGACAGTCAGCGGTAGGAGATATATTTGCGTGGTTTGTAGATAATTGCGTTCCAGATGATTACAAAAAAGAAGCTCAAGAAAGAGGTATATCTGTACATCAGCTTTTGACAGGAAAAGCCTCAAAGCTAAAACCAGGAGAAAGTGGACTTCTTGCGCTGGATTGGTTGAATGGAAATAGATCTGTTTTGGTTGATGCGGATCTTACTGGTTTGATTTTAGGATTGACTCTTAGGACAAAACCGGAAGAGATATATAGAGCTTTGATTGAGTCAACAGCATACGGTACACGTATGATAATAGACACATTTAATGAGTATGGCATAAAGATAGATGAGCTTTACGCCTGTGGCGGACTTCCTGAAAAAAATCCGATGCTTATGCAGATATACGCTGATGTGACAAATTTAGAGATAAAAGTTTCTAAGTCCAACCAGACACCTGCATTAGGTGCAGCAATGTTTGGTGCAGTTGCAGCAGGAAAGGAAAATGGCGGTTTTGACAGTATATTTGAAGCAGCTAAAGTCATACCAAAGTTAAAAGACGAGACATTCAAGCCTATTTCAGAGAATGTGGAAATTTACGAGAAGCTCTTCCAGGAGTACAAACTACTTCATGATTACTTTGGAAGAGGGGCAAATGATGTAATGAAGAAGCTTAAAAACATAAAAGAGGTGGTTTCAGATGTTAGAGAACCTAAAACAACGTGTATATAAAATGAACATGATGCTTCCTAAAAATAATTTGGTCACAATGACAAGTGGCAATGTCAGCGGTAGAGACCCTGAGACAAATCTTGTAGTCATAAAGCCTAGTGGAGTTTTGTACGATGACATGACGCCAGAAGACATGGTAGTCGTGGATTTAGATGGTAATGTCGTTGAAGGTAAGCTAAAACCATCTGTTGATACTGCTACGCATCTTTATGTCTACAAACATAGAAGTGATGTAAATGGAATTGTCCACACACATTCACCGTATGCTACAAGTTTTGCAGCACTTGGACGGTCAATTCCGGTTTATCTTACAGCTATTGCAGACGAGTTTGGATGTGCAATTCCTGTAGGACCTTATGCTAAGATAGGTGGGGAAGAGATAGGCAAAGCCATCGTAGAGTATATAGGGGAAAGTCCTGCAATACTTATGAAAAATCATGGTGTTTTTACCATTGGGAATTCACCTGAAGCAGCTTTAAAAGCCGCTGTTATGGTAGAAGATACAGCTAAGACTGTGCACTTATCATTGCTTTTAGGTACCCCTGATGTAATACCAGATGAAGAAGTGAAAAGAGCACATGAGAGATATATGACGAAATATGGTCAATGAGAAGTATTATGGCAAATTTATGAAGGAGGATTTTGAATGATAAATATACCAGAAGTTAAACTAGGAATTGTAGCTACCAGCAGGGATTGTTTTCCTATCACTTTAAGTGAGAAAAGAAGAGATGCGGTAGTAAAAGCTTGTACAGAAAAAGGCATATCTATAAAAGAAATTACGACAACTGTAGAAAATGAAATAGATGCAATGAATGCACTGAAAGAAGCTTATAATTTAGGTGTGAATGCACTTGTCATATACCTTGGGAATTTTGGACCCGAAGGTCCTGAGACGATGCTTGCACAAAAGTTTGATGGTCCAGTGATGTTTGTAGCCGCAGCGGAGGAAACAAAGGACAATCTTTACGATGGACGTGGAGATGCATATTGCGGAATGCTTAATGCATCATATAACCTGAATTTGAGAAATTTGCGGGTGTATATACCAGAGTTTCCAGTTGGATATGCAGAAAAAATAGCCGACATGATATCTGATTTTAAAGACATTTCAAGAGTGATATTAGGACTTAAAAAGTTAAAGATAATGAGTTTTGGGCCAAGACCGCAGGATTTCCTTGCATGTAATGCGCCTATAAAGCCGCTTTATGACATAGGCATCGAGATAATGGAGAATTCCGAATTAGATCTTTTTGAAGCTTACAATAATCATAAAGATGATAAAAGGATTCCAGATGTTATAAAAGACATGGAAAAAGAATTAGGTTCTGGCAATATGTATGGTGGCATACTGCCAAAGCTTGCACAGTATGAACTTACACTAAAGGATTGGGTAGAAAAAAACATAGGGGCATCAGAATTTGTTGTTTTCGCTAATAAGTGTTGGCCAGCATTTCAAACTCAGTTTGGCTTTGTCCCATGTTTTGTGAATTCAAGGCTAGCAGCAAGCGGTATCCCTGTTGCTTGTGAGACGGATATATATGGTGCACTTAGTGAGTACATTATAACATGTGCCACAAATTTACCTGCAACACTTTTAGATATCAACAATACTGTTCCGAAAGATATGTATGAAAGCAATAAAGATAAAATTGGTGATTACAAAAATAGTGATCTTTTTATGGGATTTCACTGTGGAAACACCAGCAGTTGCATGATGAAAAATTATACTATGAAGTATCAGCGCATAATGCATAGATTGCTTGAACCAGATAAAGAACCGGATATAACAAGAGGCACTTTAGAAGGGACAATTAGGCCAGGTGATATTACATTATTTAGATTACAAAGCACGGCAGATACAAAGCTAAGAAGCTACGTTGCCGAAGGTGAAGTACTGGATATTGATCCTATGTCTTTTGGCAGCATTGGCGTATTTGCGGTTAAAGAGATGGCGCGCTTCTACAGACATGTCTTGATAGAAAAGAATTTTCCGCATCATGTAGGGGTTGCGTTTAAACATGCTGGTAAAGTATTGTACGCTGCTATGAAGCTATTAGGCGTAGATGATGTTTCATTCAATCAACCAGCTTCAATGTTGTACAAAAGCGAGAACCCATTTAAATAAGATGTTTTTAAATTATCACCTGTTAAGATAATTTCAGGTGATAATTTTATTACCTTATTTTAAAGAATAAAATAATTGTGACGAATATTTAATAAATATTTTGTCAGATTTGAGATTTAGTTATATATTGAGTAAGCGATATAATATATGTAGGTGGATATCTTGATGGTGAGGGAGGATGTTCAATTTTGGAAGAGAATGTGCCAAAATATCAAATAGTTAAAGACTATATTACTAATTTAATTATAAAAAATAATATTAATATAGATGAACCACTGCCGACTGAAAGTGAGCTTATGGCAAAGTTCGGAGTAAGCAGACATACTATAAGAAAAGCACTTGATGACCTTGAAAATGAAGGATGGCTTTATAGAAAGCAAGGATTAGGGACGTTTTGCGCTGATAGGAATTCTGTAAAAAGTTATGATAATAAAAATATCGCTGTAATAACTACGTATATAAATGATTATATATTTCCCAGGATCATAAAAGGAATTGACCAAATACTAGCTAAAAATGGGTACTCCATATTGCTTTTCAATACAAATAACCGTATTGAGACTGAGATGGACATATTAGAGAATGTCCTGACAAAGGATATTAGGGGATTGATCATTGAGCCTACAAAAAGCGCCTTACCACATATAAATCTAAATTATTTTGATGAGCTAAAAAACAGAGGAATTCCTTATATATTTATTAATAGCTTCTATGAAGAGTTGAACCCATCTTACATCATTCAAGACGATGAAGGCGGCGGATACATGGCAACAGAACATCTTATAAAGCTTGGTCACAGGAATATCGTAGGCATATTTAAAAGCGATGATAATCAGGGGCTTAATAGGTACAAGGGATATGTTAAAGCATTGAGGAAAAACAATATTAAGATTAAGGAAGACAACATAATATTTTACACCACAGAAGAGATGAAGACAAAACCAAAAGAAAAAATATATGAGATATATTCAAAATGGGAGAATAAACCAACAGCGATAGTCAGCTACAATGACCAGATTGCCATGTGGATTTTAGATCCGATTAGAGAATTAGGTTATAATGTGCCTGATGATATTTCAATAGTAAGCTTTGATGATTCTGATTATGCAGAGCTCTCCAATGTAAAACTTACGTCCATCATACATCCTAAAGAAGAGATGGGAAGGCTTGCTGCTTCAACTTTGTTTGAACTTATAGGTAAAGGAAAGAAAGCTTTTAATAAGCCTGTGAATATATGTATAAAGCCTGAAATAAGAATCAGAAATTCCACTAAGGAGATCGAATTGGAGGAAGTGCTATGAATGATGACATGATGATAAATGAGGTAAAAATTTGTAATAATGCCTTATATGATATTCCAACTATTTTGAATAAGATAGGAATTAGCTCGTGTGTTATGCTTGTATGCGATAAAAATACTTATAAGGCTGCGGGTTCACTATTAAGAGATATATTGATAGATAAAAATTTTGACGTATTGTTATGTATGTTAAATAGGGAAGGCAATCTAATACCTGATGAAAGAGCAGTTGGAGAAGTGCTGACATCACTGGAAAACAAAGTTGAAATAATGATTGCTGTTGGCTCTGGGACGATAAACGATGTTGTCAAATTTGTAAGCAGCAAGACAAAAATACCGTACGGCATTGTGGCAACAGCACCATCAATGGATGGATATGCATCATCAGTATCTCCGCTTATAGTAAATGGATTCAAGAGGACGTATAATGCAACATATCCTGTGTTCATCGTGGGCGATACTAATATACTTAAAGATGCACCTTATGACATGATAACATCTGGTTTTGGTGATATAATCGGCAAATTTACGTCGCTGTCTGATTGGTATATAGGCAGCGTCATAACAGAGGAAGAATATTCAAAAGAAATTGCAGAAGATACGAGAAAGTCTCTAAATGAGTGCATAGAAGTGAGTAAAAACTTAAAAAGCAAAGATGAAAAAGCTATTAAAAAGTTAATGGGAGCATTGATATTGTCGGGACTTTCTATGCTTAAGTTTGGAAATTCAAGGCCTGCTTCGGGGGCAGAGCATCATCTGTCACATTTCATCGAGATGAAAGAGCTTTTAAGCGGTGGCATTGAACACTCACATGGTGCAAAGGTAGGCATAATGACAAGAATTTCTGTCAGTTTATTTAATGCTGTTTTTTCACTAAATGAGGATGAAGTTAAAAAATTGATGGAAGAAAGAAAACATGAAACAAAAGAAGAATTTGAATTCAGAATAAGAAAAAACTTTGGACCGATGGCTGATGAGGTATTTAAAGATATTGATCATTATTACATTGATGAAGAACTGCGAAGAGTACGGCAAAAGCGCATACTTAAAAATTGGGATACGATGAAAAAATGGGTATCAGAAAATGTGCCATCAAGTGATTATATAGATGAGCTTTTAAATGATGTTGAAGCGCCGTCTGATATATCTTATTTAGGTTTGCAAAAAAGCGAACTTAAAAATATTTTGATGAATGCGAAAGAGATGAGGAAAAGATATACAATATTGAGACTTGCAGAAGATATAAACTTAGATAGAATATTAGATTTAGCAATAAAGAATTGAGGGCTTATTTGCCTCAATTCTTTATTTTTTATATTCTGCTTGTGATAACAGAGCTTAAAAGTACTATAGACACATTGACAGAAGTAAAGCAATTGTAAGTGAAATTTTACTGTCATCAAATTATGATAGGGAACATATATTAAGAATAGCTGCATTAATAAAAAATGGTATTATACATCCGATTGTGCTGACAATAATGAAAAATCGTTAAGGAAGCTTTAAAATCTATAATGCCATTAGGTGTGGACTATAATTATATATTATCAGGTGATGGTAAGGAATCTATGGAAAGAATAGCTTATGAATTAGGCATAGATAAAATATACAGTTCTGCTGCACTGGAAGGTAAAAAATTTTTGTAGAAAATATGAAAAAAAGTTTATAAATATTCATCAAGGAGGATTTCTGATGGAAGAAATGAGGAAAAGATTCGAAGAAGCTTCGAAAATATTACGTCAGACGGTTGATATATCTTTTGCAGAGTACGCGAAGGATAAGTCTACGAAAAATGAAATTGTAAAATTATGGCAAGAAACTATTAACGATTTTTTGCAATATGCTGTAAAGATGAGCGAAAAGCATCAAGCTAAAGATTTATATAAATCTATTGCAAGAACACTCATATTTGGTAAATAGCGATTTAATATTATACTGTAAACGGGATAAAATAATAAAAGAACCTATGAAGGGAGGAAAACTTCAATGGGTATCGCTAAAACATTAGGAAGTAGAAGCTTTTTTTGGGGAATTGGTGTTGCCGCATTAAGTTATATCTTATTTCCAAAAGCAAAGGAAAAGGTAAAGCCCGTACTGGTAAATAGCATGAAAAGCACTTATGATATGGCTGATAAAGCATCTTCTGTAATTAATAAAGGAAAAGACAGAATAGCAAAAATGTTCAACGATAATGAAACAAATGACAGGGAAGACAAAAACTTGTATCAAAATGAAATAGACAGCTTAGAAGAAGAGAGAGAAAAGGCTATAAAAGAAGTGAATGAGCTTAAAAGCAGAATAGAGATGTTAGAAAGCGAATTAAGCAGGCTAAAAACTGCTGAATGATTATAAAACCCAACTAAACGTTGGGCTTTTTTTAGTGCAATCTGAATTATTGATGGTCTTTTGTATTATATCCTATTTTTTTAACAGTAAAGTTTATTATATGTTCCGCATCATTTATGGCTTTAAGTACATCACTTTCATTTATTTCAATTTCAAATGGATACCTTGGCTGAACACCATATACTGTAAGGCTTGAGCAAAGATTACTTATTTCATCAAAATCACTATCAATGTTTGAACATGTTTTGCAAAGTAATCTTAAATCATGAGTTCGTAAAGGTTCAACATCGTGATAAATTAAATATGCTTTTAAAACTTTTTCCGCAGCTTGTTGACAATGGTAGCATATAATTTCATATGGAGCTGGATGCATGTTTAAAAGAAATTTTGCACTTGAAAAGTCCTTATTTGAAAAGTCAAGCCATTCTTTTACTATGTCTATTTTTTTCATATAATATTACCCCATCTCTTGCAATTTTTCTTTCAAGCGTAGGAAGCCGACTACGGTTATTAAAATCGCTTGATTTAGATACAATTAAATCAACTGGCTTTGTCTGAACTTTATATAATAAATTACCTAAAAGCTGCATAGCTTCTACTGGTCGAATGCTGTTGTCAGGTATAATTACGAGTATGTCATAGTCACTTTCTTCTGATGGTGTTCCATAAGCATATGAGCCAAAAAGATATATTTTATCAGCATCAATATTACTGAGTATTAGATTTTTAATAATTTCTAGTTCGTCTTTATTTTGAATATTCATTTAATCACCTACTGTTATTCATAATTACTATTATTATTTGACATTCTAAATAAATGTAATTAGGATTTATTTCATGAGAATATGTCTTCAATAAACATTATAAAATACAACTGATTTTGAAGCAAGCAATAATGACAATAAGTATTTTCATAAAACCCAACTAACCGTTGGGCTTTTTTTGGTGCAAATTAACTTTATTAAAATATTGAAAAAAGTGAAGGAATGTAGTATCATGTTATTAAGATGACAATGAATGTGAAAGGAATGTGTGAAATGGATGTTACTACCGCTTCACTAAAAATCGAAGAATTGCTTTTGTATGCTTTAAAGCACGGCATCATAGAGAGTGTTGACTATATACAATGTCGCAATTCATTGCTGGATTTATTTAAGATACAGGAGCCGTACAGTGGCACTATAAGCGATGTTGATTTAGATGATCCACATGAGATTCTCAATCCTCTTTTAGATTATGCATACGAGAAAGGTTTTTTTAAAGAAAATACGATTACAAATAGAGATCTTTTTGATACGAGGATTATGGGTTTATTGATGCCGAGACAGTCTGAAGTTATAAGAAAGTTTAATGACATAAAAAGATCATCGGGTATTGAAAAAGCCACAGACTATTTTTACAGTTTATCTAAAGATTCATATTATATACGGATGGATAGAATTGAGAAAAATAAATACTGGAGGACAGATACAGAATACGGCAGTATGGAAATTACAATCAATCTTTCAAAACCTGAAAAGGACCCAAAAGACATAGCAGCAGCTAAAGCTTTAAAGCAGACCGACTATCCGAAATGCCTTTTGTGCCTTGAAAATGTAGGCTTTAGTGGCAATTTGAACCATCCAGCAAGACAAAACCACAGGGTGATACCTGTTACTGTTGCGGGTGAGCAGTGGTATTTTCAGTATTCGCCTTATGTATATTACAATGAGCATTGCATATTGTTTTACGAAAAACATGTTCCGATGCAAATATCAGAAAAGACATTTATCAGATTGTTGGACTTTATAGACCAATTTCCACACTATTTTATTGGTTCTAATGCTGACTTGCCTATAGTAGGTGGCTCAATTTTGTCCCATGAGCATTTTCAAGGTGGACGTCATGTATTTCCTATGGAGGAAGCAAAGGTAGAAGAGCGTTATAAAAGTGAAATGTTTAAAGATGTAGATGCTGGAATATTGAAGTGGCCTCTATCAGTCATAAGGCTTTCAAGCAAAAACAGAGATGAATTGATCGAGGCGTCATCCATGATTTTAAGAGAGTGGAGAAATTACAGCGACCCATCTGTTGATATAATTGCTTACAGCACAGTCTCTGGTGAAAAAGTACCACATAACACCATAACACCTATTGCAAGGAAAAACGATGATGGCATGTATGAGATGGATTTAGTCTTGAGGAACAACAGGACTACTGATGAATATCCATATGGCATATTTCATCCACATGGGGAACTCCACCATGTAAAGAAGGAAAATATAGGGTTGATTGAAGTGATGGGACTTGCTGTGCTTCCTGGAAGGCTTAAAAAAGAACTTGATGAAATAGAAATGATACTGTCGGGTGATAGAAAATACGACAAAGATAAGATTTCCGAAGATGATTTGCTTTTTAAGCACATACCATGGATTGATGAGCTTGTAGATAAATACGGTGTGAATCTAAAAAAAGAAGAAGCAGAAGTTGTATTAAAAGATGAAGTAGGTGAAATCTTCTTAAAAGTGCTGCTTGATGCAGGTGTATTTAAACGAGATGAGAGAGGAAAAATGGCATTTGATAAGTTTTTAAACAGCATACATTTTAAAAAAATTTAATAAAGGAGAGGAATTAAATGGCAACAAAAATTGTGGAAGAATTTAAGAGAATATATGGAAGCAGTGAAGGTGTAAGGTTATTTTATTCGCCAGGCAGAGTTAATTTAATAGGGGAGCACACTGATTACAATGGAGGATATGTGTTTCCATGTGCCCTTGATTTTGGGACGTTTATGGCGATAAGAATGAGAGATGATGGCAAAGTTCGTCTTTCATCATTGAACTTCGACCTGAAAGTTGAAGTAAATATAAACGATTTAGTATACGATAGAAAAGATGACTGGGCAAATTATCCAAAAGGTGTATTGAAAGTTTTGCAAGATGAAGGTTATAAGCTAAAAGGGTTTGAAGCGTTGTACGAAGGGAACATACCAAATGGAGCAGGTTTGTCATCATCAGCGTCAATAGAGCTAGTGACAGGTGTTGCAATGAATGAGATTTTAAATTTAGGTATTGAAAGGGTTGAGTTAGTAAAGCTTTGCCAGAAGGCTGAAAATAATTTTGTTGGTGTTAATTGTGGTATAATGGATCAATTTGCTGTTGGAATGGGCAAAGCTGACTATGCTATATTTTTAAAATGTGATACAATTGATTATAAATATGTACCATTCAAACTGGACGGGTATAAGATTGTGATATCTAATACAAATAAAAGAAGGGGGCTTCAGGATTCCAAGTATAACGAAAGAAGAAGTCAGTGCGAGATGGCTTTAAGCTATCTTAAGAAAGAATTGGATGTAGACAATCTTGGACAGGTTACACTGGAAGAATTCGATAAGTACAAATACTTGATACCGGATGATGTATTATTAAAGAGAGCAAGACATGTTGTGACAGAAGATGAGAGAGCTTTGGATGCTGTTGAAGCGTTGAAAGACAATGATATTAAAAGGTTTGGACAGCTAATGGTAGAATCTCACAATTCATTAAGAGATGACTATGAAGTTACTGGCAAAGAATTGGATACTTTAGTCGATGAAGCACTTAAGCTAGATTATGTTTTAGGCTCTAGAATGACAGGTGCTGGATTTGGTGGCTGTACCGTAAGTATTGTCAAGGAAGAATTTGTAGAAGATTTTATTAAAGAAGTGACGAATGGATACAAAGAAAAAATAGGCTATGAACCATCTATGTATGTGACGGGAGTTGGAGATGGAGCGAAAGAAATTAAAATTAAGTAGAAAGGGGATAATTTTATGGCTATTTTAGTATGCGGTGGTGCCGGATACATCGGCAGTCATACTGCTTATGAACTCTTTAAAAGAGGAGAAGATGTAATAGTAGTTGACAACTTGATAACAGGGCATAAAAAAGCTGTACTTGGAGGTAAGCTTTACATTGGCGATCTTAGGGACAGCGAATTTATGGACAAAATTTTCGAACAAAATGATATAGAAGCTGTTATTGACTTTGCGGCATTTTCTCTGGTGGGAGAAAGCGTTGGTAAACCTTTAGAGTATTATGAAAACAATGTATATGGAACGATGTGCTTATTAAAGAAAATGGTTAAATACGGCGTTAAGAAGATAGTGTTTTCATCAACTGCTGCAACTTATGGAGAGCCTGAGAGAGTTCCGATAAAAGAAGATGACACGACATTTCCTACAAATCCATACGGTGAAACAAAATTGGCTGTAGAGAAAATGCTTAAGTGGTGTGACAATGCTTATGGAATAAAGCATGTTGTGCTTAGGTATTTTAATGTGGCTGGTGCTGATGAAAGCGGCATGATAGGTGAGGATCACAATCCTGAAACACATCTGATACCGCTTATTTTGCAGGTTCCGTTAGGGAAAAGGGATTTAATAAATGTTTTTGGCGATGATTACGAAACAAAGGATGGAACTTGCATAAGAGATTATATTCATGTTACAGATCTTGCAGATGCACATATTCTTGCATTAAACAAATTGAGACGGGATAATAGTAGCGCAACATATAATCTTGGAAATGGAGAGGGTTTTACCGTAAATGAGGTGATTGATGCAGCAAGAAGGGTGACGGGACATCCCATACCAGCAAAAGTTGTTGCAAGGCGCCCTGGAGATCCTGCAAAACTGGTAGCATCATCTGACAAGATTATAAATGAGTTAGGTTGGAATCCTAAGCACAATTCACTTGAGGAGATTATAGAGTCTGCATGGAAATGGCATAAATCCAACCCGAATGGATTTGACGACAAATAGAGGTGGTAATTTTGGCAGATTTGATTCCAGTAAGTTATAAATTATTAAAAGGCATGAATGAAAGTCTCATATTGAATGTGATACGGCATAATAAATACGTATCGAGATCTGAAATAGCAAAGATAACTAATTTGACACCACCTACTGTTACAAACATAATAAACAAGCTTTTAGATGATGGGCTCGTAAAAGAAGATAAATTGGGAGAATCCAGCGGAGGAAGACCTCCTGTTATCTTAAAAATTAATAATGAGGCATTTGATCTCATTGTTATAATAATTGGCACGGATATAATGGAAGAGTATCTTTTAGATGCTGAGTTAAACATAAGAGAATCACAAGTCGACAGCATAAAAAACGAAGATGAAGAAGGAATATTTAAGCTTTTATTCGATAGAATCAAAGATTTAAAGGGAAAATCATCAAAAGAAGTAGCTGGAATTGGCGTTGTCGTAAGAGGACCTGTAAAATCAAGTGAAGGCATATCTGTATTTTCTCCAAATATTGGGTGGAGAAATGTGCCGATAAAAGAGATGATTGAGAAAGAATTTAATATACCCACATTTGTTGAAAATGACGTAAGAGCAATGGCTCTTGGGGAGTTTTATAATGGAATAGCCAAAAATGTCGGCAATATTGTGTTTTTGAAGGTGGGTCATGGAATAGGTGCAACTATAATATTGGACGGCAAAATATACAGGGGAATTAATGACATGGCTGGTGAGATAGGCCATACTACAATAGATGTGGCAGGACCTAAATGTAGCTGTGGCAATTACGGCTGTTTTGAGGCACTGGCATCTGAGAAAGCGTTGGTAAACAATGTAGTAAAAAGGATAAAAGAGGGATCTTATTCCATTGTATCTGAATACGTCAATGGAGATTTAGAAAATATAACCACCAGGTTTATATATAAAGCCGCAGAAGAAGGCGACGAAGTTGCCTTGTCCGAATTAAACAAGATCGCCATTTACTTAGGCATAGGCATTGCAAATATAGTCAATGTCTTTAGCCCCGAGTTGGTTCTTATTTCAGGTGGGATAGTGAGAGGTCGAAAGTTTATAGAAGACGTTGTATTGGATACAATCAAAAAGCGCTCTTTTGAAGCAAATTATTCATCTTGCAGCATTGTCTTTTCAAATCCAGACTACAATACAGCGCTGATGGGCATATCAAATATAATATTAGATAGTATTTTGTAATACTATCTAATATTTTGTAATAATGGTTTTTATAAAAAACAAAATAAATTCTAAAATTAGAAGAGTATATACACTTGTATGTACTTTTTTTATTTTCACACGAGTTTCACAAAATTTTCACATTGTATTTATAAAATCTTATATAATAATTTCAATTATAGAAACAAAATTATTAAATTAATTTTATTAGTTAATTATGGATGATGCTAAAAAAGAGTATACAAATGTTAATGAGGCGATAAATATATGGATATTGAAAATGAGCAAACGCAAAGATTAAATGAGAATGATATGGAAAAATTAAGCGGAAATACAAGTGACATTCTTACAGAAAAATTTTTGAATGATAATTTAAATGAACCATATGAAATTCATATGCCAGTTGATCAGCAACACAAAGAAGATGATGATAAGGCAAGAATTGAGTTAAAAAATGGGGAAAAGAGCTTAGGCAAGATGGTTAAGAGATTTAGAAGAAGGATGCTAGCATCATTTATAGCTGTTGCTCTTATTGCAGCACTTATTGGAGGCGGGATTGTTGGAGGAATCATGGAATCCACTAATCTGGGTCAAAAAACACAAGTTATAAACAGATATTTGCCACTATCGTCTAATAATAGTAATGCTAACTTGATTACAGATATAGCTAAGATTGTAAGTCCTTCTGTTGTTGGAATTGATACTAGTGTATCATATAGTAATGGTTTTAGAAGTGCTTTTATATCTGAAGGCAGTGGCTCAGGTATAATAATTGATACAAATGGATATATAGTCACAAACAACCACGTTGTTGATGGTGCTTCTAATATAACAGTTAGCTTATCTGATGGCAGAAAATTTTCTGCACAATTAATAGGTAAAGATACAAAAACCGATTTGGCAGTATTAAAGATTAATGCTACAAATTTGACTGCTGCTAAATTAGGTGATTCATCAAAACTTGAGGTAGGAGACCTGGCTGTTGCTATAGGAAATCCTCTCGGTGAAAGTTTTGCAGGCACGGTAACATCTGGTATAATAAGTGGTCTTAACAGAAATCTTCAAAGTGATTATGGAGCAGTTAACCTTATACAGACAGATGCAGCTATAAATCCTGGAAACAGTGGTGGACCTCTTGTAAATAGCAATGCAGAAGTGATAGGCATAACAAGTGTAAAATTAACATCAACGAATAGTTCTGATACACAAGATCAATTTGGAATGTTTCAAAGTCAAAGTACGCTTGTTGAAGGAATGGGATTTGCGATTCCAATAAATGAAGCGAAACCTATAATAGATGAACTTATAAAACATGGTTATGTTGAAAGACCTATGATGGGCGTAAGCGTTCAAGAAGTTACACAGCAGGATGCAGCACAGTACAATATACCAGTCGGACTATATATAGCACAGGTTCAACAAGGAAGTGGTGCTGATGTTGCGGGTCTTCAAGCAGGCGATGTGATAACAGCAGTAGACGGAACAAAAGTAGGAACATTTGATTCGCTACAGAGCATAATAGCTAAGCATAAAGTTGGCGATACGATTACTGTTACATTCTGGAGAAATGGCAAGACACTTAGTACAAAAGTAAAACTTATGAGCAGTTCAAATGCACAATAAAATGTAAATAACGCTAAAATGGTTCTTTACCAGTCACCTCCCGCTGGTAAGGAACTTTTTTAAAAACATTCTACATTAACTTTTGCAGGAGGTGTAAACATGCCATACCTTATATATGTTGTTGATGACGATAAAAATATTAGTGAATTGATAAGTATGTATATTAAAAAAGAAGGGTACAGCGTAAGAACATTTGATAATGGCGAAGATGTTCTTGACTATTTTAATAGAGAGAAACCTGATATGTTAATCATAGATATAATGTTACCTGGAATAGATGGATATGAGCTTTGCAAAAAAGTGAGAACAATAAGTGATGTGCCAATAATAATTATTTCAGTAAGAGATGAGGATTTGGATAAAATATTAGGTTTAGAACTGGGATCTGATGATTACATTGCAAAGCCTTTTTCACCAAGAGAACTTATTGCAAGGATGAAATCAGTTTTTAGAAGAGTATACGATCTTCACTATGGTTTCTATTTTTTATATGTTGCATTTAATTATACAACAGAATAACAAAATTATTATTCAGCACCTCTTAGACTTATTATTGAAAAATCTATACATACCATTTATAATTGAAGTATAGACTGATATAGGAGAGGTAAACGATGTTTGGAAATTTTTTTAATAGAATGTACTACGGCGACCCACATAGACCTGATTTAAAAGCTGACGATATCCCTAAGAAGGGTATTTCTTTGTTTTTTGATATTTTAAAGAACAATTTTTGGCAACTTATAAGTCTTAATTTATTGCTTATTATATCGTGCATACCTATAGTGACTATTGGCCCTGCTTTGGCAGGATTCAATAATGTGCTTAGAAATCACACCCTTAACAGAAATGTGTGGCTTTGGAATGATTTCAAAGATGGATTTATTAAAAATTTTAAGCAGAGTTTTGTTATAACTTTGATAAATGGGATAGCGGCTATCATTCTTATAAATAATTATAAGATATATTCGTCTTACAGTACAGGCTTTATAAAAATTGCAGGGACTTATATTACGATTTTTATTGGCTTTATACTTGTTCTGATGAATGTTTATATTTATCCATTGATGGTTACGTATGATCTGAAAATTAAGCACATTTATAAAAATGCTTTAATATTTTCTATAATTAAACTGCCTCAGACCATTGGAATGGTGCTTTTAAGCTTAATTTTAATTGCTATATGCATTTTATTTGCTTTTATACCACTTTTATTGATAGGCTTAAGTTTGGTTGGTCTTGCCATTAACGTATATGATAGAGGTGTATTTGAAAAATATATTGATAGTAGAGTTAATGAGCAAAATAAAGAAACGGATGATAAAGCCGATAAGTAAAGATTTATTATATAAGACTTTCTATATTGACTAGTTTGAAAAAGAGATAGATGAGAATTAATAAAAATAAAGAGTGATACAGAATGGTTTACGTGAATATAGATAGAGTAAGAGGTGGATTTTATGAAAAAACCTTTTACTCTTTTTTTGATATTATTGATAATAATGTTTTTATTGTCCTGGCCTTACTATATGTATTTGCATGATACTGGTAAAATAGATTTTTCGCCAATTGAGGAGGAAGACTATAGAGGAATAATCACATTTTGGGATTTTCCACATCAATCATCTGATGATCCAACAGGTTATAATTTTATTAAGAAAAAAATACAAGATTTTGAATACTACCATCCTGGAGTTATAATAGAATTTGAGCCATTAAAAAATAGCGATGGATATGAAAGGGTTAGTGATATAGGTAGTGACAATAAACCTGATATAGTTCCGATTACTTCAGATAGCCCGCTAATTTATGATGGCAAACTAGAACCTCTTAATAAGTATATAGACAGAAATTATAAAGATTCCCTAAAGGAGCAGGTGCTGGATTCATTTACATATAAAGGCAGCATCTATGGCCTTCCGCTAGGTATGTACAGCAGTGTCATGTTTATAAATAAAGATTTATTTAGCGAGAAAGAAATTGAGGTTCCACAGGACGGCGAATGGACATATGATGAATTTTTAGAAGATATGACGAAATTGACGTATCAAATGGGTAAAAAGGAAAAGAAAAGTTACTATGGCCTATCAATGTACATTGAAGGAAGTTATAATCTTTGGGGCATATTGATGTCAGACGGTGCAAATATCGTCAATGATAAAGGCTTAGTATCATTTGAAGGTCCGCAGGCTGAATCTGGACTCAAAAAATTGATTGAATTAAGCGAAAAGGGTGTAATAGATCCAGTTTCATACGGTGATGATTACAACAAAGTATGGGATAGCTTTACAGTTCTTAAGGAGAGTGCTGTTTTAATCGATGAAAGCTACAAGATACAGTACCTTAAATATCTTCAAAATAAAAATAAACTTTTTGATTTTGATGTTGCACTATATCCGGAAGGGGATAGCGATGTTCCTCTTACACTGTCTCCAAAAGTCTATGGATATGGCGTAACAAAACAAATCGATAAAAAGAAATTGGAAATGGCATATAAATTTATAAAATTCATCACAGATTCTCAAGAAAGCGTAGAAAAGATAGGATATATTCCTGTTAAAAAAAGCATCGCTTTAAATGATGAACTCATGAAAAAAATTGATAAAGCTGTCAAATACACAGATTATCCACCACCAAATTGGCATGATAAAAACGTAAAAATAAATAAAGCAATAATAGATGGATTAATAAATAAGGAAAATGAAAAGAGGATATTGATTAGAATGCAAAAAATAATTAATTAGTAGCGACTGTTAATTGTATTTTTTGTAATTAATACCATCTTTGATGTAAACTTATTATCCCGTAGCCGCTTAAACCCATCTGGATGAAATATAGCTAAAAGCAGCATTTCATAATGAGTAACTATGAATTTTTCTAAAGGTGATTTTATATCTCTGACTTCGAAGCCCAACATTTCAACGCCTTCATTGAATAGAGTGTAACCCATAAATACATTTACATCATCAAATTCATGGTGCTCATCTATGTAGGTTTTTAATGCCTTTATAGATTTTTTAAATCTTTTTAATGCTATTATTCCAACGGCTATAGGTGAGCTGCTGCTAGATGTGATTTGTGTAAGGGCATTGTTGTTTAAGTGCAGTTCACCAAATTTATCTCCATTGTTCAACACAGTTCCATCCTTAAGCAGGAGTTTCTCACCTTTGTATTTCTTGATTGCGATTCTGATTTCAGAATCGTCTCCTCCAACTGTGTGTATCCTATTCAGCTTTGCAAAAATGAATTCCCATAAAGACCAAATGTATATAAATATTTTTTTCATTTATAATACCCCATTTAAGAAAATATAAATTTATTTATGTCAACAATTTCTAAGTTTTTTTCCTTTATACCACTTATAATTTTGTCAAGAGCTATTAACATTGTTTCCGGGGCCTTTTTGTCTGAACCTATATTGTCACTGCTATCATGAAATATCAAAATATTTCCACCTTTTACTTTATTTAAAATACGTTTTACTATTAGATCAGGGTCTTTTACTTTCCAGTCCCAGCTCATATAACTCCATAAAATTATTTTGACACCTAGTTTTTTGGAATACTGATAGATGAACGTTGTAAATAATCCCCATGGAGGTCTGTAATATGAAGGATACTTTCCCGTGATTTCGTAAATAATCTCAATCGATTTTAATAATTCCTTATAAGTAGCAATAGGTCCTAAAAACCAGTTTATATGGTGCTTATAGCCGTGTATGCCGATTTCATGACCTTTATTTACGATTTCCCTTGCTAGCTCAGGATATTTTTCAACTTTATCTGCTAATAAAAAAAAGCATGCTTTAACATTGTATTTATCAAGAATTGATAGGAGTACAGGCGTGTATTCTGGATCTGGCCCATCATCGAATGTAATTACTATCCAGGGTACTTTCTTTTTTCTGCTGTTATAGATAACATTGTAATGGAATATACGACCAAGCATTGTAGGAAGCAATGCTACCAATACTAAATAAAGTATATAAATCTTTATCATGAATTTTATCATTTCGTCTACTTCCCCCTCACAATAAAATTATATACGTAAAAAGTGAATCTTACAAGTTGATAGTGACATCTATTGTTTCACTTGAATAGATTGTTAAAAAAAATTATAATAAAATAGGAGTTTCACAAATAGATATACTGAGAGGATTGTATAATTATATGAAACAAATTGTTAAAAGAATCATTGCAATTTTAATGGTAGTTTTTATATCTCTATCTTTGACTGCCTGTGGAAACAATAATCAGCAGTATACCCGCACCGATTTTATGATGGATACGGTCATGCAGGTTACAGCATATGGGAAAAATGCTAAAAAAGCAGTTGATGAGTCGATGGAAAAATTGAAAGAAATTGATAACCTCATGAGCAGCCAAAAGAATGGTAGCGATGTAGAAAAGATAAATGAAAATGCAGGTAAAAAGTATGTTAAGGTAAATCCAGAAACATTTTATGTGATAAAGACGGCTTTAAAATACGGCAAGATAAGCGGAGGCAATTTTGATATAACTATTGCTCCATTGGCAAATTTGTGGGGAATTGGCACAAATCATGCTCGCGTGCCTTCAGAAAGCCAAATTAAGGAAGTTATGAAATATATAAATTACAGGGATGTCTTGCTAAACGCTAAAGACTATGAAGTTAAACTAAAAAAACAAGGTATGGCTATTGACTTAGGAGGAATTGCTAAAGGATACGCTGCTGATGAAATAGAAAATATTATGAAGAAAAATGGGATTAAGCATGCACTTATAAATCTTGGCGGCAGCAGTGTTTACATGTATGGTTCCAAGCCTGATGGTTCAAATTGGAATATAGGCATACAGGATCCTTTTGGAGATAAAGGAAAATATTTTGCAATTGTTTCCGGCAAAGACATGCTGATTGATACTTCAGGTAATTATGAAAGGTATTTTATTCAAAATGGGAAAAGATACCATCATATATTAAATCCTTTTACAGGGTATCCTGCAGAAAGTGGTGTTGTTAGTACGACAATAGTGTCTACAAATATAAAGTCAATTGATGCTGATGCATTGTCTACAATTACGTTTATTTTAGGTGTTGAGAAAGGAATGAAATTAATAGAAAGCATGCCTGGGGTTGATGCCATTTTTGTCACACCTGATTATAAGGTCTATGCAACATCAGGATTGAAGGGAAAGTTAAAGATAACGGATTCGAGGTTTAAACTGTATGAAAATAGGTGATAAAATCTTAATAGGCGTGTTGCTGGTTATTTCTCTAATATCAGGATATTTTACCTATTATAAAGCCTTTAATAAAACAGGCACTAACGTTGTCATTGAAGTGAATGGTTTTAAATATCAAGAATTGCCTTTAAATGTTGATAAGACGGTTACTATACACAATGGCAAACACATAAATGTTGTAGAAATTAAAAATGGAAAAGTCAGAATGAAGGAGTCTGATTGCCCAGATCAGATATGTGTTAAAACAGGTTGGATAGAAAAAGAAGGCCAGCAGATAGTATGCCTTCCAAATAGAGTAGTGGTAAGAGTTGCAGGAGGCAAAAAAGGAGAAGTAGATGACGTTGTATATTAAATAGCCGCACATTTTCAATGCACGGCTATTTTTTTATCATCAGATATCTTAGTGTGTTTGAGAGTATGTCTTTTACGACAGGTGCTGCAATTTCTCCACCCATGTGGCCATTTTTAGTAGGATTTCTGATGACTACTAAAACTGCTACTTGAGGGTCGTCTACAGGTGCAAATGCCGCAAAAGATGCTGTGTACTTTCCCGGTGAGTAATTCTCGGTCGTACCTGACTTTCCTCCGACAGAAAAGCCTGGTATTTGACATGCTGTTCCTGTTCCTTCATCAACGACTTTTTTAAGCAACTCTTTCATTGTGTTTGACGTATCCTGCGATATAACCTGCCTTATGACTTGCGGCTTAAATTCTTTTATGACTTCATCTCCTGATTTTATCTCTTTCACTATATTTGGCTTCATCAAGTATCCACCGTTGATTACTGCTGAAAAGGCATCTATCATCTGCAGCGGTGTTACCGCGATGCCTTGTCCAAAAGACATAGAGGCTAGATCTACGGGATGAACGTTTTTTTCTGGTATTATCATGCCTGATGCTTCGCCTGGAAGCTGTATTCCAGTTAGGCTTCCAAATCCAAAGGCGTTTATGTACTTGTACAATGTATTTAATTTAAGCCTTTCTACGATTATCTTCATGAATACTGTATCGCTAGACATTGCCACTGCTTGTGAAAAATCGATATTTCCTAATTTTGTCCAGCTATTTATTCTGTGACCTGACACAATGTAGTATCCAGGATCGTAAAACTGTTCATTTGGTGTGACTAAAGATTCTTCAAGGGCCGCAGAGGCTGTAACGACTTTAAATACTGAGCCTGGTTCGTACAGATAAGACACAGCCGGATTTGACCATGTGTCAAGAGAGCTGACCTTATTTGGCTCATTTGGATTAAAGTCAGGTATATTGGCCATGGCTAAGATATCGCCTGTTTTTGGATTCATCACTATGGCTGTGATGCCATTGGCTGGGCTGTATGTTTCATAAGCTTTTTCAATGGCAGTTTCAGCGTATCCTTGAATTACAGAATCTACAGTAAGGACCAAATCATCTCCTTTTTCAGGTTTGTATAATTTTTCAGGAAGTCCTATGACGTGACCAACTTCATCAGTATTTGCTATCTCTAGACCAGGGATGCCTTTTAGATACTTGTCAAATGAATATTCAAGTCCATAAAGTCCATTTCCGTCAGTTCCTGTAAATCCAAGCGTCTGCGATAATAGATTGTCGTCTGGATAGCTTCTAATACTTGTATCTTCAGTATAAATACCTACAAGATTCAGCTTTTTGATTTTATTTATATTGTCCAGTGGAACATTTTTTTTAAGTACAGTCCACTCCGAGTTTTTATTGTTTAGAAGCTTATACAGTGAATCTTTTTTCATTCCCAATAAACTGTACAACTGATTTGCAATTTTATCTGGATGCTTTATATTCTTTGGTGCAGCATATACATCACCGCCGGCTACGTTAGTTGCGAGGATATTTCCATTTGCATCATATATTATTCCTCTTTGAGGCTTTAATACAATATTTGATGTAGTCTGCTTTTTAACAGCCAATGAATATTTAGGTGCCATAACAACCTGAAGCCATATAAGTCGTATTACAAGACACGATATTAAAAATAAAAATGTAATAAGTACAACTAAAATCCGCTTTTTATTTATTGATGCCAATTGAAAGTATCCCCCTTGTCTATTTATAATTTTATTTTAAATCAATAATGTGCACATTTCAATTAATTTACGTAAATCTGCAGTCATAAGGTTTTGCGTCGTACACAAATTCTAAAAAAGACGGTGCCCTCATTTTAAAATTCTCTGACCACTCCATAAACTTCACTTTAGAAACAAGAACAGGCATGATCCATTGAACATTGCTTTCTTTAATACCGTAAAAGTTGCTTTTGACTTTTATATCTTTTGCTACCTTCATAAATGCAGTAAGTTCTTTCTGCGAAATGCCAGATTCTACATTTCCAATGTGGACTATTTTATTTTCTTCATTATAAAGTCCCAGTACAAGAGCTGTTTTATCTGTCCTGTATCCTATAATTACAGCATTTAACGTAATGTAATGTTTAAATTTTTGCCATAGACTGCTTCTTTTCCCTTTGTAGTATTTTGAGTCTGCTTTTTTGGCCATAACACCTTCCAGTCGTTTTTTATCAGTTTCTTCAAATAAAGTCTTACCATGTTCAAATATAAAGTCTGATATTCGCATTATGCTGCATTCATTTACAAATTTATTTAACATTTGCTTTCGCTCAATTAACGGCCGATTCAAAAGCTCTTTTCCATCAACATAAAGAATATCCCAAGTAATAAATATGGCAGGATAAGACTTGCTCATAAAATCTATTTTTAGTTTGTTTTGCTGGTGTTTGCGCATCATTATGCTTCTATAACTTGGCTTATTGTCTTTTAAGACTATTAATTCACCATCAAGTATTGCTTCATTAGCCCTGATAAATTTGTTTAGCTTCATGAGTTCTGGAAATTGATGACTTACATCCACAAGTCTTCTATCCTGCAGTCTCGTTGTAGATGAAAGGAATGCCAGAGTCCTTGAACCATCCCATTTTATCTCATACAGCCAATCTGGGTCATCAAATACTTGGCCTGATACTGCCAGCATAGGTGGAATTTTTTCATCCATCATGGACATAAACTTAAGCACCCTTTTTCTTTTTAGCTTTTTTTGGTGTATTTTCGCTCTTTACCGATTCTATGCTGGCTTTTAATGCGCTGACAAGGTCTAGGACATTCTCTTCTTTTGGTGGTTCAGGTATTTCAATTTTCTTATCTTGTATTTTTGACTCAATTATGTTAATTAGGTCTTTTCTATAGTTATCATCGTATTTTTCGGGAGAAAATTCAGATGTCAACGTATCTATAAGCTTAATCGCCATTTTTACTTCATTTTCATGCAGGTCTACATCGCGAATCGGTGGAAGCCCATTTGTATTTCTTATTTCATCAGGGAAATGCATTGTTTCTAATACCATGTAATCATCGTTGTAAACTCTGACACATGCTAAATCTTGTCTTGATCGTATAACGACTCTTGCTACTGCAACGCGGTTTAACTTCTTCATGGAGTCTCTTAAAAGTACGTATGGCTTCGCCCCGATTTCATCAGGTGCGATGTAGTATGTTTTATCGAAATAGATTGGATCGATCTTATTTAAATCTGTAAAATCAAGAATATCTATCGTTTTAACTGTGGACTTAGGAATTCTCTCTAAATCTTCTTCATCGATAATGACAAATTTTCCTGGTTCATATTCATAACCTCGGACTATTTCTTCGTCTGACACTTGCCTATTGCAGACAGGACAGATTTTTTCGTATTTGATAGGAGATTTACAGTCTTTATGAAGCTGCCTAAAATGCACTGAATTGTCTTCTGTAGCTGCATAGAGCTTTATTGGTATGCTAACTAAACCAAAGCTTATGGCACCTTTCCACATTGAACGCATGTTTTAACACCTCATTTTTGATACTTCAATAATTATTATATCCATGTACAATTTTATACTACAGGTAAAATATGGTATGCAATTGACATCGATTAATTTTGCCTGTATAATATTAAGTAATTATTAAAAATATAAATTTTTTATTAAATTTATTAAAAAAAATGCCTAATCGAAAGAACGGGGGATATTTTTGGGGTGAATCCGCTTTTGCGGTAGGGTTGCTCTTTACCGAACCCGTCAACTAACCTCGTAGGCATAAAGAGAGGATGGAATCAATTGAATCACAAAAAGTTAGTTGCATCAGTAGTTTTGTCAATAACACTTATGCAAGCACCAAGTGCGTTTGCAATGGAGCTTTTGAAGTACGGTTCAAGAGGACAAGCAGTGGTTAGTTTGCAGCAAACGCTGAATCGACTTGGTTATAACACAGGTGGTATTGATGGTATTTTCGGCAGCAAGACAAAAAGTGCTGTTATTGCATTGCAGAAGAGATTTGGTTTATCTCCTGATGGTATAGTGGGACCAGCGACAGAGGCGGTTTTAAATAGGACAACTGCAAGTGGAGTTTCATCTAGAGGTGCTTATGTTCGTACATCAAATCTCAGTATTGTTAGCATTGCAGAAAAGTATCTAGGGACACCGTACGTTTACGGTGGTACGACTCCTGCTGGCTTTGACTGTTCTGGCTTTGTCCAATACGTATATAAGCAGGCAGGAAAAAGCATCGGCAGGACTACATACGATCAGTATGCTGGTGGAAGGCCTGTAAACTTATCAGATTTACAGCCAGGTGATATAATGTTTTTCTCTACATCAGGCAATGGTCCTACGCATGAAGGTATATACATAGGAAACAATCGCTTGATACATATGAGCGATTCTTCAAAGAAGGCAGCATATGATGATTTTAGCGGGTGGTTTAGGACTTACTATATAGGTGCAAGGAGATATTATTAAGAAAGAGTATATTGCTAAAGCAAAAGAACACGTATATGTTAATTAGCTTCAACATATACGTGTTCTTTTTGTTTTTAAAATTTTATTTATGGAAGATTCATTGAGTCAGAGTTCAATTATTCATATTTTAATCACAATATCGTAATTTTCACAATAAACTTTTGCAATATCATATATAGACTTTTCAAAAGCCGAAGTTAGAAAAACACATGTTCGTATAATATAATTAAAGCACAGTGCGGCACTGAAAGGGACCGGTCCTCACTATTTGGTGAGGTGTAGACAATGATAAGCTACAATGAGCTGTGCTTTAAGGCGAAAAGCGGTGATGAAAATTCTACTGTGGAAATTTTAAACAAGTTTAATCCTCTTTTGATATCACTTGCTAAAAAATTTCCTTATGATGATTTTAACGATATGCTTCAAGATGGAAGAGAAGTTTTAATTTTAGCAATAAAGGAGTTTGATGAGAAGAAAGGGAGAGAATTTATAGCATATGCCAGCATGCAGCTTAAATTTCACTTTTTAGGAATGTATAGAAAAAGGAAGCCTAGCCTTTCTTTGAATGCAAAAGCTAATGATGATGACGATGAAATAATAGATTTGTTGGAAAGTGACGGCTTATCACCAGAGGAGGAGTTTTTTAAAGGTATTTCAATGAAAGATTTGAAAGATGCCTTAAATAGCCTGACAGAAAAGCAAAAAAATATAATTTTATTATACTTCTTTAATAGAAAATCATTGGTGGAAATAGCAAAAGAGGTAGGCATAGGATATCAAAGTGCAGTAAAATTAAAAAACCGAGCTATAGAGAGATTAAGATTTGCGATAAAAAATGATATAATTATGTAAAAAGACATGAAAGGATGGTAAAAGTTTGGAAGTAAGGAATAATGGTATAAACGAAGATTTATTCAAAAAAATAATTGAATCAAATAAGAATGCACAATATCATAATTTAATTGGAATGGATATAGTTGAGCTAGATAGTGGCAAAGTTACAATGGAAATTATAATTTCAGAGAAACATTTAAATATTTTTGGGATTGCACATGGAGGAGTGGTGTTTTCACTTATGGATACGGCAATGGGAATTGCAGCAAAGACGATGGGAAGAAATATGGTCACTCTTGAAATGAATATAAACTATATAAAATCTGTTAAGATCGGGGATAAAATTGATGCTTTTGCAAAGATAATTCACTTAGGAAAATCTACTGCTGTTGCTGTATGTGATGCTTACAACCAAGATGGTAAACTTGTAGCGTCAGCAAGGGAGACATTTTATGGTCTAAATTAAAGGGGCTTTAAGGCTAAAGCCTCTTTTTTTGGTATATAATTTGATATAAAATTAATATATATATTTAACTAAATGGAAGGAGGTTCCTTAAATGAATTTTGATAGTTTTTTGTACAATACAAGACCTTTTTTAAATTATTTGTTTGACTTTTACAGCAACCTGGATGATATGAAGCTTAGTACAGTTATAAATGATGCGGGAAATGTTGACAATGTATCATTGATCGTGGTAGACATGGTAAATGGTTTTTGCAAAAGTGGTTCACTATCAAGCCCCAGAATTGGAGGCATAATAGAACCTATAAAGAATTTGATAAATGCGTCTTACAGAATGGGCATAAAAAATGTACTGTTTATAAATGATGCCCATATTAAAGATGCAGCGGAATTTGCCGATTATCCAGAGCACTGTGTAAAAGGAACTGATGAAAGCTCTATTGTTGAAGAACTTTTAGAGATAATCAAAGGGCAACCACAGATATATGAAAAAAATTCATTAAATGTGTTTTTTGGTGGAGAATTTGATGATGGGAACTCGTTTTTAAAAAAGATAGTCAGCATGCTTAAAGAAGGAAAGTCTACTTTTATCATTGTTGGCAACTGCACAGATTTATGTGTATATCAGACGGCTATGTCTATAAAGATGATAGCAAATGCAAATAATCTTAGTGCGAATATTGTTATACCGGAAAATTGTGTTGAGACTTATGATATAAGCGTAAAAACAGCAGAAAGGCTTAAAATAATTCCACATGATGGTGATATGATACATACGATGTTTTTATATCATATGAAGCTTAATGGCATAAACATCGTCAAAGAGTTGATGGAAGAATAATATACAAATTGATATAGAATTTTATGTTAAGAGCTCTTTTAAACGTATAAAGAGCTCTTTTTATTAATAAATATTTATGAGATATTTATATTTTATTTATATGTTGTAATGTTTTTGTAATATTGATAATATATAATGGATTTAAAGAAAAAAGGGCATTTATGAGGCATATTGAAGAATTTTGTAATATTTTGTATTTTATTCAAAAGGATAGCATAACATATACAAATTATTTATTTATGATAAGATAAGGGAATTAGACTTTAGGGGGGATCTCGATGCCAAAGCCTTTAAATAGTAATGTGAGATATATGGCAGGGCTTGATGGGCTTCGTGCAATAGCCGTGCTTGCTGTCATAGGGTATCATCTCAATTTAAGTTTCATGCAGGGTGGATTTTTGGGTGTCAGCATATTTTTTGTTTTGTCTGGGTATTTGATAACAAATATAATTTCTTCTGAATGGGAAAGAAGCGGCAAAGTAGATTTAAAAAATTTTTGGCTGCGAAGAATGCGCCGATTATTTCCTGCACTTTTTATTATGGTAGTTTTGGTAGTTTGCTATGTTACATTATTTGATCCTGGAAGACTAACATCTATAAAAGGCGATGCAATAACAAGTATATTGTACATTAACAACTGGTGGCTGATTTTTCACAAAGTTTCGTATTTTGCAAAGTTTGGTCCTCCGTCTACATTTGGAAATTTATGGTCATTAGCTGTGGAAGGTCAGTTCTATCTTATATGGCCTTTGGTTTTGATTATTTCATTTAAATATTTGAAGAAAAAAAGATATATTGTGTTTTTGACTTTACTGCTTGCTATAGCATCTGCTTTGGCCATGGGAATGCTGTATGAGCCAGGTATGGATCCCAGCCGTGTTTATTATGGAACAGATACGCGCGTTTTTGGGCTGCTTTTAGGATCAGCCTTAGCTTTGATTTTGCCAAGTGATAAGCTTTCAAGCAATATGTCAAGAAATAAGAGGTTGATTTTGGATGCAATTGGATTTTTATCGCTTTTATCGATTTTCATAATGTTTATCTATGTAAATCAATATGATACCTTTGTCTACAGAGGTGGAATGTTTTTATTATCTGTAATAGCTGCGGTTACTATAGCGGTATCAGCACATTCGAGTAGTTTTTTAGGTAAGGCATTGGGATGTTTTCCTTTAAGATGGCTTGGAGCAAGGTCTTATGGTGTATATCTTTGGTACTTCCCTGTACTCATCTTGACAACTCCACCGGTTAATACAGAAGGAATAAATCCAATACGAGCAGTGCTTCAGATATTTTTGATTATACTTATATCTGCCTTATCATGGAGATATGTAGAAGATCCGATTAGGCATGGTGCACTTAAAAGAATAATGCAGGATATAAAAATTAAGAATGGGAAAATAGTGCTTCCAATTAAAACATTTATGCTAGTTATAGTATCGACAGTTATAATAGGTATATTTGTAGTAGGAATGAGTGGGATAATGCCTGCTAATGCGTCAGTATCTTTAAACTCCAGTGGAGGTGGAAATGGCACAAATGTTTCATCGTCTTATGTAGAAAATAGCGATGTTACAAGTGATGGTATTGTACAAGAAGACAGTTCTAATATACCAGATAATAGGAGGGATATAAAATATTATCCATATAAAGGTGGAAAGGCAGACTCAAGTGTAGCGTCAAATGATAGTGGTCAAACTGATGTTAAGATTCAGGACGGGAAAGGGATAACGATTATTGGTGATTCTATATTGATCGATGCAAAGCCTTATTTGGAAGAAATGCTTCCCGGAATCACAATAGATGGTAAAGTTGGACGCCAGATGTATCAGGCGAAAGATGTCGTAAAATCTCTTAAGGCAGAGGGAAAAATTAGCGATACTCTGATAGTTGAGCTAGGCACAAATGGACCTTTTACAGAAGATCAACTGCTGTCACTTTTAAAAGCTGCAGAACCTGTAAAACATATAATATTAGTGAATGTGCGTGTTCCTCGACCATGGGAAAGCGTGGTAAATAAAACATTAAATAAAGTATCTTCTGAATATCCGCATACAACATTGATTGATTGGTATAAAGCAAGTTATGGTCATGATTCATTCTTTTCACCAGATGCAGTACATCTGGAGCCTTCTGGAGCAAAATACTTTGCTTCACTTATAGCAAAGACGATAGAAGACAATAATACAGTTAAAAATTGATAAAAATAAGGCTGCACTTTTGCAGCCCTTTCAGCTTTTTAAGACTTTTCTAACTTCATCCAATTTTACTGAATTTTTGTATTTCATGTATATATAGAATGGTATTCCGCACATAAGCATTATGAATCCGTACATGACGGTCTCGGCTCCCGAACCGTATATTGTCCACATTGCGTAAGTGAATCCTAAAAGCGGCACTAGAGAATTCTTGATGAAGCTTAAAACACTAACCTTTTTGTCTTTTTTTATCAAAAGCATGATTTCAGATGCTGCCGTAAAAGCGTATACAGGCAAGAAAGAAAGCGTAGCCAGCAGTATTATGAACGTAAAGGCTGAAACTAAAGACTTTGTATAGTTCATCAATAATAGCAAATTAACCAGTACAGAGCCTATAATCAACGAAGCATGAGGTGTTTTGTATTTTGGATGTACTTTAGCAAAGATCTCAGGAAACAATCCGTCTTTTCCTGCTGCATACGCCACACGAGCTGTTGACAAAAGCCATCCAACAGTCGTGCCAAGAACGCTTATTACAGAGCCTACAATGATTACATTTGATATGCTTTTACCTAAATACTGTTTAAGTATGTCTGCTATTGGAGAGGCACTCTTAGCTAATTCACTTTGAGGCATGGCACCCATCGCAGAAAGATTTATTGCAATGTACATTATTACGGCAATCAATATGCCAAATATCGTACTTAATTTTACGTTTCTTTCAGGGTTTTTGATTTCTTCAGCAGTTATCGACGCAGTTTCAAGTCCTACAAATGCCCACAATGTGGAAGTAGCGGCTGCTGACAGCGTACCAATGCCTTTATCTGCCGGAAATAATGGCAAGATGTTGCTGGTTTTGAAATGTATAGCTGAAACAACTATAAAAAATAGAAATAAACAAATCTCAAAGACAGTTATAGCTGTTTGAGTCGAACCTGCCCTTTTTACACCTACTATATTGATGATTGTAAAAATCCACAGCACAGCACTTGCATATATAAAAGCTGCAAGGTGGCTTTTGGATAAAATTGGGAATAAAGCGCTTGAATAGCTTGCGACTGCGATGACGACAGCAGCATTTCCGATCCAAGAACCGTTCCAATAAAGCCAGGCATTGATAAAACCTATAAAGTCACCAAAAGCCAATTTTGAGTACTCATATGGACCACCTGCTTTTGGGATCCTCGAACCAAGGTTTGCAAATGATAACGCAAGAAAGATTGACCCTAAGCCGGTAATAAGCCAGGCAAGTATTGTTGCACCGGGACCGGACTTTGATGCTAGTGTAGCTGGAAGCATAAATATGCCAGACCCCATCATGTTGCCTGTCACCAATGCTGTTGCAATAAATAAACCTATGTCTTTTTTGAGCTTTTGTGCTTTGTCCATGTGTATGATTCCTTTCTATAAATTTTAAAATAGCATAATTAAATTAGCACAGGAAAGTAAAAAAGTCAATGAATAATTTTGCATGATATATATAAAAATATACAGGAATAGAAAAAAGCTTTGGGCTTTTATCTATTCCTGTATAGAAAATTGGTGTCTATTCAATGCTGTTTATGTCGTATGGCGTTTTTTGGTACACATAATAGTTGAGCCAGTTTGAAAAAAGCAGGTTTGCATGGCTTCTCCACTTTACAATAGGTTCATTGTTTGGGTCATCTCCCGGGAAATAATATTTAGGAACTTTTATAGGGATGCCTTTTTTTAAGTCTCTTTCGTATTCAGATTTAAGTGTCAATGGATCGTATTCAGAATGACCTGTGACAAATATTTGCCTGCCATTTTTCGTGCTTATTATATATAACCCTGCTTCATCTGATTCAGCAAGTATTTCAAGGTCATCAACTAATTGTATATCTTCCTTTTTTACTTCTGTGTACCTTGAATGTGGAGCGTAAAATACATCATCAAATCCCCTCAGTAAATCGACATTTTTTTTGGATACCTTATGTAAAAAAACGCCAAACATTTTTTCTTTTAATGGGTATTTAGGAATGTTGTAGTGGTAATAAAGGCCTGCTTGAGCACCCCAACATATGTGGAATGTAGAGTATACATTGTGTTTGCTCCATTCCATTATTTTTTTAAGCTCCTGCCAGTAATCCACATCTTCAAAATCTAATGTTTCTACTGGTGCTCCTGTTATTATAAGGCCGTCAAATTTTTCGTCTCTTATATCATCAAATGTCTTGTAAAATGTTTCTAGATATTCAGCTGCAGTATTTTTTGATTTGTGAGACGCAGTATAGAGAAATGTTAAATCTATCTGCAATGGATTATTGCTTAGCAATCTTAATAGCTGTGTCTCTGTGACGCTTTTTGTAGGCATTAAGTTTAGGATTGCGATTTTGAGAGGACGTATATCTTGATGAATTGCTCTTTCTTCAGCCATCACAAATATGTTTTCCTTTGCTAAAATATCAATTGCAGGCAGTCCGTCAGGAATTTTTATCGGCATTTTTGTACCTCCTTCAGCGTAAAATAAAAACGCCTCTTGAGAAGAGGCGTAAATATTCACATCTTCTCATCTCCCAAAGCTAAACGCTTTGCAGGAATTAGCACCATTTTCATAAAAATATGACGGTTGCCGGGTTTCATAGGGCCAGTCCCTCCACCACTCTTGATGAGTTATAAATTTATAATATTAAATTGTTAAATTAATTATATATTCATTGATGATTAATGTCAATAACAAGTGAATTTGCTATTTATCTTTTGTACATCAATTTATTCTTTTGTCTGTGCAGTTACGTATATTTCTACTGTTGTATTGATTACTATGTATTTCACTTTTAAAGATACTTTTTTATTCTCAATGGATAAAATGCGCCCTTCAAATATATTAAAAATTAAATCAGGATCAATTATTTCTATTTGCTTTCCATAAGTATCTTTTAGTTTTTCTTTAATGTATTTTTCCACTTCAATCCTAATTTTATTGTCGCTATTAAGGACATGTGGTTTAATATCGGTTACTACTCTATAGGATTGATTTTTTATTGACTCATTTAATTTATCTATTTTTTCTTGAAGCATAGTGTTATTCAGTTTATATGCGTCTCTTTCAAATGATATATTTTCGATTATAATTCCACTTGCTAAATTCACAATCGCTCCTCCAATAATTATGCCTATTAGAAAAGCACTCATAAATGGGGCAATTTTATTCATTTAAATTCACCTATTACGCACGTAATCAATTTAAACCCGGAATAAGAACCTAGAAAAGCACCAGAAAGGATTAGACCTTGTTTTGCTAGCTGCGTAAATTCGCCGCTTAACCCTATTTCAAGACCTCTTATTGTTGTGAAGGAACCTCCAAGCCCGACGAGTATAGCCCAAAGCCTTATGTCATTTAATATAGAATTGATTATCTTTATTGGAGACTCAAATATGAAAAGTGATGAAAGAGAGCCGAATATAGTGCCTCCAATGACAACGCCAAGGGACGTAAAATATGGTATGAAAAAGACTCTGAATATTTTTATTAACATAAAACCACCTCATATATTTATATGCCTATAAAATTTAAAATATCTGATGTGCGGCTTTTATTTATTAAGCCTTGCAATTATAATTAAATATGAGGTGAAAAAGATGTATGATGTAATTATCATTGGCGGCGGACCTTCAGGATCTACCTTAGCCAGAAGATTATCAGCTCAAGGATATAAAGCTTTATTGATAGAAAAGTATACTATGCCGAGATATAAAGCGTGTGGCGGCGGAATAACGCCAAGGTGCTATAAAATGTTAGATCTTGATATAAGTGATTATGTGGAGGATACCACATATAAGATTGCTTTTAAATTTCCAAACAATAAATCAGTAGTCCTAGAGACTGAAAAACCTATCATATATCAAGTGGATAGAACTAAATTTGATAAATACTTAATAGACAAAGCAGTTGAGAGCGGTTGTGATGTACATGATGGGGAAAAATTTTTAGACTTTTACAGTGATGGCAAGGAAGTCGTTGTGAAAACAGATAGAGGCCAGTATAAAACGAGGATATTAGTAGGTGCGGATGGAATAAACAGTACTGTTGCATATAAGGCAAATTTATTAAATGGAGAAAAAGGTATTGCTCTTGAAGCAGAGGTATATGTTGATAAATGCGATATTGAAAAAGTGAGAGGTGAAGTTGTAGTAGATTTTAACGCAATAAAATACGGCTACGGCTGGGTATTTCCCAAAAAAGATAGATTGTCTATCGGTGTTGGAACTTTTTTAAATAAAACATCAAAAATAAAGGAAAATCTTTCTAATATGATTGACGAAAATGTAGTTGGCAATGTAGAAGAATGCAAAATATACGGGCATCAACTGTCATTTCCGAATGGAAAAGATGGGATTTATAACAATGATAAAGTGATATTAATTGGAGATGCTACAAGGCTTGCTGATCCATTTACAGGTGAAGGTATATATAATGCGATACTTACAGCAAACATATCATTTGACGTTATAGAAAAATATTTTAATGGTAAATGTGAACTTAGTGAATATACAGAACGATTAAGAAGAGAGGTTGTACCAGACATTAAATGGGCCCATAGATTATCGCTATTTACATACAACAATATGGGATTTATAGAAAAATCGGTAAAATATTTTTCTAATGTTCTGTCGTATTTTATAGACATCATGATGGGGGATAATAACTATATAAACTATAAATTAAAAGTTCCATTGTATGCATTGCATATTAAAAATTCTAAAACAAAGATAAAAGTAAAAAATGATGTAGCTCATATATAGTTGACATCAAGATGCAATTAAATTAAACTATGTATAGGTAATACCCCTAATGAGTATATGAAAGGAGAGTTTAAATATGAGTTTATTTGGTCCAAAAGGCGATACTACAACGATTGATGTGAAGGGGATGTCATGCAATCATTGCAAAATGACTGTAGAGAAAGCTTTAAAAGCGCTTGATGGAGTATCAAAGGCGACAGTAGACCTAGATAAAGCCAATGTCACTGTAACATACGATCCTAAAAAAGTTACGATAGATGAAATGAAAAAAGCAATTATTGATGCAGGATATGAAGCATAGAAATTATCCTAGCAATAGTTTTTATATTTTCATTAGATTTGTTAACCGCTATTGCGGTTATTTTTTTATATTTAATGTATAATAAAATTGATAAAATCTTATTTACAAAAATTATTTATTGCTATATAATAAATACATAAAATCCAATCGGAATACTAAATATTAAAAGGAGAGGATAAAATGTCAAAAATAGCAAAAAGTCTTACAGATTTAATAGGCAATACACCACTGCTGGAGCTGTCTAATTACAACCAAGAAAACAATCTTAAAGCAAGATTAATTGCAAAATTGGAGTATTTTAACCCATTAAGCAGTGTAAAGGACAGGATTGGATATGCAATGATTAAAGATGCAGAGGAAAGAGGATTAATAAATAAGGACACTGTCATAATTGAGCCGACAAGTGGTAATACAGGTATCGCGTTGGCTTTTGTTTCTGCGGCGAAGAAGTATAAGTTGATTTTGACTATGCCTGAGACTATGAGCGTGGAAAGAAGAAATTTGCTTAAAGCACTTGGAGCAGAAATAGTATTGACACCAGGTCCGGAAGGCATGTCTGGAGCTGTAAGAAAAGCTGAAGAATTGGCAAAGGAATACGGAAACGCATTTATACCGCAACAGTTTAAAAATCCTGTAAACCCTGAGATACACAGAAAGACGACTGCGGAAGAGATATGGAAAGATACGGATGGAAATGTAGATATATTTGTCGCAGGCGTTGGTACAGGCGGAACAATAACAGGTGTCGGTGAAGTATTGAAAGAGAGGAAACCTGATGTAAAGATCGTTGCAGTAGAGCCTGCAGATTCGCCAGTATTGTCTGGTGGAAAACCTGGTCCCCACAAGATACAGGGTATTGGTGCAGGATTCGTTCCTGACGTATTTAATAAAGACATAATTGATGAGATATATCAAGTAAGAAATAATGAAGCGTTTGAAACATCGAGAGCATTAGCAAAAGCCGAAGGCTTATTAGTTGGCATATCATCTGGTGCGGCTGCATTTGCAGCGACTCAGATTGCAAAAAGACCAGAAAATAAGGGAAAGACAATAGTCGTATTGCTTCCTGATACAGGCGAAAGATACCTGTCAACAACATTGTATCAAGATTAATGAAAGTTTGTTAAGCTTGCATAAAAATGCTCTTCCACATCAATGGATAAAATGATATAATATATGTGACAATAAAAAAAGAGGATGAAGCTCCCTCATTTAAACTGCTGAAAAGCTGATGGCTTCTACTAGTAGAGTAGATAGCTGTCGGCTTTTTAATTTTTAGATGAAATATCCTTTTAAGTATCGTTCTAATTATTTTAGGAGGTGCGATGAAATGACGTTTCAAAGTATCCTGTTTCTAAATACTAATGACTTGTCAAATAATGAAGTACCTTGCGAAATGGAATTTTTTCAGGATTTGAATATTGATCAAATAGTAGATGCTATAACATTTGGCAGGAGCGAATATAACCTCAAACCATTTTTCTACAAATCGCCTAATGACATTGATACGATAAAATATCGTCAGGAAATAATGAGGGATCTTGAAAATAATAAACTTTTTGAGTGCATAAAATCTTTTTCTGAAAAATTTCAACATATGCAGGAATATCTAAAACAGATAGATAAACTTTACTACAAGTATCAAAAAGAAAGATGGTTTTTAGATGCGGTTGATATTTATTGCGATGCTGTTGCTTCTTTGGCTAATGATTTAACACATATAGATTTAAATTCTACTGGCTTTATTGGATTTCGAGAATATATCTTAATTTATGTTAAAAGCGATTCTTTTGTATCTTTGAAGGATGATACAAAAAAGCTTAAAGACGATTTGTCATCTATAAAGTACAGTATACTTATAAAGGGAAACAGTATAAAGGTAAGCAAATACGAATCAGAGATAAATTACAGCGACATTGTGGAAGAAACTTTAAAAAAGTTTAAAGAAGGAGAGGCAAAAGATTATAGGAAGAAGTTTTCTGAGTATGCAGATATGAACCATGTGGAGGCAAAAATTTTAGATTTGGTAGCCCAACTTTATAAAGAAATATTTTCAGAACTTGATGATTACTGCCTTAAAAATAGTGATTACATTGATGATAAGATAGGCGCATTTGAACGAGAGGTACAGTTTTATATGTCGTATTTGGAGTTTATTTCAAAGTTCAAAGAGATAGGTCTTAAATTCTGCTATCCACATGTTGTCAGCGAATCTAAAGAAGTTTTTGACTATGGGTGCTTTGATTTAGCTCTGGCCAATAAACTTATTTCTAATAAATCGACAGTTGTCACAAACGATTTTTACCTAAGTGGCAAAGAGAGAATCTTTGTTGTATCTGGACCTAATCAAGGTGGGAAAACGACATTTGCTAGGACATTTGGGCAAGTTCATTATTTTGCAAGCATCGGATGTCCTGTTCCAGGTTATAAAGCGCAGTTATTTTTATATGATAATATTTTTACACACTTTGAAAGAGAAGAAGACGTAAATGATCTTCATGGCAAACTAGAAGATGAATTGATTAGAATTTACAATATCCTTTTAAAAGCCACGTCAAATAGCATTGTTATATTGAATGAAATATTTACTTCTACTACATTAAAAGATGCCATCTTTCTAAGCAAAAAGATAATGGATAAGATAATAAAATTAGATTTGCTTTGTGTTTGGGTTACATTTATAGATGAATTATCCACTTATAGCGAAAAGACTGTAAGCGTAGTTAGCACGGTGGTACCAGACAATCCTGCACTTAGAACTTATAAGGTTGTAAGGAAACCGGCTGATGGATTATCTTATGCTATTACAATAGCAGAAAAATACAGACTTACGTACGACTATATAAAGGAGCGTGTAAAGCAATGAAGACATTTCTATTGTACAAAAATCGTGATTTTGATATGAAGCAGGATTTGCATTGGAATGAACAGATGTTAGTCCAGGATTTAGGTTTGAATGCGGTTTTTGATGCTATGGCACAAGGTCACAAGGTGATGAGTTTTTGTATGATGTAGCTTATAAAGTCATTCTAACAAGCCTAAATGATATTGATGAAATCCTTTATCGTCAAGATATTCTCAGAGATTGCCTTAAAAATCCTTCTGTTTAAGATGCTTAGGGCAGAATTAGCATTTTATATCGGCTGCATTAATTTATATGAGCAACTTACGAAGATAGGTGAGACTATATGTTTTCCCGTGCCTTTATCTGCGGATGAACGGAAACACTCATTTGTTGGTCTATATGATATTAGTCTGTCTCTGACAATGAAAAAGAGAGTAGTGTCAAATGATTTGAATGCGGACAAAAAAGACCTTTTTGTCATAACAGGAGCTAACCAAGGGGGAAAAACGACATTTTTAAGAAGCATTGGGTTGGCGCAGTTAATGATGCAGTGCGGTATGTTTGTGGCGGCAGAGAAATTTTCATCAAATATATGTATTGGCTTATTTACACACTTTAAAAGAGAAGAAGATGAAGAAATGAACAGCTGCAAATTAGACGAAGAATTAAGCAGGATGAGTGATATTGTTGATAATATAAAGCAAGACTCCATGATACTTTTTAATGAATCATTTGCAGCTACAAATGAAAGGGAGGGCTCAGAGATTTCAAGACAGATAATAAGCGCATTGCTGGAAGCCAGAGTAAAAATATTTTTTGTCACTCATCTGTATGAATTATCTCGCAGCTTGTATGATAAAAAAATGGACAATGCGATTTTTTTAAGAGCCGAAAGAAAGCCTAATGGTGAAAGATCTTTTAAATTAGTTGAGGGTGAACTGCTTAAGACAAGCTATGGCGAAGATTTATACAAGAAGATATTTAAAGAATAATAGTATTGTTTTTAGAATAGGAAGGGGTGGTCGCGATGAAAAAAGTATCATTTGAAATAAGTGACGAACAGATGGAAGAAATAAAAGAATTAAAAGAGGATTTGGAAAGGGACGGTTTCAGCAGTGACGACTGCTACAGAGCTATTTTTGAGATGGGTATAAAAGCGTATTGGATGGAACGGAAAAATCCTGATGATAAAGATATAAGAAAGCAGTTTATAATGTTGGCATCAAAGTATTCTGCAATGAGATTTAAATATTTCCAGCTAGTAAGAGATAATCAAACACTGGATATCAAATTGAAAGGGTATGAGGCAGAAAACAATTATTTGAGAGGTCTTTCTGGCATAAGGACTGATGAAGAATGAGGTATATATGTCCTAACTGCTTTAAAATAGCAGATATTGGCGATGAAAAGTGTCAAAAATGCGGGTATGATTTTAAAAATATTGCGAATGATGATTATAGTCGAAAGCTTATAACGGCTTTAAATCATCCTGATTATAATGTTCAGTATATGGCAGCGAAAATTATTGGGGAACTAAAGATTAAAGAAGCAAAAAGTGCTTTAATAGAATTTCTTAAGAAGGATAAAAAATAGGGATCCATATATTGAACAAGCTGTTGTAGCGGCATTAGGCGAAATAGGCGATAAAACTGCATACGACTATATTTACAACAATATAGATAATTTTTCAATTTTAACAAAGAACATCGCCTTAATTGCTTTAGAAAAAATTAAATCAAGATTTAATTAGGAGGGTAATAAAATGGACAACAAAGAAAGACAAAATAAGAATACAGTCAATAATATTAAAACATTGGGATGGGTTGCTTTTTTTGGCGGCTTGAGTCAAGACATGATACAGCCTATTTTGCCAACATTTTATACTCAGATATTAGGTTTAAGTAAAGAAACCGTAGGGTTAATTGAGGGAAGTGTAACAACAATTGTCAGTATTATGAGGATAGTTTCTGGCATAATATCTGACAAACTTGGAAAGAGAAAATCAAGTGCTGGATGCTCAATATTAGCTGCAATTTTCATAACTATATTTAAAATTGAGAAATAAACAAAGTGATAGTTTACACATGAACCATACTTTATTATTTTTGTTTTACAGTGAAAATGATATAATATATTAAGAATACATCGGCAATTATTTAGGTTGGGTGATATTTATGAATTATTTATCAATACTTAAAGAATTTTTCAAAGATAGAGAAGATATTATTATGGCTTTTTTATTTGGCTCTGTTGCAAAAGGAAAGAGCATGAAAGAGTCTGATATAGATATTGCGGTATATTTTAAAAAATATGATGAAAAGTTGGTATTTAAGACGTGGAACGATTTAGAAGATTTGCTCAAAAAAGATGTCGATCTCGTAGTGTTAAACATTGCAAATGCTACAATCGCATGGGAAGCATTAAGAGGTAAAAAGATAGTAGTAAACGATGAAAATTTTTATTTAAATTATATGTTAGAAGTTTCTAGAGAAGCGGAAGATTTTAGAGAGGTAATTTTAGACATATATAAAATGAGGCAAGAAAGAAGGAAAATAAATGCTTAATGAATCAGATAAATTAAATATATTGAAAAGAATAGATTTTATACAAATAAAGTTAAATGATTTAGATGAGTACAAAAAATTAACATACGAAGAATATGATACCGACAGAATTGTTAGAAGGAATGTCGAAAGAATAATTGAGAATATATCAAATGCTTTAATAGATATTTCAAAAATAATAATTGTGAACGAAAATATAGATATACCCAATTCATATAGAGAAATTATTTTAAAGCTCGGTGAAATAAAAACAATAGATGAAGAACTAGCAAAATCGATTGCTGAAATAGCGAGGCTACGTAATGTACTTGCACATCAATATCTTGACATTAAATGGAGTTATGTAAAGACATTTATAACTGATAAAATAAACGATGTATATAAATTTATCGACGCAGTAAATAAATATGTAGAGATGTGATAAGATGGATAAGAAAACTGTTATCAATATACTTAATGAAATAGGGCTTTTATTAGAGCTAAAAGGTGAAAATCCTTTTAAGTCGAGAGCATATTATAATGCTGCCCGTACAATAGAAGTTCTTGATGATGATATAGATGCATTAGTAAAAGATAATAGGCTAAAAGATGTAAAGGGTATAGGTGATGCATTAAATAAAAAGATTACAGAGCTTATTACTACAGGTAGACTTGAATACTATGAAAATCTTAGAGCATCGATACCTGAAGGCCTCATTGAGATGTTAAAAATACCAGGTCTCGGACCTAAAAAGATAAAAACATTGTACGACAAACTGGATATAAAGACGGTTGGTGAGCTGGAATATGCCTGTGTTGAAAATAGACTAGTTGAATTACCTGGATTTGGTGAAAAGACACAGAAAAAAATCCTTGAAGGTATACAATTTATAAAACAGTTTAGTGGTAAGCATCTATTTATGGATGCATATTTAGATGCTACCTTATTAAAACAATATCTTATTGATAGTGGATTGATAATAAGATGCGAGATTGCTGGAAGTTTAAGGCGAAGAGAAGAGATAGTGAAAGATATAGATATTCTTGCTACCACAGAAAGTCCTGAGAAGCTTATGGACGTATTTACAAAATATGAAGGTATAATGGATATTGTTGCAAAGGGTGAAACCAAGACTAGCATAACATTGAAATCTGGCATAAATGTAGACTTAAGGGTTGTCAAAGATGAAGAGTATCCATATGCATTGCACCATTTTACCGGTAGCAAAGAGCACAATACAGCTATGAGGCATAGGGCAAAGCAAATGGGAATAAAGATGAATGAATATGGTCTATTTAAGGGTGATTTACTTATTAAATGCCGTGATGAAGAAGAGATATTTAATAATCTCAATTTATCGTATATACCTCCAGAACTTCGCGAAAATATGGGTGAAATTGAAGCGGCAGAAAAAGGGTTACTTCCAGTATTAATAGAGGAAAAAGACATCAAAGGGGTTTTTCATGTACATACGATATACAGCGACGGCGCAAATACACTTTCTGAGATGGTGAATGCGGCAAGAGATCGCGGTTATAAAATTATTGGTATTACAGATCACAGTAAATCTGCATTTTATGCAAATGGACTTAAAGAAGAAGATATTTTAAGGCAATTGGATGAAATTGATGAATTGAATCATAAATATGCTGATATAAAGATATTAAAAGGCATAGAATCTGATATATTAAAAGACGGTTCACTTGATTATGACGAAGATATATTGAGAAGATTTGACTTTGTCATTGCATCTGTTCATTCCAACTTTAAAATGAGCAAAGACGACATGACAGAGAGAATAATAAAAGCTATAAAAAATAAATACACAAAAATCATTGGACATCTAACAGGGAGACTTCTCCTTGCAAGAGATGGTTATGACCTTGATGTGTATAAAGTTATAGATAGTGCTGCTGAATATGGCAAAATAATTGAAATAAATTCGAGCCCTTATAGACTGGACATGGATTGGAGATACATAAAATATGCAAAAGAAAAAGGTGTAAAATTTGCAATCTGTCCAGATGCACATAGGATAGAAGGACTTGATGACATAAAATATGGCATCGGCATTGCACGTAAAGGTTGGCTTGAAGCGAAAGATGTGATAAATACGTATGATTTTGATGAATTAAATAAGATTTTGAGATAAAATCCAAGAATACCTATTGACATTATTGATTTAAAGTGTTAATATAATTAGCAATATAAAGAAAATATCGAACCTCTTATCAAGAGTGGTGGAGGGACTGGCCCGATGAAACCCGGCAACCGGCATATATTATGCGTCTGGTGCCAAATCCTGCAGGGAAACCTGAGAGATGAGAGGAGCGGCGTGAATTTAGCCCTCTTCTACATCGAAGAGGGCTTTTAATATTCTAAAAATAACGAAAAGAGGTGAATTATAAGAATAACATTTTAATTTCTTTAAACTAAAATTATGAAGAGGAGAGATTTAGATGAGTGAAGAAAGAAAATTAAAATTTGACACATTGCAGGTACATGCGGGGCAAAAACCGGATCCAACGACAGGTTCAAGGGCTGTTCCAATCTATCAGACAACATCATATGTTTTTAAAGATACTGATCAAGCAGCAGCATTATTCAATCTTAAAGAGGCAGGAAACATATATACAAGAATTATGAATCCGACAAATGATGTATTTGAACAGAGAATTGCCGCACTTGAAGGAGGAGTAGGGGCAGTTGCAACAGCATCTGGTGCTGCAGCTATAACATACTCTATATTAAATATAGCAGGTGCAGGTGATGAAATAGTATCTGCAAGCACATTATATGGTGGAACATACAATCTATTTGCTTTAACATTGCCTAAACTTGGCATTAAAACGACATTTGTAGATCCAGATGATCCTGAAAATTTCAGAAAAGCAATAACAGACAGAACAAAGGCATTATATATAGAAACAATAGGAAATCCCGGGATAAATATACCTGATTTCGAGGCTATAGCAAAAATAGCGCATGAGAATAAAATACCGCTAATTGTAGATAATACATTTGCAACACCATATCTTTTCCGTCCGTTTGAATATGGCGCAGATATAGTAGTACATTCAGCGACAAAATTTATAGGAGGCCACGGGACATCAATAGGCGGAGTAATAGTAGATTCAGGAAAGTTTGATTGGGCAGGAAGCGGAAGGTTCCCTGAATTTATAGAGCCAGATCCCAGCTATCATGGGATTAAATATGTTGAATCATTTGGACCTGCTGCATATATCACAAAATTGAGAGTACAGCTTTTAAGAGACACTGGTGCATCTTTAAGCCCCTTCAATGCATTTTTATTTTTACAAGGACTAGAGACTTTGTCATTAAGAGTCCAAAGACATGTGGAAAATGCACAAAAAGTAGCAGAATTCTTAGCAAGCAATCCAAATGTGACGTGGGTAAACTATCCTGGACTTAAAGAAAATAAATATCATGAGCTTGCAAAGAAATACCTACCGAAAGGCGCTGGATCAATATTGACATTTGGAATAAAAGGTGGAATAAATGCTGGAATCAAATTCATAAACAGCCTTGAATTATTCTCATTGCTGGCTAATGTTGGTGACGCAAAGTCTTTGGTAATTCATCCAGCAAGCACGACACATTCGCAATTAAACGAAGAAGAATTGTCATTAGCAGGTGTAACCCCTGACCAAATAAGACTTTCAATAGGCATAGAAGACATCGACGACATATTGTATGACCTTGACCAAGCACTTAAAAAAGCAGCCGAATAATTATTATAGAGCTCTCTTCACAATAGAAGAGGGCTTTTGACATTTTTAAAATAATTTACTAGATATTTGTTTAATATAATGTTATGATAATAATATTTAAGTTAATAATAGAAACACATAAATATGTATATTCCGATTGACTTTTGTGTAATTAAATGATATTATATAAACACAAACCCAGTATGGGTATGATGTATCAAAGGAGGTGTGAAAAATGGCTAAGGATCCAGTGTGTGGAATGGATGTTAAAGAGGATAATGCTGCAGCTAAAACAACATTCAATGGAAAGGAATATTTTTTCTGTTCGAAAAGTTGTAAAGCAGAATTTGAAAAGAATCCAGAAAAATATGTAAAAAATGAAAGTGATGAAGGACATCATGGTGGGCACAGTCATCATGGTTGCTGTTAATTTGGTGTAGGTGTTGATTAATTTTTACTTGGGTTTGAACTATCATTCTCTAATTTATTTAGAGATTTGATATTTTTCAGACCCTTTTTATTTGGCATGATTTTTGCATTATAAATTTCTAGATGGTACTAAGGTTTTATTATAGTGTATCTTTTTCTTGAGTTAATTTTAGACCTTATATCATTTTTTATTATATCGTGCGTTAGTGATAGATGTGGAACGGAGGTTATAATATATGGATGCTATGGCGGTAATAGCAATAATATCGGTGTAAAACATAAAGACAATCTTTTATAAAATTTTTTAAAGCAGAGAATTAGTGCCTTTTAGCACACTGTTGTAGCAATTGATACAGTAATTTATATATCTTTTTGAAGAATGAGTATGAAAGTTAATATGAGAGGAGATTTTTCATGACAGTACCTTTGTTTAATATTGGCGGTTTCACTATATATCTATTTGGAATAATGATAGCGATAGGTGTTGGCACAGGGTATATTTTGGCATTAAAAGAAGCCAAAAGAAAAGGCCTTGATGTTGACAAAGTTTCAGAATTTCTCGTGTACCTTATAATAGTTGGTATAATAGGGGGAAGGCTTGGATTCGTTTTGACATATCGACCATATTTTTTCCTGACACATCCACTAGAAATATTAAAAATACATGATGGTGGGATGGCTATTCATGGTAGTTTAGTTGCCGGGATTTTATTTAGTATATGGTATGTTAGAAAATATAAATTAAATTTCTGGAAAATTGCAGATTTAGCGGCACCAGGGCTTGCTATAGGACAAGCAATCGGAAGAATAGGCTGCGATATATTTGGGTATGCAATGGCACGTCCATGGCCATGGGGAATAAAAGTAAATGGACAATTATTGCATCCTGTACAAGTTTATGAGTTTTTACTTGACTATATTATGTTTTTCGTGCTTTGGAGAAAAAGGGACAAAATAAAATACAATGGACAATTATTTATCATATATGTTATTTTCTTCAATATAAATAGATCTATTGTAGAATTTTTTAGAGCCGGAAATCCTATGATTTTACCACCATTTACAATCGCTCATCTTGCTAGTGCTATATTTATCGCTGCAGCTTTGATAGCGGCACATTATATTAAAAAATACAATACTATTGAGAAAGATGAGATGCCGGTACAAAGTAAAAAAGGTTTTTTAGATATTGCGGTGGTAGTTTTGTTAATGGCAATATCGACGGTTTTCTTTTACTATATTCATTAGTTGAATAAAAATTTTATGAAAGGAGTGTCACAGATGAAGTTTTTAACAACTATTTTACCGTTTTTGTTTCTACTGTTGTGCCCATTAATGCATTTATTTATGATGAAAGGTATGCATAGTCATAATCACAGCCATGAACAAGATAAAGGCAATAGGCAAATCGAAAAACCTGAGGATGACGCAACAGAATAGGTATTGTGACATACCTGGTGAAATTCATACCAGGTATGTCGATTATATATAGATTTCTTAGGGGGATATTGATGAAACGTAAGATGACTATTTTTCTAATTATCATTTTTATTTTTGCATCTGTTTTTAATTATGGATATTCATCTAATTTAACTGACAATAAAAAGAGACTTGAAGACTTAAGCATTCAAAAACAACAAACTCAAAAAAAATTGAGTGAAAATTATCAAAAACAGCAATCTGTAAAAAAAGAACTATTAGACATCGACAAACAGCTATCAGAAACTCAAAAAGAATTGATTGAAAATCAGAGGAAATTATACTCAATTGAGCAAAAAATAAGTGAGACACAGAAAGAACTAGATATAGCTCAAAAAAGATATGACTCTCGTAAGAGTTTGTATAAAGAGAGGATAAGAGCAATATATATGAGTGGTGATGCAGGATATATTGAAGTTTTATTGGGTTCAAAAAATTTTATCGATTTTATATCAAGACTTGATAATATAAAAAAATTAATGGCTTTTGATATAAGAATTTTAAATGAAATAAAAAACACTAAAAATTTAATAGCGAAAAAAGAAGAAGTCTTAAAAGAAGAAAAAAATAATTTGCAATATGTTACAGCTCAAGTGGAAGAGAGAAAGAAAAGGATACAAGTTGCCATGGTATCAAGAAGTGGTGTCTTGAGAGACCTAGAAAGACAACAAAAAAAATATGAGGAAGATCTTGAAGATCTAGAAACTGCATCAAAGCAGGTAATGGATATCATAAGAGCTCAAATTGGTTCGACAAACACGAATAATAGCAATGTAAAATATGCCAATGGAAAGTTGGTATGGCCTGTACCAGGATATTACAGTATAAGTTCACCATTTGGATATAGAATACATCCTGTTTACAAGACAAAGAAGTTACATACAGGTATAGATATACCTGCACCATATGGAACAATTGGTGTTGCAGCTGGTGATGGGACAGTCATATATACCGGTTGGATATCAGGCTATGGAAATTCTGTGATAATCGATCACGGTGGAGGTATATCTACATTGTATGCACATAATTCCTCTATATTAGTTTCAAAAGGTAAAAGTGTAAAAAAAGGTGAACCTGTTGTAAAACTTGGGAGTACTGGACTTGTTACAGGTGTTAACCTTCATTTTGAAGTGAGGATAAACGGTACACCAGTTGATCCAGAACCATATGTAAGATAAAGAAATAATAAGATTATTATAAATAACAGCAAAGGATGGGTTAGATGATTCAAGAGAAGGGAAAAAGCAAATCATTGCTTTTGTTTGGAATTAGCTTTTTATCCATATCAATGTTTATATATCAAGTAATATTGACAAGGGTTATTTCTGCTATTTTTACATATCATTACACATTTATAATAACCTCATTTTCAATTTTAGGACTCGGTATTGGAGGAATAATTGCATATAGACAATTAAAAAACAATAAGACAAATAATCAATTTTTAAAGGACAACTTAATTAAGAAGATAGTATTGATGCCAATTTCATATATATTTGTTCTAGGATTATTTTATATATTACCGTTTTCTATCAATATATTAGTATATATTATACCTGCGATGGTACCTTTTATAATAGGTGGTTATATTTTATCATCAATTTATAGTGAATTTAGTGATATAAGCAATAAATTGTATTTTGCAGATTTGATTGGTTCTGGACTTGGCAGTATTTTAGTTTTATTTTCACTTAATTATTTAGGTGTTATAAAATCAATAATATTGATATCTATAATCTCATCTATTGCTGTAATATTCTTTGTAAATTTTTTATCTAAGAAATACATAATTGCATATGCAGTGTTAGGTATGTTTGCCGTGTCAATTTTTGTGCCGCAAAATTATATTAGTGCGATGGAAAAAAACTTTGGCAGCATAATTACAAGTAAATTAAAAACATTTGGTAGCATAATTAGTTCGGGAGATAAGGCAGAGATTGTATACACTAAATGGAATGCTTTTTCAAGAACGGATGTTATAAGAGTCGACAACGATCCGAACGAGATGATTGTAACAATTGATGGAACGGCAAGCTCTCCTATGTATAAATTTGATGGTAAAGATGGCAGTTTAGACATATATAAAAAAGATGTAGAATATTTACCATATATATTTGGCAAAAAAGATAATGTATTAATAATTGGCCCTGGCGGTGGTAGGGACATATTGTACGCTCTTGCTGGAAAAAGCAAAAATATAATAGGTGTTGAAATCAATACATCTACTATAGATGCTGTTAGGCATTTCAAAGATTTTAATGGTGATATTTATAATAAAGCTAATGTTAAGATTTATGGTGAAGATGGTAGATATTTTATTAATAGATCAAAAAACAAATATGATATTATCTATTTATCTATGGTAATGACTAGTTCAGCTTTACAAACTGGATACGCTCTCAACGAAAATTATATATATACCGTTGAGGCATTAAAAGCTTATATAGATCATTTATCACAAAATGGCAAGTTAGTATTTTTAGCTCATGATGAAGAGGATATGAGTAAAATTGTAGCAACAGCGATTGGTGCATTAAGCAGAAACGGTGTTTCAGTAGAAGAAGCCACAAAATATATAGCGGTTATAAACAAAGATTCTACAATGACTCACAATCATGGTGGCAATTCACAAATAGATAGTCCATTGGTAATCATTAAAAATAAGCCATTTACAATAGATGAGAGTAACAGACTTGAGATGGAAGCAATGGCTGGGAACAATAAACCTTTATATATCCCAAATTCATTTGAAGTTGGTCCTCTTTTTCATCTTGAAAAAGGGCATTTAACGTTTAATAACTTTTTAAGAGGTTTTCCATTTATTATTAAACCAGCCACAGACGATAAGCCATATTTTTACAATTTTAACAACAATGCATTAATGCTGTTAATAATACTTCTTTTAGTAGTTCTGTTAGGTATATATTTATTGTTTAGACCTATGTTAAAGCAAAAAAACACTGCGAAGGCGCTAATTTATTTTGGCGCTTTAGGAACAGCCTATATGCTTATTGAGATATCATTGATACAAAAATTCATTTTGTATTTGGGACATCCAATAACATCATTTACCTATGTCCTTGCCGCGTTATTAGTTGGAAGTGGTATTGGCTCTATACTAGGCAATAATAGTACATTTAATAAAGATAAAAAAATATATATGCCACCATTTATTGTAGCGGTAATAAGCATAGTTTTTGTGGAGATATTAGACGTAATATTTAAATATACTTTCAGTTACAATTTAATAAATAAAATAATCATTTCATCAATATTAGTTATGATACCAGGCTTTTTTATGGGTATGCCATTCCCAAGGGGAATCAGATTATTAGGTACGGGTGATAAGAATGTTATACCGATTGCTTGGGGTATCAACGGTGCAATGTCAGTAATCGGTTCGATTCTATCTGTAATAATATCTATGATATTTGGCTTTAAAATAACATTGATAACCGGTGCTATTATATATGGTTTAATATGTTTATATAATAGAGACAGATTGATTTTATGACAGGAAACACGTGTAATAAGCAGAAAAATCGCACTAACATCTAATTATAATTGTATGTTAATTTTGTACATAAATTTTCTATAATTGAAATTAAAATAATAGTTAAGATTTCATAAGATCTTCACATTTCTGAGGTAATATTAGAATATAAAATTGTAAAGGAGAGATTAATTATGAGTTTAGTAAAACGCATATCTAATATTTTTAAAGCTAAGGCAAATGACATAGTAGAAAAGATGGAGGATCCTGAAGACACCTTAAATTACTCATTAGTAGAGATGAGAGAAAATTTATCTAAAATAAAGAAATCTATGCTAGATGTGGCAACATTAAAGAAAAAATTAGAAAATGAATTAAGCGACATCAATATTAAAATATCAGAATACGAGAAAAATGCTGAATTAGCTTTAGAAAGCGGTAGAGAGGATTTAGCAAAAGCATCAATACAAAATAAAAATGATTTAATAGAAAAAAAGACAAATCTTGAATCACAGATAAAAAGCATAGAGGAGCAGCTTATGAATATAGAAAAAAGTAAGGAACAAATGGAAGACAATTTAATAAAATTACAGAGCAAAAAAGAAGAACTTATTACTATGAAAAAAGTATCGGATGCACAGGTAATGATAAAAGAAACGTTGACAGGTATTGCAAATGATACAACTGATTTAGGTGAAAGAATAAGAAATGCAGAAGAAAAAATTAAAGAAAAATATGCAAAATCACAAGCTATTGATTATATGGTTGATGCAGGCATGCTTGATAACATATTAGATGATGAAGATAAAGTAGAAAAAGAATTAAAAGAAATTGAAAAGCAAAAAAGAGCTGAAGAAGAATTTGAAGAACTTAAAAAGAGAGTAGCTGCAAAAAATCAAGCAATTAAGGAGTGAGTTATAATGGGATGCGGCGGAAGAGGTTTTTATAGGTTCTTTGACTTAATTGATGATTTTGGATGCTGCGGAAATAAAGGATTCTATCATGAAAGACATTACGAATATGACAAATACGATGAGATGATAACTGTAATAGATAGATTGTACGCAGAGGGTAAAATAGATACTGAATACTACCAAAGATTGAGGAAGGAAGCTGCAATTGGCAATCTAACAATGGACGATTTAATGAGAATTGAGATAAATAGCCAAAAGAAATTAAATCGTGAATACAAAGATATGGATCCCGAATTAAAAAAATATTATGATAAATTAAATCAAATTGATAAGGCCAAAGAAGAATCAGAGAAGATAAAAAATGATTTATTATCAGAGATTGAGAATTTGAAAAGAAAATCTGAAAGCCTAGAGAAAGCTGCAGAAACGATGATTTCTGTAGACGAGGCTTCAACAAAAGATTATATTAAGGAAAAAATAGAAATTGAGAGTAAAATATCGATTCTTGAAAAGAGAAAACAAGATCTTGACAAAGATATTTCTGATATGGACGAACTTAAAAATGAATTAAATCTTAAAATCCTTGAATTAAAATCATTAAAGCAAAGAGAGAGGCTAAATGACCTAAAATTTGATATAAAGGGTATGAATAAATAGAACTCTAAAAGGGTTCTATTTATTATTGCAGTATAAGGAAATATATTATATAATCTAATTGAGAATGAATTTCAAAATCACAAAAGGCTGTAAAAGTCAACAAAATTCATATATCTCATGTTGTACCAAGTTTCAGAAAAACTAATATAGAAAGGGTGCTTATATGTCATTAAATGAAAATGAACTTACACTATCCAAAAAACTTGAAGGATCAAAAAAGAAAAAATCTGCTATTTTATTACTACTTGCAACAATAGGCCCAGGACTCACTGTTATGTTAGCAGATACTGATGCAGGATCTATTATAACATCGGCACAATCGGGCGCAAGATGGGGTTATAGCTTGTTGTGGTTGCAATTTTTGCTCATACCAATTCTGTATTTTGTGCAGGAACTTACAACACGCATCGGAATAACGACTGGAAAAGGGCATGGCGAATTGATCAAAGAAAAGTTTGGTGCAGGTTGGGCATGGTTTTCAGTTTTAACACTTGTGGTTTCTGCTATAGGTGCTTTAGTTACGGAATTTTCCGGCATTGCTAGTGTTGGCTTATTATTTGGTATACCAAAGTGGATAAGCATATCACTTGCATCAATATGTTTAATATTAATAACAGGTTTTGGACGTTATACTATTGTTGAACGCATAGCTATATTTATTGGATTATTTGAATTAAGCTTTATACCAGCGGTTATACTAGCACATCCCGATACATCATCAATGATAAATGGGATTATCGGACAGAAGCCTTTCTACGATCAATCTTATAGACTTCTTATAGCAGCAAATGTTGGAGCCGTAATAATGCCTTGGATGATATTTTATCAACAGGGTGCTGTGATAGATAAAAAATTAACTGAAAAATCAATAAGATTTAGCCGTATTGATACTGCTGTCGGCTCAGTCGTGACTCAGATAATCATGGCGGTTGTACTTATATTAACGGCTGCAACTATTGGACGGATAAATCCAAATGTTTCACTTACGAATATTCAGCAGATTGCTGATTCACTTATACCATTTGTAGGACAGATTGGTGGTAAAGTTCTATTTTCGGTTGGTATTATTGGCGCTTCTTTGATAGCAGCCGTCGTTGTTTCATTGGCGACTTCATGGTCATTAGGTGAAGTTATGGATTTTAAGCGAAGCCTTAATTCATCATGGAAAGAAGCTCCAATATTTTACGGTTTATATGCTGCAGGTATCATTATCTCCGCCATTATCGTCTTATCAGGAATGCCACTTATAGCGTTGACAATTTCAGTCGAAATAATGAATTCATTGCTTTTGCCAATTGTTCTCGGATTTTTGATAGCGCTTGGATGGAGGGCATTACCTGAAAAGTATAAATTAAGAAAATGGGAAAAAGTCGTACTCGTGATAATATATTTACTTGTATGTTCTTTAGGAATTCTTACATTATTTCAGATATGATTATAGATGCGAATTAACTATGTATAAAAAGGAGCTATTTGGCTCCTAAATTAAATTACTTTTGCTGTCCATTAATTTCATTTTTTAATGAATTTGTGCATGCATTTAACATATTTTGTGCATCTTTTTCATCTATATTTCCACCCATCATATTTTGCACATCTTTTGCTGTCAGGCCTTTCATGTAGTTATACATCGCATTATAGTTGAAATTTGAACCCATCATGTTAAAACCATAGCCGTTATTAATTGTATCGGCTTTTGCTCTTAATGCAGGTATTTGCGTAAATGCTATAGCACCTATTATTAGCACACCTGCAAATATAGCTATAACTTTCTTTCTCATTTAAAATTCCTCCTTGTTTTTTTATTGTGATTTTATTATACAATGCAATTATAAAGATCTTATGAAGATTGAGAAATTTTTTATAGAAATTTTTTATTTCACATATCGACTTTTTTATTTGCCTGCAATTATAAGTTTCATTATGTCAAGAGCCAGATTTTCTTCTTTAAGTATTTTAAATCCTGAAATCTTCAAATTTTTTACAGTATCTCTATTTATGTTTGCACCCCATGTGTTTACTGTAAGAGGATTGAGGATATCCATTAGTGTACCTATGATTAGTTTTTTGCTTCTTACGTGTTCAAGCATAAAAAGCTTCCCATCATTTTTTAATACTCTTTTAAGTTCTTTTAATCCTTTTATAGGATCCGGCACAGAACAAAACACACAGCTTGTTACGATAGCATCAAATGTATTATCATTAAACTCAAGGTTTTCTATATCCATTACTCTAATATCGACATCTTTGTCATACCTTTTGGCTTTATCTTTTGCTATTTCTACCATTTTAGGTGAAAAATCAATACCATAAATTTTTTTACCTTCAGGATAATATAAAATATTACTGCCAGTGCCAATACCTGCTTCAAGTATAGTGTTTCCTGAAACCTCGGACCAAAGCATCTTTCTCCACTTTTTACCGCCTGAAGACTCCATAAGGCTTTCCATCAGATCATAATATTTTGCAATTCTTTCATATCTTCTTTTAATAATTTCAGTTCTATTCGCTGAGCTTCCCATATTGAATCAACTCCTTCATGTAATATTATACCTTAAATCTTAAAATGCATTATTAACGATAGTATCAATAAATGCTTATACTATTTTCGGATTTGGTAAGTAATATATTAAAAGCTGTTGAATTATATCAACAGCCATTATTGTGCGACTTATTTATTTTCAAATTCCTTTGCACAGGTTTCACTACAGAAATAATATCTTTTTCCATTTATAACTTTTGTTATGGCTTTATCAGCGGGTATGTGCATGCCACAGACAGGATCTTTTACCATTTCTATATTATTCATGTTATTATCTCCATGATGATGTTCCATATTTCCATTTTTCTCATAAGTGTGATCATTATGGTTGTGACCGCCGCAACATCCCATGCCGCCTTTATTCATTAAATACATTATCCCGATGAATAATAATATATATAATATAGTACTCATGTTATCCCACCTTTTATAATTTATCCTTATTTTATAAAATATTAAATTTACATTCCAAAGGGAAGCTTATAAGGTATTATCTTATTAAGAATACCAACTATATAAGAGTATCTATCAGTTAAAAGAAGGATTCCGAATATAATCATAATTGTACCCAAAATATTTGATATTGTTCTCATATATTTACTAATCTTAGTTAATCCAAAAAGTATTTTATCCATAAATAATCCAACAAGTATATATGGCACTGCAAGACCTATAGAGAATATAAACATGATGAGCATTCCTGATGCAGCAGAACCGGTACTTCCCGCATATATTAATATCGAATATAAAATAGGACCTATGCAATGAGAGCATGCAAATGCGAAAAACAGACCTATCAAAAAAGCTTTGAAAGTTCCAGTTTTAATTCCAAATATCTTATTTTCAGGTAGATTTATGCTTTTAAAATTGATATTTATAACCCCAAGTAGGTTTAGGCCGAACAAAATCACGAAAATACCGCCTATAATATTTAGTAAATATAAGTAGTTTTTAAATAATGATGCAATCCATCCTGCTGTACCGCCTGCAATTGTAAAAACAATTGTAAATGCAAGAATAAATGCAAATGTGCTTGATATGACATTTAATTTAATTTTTTTGTCTTTTATATTTTTAAGCTCTTCAATTGATAAACCTGTTATTGTTGTAAAATAAACAGTTATCATTGGAATAATACATGGCGATATAAATGATATTATACCTGCTATAAAAGCTATAAAGTACATTAAAATCACCTCATCTAAGCTCATTAGACTGCCATACAAACTCTCTTGTATTCGCACCGCCTATATTTTTTATGACTAATTTTATCGATTTTGTTGAGTTATCAAGGATTTTTTTTCCATTGATGTTATTTTCAACACTTAATATGCCTGATACATGATGACCGGAACCTTCTTCTTTCCAATTGAATCCATCTTTTATTGATAATCCTTTATCATTTACTAATTCTACGGATTTTGATAAATTAAGATCTGATAAATCCATCGAATGATTGTTTAACATCACCTGAAATTTAAGTATTTTATCACCTTGTTTATTTGGATTTAGAAACATTACATCTATGGAAATACTACCTTCATTATTTGTTTTTATGTTTGAATTTTCTGCTACATTGTTGTTATATGTACCATTTGGTACAGCAGTTGTGTTTTTTCCAGCACCTCCTTTTAAGATTATTGGGATTGATATTGCCGATACAATAATAACAGTTGCTAAAAGAATGATTAAAATTTTTTTCATACTTGTATTCCTCCTTTATTTACATCTATTGCAAAAATCGTGCCAATTTTATTTGATTAGCTCTCCAGTTTATTTCGCATAAGAAGCCATATGTATTTATATATTTATTACTTTCAGCAATAGCAGATTTCATTAAATTGGCATAAAAATTGCATGAGATTATTAATGTACACCTTCACATACAATCTAGGATCTATTGTTATAGATCCAAATTTTTTAAAGGGTGATTAATTATGAAAAACTGGTTAAATAATTGGTATTTATCATGTGGATCTGGTATCTACAATTTTATGGATTTATTTATATTGGCAGGTATTTTGACGATTATTGTAATAACTGTTTATGGTGTTAAGAAGCATTTAAAAAATAGATATTATTGTAAAGTGTGTGGGAATAAAATTGAAAAGGACTGGATCACATGTCCTTATTGTGGTAGAAGTCTAAAGAGGTGATAATTATGTTATTAATATTTATAGTAGCTGCAATATTTTTAAGTTTAATATTATTTGATGAAGATAATAACAATAAAAAAGATGTGCGATGCCCTAATTGCAATAGCAAAGTAGGAGAAAATGATATATTTTGTGCTGTATGTAAATCGAGATTAATGGTAAATTGCAAAAGTTGTGGTAAAATAGTAGATGCAAGATGGTCTTATTGTCCATATTGTAGTAAATCATTGAAGTAGGTGTTTTAAATTTGGTTTATAGCAGTGATAAAATTTTTATTGCAGTAATGACAATGGCAATTGCCTTTTTGCATTACTTTACTAAAGCAACAGCAATAGGATATCATGAGTTTTATACTTTATTATATTTTATACCGATTGTTTATTCAGCTTTTAAATATAGATTAAAGGGAGGGCTTACGGAATCTTCAGTCGTAGCAGTACTTTATTCACCACATCTAATGATTTATATGGGCAAATTCACAATTGACATTGTAAATCAATTTATAGAAGTAGGGTTGTTTTTTGCTATAGGTATTATAACAGGTACTCTTGTAGAAAAAGAATATAAAGAAAAAAAGCTTCTCGAAAGCCAGCTTAGGAAAACAGCTTATATTGAAGATTATTTAAATAATATTTTAGAGTCAATCGTTAATGGTGTTGTAGCAGTCGACAAAGCTTATACGATAACTGCTATAAATGGATATGCGAAAGATTTAATGGATATTAATTCTGACATAATTGGAGCATTTATATACAAAATTATTCGAAATGGCGAGGTTTTGAAAAGAAAAATTGATGAAGTTCTAAAAAATAAAAATTTAATAAGAGGATTTGAGTTTGACATTGAAACACTTTTAAACAATAAGAAACCCGTTAGATTACACATATATCCGTTAAAAAGTGAGATGAAATTTGACGGTGCTGTATTGGTTTTTGAGGATTTAAAGGAAGTTAAAGAAATGGAGAAAATAATGAGAAGAGCTGATAGGCTTTCAGCGCTTGGAGAAATGTCGGCGGGCATTGCTCATGAAATAAGAAACCCTCTTGGTATTATTAAGACAATCGCACAAACAATTTTATCTGAATCAAAACAAGACGATAAAGAAGGTCTTGAGATAATAATTGGGGAAGTTGATAGAGCGGACAATGTAATTAAAGGGTTGCTAAATTTTGCAAAGCCAGAGTCTATTAATAAAGTAAGTAAAAATATTAATAATGTTTTAGAAGAAACTATTAATATTATAAATAAATACTCCATAAAAAGTAATGTTCAAATAATATTTGATAGATTGCCTGATGTTGAAGTGCTTGTCGATGATACATTAATAAAACAAGCATTTATAAATATAATGATTAATTCAATACAGGCCATGAGCGCTGGTGGAATATTACATTTATATGGTAATAAGGACAGTGAATTTTTAAACATCTATTTTGAAGATACAGGAATTGGAATCGAAGATGATAAAATAGATAAAGTATTTAATCCTTTTTTCACAACTAAAAGTGAGGGAACCGGCCTTGGACTATCCATAACTCATAGAATAATAGAGGAACATGGTGGTTATATATCATTATCAAGTATCGTTGGCGTAGGGACGAATGTTTTGGTAAGATTACCACTTCATTAAGAATAATTGTTCGATAATAAGAAAGGAATGCAGGTTAAAATGAGACATATTTTAGTTGCAGATGATGAGAAAAATATGAGATGGGCTTTGAAAAAAGCACTTTTTAATGATGGATATGTAATTGATGAAGCTGAAAATGGTGCAGTAGCTTTAAATAAATTTGAAAGCAGTATATATGATCTTATTATACTTGATATAAAGATGCCTGAGGTAAATGGCATAGATGTTTTAAAAACAATTAGAGAAAAGGACAAAGATATACCTGTAATTGTCATAACAGCGTATGGTGAAATAGATACCGCTATACAAGCGATAAAACTTGGTGCTGTAGATTATATTCAAAAACCCTTTGACATTAACGAACTGAAGCTAACAATAGGAAAAGCACTGGAGATTACAAATTTAAAAGAAGAAGTGAAGTTTTTGCGAGAAGAACTAAATGGCAAAGAATTTGATATAATAGGTGAAAGTTCTAAGCTCAAAGATGTTTTAAATATAGTTAAAAAAGTTGCACCAACAGATGCGACTGTTTTATTACTTGGTGAAAGCGGTACAGGTAAAGAGCTAATTGCAAAGGCAATACACAATTTAAGCAAGAGAAAAGATGGACCATATATAAAGGTCAATTGTGGGGCATTACCGGAGAATTTACTTGAAAGCGAATTATTTGGCTATGAGAAAGGTGCATTTACAGGTGCACTATCGCGTAAACCTGGCAGATTTGAAAGGGCTAACGGCGGCACCATATTTCTTGATGAAATAGGCGAAATATCACCCTCTATTCAGGTTAAAATGCTTAGAATTCTCCAGGAGAAGGAATTTGAAAGGCTTGGAGGCATTGAGATTTTAAAAGCTGATGTAAGGGTTATTGCTGCAACAAATAAGAATCTTGAAAATATGGTTAAAGAAGGTGCTTTCAGAGAGGATTTGTTTTATAGATTAAATGTAGTTCCGATACAATTGCCACCTTTAAGAGAAAGAGTCGAGGATATTCCAATTCTTATTGATTATTTCTTAGATAAATATAGTAAGAATCTAAGACTTGAAAAATTTAAAATAGACAAATCTGCAATGAAGTTTTTAATGGAGTATTCTTGGCCAGGGAATATAAGAGAGCTTGAAAATTTAGTTGAGAGAATGCTGATTTTAAATCATGGATCTGTTATAAAGAAGGAAGATCTACCACTTGGATCAAACAAAATGATAAAAGATGTTGATAAAATTGTCTTACCTCCAAATGGGATTTCAATCGATGAACTTGAGAAAAATCTAATAGAACAGGCACTTGAGAGAACGGGCTATAACCAGACAAAAGCAGCAAAACTTCTTGGGCTTACAAGGCATACACTGATTTATAGGATGGAGAAGTATGGGATTAAGGAGCGTAGAGATAGTGACTAAATATGATAAATTTTTAATAGTATTTCTTTTAATAATTTCTGCCTCTAGCTTATTTCTTTTACCGAAAATAATGGCTAATAAAATCACTACTATGAATAATGTAGAAATTAAGGTAAATGGGAAATTAGTAAAAACAGTAATAGTGAATCGTAAGTCGCAACCTCAATATATAAAGTTTAAGTTTGGCAAAGCAACAGGCATTATAGAGACAAAAAATGGCATGGTAAGAATGCTTCCAATGGATAAAAAAATATGCCCGCAGGGCATATGTTCAAAAACGGGATGGATAAAAGAGTCATATCAATCAATTGTTTGCCTCCCAAACAAAATAGTTGTATCATTTAGTAAAAGCAATACCGATGTTGATGGTATAGTGTATTAAGGCGATAAACTGATAATAGGAAGATTTTAATAAAATTAAGTGAACAAAAGAAAGCGTTGTATATACGCTTTCTTTTAACAGTAAAAAATAATAGAAGATAGACTATTTGCTATCTTGACTTAAATGTCGTACATTCAGTTTCTGCGCTGGTCTTTGCTGTCGGGGTCTTTGGATTTACTTCGATTGATTGTGCATGGCATCTCATATCTTTCCAATATGCGCATGTGTTAACACCGCACTTTACTACGCTTTCTGCATTCATTAAAAACACCTCCAATTGATTTTAATCAAAATTATTATTTGCATATAAGATGCAGTTATGCATAAACTTATGAAAAGTTATCAAAATAATATTGACATAAACATATCGGAATTATATAATAACATTAAAGATACCTATAGGGGGTATATTAAGTAATCATGTAATGTGATAAATTTTTAGGAGGTGGGAATATGCAGATAAGCTTTTTATACTTCGAAGAATGTCCTAATTCAGATTCAGCATTAAAATTGTTAAAGGAGGTTTTATCAGAAAAAAATATTAAAGATGATATAGACATAATAAAAATAGAATCTGAAGAAGATGCATATAGATATAAATTTTTAGGTTCGCCATCAATTTATATCAACGGAAAAGATATTGAAAAAGAGAGAAGGAATGATGAACCTCTTTATGGTTGTAGGGTATATAAAACTATAGATGGGTATTCAGGTATACCTTCAAGAGAAATGATATTATATGCTATTAACGAGGCTTTAATTTAATAATAAATTAAGGAGATGAGCTATATGTCAGAAAAAGCTACTTTAAAAATATCAGGTATGTCATGTGCATCATGTGCAGCTAAGATAGAAAAAGGCCTTAAAAATATGGATGGTGTTGATGAAGCAAATGTCAACTTTGCGATAGAAAAGGCAACAGTTGTATACGATCCGACTAAAGTTAACATAGATGATATGACAAAAAAAATTGAGGACTTAGGATATGGAGTCATTAAGGATAAAGTAGAACTAATACTAATAGGTATGTCGTGTGCATCTTGTGCTGCAAAGATAGAAAAAGCATTAAACAATTTACAAGGCGTAAATAGAGCTACGGTTAATTTTGCAACTGAAACGGCAACAGTTGAATTTGATTCAAGCAAAGTAGATGTAGCAGCAATGATAAAAGCTGTTAGAAATATCGGCTATGATGCAAAAGAAAAAACTGGCATAGGAATGGATACAGAGAAAGAAGAGAGAGAAAGGGAAGTTAAAACATTAAAAAGGCTAGTTACAATTTCTTCTATATTGACAATCCCATTACTTATATCAATGTTTGGAAGGATATTTGGTTTTTCTGCAGGGATTTTGGATAATCCGTGGGCGCAAATAATAATATCATTTCCAGTCCAATTTATTATTGGATATAGATACTATAAAGGAGCTTGGCATAATTTAAAAAATCTGTCAGCAAATATGGATACATTAATTGCAATGGGAACAACTGCAGCATATTTTTATAGCTTGTATAATGTATTTACAAAACCTATGTCAGAGATACACAATTACTTGTATTTTGAAGCGTCGGCAGTTATCATAACGCTTATAACTCTTGGTAAGCTGCTTGAAGCTATAGCAAAAGGTAAAACATCTGAAGCAATAAAAAAACTTATGGGACTTCAGGCGAAAACTGCAAGAGTCATTAGAAACGGAGAAGAAATAGACATACCGATTGAAGAAGTAGAAGTGGGAGATATAGTTGTAGTAAGGCCAGGTGAAAAAATACCTGTAGACGGTGTAATTGTAGAGGGAAGTTCGGCCATAGATGAATCTATGATAACAGGAGAATCCATTCCTGTTGATAAAAATGTCAATGACGAAGTAATAGGTGCCACAATAAACAAGACAGGTACTTTTAAGTTTAAAGCAACGAAGGTTGGGAAAGATACGGTACTATCACAGATAATAAAGATGGTTGAGGATGCACAGGGTTCAAAAGCACCTATCCAAGAGATTGCTGATAAGGTATCAGGGGTTTTTGTACCTGTAGTCATTGGAATTGCAGCGGTTACATTTTTGATATGGTACTTTGTTTTAGGAAATTTTAATGCGGGTATAATAAGTGCAGTATCTGTACTTGTTATAGCATGTCCTTGTGCATTAGGTCTTGCAACACCGACATCTGTTATGGTAGGTACAGGTAAAGGTGCAGAAAATGGCATACTTATAAAAGGTGGCGAATATTTGCAAAAAGCAAAAGAGATTAATGCAATTGTACTTGATAAGACTGGTACGATAACTAAAGGTGAGCCAGAAGTGACTGACATAATATCATTAGGCGATTTAAGTGATAATGAAATATTGTATATATCTGGTATTGCTGAAAAAAATTCTGAGCATCCGCTTGGGAAAGCTATTGTGAATAAATCAAAGGAAATATACGAAAAATTGCCGGATCCGAACAAATTTGAGGCTATACCAGGCCATGGTATTTATGCTATAATTAACGAAAAAGAATATTACTTTGGCAATAGAAGGTTAATGGAAAAGAATAATATAGACATTTCTAATATAGAGTCCAAATTAGAACAGTTAGAGAATGAAGGCAAAACAGCAATGATATTAGCATCAAATGAAAAAGTGGAAGGCCTAATAGCTGTTGCAGATACTCCTAAAGAGGATTCGGCAAAAGCGATAAAAGAATTGAAAGCTTTAAACATAGATATATATATGATAACAGGTGACAACAAGAGAACCGCTCAGGCTATTGCAAAGCAAGTAGGAATAGAGCATGTTTTGGCAGAGGTTTTGCCTGAAAATAAGGCAGAAGAAGTTATAAAGTTACAAAAACAGGGTAAAATAGTTGCAATGGTTGGCGATGGCATAAACGATGCTCCAGCGTTAGCACAATCAGATGTAGGTATTGCCATCGGTACAGGAACAGATGTAGCTATAGAGACATCAGATATCACGTTAATTAGCGGAAATCTTATGGGTTTAGTTACGGCTATAAAATTAAGCAGAGCGACGATGAGAAATATCTACCAGAATCTGTTTTGGGCTTTTATCTATAATACAATAGGTATACCATTTGCTGCTATGGGACTTTTGAGTCCTGCCATAGCAGGGGGTGCAATGGCATTCAGTTCAGTGTCAGTTGTATCAAACGCCTTAAGGCTGAGGAGGTTCAGATCAGCTAAGTAGTGAGGTGAGTTATATGGAATGCCCAAATTGCAAAAGCACTAATGTGGGCAAGATAGGCAATAACCTATATTTTTGTAGGGATTGCAATTGCGAGATTAAGATTAAAAAATGTACGGCTGTTGTTAGTGTTTATGACTCTGAGGGCTGCATCAGCAAAAGATTTAAAGTATGCTACAATGTTTGAGAAGGCTTAATAAGCCTTCTATTTTTTTCTTTTTTGTGGTTACGAAAAGTGATATACTTTTAGATAGAGTCAATAAATTGGAATTAAACTGAATGATAATTGATAAAATATTACTATGTAATAATTTTCTTGTAATTCCATGTAGGGAGTTGATATATTGAAAAACATTGTTGAAATATTAAAAAAGGCTATTTCAGAAGAGAATATTTATATAAATGAACTAATGTCAAGACACACCTCATTTAGAATTGGCGGACCTGCAGAGGTATTCGTGATACCTCAAAATAGGGAAGAACTGATAAATGTGCTTGATATCATAAGAAATGAAAATATACCTTATTTTCTACTTGGTAATGGAACAAATGTCATAGTTTCAGATAGAGGAATAAGGGGTGTTGTAATTAAACTGACTGCTATTAGAAAAATATCTGTTGAAGGTGAGTACATTGTCTCAGAGACTGGCGCATTGCTTTCAGCCATTGCAAATACAGCTCTTGACAATGAACTTACAGGCTTTGAATTTGCAAGTGGGATACCGGGCACATTAGGTGGAGCTGTGACGATGAATGCAGGTGCATATGGTACCGAAATAAAGGATGTCATCGAAAAAGTAGAAGTTATTGATGAAAATGGGAATATATACGAAATAAAAAATGGAAATATGAAATTTGCTTACAGAAGCAGTGCAATACAGTTAGACAACTTGATAGCTTTAAAAGCATGGATACATTTAAAAAAAGGAAATTATAAAGACATAAGGGCTAAAATGGATGAACTGAACGGTTTGAGAAAAAAGAAGCAGCCGCTGGAGTATCCAAGTGCTGGAAGCGTGTTTAAAAGACCTGAAGGGTATTATGCTGGAAAATTGATCCAAGATGCCGGTCTTCAAGGATACACAATCGGCGGTGCACAAGTATCTGAAAAGCACTGCGGATTTATTATAAATAAAGGTGATGCGACTGCAGAAGATGTTATAAACCTCATAAGGTTTATACAAAAAACTGTGAAAGACAGGTTTGGCGTTGATTTGCACACTGAAGTAAAAATAATAGGGGAAAAGTAACTATATGAAAGGAATACATAAAAATGAAGCTATTTGCTGACTATCACACACATACGGTATTTAGCCACGGAAAGGGTACAATCGAAGACAATGTAAAAGCTGCGATAAAAATGGGACTTAGAGAAATTGCTATTACTGATCATGGACCGGGACACATTTTTTTCGGGTTGAGGAAGCGTGACTATAAAGAGATTAGAGATGAGATCGACAGGTTAAATGATAAATATCCCAATATTAGAATTTTAATGGGTGTGGAAGCTAATTTGATTAGCTTGAATGGAGATATCGATGTGGATGATGATTTAATGAAATATTTGGATATATTGCTGATGGGCTATCATACGGGTGTTGTACCTAAGGACCTATATAATTGTCTTCATATGTTTGGGAAAAATGCAGTCAGCAAATATTTTGGTTCTATGAAATCTATAGTAAGAGATCAGAATACCGATGCAATTATTAAGGCAATTAATAAATACAAGATAAATATTATTACACATCCTGGAGCAAAAGTCGACTTAGATACTAAGAGACTTGCATTAGCGGCAAAATCAAGAGGAACTGCGCTTGAAATAAACTCAAGCCATGGATACATGACTGTAGAATATGTAAGAATCGCAAAATCAGTTGGAGCAAAATTCGTCATCGACAGTGATGCCCATACATCATCACGTGTTGGAGATTTTAGCAGAGGGATTGAGATAGCAAGAGAGGCAGGTCTTACAGCAAAAGATATAATAAATGCAGAGGAGTGATACAAATGAGGTTTGTCATAATAACAGGATTATCAGGTGCTGGAAAGAGTCAAGCATTGAAATCGATGGAGGATATTGGGTTTTTTTGCATTGATAATTTTCCGCCAGCTTTAATACCGAAGTTAGCTGATTTGTTCTACGGTTCAAAAGATATCGACAAAGTTGCTCTTGGTATGGATTTACGTGGCGGACAATTATTTAAAGATATTTTTTCGGCACTAGATTATTTAAAGAAGAACAAATACGATTATGAAATAATATTTTTAGAAGCTTCTGATGAAGCTTTAATAAAGAGGTTTAAGGAGACGAGGAGAAGGCATCCTTTGTCAGATGGCGGCTCAATTATAAGTGGTATCAAAGATGAAAGGCAAAAGCTGACTGAAATAAGAAGAATGGCAAATAGCATTATCGACACAACAAATTTAACAGCGGCGCAGCTTAAACAAGAATTGTACAATATATTCATTGAAGGAAGAAAATTTAAAGGGATAATTGTCAATGTTATGTCGTTTGGTTTCAAATACGGCATACCGCTTGATGCAGATCTTGTCTTTGATGTCAGGTTTTTACCAAATCCATACTATATAGACGAGTTGAGGCCACTTACAGGAAATGATAAAAAAGTAAGAGAGTATGTTATGAAGTGGGAAGAAGCCAAGCAATTTCTCAACAAATTGGAAGACATGATTGAATTTCTCTTGCCGTTTTATATAAGGGAAGGAAAATCACAGCTTGTAATAGCTATTGGCTGTACAGGAGGAAAACATAGATCGATCACTATTGCTAATGCGCTATATGAATTATTAAAAAAGAGAGACTATACTGTTATCCTAAATCATAGAGATGTTGGCGAAGAATGACTCACTTTTTCACGGCTCTAAATTGTTTTTTATGATAAAAAGGGGTTGTATAACAATGAGAGATTACAACTATTTAAATGGACCTAAGGTTGTTGTGATAGGTGGGGGAACCGGACTATCCACAATGCTTAGGGGATTAAAGCATTATACACATAATATTACGGCCATTGTAACTGTTGCAGATGATGGCGGGGGATCTGGAGTATTAAGGGAAGATTTGGGTATTTTACCTCCTGGTGATATAAGAAACTGTATACTTGCACTTGCAAATACTGAACCTACAATGGAAAAACTTTTACAGTATCGATTTACAGATGGAATGCTGAAAGGGCAGAGCTTTGGAAATCTATTTTTGGCTGCAATGAATGGTATATCAGACAGCTTTGAAGAAGCTGTAAAAAAGATGAGTGAAGTTTTAGCGGTTTCGGGAAAAGTTTTGCCTGTCACATTGGATGATGTCAAATTAAAGGCCAAGTTGAAAAATGGGGTAGTAATAGGTGGAGAATCTTTAATACCAAAAATGCAGCTAAAGGAAAACAGCCCAATAGAAAAGGTTTTTTTAGAGCCGAAAGATGCCATGCCTGTTGAAGAGGCTATATCGGACATTCTCAATGCAGATGGCATAATTCTTGGCCCGGGAAGCTTATACACAAGCATAATACCAAACCTTTTGGTGAACGGGATATGTGATACTATAGAAGAATCAAAAGCAATCAAAATATATGTTTGCAATATAATGACGCAGCCTGGTGAAACGATTGGATACGATGCTAATGCACACGTTGATGCGCTCTTTTTACACGGTTTAAAATCTCTTGATTACGTCTTAGTCAATAATAAAGAAATTCCTTATGAATATAAAGATAGATATAAAGAAGATATGTCACAACCTGTAAGTTATGATTTAGAAGACTTTAAAGAAAAAGGCATAAAAGTGATAGAAAAAGATGTCTTGGCCATAAAGAACAATTACATAAGGCATGATGAGCAAAAGCTTGCAGAGATATTGATGGAGTTACTGATTTAGTATAAAAAATTGTTGCAATTTAACAAATAAATCTATTGACATTTGTCGATGAAGGATATAAAATATAATTAAGTTAAAGCGCAACCGGTTGCAAATGAAGTCGCCTATTTTCAAGAAATAGTAGGGAGGGGGTAATAAAATAAGATTATTTTAATTCCACATATGAAAACGCTTATAAATCAAATAAAAAATTCATCTCATAGTGATATGAGAAAATAAGGAAGCTATATGCTGAAATTAAATGCTTATATAGTAGGTATATACATTAAATGATTGAAAAATTTATTCTAAAATGATTTAACTTCGCGAGTTCATGTTACAATTTTAAATTTAAAATAAAAAAAGGTATAAGCCAATAATTAAATATTGGCTTACCATAAATAGGAGGTTTTATTATGAGTCGTTCTGGCAAAGGAATAGCTTTGCTCTTAGTACTTCTAATGGCTTTTTCAGTATTGATTTCTGGGTGCGGAAGTAAGTCAACAGATCAGAATAATACAAGTCAAAGTAAGACAGAGACAACAAACAAATCTGTCACGTTAGATATTTTCCAATTTAAAGTTGAAATAAAAGATGCTCTTCAAAATGCAATAAACACATACATGAAGGAAAATCCAAACGTTAAAATCAATTTAGAAACAGTAGGTGGCGGACAAGATTACGGTGCAGCACTTAAAGCAAAATTTAATTCTGGCTCAGAGCCTGCAATATTTAACGTAGGTGGTCCACAAGATGTTGCAACTTGGAAACCGAAGTTAGCAGATTTATCCGATACAAAAGCTGCAAAAGAGGCAATTAATGGTACTCTTACTGGTGTAACACAGGATGGAAAGATTTACGGTTTGCCATTTGACCTTGAAGGTTATGGGTTAATTTATAATAAACAAATATTTAATAAAGCGGGAATAGATCCATCTAGCATAAAGACATTTGATGCACTAGTAAATGTTGTAAAGACGCTTGATTCTAAGAAAAAAGAATTAGGAATAGAGGCAGTTTTTGCATTCCCAGCCAAAGAGACCTGGGTAACAGGCTTACACTTGTCAAATGCATTTTTGTCACCTGAATTTGATGGAGACGTCATGAAGGCATTTAATGCGAAAACGGTAGAATTCAAATATGCAGATGTAATGAAGCAAATGATAGATTTGCAAAATAAATATTCAGTACAGCCTACAGCAAGCCTTGATTACAGCACACAGGTTGAAAAACTTTTTGGTACTGGCAAAGTTGCAATGATTCAGCAAGGCAACTGGGTATACCCGACGTTAGAATCACTTGATAAAAATTTTGCAGAAAACGATATAGGAATGCTGCCGTATCCAGTTCCAGGATATAAAGAGGATAGCTATCCGGAAGGTGTTCCAATGTATTGGGCAGTAAACAGCAATAAACCAGCTGAAGTTCAAAAAGCTGCAAAAGATTTCTTAGATTGGCTGTATACTTCTGATGAAGGCAAGAAAATAGTTACACAGCAGTTCAAATTTGTTCCGGCTTACAATGGGTATAGCGCTGATAGCATATCAGATCCATTAGGAATGCAGTTATTTGTGGCTGCTAGTCAAGGAAAGACATATGGATGGGTATTTATGGGCTATCCTAATAACTGGGGACAAAACGTACTTGGCGCAGATATACAACTATACGTAAATGGTTCTCTTGATTGGAATAAATTAATTGATCATGCTAAACAAGCTTGGGCTGATGCACGAAAATAATTATTGGAGACGGTTTCAAATAAATATTAGTGGGAGAATAATATTCTCCCACTTTATTAAATAAGAAAGAAGGTATGGAAATGGTTAAGAAAGCTAAATTTTTAAAAAGTGGAATTTGGTACTGGCTATTTATAGCACCTACTCTTTTATCACTGATTATTGTCGTATTAATACCATTTATTATTGGAATATACTATTCTTTTACGGATTGGAATGGAATAAATCAGCCATTATTTATAGGATTGAAAAATTTCATGCTATTAAAAGATGATACTGAGTTTTGGAACTCCATATTGTTTACGGCAAAATTTGCAATTGCGTGTATAATAATAATCAATGTTGCAGGATTAAGCCTTGCAATGCTTGTTACGAGAAAAATATTTGCTAGAAATTTTATGCGTACCGCATTTTATCTACCTAACCTGATAGGTGGTCTCATACTAGGATTTATTTGGAACTTTATTTTTGTAGATGTATTTCAAACAATATCGGATGCTACACATATTGGATGGCTTAGCGGATGGTTATCAACTACTAATACCGGTTTTTGGGGGCTGGTAATCGTAACATCTTGGCAGATGATAGGTTATGTCATGGTCATCTATATAGCGTATATAGAAAGCATTCCAACAGATTTAGTTGAGGCATCAAAAATAGATGGAGCAAATTCATGGCAACAATTTAAGAATGTTATATTTCCTTTGATATCCCCAGCTTTTACGATAAGTTTGTTTATTACATTATCAAATTCATTTAAACTTTTTGACCAAAACCTTTCACTTACAGCGGGCGCACCGGGAAATACGACGCAGATGATTACGCTTAATATATACCAGACTGCTTTTTCAGCTCAGGAGATGGCTGTAGGGCAAGCAAAGGCAGTAGTAATGTTTGTAATTATTGCTATTATCTCAATTATTCAAGTATATTTCACTCAAAGAAGAGAGGTTGAGATGTGATGAAAAAAGTTAATGTTCAAAAATACTTATTAACGATAGTGGGTATTGTGCTGTCGCTGATTTGGATATCTCCATTTTATATAATACTTGTAAACTCATTTAAGACAAAAAAAGAGCTTTTTATAAATACATTGTCTCTGCCGAACAGTCTTATGCTGGATAACTATAAGACAGCAGCTTCAAATTTAAATCTAAGTGAAGCATTTTCCAACACATTGCTGATTACAATTTTTAGTATTTTAATAATAGCCATATTTTCTTCAATGACAGCATATGCACTTCAAAGGGTGAAAAGGAAAAGCAGCGTTTTTATATACATGGTATTTACTGTTGCCATGCTTATTCCATTTCAATCAGTTATGATACCTCTTGTAGCTGAATTTGGAAGGTTTCATTTATTGACGAGATCTGGTCTTGTATTTATGTATCTAGGATTTGGATCTAGTTTAGGCGTATTTTTATATTACGGTGCTTTAAAAGGAATACCGACATCGATAGATGAAGCAGCGCTTATTGACGGGTGCAGCAGATTTAGGATTTATTGGAATATCATTTTACCGCTATTGAGTCCAACGACTATTACCCTGGCTGTATTAGATATAATGTGGATATGGAATGACTACCTGCTACCGTCACTAGTAATAAATAAGGTAGGCTCAAGAACGCTTCCGCTTATGATATTTTACTTTTTCAGCCAATATACGAAACAATGGAATCTTGGTATGGCAGGGCTTACAATAGCAATCTTGCCGGTTTTGATATTTTACTTCTTAGCGCAGAGGAAATTAGTTACGGCTATAATTGCAGGTGCTGTGAAGCAATAAGATAATATTTAAAAAGTCTGTTGGGGGGTGATATTATACTAATTTTGAATAAATTGTTGTGGGGGGTGAAAATTTAAGTTTAGTAAATTGCAAAAGATGTTAGTAAAAGGCAAAAAATATTATAGAATGGTAGATGCAATCTGGCAGAAAACTAACGCCTATGCCATTTACTATTAATTGTTTGGAGGAGAAATAAATGAGTAAGCCATTGAAAAAATGGAGTCAAAAATTGCTTTTGATATTGTTAACGGCATCATTAATTTTTGCATCTTCCATAGTAAATGCCAATGCAAGTGTGTCATCAGATTTTAAAGTTTTTGTAATGGGACCTCTTGAAAAAGTTACAGATTTTAATGCCTTTAAGAATCAATTGATAGCTTTAAAAAACAATGGTATTTACGGGATCACAACTGATATATGGTGGGGTTATGTTGAAAATGCTGGAGAAAATCAATTTGACTGGAGCTATTATAAAACATACGCTGATACGGTACGTGCTGCAGGTCTGAAGTGGGTTCCTATTATGTCAACACATGCCTGTGGAGGTAATGTTGGCGATACGGTGAATATACCTATTCCATCATGGGTGTGGACAAAAGATACTCAAGATAATATTCAATATAAGGATGAGGCAGGAAATTGGGATAATGAAGCTGTAAGCCCATGGTATTCAGGATTAACTCAACTTTATAATGAGTTTTACTCATCTTTTGCATCAAATTTCAGCAGTTATAAAGACATAATTGCAAAGATATATATATCTGGAGGACCTTCCGGAGAATTAAGATATCCTTCATATAATCTTTCACATGGATGGACATATCCTGGACGTGGTTCGCTGCAGTGCTATAGTAAAGCGGCTATAACGAGTTTTCAAAATGCAATGAAATCTAAATACGGCACTATATCAGCTGTTAATAATGCATGGGGTACCAGCTTAACCGATTTTTCTCAAATTAGTCCGCCCACAGATGGTGATAATTTCTTTACAAGCGGTTATAAAACGACTTATGGTAATGATTTTTTAACATGGTATCAAGGCGTTCTTACAAGTGAATTAGCAAATATAGCATCTGTAGCGCATAGTTGTTTTGATTCTGTATTTAATGTTCCGATAGGAGCGAAAATAGCCGGAGTGCATTGGCTATATAACAGTCCTACAATGCCTCATGCAGCAGAATATTGTGCTGGATACTATAACTATAGCACATTGCTTGATCAATTTAAGGCATCTAATCTTGCTATGACATTTACATGTCTTGAGATGGATGATTCAAATGCATATGTGAGTCCATATTATTCTGCACCAATGACATTGGTACATTATGTTGCTAATCTTGCTAATAATAAAGGTATAGTCCACAACGGAGAAAATGCTTTGGCTATATCAAACAATAATCAGGCTTATGTGAATTGTGCAAATGAATTGACAGGCTATAATTTTTCCGGATTTACACTTTTAAGACTTTCAAATATTGTAAATAGTGATGGTTCTGTAACATCGGAAATGGCTCCTTTTGTAATTAATATAGTTACATTAACGCCTAACAGTACAATTCCAGTAACATTTACAGTGAATAATGCAACGACAAATTGGGGTCAAAATGTATATATAGTTGGAAGTACATCTGACCTTGGGAATTGGAACACAACATATGCACGTGGTCCGGCATCATGTCCTAATTATCCTACTTGGACAATAACGCTTAATCTATTTCCAGGCGAACAAATACAGTTTAAAGCTGTAAAAATTGATAGTTCAGGAGATGTAACTTGGGAAGGCGGCTCTAATCATACTTATACAGTGCCAACATCTGGAACTGGCAGTGTCACTTTTACATGGCAGAATTGATGATAAATAAGGAGTTAAAGAGCTAATAGACTATCTAATCTAAAGGCTATTTATCGCTTTTTGAATTTATAAAAATATTATCATGTAACGAGTGAGATGAAATGCTAAATGTTACACATGGAACAAAATGTAAGCACTGGAATATATTCTAGTGCTTTTTTGTATATAATTGCCTCGCAACGGTAAAAATAATATTATGTGTGAATAAATAAAATAAAAATTGGAGGTTAGCGATGGGAAAAATAGTAGGTATTCCAAAAGCGCTTTTATACTATAATTTTTATCCTATGTGGAAGACTTTTTTTGAGGAACTAGGAGCAGAAGTTATTACATCATGTAACACATGTAAAAAAATAGTAGATGATGGAGTTAAAAGCTGTGTTGACGAAACATGTTTACCTGTTAAGATATTTGTTGGACATGTGATCGATTTGAAAGAAAAAGGCGTTGATTATATATTTATACCGAGAGTTGTAAGCATCGAAAAACGCAGATATCTATGTTCAAAATTTTTAGGGCTTCCTGATTTAGTAAAAAATTTGGTTACAAATTTACCTGAAATAATTGATATGAAAATCGATTATTATCGTGGTGATGATACCATGAAAAAGGAAATTTTAAGGGTAGGAAAGAAATTTGTTAATGATTCGAAAAAGATTTATGATGCATATCTTAAATCAATAGAAATGCAAAAAAAGTTTGAAAGCGTCATGAGAAGAGGATTGTCAAATACAGAAGCGATAAAAGCTATTGAAGAAAACAGTGTAGATGTAAAATTAAATGGAAATTTAAAAATAGCGTTGCTGGCACATTCGTATGATATTATGGATGATTACATCTGCATGGGTATAATAGATAGATTAAGAAATATGGGGGCAAATGTTTTTACGACATGTATGTTAGACAGAGATAAAATTGAATTAGGTGCAAGTAAACTACAAAAAGATTTATTCTGGACGTATGGAAGAGATATTTTAGGTGCAGGTAAATATTTTATTGAAAATAGAGATATCGATGGAGTAATATCAGTTTCTGCATTCGGATGTGGACCTGATTCACTAACGGATGACCTTCTTGAAAGGGATTATAAAAGAGATGGAAAAATTCCTTACATGTCTCTTACTATTGATGAGCATACAGGCGAAGCTGGCATAACTACAAGGCTTGAGGCATTTATTGATTTATTAAGATGGCGAAAAGGAGAGATTACAATATGAAGATAACATATCCTCATATGGGATCATTGAATATGATTTTAAAGACGATGTTTGAAGGAATTAATATAGAAGTTGTGGAACCACCGCCTGTAACAAATAAAACACTATCAATTGGTGTTAAATATTCGCCAGAATTTGCTTGCCTTCCTTATAAGATAAATCTTGGAAATTTCATTGAGGCTCTTGAGAAAGGTGCTGATACTATAATAATGCTGGGTGGTGTTGGTCCTTGTAGATTCGGCTACTACGGGCAAGTTCAAAAAGAGACATTGATTGATCTGGGATATGATTTTAAAATGATAATACTCGATCCACCTCATGGAAGATTGATTGATTTTTTGAAGGAACTTTCAGGATATTTCCCCGGAGTTTATTGGAAGGATGCTTTGAAAGCCTTTATTTTCGCAGTACAAAAAATGATTGCTGCTGACAATTTAGAAAAACATCTTTTGATTTTAAGAGCCCATGAAGATAAAATAGGAGTTACGACTAAAATTTATGAAAAATATGTTGAAGGACTTAAATATGCCAAAAATAAAAAGGAATTAGATTATATATACAGAGAAGGTGTAGAAAAGATAAAACAAAATGCAAATGTAAAAAGAGACATCCAATTAAAAATTGCTTTAGTAGGTGAAATCTACCTCATGCTAGAGCCTTTTTCAAACATGGATATATGCAAATCATTAAATGAACTTGGCATAGAAGTTACTAAGACAGATTATCTCTCTGATTATTTGATAAATAGTGCTTTTAAATTACCTCAAAAATTAGAATTTAAAAGATATGCTCATGGATATTTGGAAAGGGACATAGGTGGACATGGCTTAAATACAGTAGCAAATACTGTAAAGTATGCTGAAAAAAATTATGACGGAATAATACAAATTTTTCCATTTACTTGCACCCCTGAGATCGTGGCAGAAAGTATAATCGCTAAAATCAGTGGCGATAAAAATATTCCAGTTATGTCTTTAAGCTATGATGAAAAAACAGGTGAGGCAGGATATCAGACAAGACTAGAAGCATTTAAGGACTTGTTAGAAAGACGAAGAATCAATGCATTAAAGTAAAATATAAAAAAATTCTTAAATTTTTTTTCTGGATATCGAAAAAATTATAAATTATTGGTATACTTATATTTGTATATAAAAAGATAAATTAGTTAATGGAAGATCGACGATGAGGTGATTTTTTATGAATGAACTTGGCGATATACTTAAAAATGCAAGGTTAAAAAAAGGTATGACACTTGACGATCTTCAAGAGATTACTAAAATTCGTACAAAATATTTGAAAGCGATAGAAGATGGTGATTTTAATGTTATGCCTGCTTTAGTCTATGCAAAGGGCTTTGTAAAAAGTTATGCTGAAGCGGTTGGCATTGATCCGTATGAGCTGCTTAATAAGTACAGCTATCTTTTTGAAGATGAGAAAGAGAAAGAAGAAGAGAGACAATATGTAAAGCCGGATATCGAAGAGAAAAAGGCTTTTGATATATTCGAAGCTTTAAGAAAGCTAGTTAAGCCTTTTATTGGATTTATAGTAGTATGTCTTTTCGCATTTGGCATTTATTATATGGTTAATCAAATAAATAGAGGCTTAGCTCCGCTTCCAGATACGACACAAAGCAGTAAAGATACATCATCAAAAGCACCAGATAATAAAAATAATACAACGTCTAATGATGTATACAACAATAATGTAAAAACGACGACGTTTAGCGTGATAAATAGCACAAAAAGTGAAGTGGACTATAAAGTTGTACCTGCAGGAGATTCGTACAAAGTTGACCTATCAATACCGGGGCAAAAGTGCTGGGTTAGTGTAAAAGTAGATGGAGCGAGTACTTATCAATACTTAATGACGTCAGGTATGACTAAAACTTTTGATGTGAAAAACAATATAGAAATCTTGATGGGAAATCCTCCGGATGCTAAAATAACAGTAGACGGACAAGAAATACCACACATCGATATTCCAGCGCCTGTCACCGTCAAATTAGAAAAATGAGAAAGGGGTATTTTAATGTTAAGACAAGCAGTGTTTCACAAAAGCGATATTCCATTTGCTTATCCTCTAAACAGAGATGAATTACATATAGTGCTAAAAGCAGCGTCTCATGATATTAAAAGAGCGTACGTTTTTTACAGAGACAGATATGAATGGAAAAGCAAATTTAAGGTTAAGCAGATGTATCTTTCACATAGTGATGAGTTGTTTGATTATTTTGAAACCACATTGAAATTAAAAAAGAAATTTGCTTATTACTTTTATTTAGTTTCACGTGATGGTGAAAAATTATACTACACAGAGAGTGGATTTTTTGACGTGAAGCCGCCTGCTAACTACTATGGTTATTTTCAGTTTCCATATATATGCGAAAAAGACATCTTTTTTTCACCCTCATGGACAAACGATTGCATTATATATCAGATTTTTCCTGAAAGATTTTTCAATGGCGATAAGTCAAATGATCCGGATAATGTAGCAAAATGGGGTGAAAAACCAGGCGTAGATACATTTTTTGGAGGCGATTTACAGGGTATAATTGATAAAATTGATTATTTAAAAGATCTTGGAATTAATGCTATATATTTAACACCTATATTTTTGTCACCAACAAATCATAAATACAATACGACGGACTATTACACAATAGATCCACATTTTGGAGATCTTGAGACTGCAAAAACATTAGTAAAAAAATGTCACGAAAATGGTATAAAGGTAATTTTTGATGCAGTTTTTAATCACTGCGGATATGAATTTTTTGCATTTCAGGATGTAGTTAAAAACGGTCGTAATTCTAAATATTGGGATTGGTTCAATATATATGATTATCCTATAAAGACAGGTGACGAATGCAACTATGAAGTTTTTAGTGATCATGAATGGAGAATGCCAAAATTAATGACAAAAAATCCAGAAGTTAAAAGGTATCTATTGGATGTTGCTAAATACTGGTTGCAAGAAGTTGATATAGATGGATGGAGATTAGATGTAGCAAATGAGATAGACCATAGCTTTTGGAGGGATTTCAGAGAAACAGTAAAAAGTGTGAAACCTGATGCAATTATAATTGGCGAGGTTATGCATGATGCATCCCCTTGGCTTAGAGGTGATCAATTTGATGGTGTAATGAATTATCCCTTTAAAAATGCTTTGACAGAATTTTTTGCAAAAAGAAGTATCAGTGCTTCAAAATTCAATACAATTTTGACAGAAAATATGATGAAGCATATGAAAAAAGTTAATGAATGTATGCTAAACTTAATAGATAGTCATGATACTGAGCGGTTTCTGACGATGGCTGATGAAAATATATCTAGAATGAAGTTGGCGGTTGTATTTCAATTTACATATCCTGGTATACCATATATATATTATGGAGATGAAGTTGGTATGATAGGTGGAGTCGATCCGGATTGCAGAAGGTGTATGATATGGGATGAAAATAATCAAAACAAAGATATTTATGATTTTTACAAGAAGTTGATATTAATAAGAAAAGATATAGAAGAGCTGAGATATGGTGATATAAAGACTTTGTATGCGAAAGACTCGGTTATTGCATTTGAAAGGAGATATGGCCATAAAATTACAACGATCGTTATAAATAACAGCGATAGGAGTTTAAAAGTTCCGAGCCAATACTTTAAAAATAAAGAAGAGATTCTTGACATGAGCTCTTATCAATTAGATGATAAATATGCGATATTGGAGCCTAATAGCGCATATATATTAAAGTAACCATAATTCGGCTTCCTGAATAATATACAGTATATATATTTAAAAATATGGATATATGCCATATTTGTTCCATATTGTAATTGGGGTGAGAGTATGGAGGCAAATGCAAGATACGGAAGAGATTATCAGTATTACAAAGAATACGAAAAGCTGTATGGAAGCCTTGATATTTTCAGATTCTTGACTGCAAAAAAATTAAATGAACTAGGCGAATACGAGGAATGGAAAGATTATAAAGAATTTAAAGAGTGGCTTTCATCAAAAGAAAAATTTGATTGGAAGACTTCCAAGGATTATCTAGACTGGGAAATTAGGAAATTAAATTCATAAATTATTTTTGAACTCCTATAAAATTTATAGGAGTTTTTTTAAAATTATGTAGTATAATAGATTTAGGACTATGTGAGGTGAATTATATGTCCTTTTCATCTATCACAAAAAATGAGCTATCAAGGATATATCCTGAGGAAAGGTGCTGTAAGTTAGCTGAACTTGCTGCTTTGATAAGAACCATAGGCGTAATATCTATATATGGACATCAAAGAATTAGTCTTAGCCTTGTCACTGAAAATGCTTCTGTTGCAAGATTGGTATTTAAATTTTTAAAAGATATATTTAATGTTGTAGCAGAGGTGATGGTGAGAAGAAACAGTCAATTAAAAAAATCTTTAAGTTATCTTATTTTGGTGTCTGATAAGACGGCTGCGGAAAATATCTTAAAAGAAGTCGGACTTATAAAGCATGACAGCGAAGGCATTAAGCTTAATTACGGCATTGAGAAAAGCTTGATAAGCAAAAAGTGTTGCAAGAAAGCTTATGTTAGAGGTGCTTTTCTTGGAGGTGGTTCAATAAGTGATCCAGAAAAGGCATATCATATGGAATTTATAACCCACAATATGGATCATGCCAAAGATTTAAGTAAATTAATAAATAATTATCATTTGCATTCAAAAATTATTGCAAGAAAAAATAATTATGTAGTATACTTAAAAGAGGGAGAACAAATAGTAGATGTGCTAAATATAATGGGTGCGCATAGTTCCTTATTGAAATTAGAAAATATACGCGTATATAAAGATATTAGGAATAATGTAAACAGGCTTGTTAATTGCGAAACCGCAAATCTTACAAAGACAATTAATGCATCATTGAGGCAGATTGAGAATATAAATTATATTAAAGATAGCGTTGGATTGAATTATCTCCCTGACAATTTAAAAGAGATTGCAATAAAAAGGCTCAAATATCCGGATATAAGTTTAAAAGAATTGGGACAAATGCTAGATCCTCCTGTTGGAAAATCAGGAGTAAATCATAGATTAAGAAAAATTGAAGAAATAGTATCAAAATTAAAAGAGAGGAGAGTCAATAACTATGACTGAAAAGACAGTAGAAATTAAAAATAAGACAGGTCTTCATGCAAGACCGGCAGCTTTATTTGTACAAGCAGCTAGCAAATTTTCTTCACAGATTTGGGTGGAAAAAGAAAATAAAAAGGTGAATGCTAAGAGCATCATGGGTATTATGTCATTAGGTGTTGCACAAGGGAATACAGTAAAACTTATAGCTGATGGTAGCGATGAGCAGGAAGCTATAAAGGCTCTTGTGGACTTAATTGATTCAAAATTTGGAGAAGAATAATCTAAAAAAAGGTTTCTTAGGAAACCTTTTTTGTATGAAGGATGATTTTTTTATGACTAAAAATGAAAGAGTACTGGAATATCTTAAAAGCCTGCCAGAAGGTACAAAAATATCAGTCAGAAGTCTAGCTCAGGCTTTAAAGATTAGTGAGGGTACAGCATATAAAGCCATAAAAGATGCAGAAAGTATGTATATTGTAACTACTATTCCCAGAGCTGGAACAATAAGGACGAAGCCAAAAAATAAACAGATTGATAGGCTTACGTATGAAGAGGTAAAGAATGTGGTTGATGGAGTTGTGCTGGGAGGCGAAAATGGGCTTGATATTGAGCTTCATAAGTTTTTGATAGGTGCCATGACAATCGAAGAAATGGTTAAATATATTCAGCCTGGTGATTTAACAATTCTTGGAAACAGAGATAATGCACAGATAGCTGCATTAAAAGCGGGTGCAGCTGTTTTGATAACTGGCGGATTTGATGCTAAAGATGAAGTAAAAAATCTGGCAAATCAACTTTCACTACCTCTGATTTCAACTACCTATGATACTTTCACGGTTGCCACATTGATAAATAAGGCAATTAATGAAAGAATGACAAAGAAGAGAATACTTCTGGTAAATAATATCATGTCTACAAATCCCATTTATATGACGACGAAGCAGACTGTTAAGGATTGGAAAATGTTATTAAACAAGACAAGCCATACAAGGTATCCGGTTGTTGACGATAGCGGAGCTTTGGTGGGTATAGTCACATCAAGAGAGGTAGCCAAAGCTGATGAAGGTGATAAAATTGGAGACATAATGTCCAAAAACCCCATATATGTAACAGAGACGACAACTGTAGCTTTTGCTGCACATTTAATGATATGGTGGAATATAGAAGTTTTACCTGTTACAAATAATAAAGAGCTTGTAGGCATTATAAGCCGAGAAGATGTTATAAAGGCATTGCAATACATGGCAAAGCAGCCTCAGATTGAAGAAACTATAAATGATACATTGTTAAAGGATTTTCGAGCCGAGAAAATTCAAGACGGTATGAAGTTTTTTGGCACGATACCGCAGAAGATGGTAAATCAATTGGGAACTGTCAGCAGCAGTGCGCTTATGATGCTTATGTGTGAATGTGGTGTCTCATCAGTGACGAGAAATAAAAGATTTGATGCTGTTGTTGATAATTTTTTAGTTTATTTTATAAGACCCCTTCAAACAGAGAAAAGTATCGAAGTAAATACTACAACAATTGATTACAGCGGTAACTTTTGCAAAGTTGAGATATCTGTCATATACGATGGGACAATGATTGCTAAAGCATTAATGTCATTGAGGCTTTTAAAAAACAAGAAATTATTTTAAGGTGATTGACATGTTTGTACATTTGCATGTTCACAGTGAATATAGCCTTCTTGATGGTTCTTGTAGAATAAAAGAACTAGTTAAAAGAGCAAAAGAATTAGATATGGATTCTATCGCTATTACAGACCATGGAGTTATGTATGGTGCTATAGAATTTTACAAAGAGGCAAAATCTCAAGGGATTAAGCCTATAATTGGATGTGAAATTTACGTTGCTCCAAGGTCATTGTATGACAAAGAGTATGGCATAGATAACTTGAACTACCATTTAATATTGTTGTGTAAAAATATGACTGGATATGAAAATTTAATGAAGATCGTATCGAAGGCATCTATTGATGGATTTTATTACAAACCTAGAGTTGACCATGAGTACCTGAAAAATCATAGTGAAGGATTAATTGCACTAAGCTCTTGCCTGGGTGGGGAAATTCCGTCATATCTTCTCTCAGATGATTATGAAAAAGCTAAAGATACAGCTATTTTATACAATTCTATTTTTGGAAAAGGCAATTTTTATTTAGAGCTTCAGTATCACGGCTTAAGTGAACAAGAAAAAGTAAATTCTGAATTAATAAAGTTATCAAAAGAGCTGGATATACCCATTGTTGCAACAAACGATGTGCACTATCTTGATAGAGATGACCACATGGCACATGAAGTTTTATTATGCATACAGACAGGCAAAAATATGGATGATGCTGATAGAATGTCATTTCCAACTGATGAATTTTACTTAAAGTCATCAGATGAAATGTATGAGATGTTTTCATATTGCAGAGAAGCTCTGGAAAATACTGAAAAGATAGCGGAAATGTGCAATTTGGAATTTGAATTTAATAAGACAAAACTTCCTAAGTACGACGTTCCAAACGGCATGACATCGGCGGAATACCTACGGAAGCTTTGCATTGAAGGGCTTAATAAAAGATATGCGAATCCAAGCAAAGAGGTAATTGAAAGGCTTAATTACGAATTATCTGTCATAGAAAAGATGGGATATGTTGACTATTTTCTTATCGTGTGGGATTTTATAAAATTTGCCCGCGATAATGGTATTATGACGGGGCCTGGCAGAGGTTCTGCTGCTGGAAGCCTTGTGGCATACTGCCTTGGGATAACAAAGATAGATCCCATAAAATACAACTTGCTTTTTGAAAGATTTTTAAATCCAGAGAGAGTCAGCATGCCTGATATAGATTCTGATTTTTGTTATGAGAGAAGACAGGAAGTAATTGATTATGTTGTAAAAAAGTATGGCGAAGATAAAGTGGCACAGATAATCACATTTGGTACAATGGCTGCCAGAGCAGCAATCAGAGATGTAGGGCGAGCATTAAATTTTCCATACGCTGAAGTTGATGCCATTGCAAAAATGATACCTTTCGAACCGGGAATGACTATAGATAAGGCAATCGGATTAAATCCAGAGCTAAAAGAAAAGTATGAAAATGATGAAAAGATAAGGCAGTTAATAGAAATATCCAGATCTCTTGAGGGACTTCCAAGACATGCTTCAACCCATGCAGCAGGTGTCGTCATATCTAGTGAACCACTTGTAAAATATGTACCTTTGCAAAAGAATGAAGGATCTATTGTTACACAGTTTACAATGACGACTCTGGAAGAATTGGGTCTATTAAAGATGGATTTTTTGGGTTTAAGAACTCTAACAGTTATTAGAGATACATTAAACATCATAAAAGAAACTCGAAGTATAGATGTAGATATTGATAATATAGACTTTGAAGATAAAGAAGTCTACGCGTTAATAAGCAAAGGCGATACGGAAGGTGTTTTCCAACTTGAATCGTCTGGAATGAAGCAATTTATGACAGAGTTGAAGCCAGAAAAACTTGAAGACATAATAGCAGGGATATCTCTATACAGACCTGGTCCTATGGATCAAATACCTAGATATATTGAGAATAAAAATCATCCTGAAAACATAAAATACGAGCATCCTCTACTAAAGCCAATACTTGACGTTACTTACGGCTGTATGGTATATCAAGAACAGGTTATGCAAATTGTAAGGGATCTTGCAGGGTACTCACTAGGAAGGTCTGATTTAGTCCGCCGTGCCATGGCAAAGAAAAAAATGAAGGTTATGGAGGAAGAGAGAAAAAACTTTATATATGGAATAAAGGATGAAAGCGGAAACTATGTAGTACCTGGGGCCATAAATAAAGGTGTCGATGAGGCGACTGCTAATAGGCTTTTTGATGAGATGATTGATTTTGCCAATTACGCATTTAATAAATCACATGCAGCTGCTTATGCTGTTGTAGCATTTCAAACAGCCTATTTGAAGAGGTATTATCCAGTGGAATTTATGGCTGCTTTATTAAATAGCTTTGTTGATAATACAGATAAAGTAGCTTTCTATGTTCAAGTTTTAAAGAAGATGGGCATACAAGTATTGCCGCCAGACATAAATGAAAGCTATTCCCATTTCAGCGTTGTAAACGGAAAAATAAGGTTTGGGCTTGCAGCTGTGAAAAATGTTGGATTAAATGCAACATTAGAGATTGTAGAGGACAGAAAAAAGAATGGCAGATACATATCAATTGTAGATTTTTTTGAAAGAATAGATGATATGCAGTTAAATAAAAAGGCTGTTGAAAGCCTAATTAAAGCAGGTGCATTTGATTCATTTGGTGTATATAGATCACAATTGCTTGCTGTTTATGAAGATATTATGGACAGCATACATAAAAACAGAGAGAGAAATATAAAGGGACAAATGTCATTATTCGGGAGCGAAATCGAAAGAAATGAAGTTAACTATTCACTTCCTGATATTAAAGAATTTTCTCAAGACATGATACTTTCAATGGAAAAAGAAACGATGGGACTATACATAAGCGGACATCCCCTTGATGAATTTCAAGAAGACATTCAAAGAGTAGCAAATTGTACGACCCGGGATTTGAAAAACGGCGATGACACATTTGTAAAAAAATCGATTTTTGATAATCAAGATGTGGTTTTAGCTGGAATAATCGAAAGCAAAAAAATAAAATTTACAAAAAACAATAATATGATGGCATTTGTAAACCTGGAAGATTTGTATGGGACGATAGAGGTTATCGTATTTCCTACAATATATGAAAGGTATTCAAAATTTTTGAGGGAAGACTTACCTGTGATAATAAAAGGCAAGGTCAGTTTAAAAGAAGAAGAAGAGCCGAAAATTTTATGTGACGAAATTGAGCCACTTACCCACAAAGTTAGAGAAAAACTGTGGCTTAATGTAAAAGAACAAAAAGATATTGAAAAGATTAAGGGAGTTTTATCAAGGTATAGAGGAAATATTCCCGTATTTATAAAATACACGAATAAAAGCCTTGCTGCCAAAAAAGATTTGTGGGTAAATGGAACGAATGAGCTTTTAGATGAGCTTGTCAGTATACTTGGAAAAGAAAATGTTAAAATTGTATAATACATAAATATATATTGATATTATACAAAAAATAAATTAAAATAGTAGTTAGAATAATCAAGGAGGCCTTTTTATGTGGACTGTTATATACATGGCGCACAGCATGGAGATTGCTGAAAAGGTCAAAGATATACTGACAAAAGAAGGCTTTTTAGTAAAATTAAAACCTCTAAAAAAAAATGTAGATAATAGTGAAGGATATTGCGAGGTTATGGTTCCCAATTCAGAAGCACAAGACGCACAAAATACTATTATTGAATATGGTCTTTAATTGCCCCTTACAAGGGGAACTTTTAATAAAATGGGACGCAATAGGACCCGGTTGGTAAGGAGGATATATTATGAAAACTATAGGAGTATTAACAAGTGGTGGAGATGCGCCAGGCATGAATGCCGCAATAAGGGCAGTTGTAAGATGCGGTATATACAATGGACTCACAGTTAAAGGCATCATGAGAGGATATGAAGGACTTATTGACGATGAAATAGAAGACATGACATTGTCATCTGTAGGTGATATTATACAGAGGGGTGGCACAATACTTCGAACAGCCAGAAGTGCTGAGTTTAAAACAAAAGAAGGTAGAGCTAAAGCTGCAGAAGTTCTAAAAAAACATGGAATTGAAGGACTTGTAATCATTGGTGGCGATGGTTCTTTCAGAGGGGCACAATTGTTAAGCAATGAGCATGGAGTCAATACTATTGGAATACCAGGTACTATTGACAACGACATACCATGTACTGACTATACAATTGGTTTTGACACAGCGTGTAACACTGCAATAGATGCTATAAATAAGATAAGAGATACAGCTACATCACATGAAAGAGCCAATATTATCGAGGTAATGGGGAGAAATGCTGGATACATAGCACTTTATGCAGGACTTGCTGGTGGGGCAGAAATCATTATAATACCTGAAGTAAAATTTGATATCGACGAGGTCTGCGACAAAATATCGTATGGTATTAAGAGAGGTAAATTGCATCACATAATTGTATTGGCAGAAGGAGTAATGAGCGGATTAGAGTTATCAAAGATGATTCAAGAAAGGCTTCCTAAGCTGGATTTGAGACATACTACACTAGGACATATACAAAGAGGCGGTGCACCATCGGTTATGGATAGAATTATTGCAAGTCAAATGGGTTCCAGAGCTGTTGAGCTTCTATTGGAGAATAAATCACAGAGGATAATCAGCATAAGAAACAATCAAATAGTTGATGATGATATTGACACTGCATTAGCCATGAGAAAAGAGTTCAACTTTAAGTTATATGAACTTAGCAAAATATTATCAATCTAAGGAGTGAAGATATGCGTAGAACTAAGATAATATGCACAATAGGTCCTGCAAGTGAAAAATATGAAATACTGAGAGAACTAATTGAAAGTGGCCTAAATATTTGCAGATTAAATTTTTCTCATGGCGATCATGAAGAACATGGAAGCAGAATAGACAATATAAAAAAGATTAGAGAAGAGCTTCAGCTGCCGATTGCTATTATGCTTGATACAAAGGGACCGGAAATAAGAACTGGGAAATTTAAAAATGGAGTTGCTGAGCTAAAAGAGGGACAGACGTTTACGATAACCTCTAGGGATGTTGAGGGCGATGATACTATTTGTTCGGTGACATATAAAGGACTTCCTCAAGATGTTGAAAGAGGTTCTCGCATATTGATAGATGATGGGTTGGTATCTTTAAAAGTCAATGATGTAAAAGGCGAAGACATAATATGCATAGTTGAGAATTCTGGAACGATTGGCGATCATAAAGGTGTAAATGTACCTGGAACCAAGTTGAATTTACCTGCTATCACGCAAAAAGATGTTGACGACATAGAATTTGGAATAAAAAAGGGTATTGATATGATAGCTGCATCTTTCGTGAGGAAGGCTGCAGATGTAATTGCAATAAGAAGGCTATTAGAAGATAACGATGCAGGTCACATACTCATCATCTCTAAGATAGAAAATCGTGAAGGTGTAGAAAATATAGACGAGATTATAAAAGTTTCAGACGGCATAATGATTGCTCGTGGAGATTTAGGTGTAGAAATACCCATAGAAGAAATACCAATAGTTCAAAAAAGAATAATTGAGAAGTGCAATAAAGCAGGTAAACCAGTTGTTACTGCCACACAGATGCTTGATTCAATGATAAGAAATCCTAGGCCCACAAGAGCGGAAGTTACAGATGTAGCAAATGCTATATTGGATGGTACGGACGCTATAATGTTATCTGGCGAAACGGCTCAAGGGAAATATCCGGTAGAAGCTTTTAAGACGATGTCAAAGATAGCTGAAAAAATAGAGACGTACATAAATTATAAGGAAAATATGGACAAGAACTTTGATTACAACATCTCAATGACAAATGCTATAAGTCATGCTACATGTACAACTGCAAGGGATATTGGTGCAACAGCAATTATTACATCCACAATATCAGGTTACACAGCGAGAATGGTATCCCGCTATAGACCATCAGCGCCTATTATAGCGGTGACTCCGGATAAAGGAGTAGCAAGAAGACTTAGTATTGTATGGGGTGTATATCCTTTGATATCGCAAGAAGTTAGTTCTACAGATGAAATGATAGAGGTGTCTGTGAATACCGCACTTAATGAAGGGCTTATTCGAAATGGCGACATTGTTGTAATATCTGCGGGGATACCAGTTGCGACTACAGGTACAACAAATATGTTAAAAGTCCATATAGTCGGCGATGTGATAGTAAAAGGAACTGGTATAGGTACGAAATCAATAAGCGGTGTTGTATCTGTCATAAGAGATCCGTATAAAGATAAAGATAAATTTAGAGAAGGCGATATTATTGTTGCTCAAAAAACAGAAAGAGATTATATGCCTATAATAGAGAAGGCATCGGCGATAATAACTGAAGAAGGAGGCCTTACATCACATGCAGCAATAGTAGGGCTCAATTATGGAATACCTGTAATTGTAGGATGTGAAGGAGTTACTGCAAAACTTAAAGATGGCATGACTGTTACGCTTGATGCAGCGAGAGGCTTAGTGTATAAGGGAATAGTAAATATAAAATAGACAGGAAGATTTCTTCTTGTCTTACTTTTTTGAGGTGAAATTTTATGAATACATTTGATGCTAAAATTCGCGTTCGCTACGGCGAAACAGATAAAATGGGTATAGTATACTATGCCAATTATCTAAATTGGTTTGAAATAGGTAGAACAGAATTTTTCCGTTCTTTAGGTATGACATATAAAGAACTTGAAAATAATAAAATTATGCTACCTGTAATAGAAGCAAACTGCAAGTATATTTGGTCTGCAGAGTACGACGATGTCATAATAATAAGGACTAAGATCGATTTTTTAAAAGGCACCAGAATAAGATTTGCCTACGATATCATAAGAGAAAATGACAATAAGCTTTTGGCGCAGGGAATGACTGAGCATCCATTTACTACACTAGATAAAAAGCCTGTAAATATTAAAAAAGTTTTACCACATGTATATGAAATGCTTAATAAATGCTATTCTTGTACCATCGACACGGGCGATCGCTAAGAAATTGCTTAAAAGATATGTTGCAAACATAGCGAGAGGCGGTAGCATAAGATTTTTCCTCAGAAGATGAATATAATTGAATAAGTTGGTTATAATGGTAAGGGTAGCCGATTGTACTGTGGGGCATTATGCCCCTATTTTTTATTTATAAATATGAGAAACGGTTGCACAAACCAAGATGATAATGTAAAATAATAAAAGGAGGCGATATGATGAGTAGGAAACTTATTAAATATTTACCTTTACTAATGTTAGCATCAAGTGTTTTAAGCGGATGTTTCAACAATGTGTCAAGTATCAAAATAGATAGATTTAATAATATTAGCGCAGTAAATGGACCTGGTGAAGAAGATACATGGGCTAGCGCTCAAAAACAGGGTGTCGGTACAGCAAATAATTATGTATCAAAAGTTTGGTTTACGCTGGCAAATGGCGCTATATCAGAGGTGTACTATCCAACGATAGATACAGCAGATGTAAAAGAAATTAAATTTATTGTCACTGATGGGAAATCGTTTGTCTCAGATGAAACAAACGATACAATAAGCAAGGTGGAGAAGTTTACCGATAAGTCATTAGGTTATAAGCTAGTCAATACAGATAAAAAAGGAAGGTATAGAATAACAAAAGAAATATTTACAGATGTAAAACGCAATTCTCTGATAATGAAGGCAAAGTTTGAAGCATTAGAAGGAAGCATAAATGACTATAAGCTGTATCTTGCATACGACCCACATATTAAAAATCAGGGGAGTTACAATGAAGGTTATGTAATAAAGGCTAATAACAATGAGATGCTGATGGCAAAAAGAGATAACATATATACTGCTTTATCATCTAACATAGGTTGGAAAGGATATTCGATTGGGTATTATAAAGTTAATGATATTATGACTAACCTTGACGAGAATAAGCAAATGACTAAGCATTACGATAGCGCAAGGGGCAATATCATAGAAGGGGCAGAGATTGATTTAACGAAAAACAGCGAATTTGAAATCGTTCTGTCATTTGGTGGAAGCGATAGTGAAGCAGCAAAAACGGCGTTAGAGACTCTTGGGGAAGATTATAACAATTTAAAAAATAACTATATAGATGAATGGACTAAATATTGCAATACTCTCAATAATTTCAATGGCAAAGCAAATTCACTCTATTACAACAGCATGATGATATTAAAAGCAAGTGAAGATAAGACAAATAAAGGTGCATACATTGCATCACTTTCGATTCCTTGGGGGGATGGACAAAGTGATGACAATACAGGTGGCTATCATCTTGTATGGTCAAGGGATTTGTACCATGTAGCGAATGCTTTCATTGCGGCTGGAGATGTTGATTCTGCCAATAGATCGCTGGATTACCTTGCCAAAGTGGTTAAGGACAATGGGGTGATTCCTCAAAATACTTGGATTAGTGGTAAACCGTATTGGACAGGCATTCAGCTTGATGAGCAGGCAGATCCAATCATACTCAGCTATAGGCTAAAAAGATACGATCTATATGATAGTTTAGTTAAGCCATTGGCAGATTTCATAATAAAAATGGGGCCTAAGACAGGCCAAGAAAGGTGGGAAGAGATAGGTGGATACTCGCCTGCAACAATGGCTGCAGAGGTAGCAGGACTTACATGTGCAGCGTATATAGCTGAGCAAAATAAAGATTATGAATCCGCACAAAAATATCAAGAAAAAGCAGACAACTGGCAGAAGCTTATCGATAATCTCACTTATACTGAAAATGGACCACTAGAAAATGGCCAATACTATATTAGAATAGCTGGATTACCTGATCCAAATGCGGATTTTACGATAAGCATAGCAAATGGCGGAGGAATGTACGATCAAAAAGAAATAGTAGACCCAAGTTTTCTGGAGCTTGTAAGGCTTGGAGTTAAATCGGCAGAGGATCCTAAAATATTAAATACGTTAAGAGTTGTTGATAGCACAATTAAAGTTGACACACCGAAGGGACCGTCGTGGTACAGATATAATCATGATGGGTACGGTGAACCATCAAAGGAAGAACTATATCACGGCGTAGGAAAGGGAAGATTGTGGCCTCTTCTTACTGGTGAGAGAGGCATGTACGAAATTGCCGCAGGAAAAGATGCGACACCGTATTTAAAAGCAATGGAGAATTTTGCAAACGAAGGTGGCATAATATCTGAGCAGGTTTGGGAGGATACCGGTCTTCCAACTGATTCCGCATCACCTCTTAATTGGGCACATGCAGAATACGTAGTATTATTTGCGTCAAATATAGAACATAAAGTGCTTGATATGCCGGATATTGTTTATAAAAGGTATGTTTCAAAGTAAAGCGCGGATTTTCCGGATAAATATATCCGGGGAATCTATTTTTTATTACTTAAATGAAGTATAATTGTGTATGAGAATATGGATTTGGAGTGATAATTATTGCAAAATGTAAACATTGGCGATATATACGAAGTATACATTGATAATATGGCGCATGAAGGACAAGGAGTCGGAAGGCTTGACGGAATAGCTGTTTTTGTAAGGGGCGCTTTAAAGGGAGAAAGGGTCTTAGCTAAAATAGATGAAAAACACAAAAATTATTTAAACGCACATGTAGAAAAAATCTTATTGCCATCACAGGAAAGAATTATGCCGAAGTGCATCTACGCTGGCAAGTGCGGCGGTTGCACATTACAGCATTTAAGTTACAAAGGACAATTGGAATTTAAAAAACAAGTCGTTGACGACAGCCTATCAAGAATCGGAAAGATAAATACTATTGTATATGATACTATAGGAATGGATAACCCACTTTATTACCGCGACAAGGCAGAATATCCAGTTGGCATTGAAGATGGCAATATTAAATCTGGATTTTATGCTTCAAAGTCCCACAACATCATTGCAATTGATTCATGCATGATTCAAAGCGATTATAGTATAGAAGCCATGAAAACTGTAAGAGAATGGGCAAACAATTATAAAATATCAATATTTGATGAAAAATCGGGTAAGGGTTTGCTAAGGCATATAATAACGAAAGTTGGATTTACAACTAAAGAGGTCATGGTTATCCTAGTTATAAATGGGATAGATATACCTTACAAAGATGAGCTTATAAATACACTGAAGAAAAATATTAAAGAACTTAAAAGTATTGTTTTAAACATAAACAAAAGCCGTTCTAGGTTGGTTATGGGAAGTCAAAATATTGTCATTTATGGTGACGGGTACATTACAGACTACATAGGAGATAAAAAGTTTGAAATATCCCCACTGTCTTTTTTTCAGGTTAACCCTATTCAGACTAAAGTATTGTATGAAAAAGCATTAGAATATGCAGACTTAAAAGGCGATGAAATTGTCATTGATGTATACTGCGGAATCGGCACAATATCAATATTTTTTGCAAAATATGTAAAGCATGTCTATGGAATAGAAGTAGTAAGCGATGCCGTAGAGGATGCAAAGAGAAATGCTGCTATAAATAACGTGGATAATGCAGATTTTATAGCTGGAAAAGCAGAAGATGTCATGAAGGATCTTTGTAATAAAGGCTTAAAGCCAAATGTCATAGTGTTCGACCCACCGAGGAAAGGATTAGACAAAGATGTTGTAGAAACATCGATAAAGATGAATCCTAAAAAAATAATTTACGTCTCCTGCAACCCGACTACATTGGCAAGGGATTTGAGGATATTTGAAGATAATGGATATAAAACAGAGAAAGTACAGCCTGTTGACATGTTTCCGTACACTTATCATGTGGAGTGTGTGGTGTTGATGTCTAAGGCGTAAGCCTTGATTTTACTGTATTTGCTCGGTTACATTCAACTTATCTACTCGAGCTGAAGTGCAAAAATGCGTACATGGGAACATATCGAGGGTAAATTTTTGTGTGAAATTTGAGTCCAAAATTAGGCAGGGTTGAGTTGACAGGTTAGATAACGATTATATTTGTATAGGTTGAGGAGATAGGATGGATGTTATATAAACTTGATTCTCATCCTTGAAATTCCTCATGATTTGTGACATTGTGGCAAATGATTCCAACATTAACTTGACAATTATGCTTTTATTGATTATAATTTAAGCAAAATTGTCAACAGAGGATGATAGGATGACTGGAACAGAAAAGCTGGAGGCTTTGATTAAAAGCAGCAAGGGCGTAATCACTTCCAAGCAGGCAACTAATCATAATATTCATAGGGAGTACTTGAGTGAATTTGTCAGGCAGGGCAAGCTTGAACGTATTGCTCACGGTATCTATATTACACCGGATGTATGGGAGGATAAAATGCTGATCCACCAATTGCGTAAAAGCAAAATGGTGTATTCCCATGAAACTGCTTTATTTTTACATGATTTAACTGATAGAGATCCGGTTGCTTATTGTGTGACAGTTCCAACAGGATACAATACCAGCAGGCTAAAGCAGGATGGACTAATTGTGTATACCATTAAAAAAGAATTGCTTGATCTTGGAATTTGTACAAAGCAGACTACCTTCGGAAATGACATCAGGGTATATAATATGGAGCGCACCATTTGCGATATACTTCGGGATAGAAAAAACCAGGATGTTGTAGTAGTATCGGATGCGCTTAAAAGGTATATACGCAGACCGGATAAGGATCTGAACAGATTGATGAAATATGCCGGTATTTTAAGAGTTGAGAAAGTTTTAAGAAATTATTTAGAGGTGCTGCTATGAACACATCAACTCAACTGAAGGCACTGATACGAAATCTATCAAAGGGAAAAAGCGTGCAAGCTGAAATTATTTTAAGAAACTTTATGCTTGAGCGGCTATTGGAGAGGATATCCCTGTCCCCCTTCCGTGATAAATTCATATTGAAAGGGGGCATGCTGATAGCTGCAATGGTCGGTATTGATACCCGATCCACAATGGATATGGATGCCACCATAAGGGGAATTCCGTTATCTGAGACAGCGCTGGAGGAAGTGATGAAAGCAATATTGACTTGTCCTGTAGATGATGGAGTAAAAATGACTCTAAAAGGATTTGAAAATATTCGAGACGAATCAGAATATCCGGGAATCCGTGTATCTATTGAAGCAATTCTTGACAAAACAAGACAGGTCATGAAAGTAGATATTACGACGGGCGATAGGATCACTCCGCGAGCAGTGGAATATTCCTTTAAGCTGCTGTTCGAAAACAGAAGCATCAGCATCTTAGCCTACAATATTGAAACGGTTCTGGCTGAAAAGCTCGAAACCATATTATCAAGAAGTACCGCCAACACAAGAATGCGTGATTATTATGATGTCTACATACTAACAACACTAAGGGCTCAGGATATTAACTGGAACTTGTTACCCGAAGCTTTTAAAAATACAGCAGAAGAAAGAGGCAGTTATAATCACCTCATGGAAACCGGAGATGATATCATGGGAGAGATAGAGCAGTCACAGGTGCTTGCTTACCTATGGAGGCGGTATCAGCAGAAAAACAGTTATGCAGATGATTTAACCTGGGCGCAAGTGATAGCAAGCGTAAAAGAATTATACATCAAAGCCTTTGACAGGGATGCGAACAAATAAATTTTATATGGTGAGCCATGTTCGTTTAAATTATAATTACCCGGAATGCGGTGAAAAGTATGATTCCTATCCGTGGGTATTAGAAGAACGTTGAAAAAATTGAGGTTAGGAGAAATGATTAAATGAAATATGAAATTTCATGTGGTGGAGTAGTATTTACTCGTAAAAATGGAAAGGTTTTATATGTAATTATTAAATCACCAGAGGGTTATTACGGTTTTCCTAAAGGTCATATGGAGGACAATGAAACTGAAGAGCAAACAGCTATCCGAGAAATCTATGAGGAAACCGGACTAAAAGTTAAAATTATCCCCGGGTTTAAAACCATAGATGAACATCCTATTCCGCAAAAAGAAGGTGTGATGAAAAGAGTAATGTATTTCGCAGCAGAATATGATAATCAAGAAATTAGTTATCAAAAGGAAGAATTGCTGGGTGCTTATTTAATGACATATGAGGAAGCGATGGACATTTTTCAATTTGAGAGCTCCAAAAGAATACTGCGTGAAGTGAATGATTTTATTATATCTGGGAAATGGAAATAAAGGAAAGTAATTCTTAATAAATAATTGATTATACTGATATGTTCCCTTGAACGGTGACTTTTCAAAAATCACCGAAAAATTGGTTGACATGTTCCCTCGAACAGACGATTTCTAAAATAGCTTACAGACATTAATTCCATCAACTCGAACCATGTTGAGTGCGTGGTATTGATGACAAATGTAAAAAACAAATAAGCGCCTGAAAAACGGCCTGAATACAGGGCTTTCAGGTGATTTGCCATCTGCCGAAAATGTGCTTTTTGGCGGCTGGGATGCCGGAAAGCCCTGTATTTTTATGTGCGTGATTGTTCGCGGAAACACATCCACAGCCTTTCAGGGCGGCTTCCGGCGGACGGGGTTGTGTAGACGGAAAAGACGGTGGTTGATTGTATGAGGGAACATGTCTGCCGGAACCATCGGCGGCAAAAAACGTCAAATGATATGCCGCCGCTTGATATTATTTTCCAGTAAGTATACGATGTTGCTGCCAGCGGCTGCATTTATGCACTGTTTACCGCCGCGGGATCCATGCAAAACATGCATTGGAAAACACAGGTCACGAAGGAGGGATGGGCGGAGATGCTCCCGATATATCTGGCGATGCTTGATGGCGATGACGAAAAGAGCAAATTCGAATCGCTTTACCTTACATACAGAAAGCTCATGTTCCACGTCGCAAACGGCATATTGAACGACGAGGGCCTCGCGGAGGACGCCGTGCATCAGGCTTTTCTAAAAATACTTGAGAATTTCGATAAGGTGGGCGAAATTTCCTGTCACAAAACAAGGAGCTACGTTGTTATTATTGTTAGGAACGCCGCCATCAATATGTATAACCGCCGTAAAAGGCATCCCGCCGTTCCGATTGAAGAGGCCGCGTTCTGCGCCGCCGGAGAAAAATTGGAACGAACCGATGATTTGGATAGCCTCGCAAAGGCCGTGCTGAAGCTGCCGGCAATATATAAGGATGCGCTGAAGCTGAAATACGTCCAGGAATTTTCGAACGCGGAAATAGCGGGGATGCTTGGTATTTCCGAGACGGCGGTCAGGAAGCGGCTCGAGCGCGCAAGGCGCATGCTTGAGGAGATTCTGCGAAGGGAGGATTTCTGCGATGAAGATTGATTTTACAGACGAAATGCTCAGGGAAGCCGTCGTCAGGGCTGACATCCGCGAACTGGAAGCTATGCCGGCGGATCATGAGATTGAGCATGAATTCTCAAAAAGGTTTGAGCGGAGGATGGGAAAGCTTATCCGCCGCAGCAAAACGGGAAGCCCGGTTGGAGCAATAGCTTTTTTGCGTAGGCATATGGTCGCTTTTGTTGCTGCAATCATTATCCTGTTTGCGTCCGCAATGAGCGTATCGGCTGTGCGTGCCGCGGTATTTGAATTCATAACCGAGGTGTACGAAAAATTCACTCATATATTCTTTAATGAAAGCCGGTCATCAAGTGATTCGGCCGGTGAATTTATCGTACGCAGGCCGTCCTTCATACCGGAAGGCTTCGAGCTTGTCAGCGAAAAAACGGCCGGGCCCGTCCTGCTGGTATATGAAAAGGGCTCCGACTATATATCCTACAGCCAGCAGCGCGTTGAGGACGTTTCAATGGATATAAACACCGAGGGAGCCGAGCTTGAGGAACTGGAGTTTAAAGGCCTTCCCGCAAAATACTATTCCAATCAGGGTGTCCAGAACCTGCTCTGGTACGATGATGAATACCTGTATATGGTATCCTCCACGCTGGACAGGGATACTGTGTTCAGGATCGCCGGAAGCGTTGAAACGGCGGGCGCGGACGCAAGCCCGTAGGGAGTCAAAAATTTTTTTAAAAAATTCCTTTTTTCCTGTCACAAAAACCCCTTTTGATTTGTTTTTATGAGTGAGAACAAAAAAGAAAGAGGTGAGTCCAATGGGATAAACAGCAGTCGAACTATTCAGTCGTCATACATTATGTGTAATGGTAAAAAGTGCAATTAAAAAGGAGGTCTTTAAATCATGAAAAAAATCTTTGCCGTGTTCATATCGACGTGTCTTGTATTTTGCATCGCCGCTGTCCCGGCATATGCAAATGCTTCTCAGGAATTGTCAAGCTACGATGCCACTGAAATCAAACAGACAGTCCAGGAGTTTTTTGAAGCCTATTTGGAAAACGCGTATTTGTACACAAATAACGATTTTACCCAGCAAACCGTCATTTCCAAAGAAACAGCCCAAAACGCAAAAAGTACGTTTGTAATCGACGGAGAAAACAAATCATTGGCCGATCTTTGCGACAATATAAGCTATATTCGCGATAAGGTTGCCTATTGGCAGTATATGAGGAAAGATGCCGGGATTGAGCGCACCGATTTCAAAACGGAATTCAGCTTTGATTCCGTGAACATCAATAACAATACTGCGAACGTTAAGCTTGCGGCATACATGTCGTTCCAGTATGCGGATTCCGATCTTCCCAGCTATATGGAGGCGATATATTCAGCAACTTTGGTCAAGCTGGATAACAGATGGCTTATAGCGGATGTTACCGAGGCCAATGACTGGTTTGACGCCACATATAAAAACGACGATTCGTTTGATGTTGACAGAATCATCAGGGATTATGAAGCGGAAAAAGCCTCGTCTTCCGAAGGAGGCCTGGATTATGAGGCCGCATCGGTTTCCCGTGCGGGAACATCCCTATCCTATAATCAGGCAAATGCGGCGGCCTATGCTTATACATACACAACCTCAACAAGCGCCACGCCCAAAGACGCGGAATGATCCCTATGCGGGTCTTGGTTCCATTTTTGGCAAAATTTATTATGACGTAGGCGAGGGTTATATTATGAAAAAATATTTCACGGCAATCCTTTTTGTATCCATATGTTTTCTGGCCGCCTGCGGCCGGGCTTCTCAGGCGGATTCCGAGATTGCCGTCAAAAACCTGTCTAAGGACACCGGCGTTGGGATAGGTGGATTTATCGACTACGCGGATGATGATGTGCTTGTTTTTCACGGCGAGTTCGGCCTCTTCATATATGACCTGAAGTCGGAAAAAATCATCTTCTCGGCGGATTTCGAAAAGGCGATCGGCACCACGAACATTCAGGGAAGCGAACCGGATGGGGTCGTAATAAGGGTCAGAGCCGACGGCTCGACAGTCCAGTTGTATAATTCGGACGATCCGGACGTTACATATTATATCGACACTGCCGACGGCACATATTCTGTCGGTAAGTATAAGGAGTTGGAGGATTACTTTGAATATGGAGCGTTTAACGGTTATGAGTATATTCAATTTGACGATGGTACAAAGGGCGAGCTGAGCTGCAACTTCGAATCGCCGGTTGGAACGGTTGGAAACCTGCGGTATCTGCGTGGGGATAGAGAATGGCGGCTGTTTGAAAACTGGAAATGGGCGGCAGAATGAAGGCTCAGAGAAATATTCTGCCGTTTCTGATTAGAAAATTGAGATGTAAGCAAAGGGTTGAAATCAAGGGTCTTCCCGCAAAATACTATTCCAACCGCGGCGTCCAGAACCTGCTCTGGTATGACGACGAATACCTGTATATGATATCCTCCACGCTGGACAGGGATACTGTGTTCAGGATCGCCGGAAGCGTTGAAACCGCGGGCGCGGACGCAAGCCCGTAGGAGTTTAAAAAATTTTTTTGAAAAACTTTCGTTTTTGCTGTCACAAAACCCCCTTCTGATTTGTTTTTATTAGTGAGAACAAAAAAACGAAGGGGGATTATCCCGAATGCTGAGTACAAAGTTGGCTAATCTCATTAAATCAGGGGAAAAGGAGCGTGGATATTTTGAAGGATAAAACATATCCGGTATTGACGGCCGTCTTGCTCATGCTGTATTCCATCCTGAATTATATCAAAGAAATTGTTGAAAAGAGCATTATCGCTGGTTTGTACATAGCTAAGGTTGATTTTGAACACGACGCATTCCAGCTAAATACATCCGTTGCTGACGCTGTTTTAATCGGCATGGCTCTTATATGCGCCGCCATCTCAATAAGCTCGCTTTTCCCAAACAGGAAAAATTGGAATTAAAACGGAAATGAATAGACACGAGCGGCGTCAACGGAACCGTCAGCGCTTACAACTGAAGTTGCCACGCAAACGCGGCGGTGTAGGCGCGGTATGTATGACAAGGGCGGCTGAAAACCGCCCTTGTCATACAATAATAAAGACTTGAATCGGTAGGGATAAAAGATGCGTTTAATCCGCTTAAACTTAAAAGTGATATTTTCGTCGGTCATCCTTTATCTGTTTTATGCATTTATCGCTTTGTTTTCCTGTTCTTCCTTGTCATGATGAATCAAACGCGATTCATCAACCATGCCGTATTTCTCGACTCGCTGGCCTATCTGGAGATCGCCGTTTTTATTCTGGCCTTTTGCCTGGCGGTATATTTTGCGCATCGGGGATACGCTCTGGAAGAGGCGTGTTTCGTTTCAAAACCCGCATGTTTGCTGGGCAGGCTTTCGGCGGTGCTGATCGCGTCGAGCTTCGTCTGCGCCGTTCCGCTCATATATATTGCCGCCGCGTCGGTGTCGGAAGGAACGGAGCTGTATTTCAGCTGCCTGGCCGCCGCGTATTTTATTTTGCGATGGCTCTCCCTGCTTTTGGTATCTCAATCTCTGGGCTTTCTGGCGGGATCTCTGTTGAAAAAGACCTTCGTATATTTGCTGGCTGCGCCGTTCGCGATCATATTCAGCCACCTGAACGGCAGCTTCCTTTCCATGTTCTTGAATGCGGACAGGATGACTGTTGTCTCCAACCTGCTGTCACTTCAGAAGCCGCTGATTTTCGGGGTGGACATCGATTACGCCGGACCCCGCGTTGATCTGCTGTTCGCAGTGAAATGCGTGCTCGTTCTGCTGTTTGCGCTGTTTATAGCCTCCGCCGCGGTTGCAGCCGCGCAAAAAAAGTTCGCGCCGAAAACCGCGGCTGCAATGTGCTCATGCCTGGCGGTCATGGCGCTGTTTTGCCATATTTACATATCCATATTTCCCAAGGGATATTCGTACGAAGATAAGCTGTACGTCACGGCGGACAGGAGCGGCGGCTACAGGGTCGCGTCCTATGAGGGGGATATCAGGCTTTCCGAATACGGCGATTACAAATGCCTCGTGACCGTGGAAAAAGGGCGCGGCGACCTGATGTTCAGGCTGGACGGCGTGTTTGAAATAGAAAAACTGGCCCTGGAAGGGCGCGACGTACAATACAGCCGCTCGGGGGATTTTATCATTATCCCGGAGAAGGAGATTCCCGACCGGGCCTCCTTCTCCGTTGAGCTTTTGTACGGCGGGAGGGTGAGCTACAGAAGCGACGCCGACAGCCTGAATATATACACCTCCTGGTTTTCTTCGGCGCTTCCTCCGAATTTCGCCTTTATCCCGCTTATCGACGGCGACCTGTCGGTAAAGGCTTACAATTTCCATGTGGCGTGCGCGAATACCCTGATATCCAACCTGGCGGTGGAATCCGGAGACGGGTATACGGTCAGCGGAAAGTCCAATACGTTCTGCCTGTTTTGCGGATTCCTGACGCAGTTTGAAAAGGAAGGTATCATATTCTACAGAGCGAAGTACAACAAAGCCACCGACTACTGGGGTGAATACCAAAGCGCCCTGACAAGAAGATATCTGATTCCGCATACATATGAGCTTGCAGGCGGCGCGATAGCTAAGCCTCAAAAGGTGTTCATGATATACTATCTGTACGGAATAGTCGGGAATCCAGTCGTTTTTGACGATTATATATTGCTCAATTACGGGTTCCCGGGTTAGGAGGAAGCAAAATGCTTAAGGTTAGCAACGTGACCTATTCATACAAAAAGAACCGTCCGGTTCTGCGGAACGTCAGCTTCGCCTTGCCCGACGGGATCGCTTTCCTGATCGGGGAAAACGGCAGCGGCAAATCCACCCTGCTCAAGATACTGACCACGATTCTGCCGGCCGAAGGCTCCGTAAGCATCAACGGGATTGATTTCCGGTCGGACGGATACAAAAGCATGATAGCGTATCTGCCGCAGGAATTCGATATCTATCCCGACCTGAAGGTGGCGGATATCCTGCGCTTTGTCGCCCTGCTCAAGAACGTGGATAAAAGCAAGGTGAGCCTTGAAGTCAGGAAGGCCGCCGGACAGGTCAATATCGAGGGCATCCTGGACAAAGCTTACAGGAAGTGCTCCGGCGGCATGAAACGCAGAGTTGGCATCGCCACCGCGCTCATAGGCAATCCGCAGATGGTAGTTCTGGACGAACCCACGGCGGGAATTGATCCCAGGGAAAGGATCGCGTTCTACAAGACCATCAGGGAATGCTTCGCGGGCAGGAACGTCCTGATTTCCACCCATATTCTTGACGACATTGAGATTCTGGCCGACAATGTTGTTATGCTCGCTCGCGGCGAGGTCACTTATTCCGGGAGCTACGCGGAATTCCGGGATTCGCTCAACGGCCGCCTGTTTCAAATAGCGGCGGAAGCCGGGGATCCGCCAATCGATCTGAGCGGCTGCCGCGTCCTGTCCGCCGAGAAACAGGGGGCGACGGTGTATTACAGGGTGGTCGGGGATGCCGATATGATGCCCGTCGATGCTATCCCCGTACAGCCTTCGACCGAAGATATCTGGCTGTACTATCAGGGAGGTGCGGACAATGTGGGACAGGCGGGTTGACGTCCTCAGCGTCTGGAAATATTATGCCGCATTTCTGGTTTTCCTCGGCACGGCGCTGCTATTAAAGGACGCGGCGTTCTCGTCGGTTCTGTGGAGGGAAGGACAGCCAGCCGTGAGCAATAAGGCGTATTTTTATCTGCAATACCTTACCTGCATCTTCGTCGTTATGATAACGGCAAGAATGTTCGGGGAAAGCTTCAGGGCTCCGGCATGCGAATACCTGAAAGCCTTCCCACTTTCAACCCGGCAGGTTGTCTTTTATCGCTATGTTTGGCTGTTTATTGTCCTGTTTGTTCCCCACGCCGCCGCCGTCGCAGTCATGTTTGGCAAGGCCAACGCCTCCATCTCGGATTATCTGGCCGCTTTCCCGGAATACGCCCCGTTTCCGGCCGTAAACATCCTCATCCCTTTGACTCACTGCGCAGTCGCTCTGAATTTCTACATGGCAATGACCCTGTTCTTATGCTGTTGTTCAGGGATGCGGTAATACCCGTTGTGTTGATTATGGCCTGGTGCGCGTTGGAAGCCGGGCCTCTCAACATCATTTTCCAGCGGTACGATATGTTCGCCGGGGCTTTTGGCCCGCAGGATTTTTACAGCTATCTTCCCCCAAACATCCTGTGGATGCTGATCGCGCAGCCCATATTGCTGTGCCTTGTGTTTGTTTTTTACGGAAAGCGAAGCTTCCTTGGCGCTCCTGTGCAAAGCTTCCGCCGCGTGTTCAGGAAACATTCAGGGTTGGAATTTGCTCATTTTGATAATGAAAGGCGGAATGATTATGAAAATTAAACTTGCACTTCTTGCTGCCGCAGTTCTCGTTTTAGCTTCCTGTTCAGCCAGCCAGAATCCATCAAGCGAAAACTCTTCCGTTGTTGACGCAGATATGAACGGTTCTTCGGTCGCTTATGAAGTGGATTACAATACTATGTCGGCGGACTGGCCTATCTACAAGGATGTCACGGAATTGACAGAGGCGGCCAATGTAATCCTGTTGGGAAAGGTAACAGATATATCTTTTCAAGTATTGGATGATCGGACAGCCCGGCCTCCTTCAGAGGAAACAGAGGAGTGGAATCGCAGCCTTAATACCATATATGACGTTGATGTTATAACATCGTATAAAGGCGATTCTCTTGAAAACATCAAAGTAAGGATGTTAGGCGGACAAAAAGGTGTGCGTGTGGAAGAACAACTCGCGGCACTTGGAGAGGACGCCGAAAATGGAATTCCCATAATGGAAGGTATGCCTGAAATCAAAATCGGCGAAACGTATTTGTTTGTATTGTATCAATACAAGGATACTATGCCGACATTGGTAAACGTGGGACAAGGTGTTTACGAGCTCCATGACCCTCTTGCAAAAGACCAATATTCCTTTGTTTCACCTAAAGACATTATATCTTATTTCGGCAAAGACAAATGGGAAGAGTTTAAAGAAAAAGGCATGGTTTCCGAATGAAAGTAAATTGAATACCTCTTCAGCATGCATAGCTTATTCAAGGGCGGGGGGCATTTTAGTGACAGTTCCCGCGGTTGGCGGATCGCCAGCCATAGCAATCGCCGAAAGCGTTGAAACGGCGGGCGTGGACACAAGCCCATAGGGAGTCAAAAAATTTTTTGAAAAATTCCTTTTTTCCTGTCACAAAAGCCTCTTCTGATTTGTTTTATTAGTGAGAACAAATTAAGAGGAGGTTTTTTCATGTCAAAGAAAAGGTTTTTATCCGCAGCATTGGGCGTGTTGCTTCTTCTGACCGTGTCAGCGCCTGGAGCGCTGGCTCTGGGGGAAACAAGCGCAGCGCCGGAGTCGGAAATGTCCGTCAAGTATACCTACATCAACCAGGCAAGCACCTCTCTGAGCATTTCGGCAGGCGGAACGGCCACCGTATACGGGTTCGTACAGAAAACGCCCGCCGGTAAAAGCATTTATCTCTCGTCAACCTTGCAGCGAAACTCCAACGGCACATGGTCGAACGTGAAAAGCTGGTCTGCGTCCTCAACATCCTCGTCGGCCTCCATCCTCGAGACATATCAGGTGTCCAAAGGTACCTACAGGGTTGAGACGTATTACTATGTATCCGGCGACGTCGGGTACGAGTCCGGCACAGTCTATAGCAAGACTGTAACCTATTAAAGATAAATCAGCACTGTTTTGCAATCGTTCATAAAGATTTAACTTTAAAATACTGCTGCTTATCCTTAAACGAACGGATAGTTTTGACGTCTTTTAAGTCGAAAGGGTGATGCTTTTGGAAGATAGCAATATTATCGATATGCTGTTCCGGCGTGATGAAAGTGCATTAATGGAGGCAAGACGAAAATATGAAACATATTGCAGAAGCATTGCCCATTCGATATTGGATAATCCTGAGGATGAGGAGGAGTGCTTAAATGATTTATGGCTTCGTGTTTGGAATTCCATACCGCCGCAGCATCCGCAAAACCTAATGGCTTATCTGGGGAAAATCGCAAGGAATCTTTCCCTGGATAAATATCGGGAAAACCACAGGCAAAAAAGAGGGGGCGGTGCATTTGAGCTTGCTTTAGAAGAAATGGATTTTGTGATTTCGGAGCTCAATACAGTGAATGGCGAGTACGAATATAAAGAGCTATCCGCAATCATTGATTCCTTCATAAGAACGCTTCCAGCCGGAGAACGCCGCATTTTTGTGCATCGATACTGGTACTTTAGAGACATTTCACAGATTGCGAAAATTGAACAATTGAAACCTCAAAGAGTAACCCATATCCTTTTTAAAATACGCAAAGCATTAAGAAACTATTTGAAGAAAGAGGGTTTTATTGAGTATGAAAGTCGATAATTTATCCTTTCTTTATGCATTAGGAAACATTGGCGACGATTTGGTCGTGGAAGCAGTAGAAGTATACTCTCTTCCGAAAGTCGAGACAAGTACTTCTCGACGCTGTTTTCGAAGCGCAATAGCAGTAGCTGCTGCCTGTTTTGTCGTTGTCTTTATGATGACAGTGATAAATCGAATGAATATTGATCTTCCTATCGACGAAACATTGACCACAGATTCCCAGGAGAATGGAAACTATCATTCCAGTGATAAGAGTATGACAATCAAGATCAACGAATTGAAGGATGTTCCCACTCTGAGCTACATGCTGCCCATGCGTGGAGAAGATAATTTTAAACCGATGAATGAAAAAGATCTCTTCGCTTATTACGGGATATATCTGGACATGTCAAAAATCGTCCCGTCAGGAATGGTTGAAAACCTGTTAAATGATCTGTACGCTCACGGGATATACACATATCCAGATGGAACGGTTGATGATCAGAATGTTTTCTATTACCAATCGGAAAATGACGCGGCGCAAACGATCAGTGTCAGCATTAAAAAGGGCAATATTCCCTGTTTTTTCGTTGTTAAAGCATATGATAGAAAGCTGGAAAAGTCTTCAGTCAACGACACTGAGATGACCATTGCCCATTACAATGACGTGGACGGGCAGGACACTTATTATGCCGAATTTATGTACAAAGGCCTGGGGTTTGCAATTACAACAACCAATCTGAGCAAGGAAGCCCTTATCAACGCCCTGCAATATATTACAGCACAATAAAGTGCTGATAACTTCATCTTTTGGAGATAGGTGGCGAGATCCAATGCAGATATGATGTTTTTCTGAAGGAATATCAAATTAAACGTAAGAAAGGAGTGCCTGTTAAATGAAAAAGTTTAGGAACGTTGTAGCACTGTTACTTTGCCTTGTACTCACACTTTCGTTAGGTACGGCCAATGCTTCTGCTGTAGATGTTAGCGGCAACGATAGTTTTAAATCGATTTCTTGCAATGGAGTAAAAGAATTTCCTGATGGTGGTAAAATTTATACCTATATAATAAACGGAGTGGTTAACCAGTTTCATGTTCCTCCAGACGGCTTTGATCCTGTTAAGGCTACCGATGAAGAACTCGAACGCTACGGCTTTCCTCCAAGGCCGAAAGCTCGTTCTGGTAACGAGTACTCTTCTTGGTTGGAGCTTGTAGGAGATTATACAGGAACACCACTTTCTGACATTTCAATCAGGGAAAAACCCATTACTGACATAGCAATCACTTCTTCCACAAAAAATAGTACAGCCTCTGTTACATCCATTTACTCAAGCAATTGGTCTGGATAAGATTCAAATTTAGGTTCGTCCAGTTCAAATTTCTATACTCAGGTACAGGTAGATTATACACAGCCAACAATTAGCGCAATTTCCGGTTCCTCCAGCAGCAATGTTATAGGATATTGGGTAGGACTTGGTGGACATAATACTCAAAAACTTGTTCAGGCGGGTACAGTGACCACAGGACTAAGCGACCATTGGGCGTGGTATGAATATTTAAGCGCATCCCATCCCAATCCAGCAATAAGAATTAATTCTCTAACAATTAGTCCTGGCGACAGTATTCATGTTTACATAGCATTTGAAAAAGCCAACGACAAATTTAATTATTACATTGCCAATAATACAACGGGGAAGAGCGCCAGTGGTATTGTAAATTTGGATGCAGATGAATACTTTGACGGCACAACAGCTGATTGGATTGTTGAACGTGCAAGCACCTATTTACCAAATTACGGATCCATAACAATGAATACTTGCAAAACCACACTCAATACTTCAAACACATGGTTAAATATAGGGAACTTGACAGGAATTTACAAAATTACTTTAACTAGCAATGGGGCATCTTCTGGAACTGTACTGAGTCAACCCGGTAATATCAGTTCAAATAATACTCAATTTCAGTGCACTTGGAAAGCATACAGTTAACCAAAAACCCCGCCATCGTTTCGGTATGGTAAAAACAGAATGATAGATTTGGTGTAGATTTGATTTGTAGTTACAATAATGAGGACTGCATTTTACGCAGCCCTCATTATTATCTAGGCAATACTACCAGCATAGTAAGTGGTTGTGTTCAGTAGACATTCAAATAAAAACAAGATTTAGTTTGATATTTCTGGCATCCTTCGGAGGTTTTCCGCGTGATGTCTTTTATATCATGGTATTAATTTTATGCGAATCAACTTCTTACCATAGCTGTATAAAAGCGCACAAATCATTGTCACAAAATGCCTCTTCATTTTGTTTTTATTGATAGAGAGAAATATCTGGTGTTAGCTATGCAAAAGCCTCAAGGCTATTTCTCTGCTGAATCTTTTAATAAAACATGACAATGCCAGTTGAATCGAAGGGCGGTAATCACGTTGCACTGCATAAAGGCGGAAGTGTTCTTGATGAAAAACAAAATAAACAACCAAAAGGAAAATTCGGCATGACAACACCTGCCGAAATTAAGTAGAAGCTGAGCGTATGGCGGGTGCTGCCGTGTAGGTTGGAGCTGACGAGGTTGATATTGTATGGTCTGGACTTCATACAATATCAAGCGGTTCTCTGCCAATATACATAAGGCAAAAGCTATACGCCGGAAAAGCTTCCATCCCCGTATAAAAAGACAATACAGCGCAAAAAGCGACGACGACCCCTAGGCAGGGCGCTGCTTGATAGAATAGTTTTTGCGGCCGAGTTTACGAATTTCAGTAAACTCGGCCGCTTTTGTCTTTGTGCCTTTTTGCCTGGGTGCCGCAGTCCTCCCCGCCTCCTTTCCCTGAGTTTCCGGGAAAGGAGGTGGAAACGGATGGACAAACAGTATTCCATTGAACTAAATGGCAGGCAAATTCCGGTCAGCAAGGAAGTATACGATGCCTTCAAGCGTCCTGCTTGGAAAGAGCGCAAGCGCAGTCAGGTTCGCGCGGAAAAGGAGCTTTCGCTCGAGGCGTTTGCGGACGCGGGGTTTGAGATTCCTTCCGGTGAGGCGCTTGTTGACGAGATTGTCGAGGACAAGCTGTTGTTGGACATGCTGTTCAAGGCGTTATCGGAATTGACCGACGATGAGAGGTTCCTGATTGATGAGATGTTCTTTAACGATAAGTCAGAGCGTGAAATTGTTCAAGAAATCGGTTTATCAAAAACTGGCGTTCACAAGCAGAAAGAAAAAATATTGTCCAAGTTAAAGAATTTGTTAAAAATATAGTGACAACCAGCCCCCTAACTTTCCTATGGATTGTGAGGGGGTTTTTCTTTTCCCCGGAGACGGAGGTGAAGGACATGAAAAAAAGCGTGAATGCCGCTTTGGCGCAGAGCGAGGAAACGACGGAAGAACTGGTAGGCATCCTGACCGCCATCAGCATAGTGTCAAAGCGGCTGGCAAAAAAGCTTACGATGCTCGAAAAGCCGCCTGACGAAGGGAGGGAGAAAACAGATGGGACAGCCGAAGCCGCTTCTGCCCATGCCGATTAAAGCCGCGCCGTATAAGCATCAGATCGACGCTTTCAATTTCGTATGCGGCAAGTTCGGCCTGATTCCGGCGAGTGGGATGGCATCCTCCGGCGCGGCTCTGCTCATGGAGATGGGCACGGGAAAAACGATTACCAGCATCGCGGTCGCTGGCGCTTTGTATCAGGCGGGCAAAATCCGCAGGGTTCTGGTGGTGACTCCACTCTCCATCCTCGGCGTCTGGGACGAGGAATTCGCCAAGTTCGCGGATTTCGATTACACGCTGGCGGTGCTCACCGGCAGCGCCGCAAAGAAGATCGATACCCTTCGGCATATGCACGGCTCTCTCCTGCAGGCCGCCGTGATCAATTATGAATCGGCATGGCGTCTGGAAAAGGAACTTGCCGCATGGAACCACGACCTCATCATCGCGGACGAGGGACATAAGATCAAGACCCACAACATCGCCGCTTCCAAAGCCATGCACAGGCTGGGTGCGCGGGCAAGGTACAGGCTGCTGCTCACAGGGACAGTCATTACCAACAAAGCCATCGACGTATTCAGCCAGTATAAATTCCTCAACCCGGCAATATTTGGCCAGAGCTTCTATGTATTCCGCAATAGGTACTTTGACATGGTCGGCTACGGTCAGCACACGCCGGTGCTGAAAAAATCAATGGAGCAGGATTTGATGAAAAGGCTCCACAGCGTCGCCTTTCGGGCAACCAAGGCCGAGTGCCTCGACCTAACGGAAACCACCGACATTGTGCGGTACGTGGAGATGGAGAGCGCCGCTATGAAAATTTACAGGGATCTGGTCAGGGACAGCTATGCCGAACTGGGCAAGGGCGAAGTGACAGTGACAAACATACTTACGCGCCTGCTCCGGCTGTCGCAGATAACCGGCGGCTTTATCGGCGGCGACGAAGGCGGCCCTGTGCAGCGCGTCAGCACGGCAAAAGAGGAAGCGCTGGAGGATATTATCGAGGACGTTTTGCAAAGCGGCAAAAAGCTGGTGGTTATCGCGCGGTTCATACCGGAAATCAAAGCCATCTGCAGGCTCCTTGAGAAAAAAGGCATCAGATATTCCCTCCTCATGGGCGGCGTGAAAGACCGCGGGGAACAAGTGGCGGCGTTTCAAAACGACCCGGAGGTTCAGGTGTTTGTCGGACAGATCGCGACTGCGGGACTGGGCGTGACGCTGACAGCCGCCAGCACCATGGTTTTTTACAGCCTGGACTACTCCATGTCCAATTTCGAGCAGGCCAGGGCGCGCATACACCGCGTCGGACAAAGGGAGAACTGCACCTATCTGTATCTGACGGCGAAAGGCACCGTCGATGAGAAAGTGCTGAAGGCGCTGAGGGATAAGGCAGATCTGGCGAGAATGCTGGTGGACGATTACAGAAGCGGGCTCAATCCTTTTGCGGCAGGGGGTGAAAAAGCATGAACGAGCAAGCTGAAAAGATGTTTGAACTGGCCGAGCAGCTTAAAGAACTCAAAGACTTGAAGAAATCCACAGAGCAGGAGCTCAAAGAAATCAACGACAGGATCGACGAGACGGAATACCGCCTGTCGGAGTTGATGGCGGAAACCGAAACGCAGAACTTTACCCGGGGCGGCGTGATGTACTATCTGACCGGCACGACGAGGGCGTCGGCTGCCGCGGGCCGGAAAGAGGATCTGTATTCAGCGCTCAAAAAAGCCGGGTTCGGAGACCTGGTCTATGAAACGGTCAACGCCAACTCCCTGTCGGCTTTTGTCAAGGAGCAGATGGAAGAAAACAACGATGAGCTTCCCGGCTGGCTTTCGGGTCTTGTAAACGTCTTTGAAAAGACCTCGGTCGGGATGAGAAAAGCGGCAAAGTAATCATGCGAAAAGTAAAAAACACATTGAGAATTGGAGGTATGGAATATGTCGGCTAAAAAAGAAACGTCATTAACCAAGCAGGACAACGGTTTTTTGAGGCTTGCCGATTTCAACATGGCTGGGATGATGGCTGAAGAGCTGGACGGTCTGGATATGAGCTTTGAGCGGATTAAAATCCCGTCGGCGGGCAGCACAGTATTTGAAGTGCCCGGCGAAAACCCGGGCGAGCCGGATACGGTCAAGGAATTTTCGGCGGTGATCCTCTATCATCATCCGCTGCATGCCTACTACAAGACCAAATACACCGGAGGCAGCCAGCCGCCAGACTGCGGGAGCTTCGACGGCATAACCGGCGAAGGCGACCCCGGAGGAAATTGTGCCGCCTGCCCATTGAACCGGTTCGGCACCGGCGAAAACGGCAGCAAGGCCTGCAAGAACCGCCGCAGGATCTATGTGCTGCGCGAGGGGGAGATTTTTCCGCTGCTTTTGTCCCTCCCAACCGGTTCTTTAAAAGAGTTTACGAAATACATCAAGCGGCTGCTGTCCAAGGGCAGGAAATCCAACAGCGTGGTCACGCGTTTTTCGTTAAAGAAAGCCACCAACAGCGGCGGCATCGCCTATTCGCAGGCGCAGTTTGCAATAGACAGGACGCTGACGGCCGAGGAATACGCGCTTATCGGCAAGCTGTCCGAGCAGGTCAGGAAGTACAGCAGGCGGGTCGGTTTCGAAGCGGACAATACCGTGGAAACGGACATTGATGAAGAGGCATTTGCGGATCCCGAAACCGGCGAAATTATCGAGCCTTTAAAATAAGAACCATGCTTGGGGCGTGGGAGCGGCACATGCCGCCACCCTGCTCCGGGCGGCAAGGAGGGACTATGGAATACGGATGCGTGACAGATTTGGCCAAATTGCAGTATTACCTTGACGGAGTGCGGCTGGTTGCCTTTGACTTTGAAACCGCACCCCGTGAGGAATACCGCAAAGATGAAAAGGCGGCGCTGGACGCGCATAAGGCGGATATCGCCGGAGTGAGCTTTTCGGTTTCCGAAGGAACGGCCGTATATGTTCCGTTAAGGCATAAAACCGGAAAGAATGCCGGTTCGCCGGATAAGATCATGCGATGGCTGACGGAAAGAGTATTTGCAAATAGAGAGGTTGTGAAAATAGCGCATAATCTGATCTTCGAGGCGATGTTTCTGTACGCCCTCGGCGTTGTGCTGCAGCCGCCCTGCTATGACACCATCGCGGCGGCGCAGATGACGCTGAAGAGCAATACAGCATTCAGGACACTTGCAGACAGCGGGCTGAAAACGCTGGCGCAGGAACTTTTCGGCGCGGAACTTCCAAGCTTTGAAACGGTGACCGCAGGAAGGTATTTTGACGAACTGGATCCGCAGGACGAAGAAACCGTCCGCTACGCCTGCGCCGACAGCGATTATGCCCTGCGGCTGTATCATCTGTTCAACGGCTGGTTTGACCGGTATCTGCCGAAGCACCGATTCATTGTTGAAAAGCTTGAATCGCCCGCGGCGATTTATGTCGGTTTGATGAAGTACAATGGCCTGCTTGCGGATGAGGAACTGATGCTTAAAAAACAAGCGGAGGCCGAGGAAAGGATTAAGCAATTAAAAGAAGAGATCGCTTTTATGATCGGCGACGTGAATATCGGAGCAAATGCCAGCACATCGGCTTTCAAGAAATATCTGTACGACGATTTGAAGCTGCCAGTGTTCAAAACGACGGCCAAATACCAGGAAGCCATGGACGACGAAGCCATGATCCTGCTTGCAGAATGGTGTGCGGAAAACCGTCCGGAGCTTGCGGCGCTGTTTGAACTGGTGCAGGAGTACCGCAAATGGGGAAAAATCAAATCCACCTACATAGACGGGTATCTGGAGCATATAAACAGCGTCACCGGCAGGATTCATCCTGACCTGTTTCCGCTGGGCACCGAGACGGGACGCTTTGCGGCAAGAAATCCAAACCTTCAGAACATGCCAAGGTCAGACAGCGACGAGATCGGTGTGCGCAATTTCTTCATTACTCCAACAGGTAAAGCGCTGCTTTCACTGGACTTTTCCCAGATCGAGCTTCGGGTCGGAGCATTTTACTGCCGGGACGAGAGGATGCTGGAAACCTACCTCACAGGAGGTGATATCCACGCGCAGACAACTTCGGTTATTTACCGCATCCCTTTCGAGCAGGCGGCGGACAAAAACGCCGAACATTACAAGGAACGCCGGGCTATCGCCAAAAACTGCAACTTCGGGGTGTTCTACGGCCTGTTCCCAAAAGGGCTTCAGCGGAACCTGAAATTCAAGGCGGGACTGGACACGCCTCTGTCGGAATGCGAGCGTATCATCGAAAACCTGAAGTCCGGCTATCCGTGCCTTGCCCAGTGGCAGGAGGAAACAAAAAAGCGCGCGGCATCAAGGCGATATACGGAAACCTGGCTTGGCAGGCGGCGTTACTTGCCGGACATCGCTTCCGCCGACTGGGGCAAGAAAAGCTTTGCCGAGCGGTGCGCGCTGAACACTCCGATACAGGGAACGGCGGCGGATATTTTGAAGCTGGCGCTTGGACGCATCATTGAGGGCCTGCCGCAGAGGATGTGGCTGCGCCCGGTTTTGCAGATCCATGACGAGCTGGTGTTTGAGGTTCCGGAGGACAAGGTGCGTGAGGCGGCAGTGTTCATTAAGGCTTGCATGGAAGAGCGGCCTTTTGAAGAGTTTGATGTGCCAATCCTTGCGGAAGCTGCGGCCGGAGAAAGGTTCGGGGAATTAAAAGAAATAACTGAGGAGGGTTAACGTATGGGAATAAGCAAATACAACGCCGAAGGATACCTTGATCTGACGGCTTATGAAGCGCTGCTGGCCACCACGCGCGAGGCAAAAAAAGCGGCGTTCCGCCCGCTGGTGTTCATCTGCTCGCCGCTGGCAGGCGACGTTGAGCATAATCTGGAGCAGGCAAGGCGCTATTGCCGGTTTGCCGTAACGAAAGGCGCAATACCGCTGGCGCCCCATTTGCTGTTCCCGCAGTTTATGGATGACGGCGACAAAACCCAGAGGAACCTTGCTATCTTTATGGGATTGGTATTGCTCTCAAAATGCCATGAACTGTGGTGTTTCGGTAATAAAATATCCCCCGGCATGGCCATAGAACTGGAAAGGGCAAAGCGGCTCGGCATCCCTGTACGGCATTTCACCAGGCAATGCGCGGAGGTGAAGGAACATGCAAGGGGTTAAAGCGCTCAATATTCCCCATCGAGGAGTTTTTGCGCCCGTTTTTCGACGCGGGCGAAACGGTCTGCCTGCGGATATTCAGCGACCGGAAGGACCCGGCCTTCAAGGGCGCTAAGCTGGAATGCCCGGCAGGAAGAATCGGCAGCATAATGGAAACTTTGAAAAAACATAACGCAAAGAACCGGGGCATTTTCTTTGTCGTCAATTACGGAGGACATGAGGACGCGGATATAACCCGCATCAACGCCCAGTTTGTGGAGTGCGACAGCCTGAGCTTCGAGGAGCAGCTTGCCGCAATTAAAGAATTTCCCGTCGAACCGTCGCTGATTGTCAAAACTAAAAAATCATTGCACACATACTGGCTGATGAAGAATGCCAAAGTCGAGGATTTCCGCCGGGTGCAAAAACGCCTGATTGCCAAATTCAGCGGCGATCCGGCCTGCGTCAACGAGAGCCGGGTGCTGCGCCTGCCGGGCTTTTGCCACTGCAAGGAAGAGCCGGTCATGGTGGAATGCATCAAATTCAGCCCCGAGCTGCGCTATACGCAGGCGGAGCTTGAAGCGGCATTGCCGGAGATCCGGGAAGAGCCTAAACCCGGCACGCCCGCCCCCAAAGGAATGAGAAAAGGCCTTGAGCTGGTCGGCAGGCGGTGCCTGTTCATACAGCACTGCAGGGACAACGCAAAGACGCTTTCGGAGCATGACTGGTATGCGATGATCGCAAACCTTGCGGTTTTTGAAGGCGGCGACCGGCTGATCCACGCCTTGTCAAAACCGTATCCTAAGTACAGCCATAAAGAAACGCAGGACAAAATTAATCATTTTCTGGAGAGCGGCACCAAACCCATTACCTGCAGAACGATCGCGGAAAAGGGCTTCAAGTGCCCCAAGCTGGAGGACAACTCCTGCGGCTGCAAGGCTCCGGCCGCCCTCTGCTATAAACCGCTTCCCGTAGAGGAACTGCGTGAATTTCTGTCCGAACAGCCGGTTGCAAAGTCGGCGGTGGACAACGTGCAGAAAGCGCAGGATTTTGTCAGAGATTTTCTGTACAATGCGGATCCGGTTGTTGCCGGGACGTTCATTGAATACGAAATGAAGGAGCATTATGGGCTCAAGACTCCGGCAGTCAAATCCCTTTCCGCATTGCAGAAGGATCTTTTCAAGGAATACCGCGAAAGCAAGGAAACAAAACGGGAAACCATGGGCGAAGAGCTGCCGGACTGGTACGAACCCTCCGAGCGCGGCGGCCTGCGCTTTATCCCGGGCCTGCTGGCCAGTTTCATGGCTAAAAATGTCAGCGCCTTTTACGGGGCGGAAAGCTACTACATCTACGAAAACGGCGTATACAAGGCAGCCTCTGATCTGCAGGCAGCGGCCAGGGTGCGCGGGCATCTCATCGAGAGGTACGCCACCATGTCCGCGATCAACGATACGGAGGGCCAGTGGCGGATGCTTATCTACAAGCCCATCCGGGAAATCAACTGCAACCCGTTTATCATCAACCTCAAAAACGGGCTGTACAACGTGCTGGACGGGAGTTTCAGGGCACACACGCCGGAGTACTATTCTACGGTGCAGCTTAAAGCCTCGTACAATGAAAGCGCAGAGTGCCCGAAATTTATGGCTTTTCTTCAGGGCATTCTGGGAAACGCGGAAATCTATTTGATGCAGGAGATCTTCGGATACCTGCTCATCCCGGTCAACAAGGCGCAGAAGAGCTTTGTGCTGGTGGGCGCGCCCAACGCGGGCAAATCGACGCTTCTGTCGGCGGCGCAGGAAATCCTCCTGGGTAGCGAAAACGTGAGCAATGTCCCGTGGCAGTCGCTCTCCGACCGGTTCAAGACGGCGGAGCTGTTCGGCAAGCTTGCCAACATCTTTGCAGACCTGCCTTCAAAAAGCGTGGACGACAACGGCATTTTCAAGGCGCTCACCGGCGAGGACTACATCACCGCCGAGCGCAAGAACAAGAATCCGTTCAGCTTCAAGCCCTACGCCCGGCTTCTGTTTTCCTGCAACGAGATCCCCCGCAACTACGGCGACCGCAGCGAGGGGTTCTACCGCAGGCTCATCATCATCCGGTTTGAAAACCCGGTGCCGCCGGAAAAGCGTGATCCGAACCTGATAGAAAAGCTTGCCTCGGAGCGCGACGGCATCTTCATGTGGGCGCTAGAAGGGCTGAAGCGCCTGATCGCGAACGGCTATGCGTTTTCGGAAACGGAAAGCACGAAAGCGGAGCTTCAGAGATACAAGGTGGAAAGCAACAGCGCCCTGACGTTTGTGGAGGAATGCTGCGTGCTGGATAATGATGCGGAATGCGTCCGTGAGGAGCTGTTCCAGGCGTACAGGGACTATTGTCTCAAAAACGGCTTCAAGCCGATGTCGCAGGCCAACTTCAACAAGGATGTGGAATCATATGGCGAGCATATCTGCAGGGCGGTCGACAAGTTGGGCAAGCGGAGGACCTGGCGCGGCCTGCGGCTGCGTGAATAGCTTTTGACGGCTTTTTGACGGGTATTTGACGGGTTCAAAACCGGCAAAACCCTGATTGCAGCTTGCTTCTGACGGGTTTGACGGGTTTTTCCCTTTTCTTTTGCATGAAACCAAGGATGAGATAGGTATAGAGAGAAAAATGAATATATATAAAGGTATGTGGATTTCCTGTCAAACCCGTCAAAAAAACGAGGTGAAATTATGGCCGAAAAGGAAATCACATCCGCAATCATGCGGTATTTAAAGTCTGTGCCCCGCTGCTTCTGCTGGAAGGAGCATGGCGGCATGTACGGCACAGCCGGTCTGCCGGACATTATCTGCTGCTTTAAAGGCAGGTTTGTCGCCTTTGAGGTGAAAACGCCGTCCGGCAGGCTGACAAAGCTTCAGGAAGCGGCGATGCGAAAAATCAAGGCTGCAAAGGGCGAGGCCTACAAAGTAACAAGTATTGAGGATGTCAGAGCCGTCATAAACGGCTTATCCATTCTTGAAAACTTGGAGGTGGGCGCTCGTGATAGCGTGGAGATACATAGACAAACCGGCGGCGACGATCGCCGCCATCAAGGACTACAACAGCATGCGGAATGTCATTAACATCACACCGCAGGAGATAAAAGAATTGTACGACCGGATGATTAGTCCCCGCGCGGCTAAGCTTACCGGTCTGCCGAGGGCTCGGAACCCGCGAAGCGGGGAGGAAGCGCTGGCGGAGTCTCTTGACAAGCTGGACGTGCTTCAGGAACGCTACCGCCAGGCGATAGAATACATGGGCTGGTTTGAACCGGCATGGGGAGCCTTGACCGATGAGGAACAGCATATCCTGCGTGAGTTTTACATGACCGGCAATCAGCGTTCTGGGGCGGCTGCAAGGCTTCAGTGCGAGCTCAATTACAGCGAAAGACAGATTGAACGCCTGAGAAGCAAGGCGCTTTCCCGTCTTTCACTGATGCTGTTCGGCAAATAAAAGATGGCGGTTTGATGGCGGTTTGTTTGCCTTGTTCTGTGCTATACTTGTAGCATGAAATAGTATGATAATCACACAGAAGCCTTTGGGGCATATGCCCTGAGGGCTTTTTTCCTGCATTGGAGATGGAGCTATGCCAAGAAAACCCAAGCGCCCGTGTAGCTATCCCGGCTGTGCGGAGCTGACGGACGGAAGATACTGCGAGAAACACCAAAAGGAAATGGACGCAAGATACAACAAATATGAGCGCGACCCGGCAACACGAAAACGCTACGGCAGGAGCTGGAAGCGCATCCGGGACAGATACATAGCGGAGCATCCGCTTTGCGAGGAATGTCAAAAGGCCGGAAGGCTCACTCCGGCCGAAGAGGTGCATCATATTATCCCTTTATCCAAAGGCGGAACCAATGAGGACGGCAACCTTATGAGCCTGTGTACGAGATGCCACTCTTCGATTACTGCTCGCGAAGGAGAGCGGTGGGTAAGACGGTAGGGGGGTCAAAATCTACGGTGGATATGTTTCGTGCAACGGGCGTGGGGTCGCGCGCGAAAAGTCGCGGTTTCAAACGGGGTATATACCCTCGTCGTCGCAAACTGCGCTTTGCAGGCCCCAATTAATTACATGAATCGAGGTGATGTGTATGGCAAAGGACGGTACCAGCCGCGGCGGAGCGCGTATTGGCGCGGGACAGAAGAAAAAGCCGCTGGCTGACAAGATTCTGGAAGGAAACCCAGGCAGACGCAAGCTTATGGTAATGGAGTTTACGGACACTGCAGATCTGGAAGGACAAAGCATGCCGCCGCCGAGGGATTATCTTGCTGCAAAGCAGAAGAACGGAAAAACAACACTGGCAGTGGAAATATACGAAAAAACATGGCAGTGGCTTAAGGAACGCAGGTGTGTTCACCTTATCCCTGCGCAGCTTATAGAGCAATATGCCCAGAGTGTGGCGCGGTGGATCCAGTGCGAGGAATGTATCACCGAATTTGGCTTTCTTGCTAAGCATCCGACCACTGGCAATGCCATCCCGTCACCTTATGTGGCCATGAGTCAAAGCTTCATGAAACAGGCCAATAACCTGTGGTATCAAATTTACCAAGTTGTGCGGGAAAACTGTGCTACCGAATACAAAGGGGCTACTCCCCACGATGATGTGATGGAAAAACTCCTGACAGCCAGGAGGGGTGGCTGATGCATAAAACAAATTCAATCTTTCTTAGGGAACTAAGAAAATATAAAGACCATTTAACGAGGCAGCAGTTTAAGACCCTGCGGGGACAAGTATTCAACGGAGAGTGTGAGGGTGCTAAAAAGGGTCTTGAGAAAATATTGAACAGGAGAATGCAACATGAACATACAAAAAATATCTGTTGAAAAACTTAATCCAGCAGCATACAACCCGCGCAAGGATTTAAAACCTGGCGATAAGGAATATGAAAAGCTGAAACGGTCAATAGAGGAATTTGGCTATGTGGAGCCTGTTATCTGGAACCAAAAGACAGGTAATGTGGTAGGCGGGCATCAACGCTTAAAGGTTTTGCTGGACTTGGGACAGACTGAGATAGACTGCGTTGTAGTGGATCTTGACCCGCAGAGAGAAAAAGCGCTTAATCTTGCTCTTAATAAGATTCAGGGAGAGTGGGACGAGAATAAACTGGCTGAACTGATGGCTGAGTTGGACGCAGGTGCATTTGATGTTTCGCTCACAGGATTTGACGCTTCTGAAATAGACGAACTGCTCAACCGATGGTATGCCAAGGAAGCGGTGCAGGACAGCTTTGACATAGATAAAGCGCATGAGGAAATTGTGCAGTGCGAGCCGGTAACGAAGCGGGGCGATATCTGGCTTCTCGGGAATCATCGCTTGATGTGCGGCGACTCTACTAAGGATGAGGATTTTGAAAAGTTAATGGACGGGTGTCACGCACAGATGGCAGTAACTTCCCCTCCATATGGGGTAGGCAAAGAATATGAAAAGGCCGGGATTGAACCATGGTTCGAGACAGTACGCCCAGTGATTAGAAACCTGTGCAGGTATGCAGATATTGTCTGCTGGAACTTAGGTGATCTCTATGCCACCGGCTCTCAGTTTATTGAACCCACCAGTGTTTACAGCGTGAATATGTTCTTGGACAACGGTTACCGCCCTATCTGGATCCGCATTTGGAAGAAACAAGGGCAAAATTTCGGTGTAGGACCCTATCATCTTGTTTCAAACAAGCCGGTTCAGCAGTATGAGTATATTTCAGCCTTCAGCAATAAAGGAGAAGTTGAGGAATATAACGATCAGGAATATGTGTGGCTTTCAGCCTTTGCGGGACACAGTTATAAATTTGTGAAACGGCTTACAAAGGAAGAACGCAAGAAATGGGGCTATGCTGGGATATGGGAGATGACCACTGTCCGGGCAAACAAGGAGCATCCTGCAATGTTCCCTGTGGAGCTTCCATGGCGGTGCATCAAAATGCACAGCGACAAGGGAGGTATTGTGCTTGAGCCGTTCTCTGGTAGCGGAACTACTATAATTGCGGCTGAACAGACTGAGCGCAAATGCTATGCGATGGAGCTATCGCCTGTATACTGCGATTTGGCGGTTAAACGCTGGGAGGACTTCACCGGCGAAAAAGCCGTCAAACTGGAGGGTTAAGATTTATGGATATACTGAAAATACCAGCAGAAAAATTAAAAGCTGCAAAATACAACCCGCGCAAGGACTTAAAACCGGGCGATCCTGAATATGAGAAACTCCGCCGATCCATTGAAGAGTTTGGGTATGTAGAGCCGGTCATATGGAATAAACGCACCGGGAATATTGTCGGCGGACATCAGCGTTATAAAGTACTAACAGCTTTGGGGTATAAGGAGATCGACTGTGTTGTAGTTGATTTGGATGAACAGCGGGAAAAGGCGCTCAATGTTGCACTGAATAAAATCAGTGGCGAGTTTGATATTCCGCTTTTGACTGATCTGCTTATGGATTTAAATGAAGATGGTTTTGACGTTTCTCTTACCGGGTTTGATGCTGCGGAAATTGATGAGTTGTTCCGTGATAAAACAACCGCTAATGTCAAAGAGGATAATTTCGATACAGAAAAGGCAATTGCAGAGATTAAAATTCCGGTTACCCAAAAGGGCGACATATGGGTACTTGGCTGCCACCGTCTGATGTGCGGTGATAGCACCATGCTTTCAGATGTGCAAAAGCTGATGAACGGACAAAAGGCGAGATTTGTTTTCACCGACCCACCCTGGAATGTTGATTACGGTTCAGATACCAGGCATCCAAGCTGGAAGCCAAGACAAATTCTAAATGACAATATGAGCACCGAAGAATTCGGCGCTTTTTTATTGCGCGCTTTTAAATGCATGAAAGAGGTTTCTGAAGCCGGATGCATGACCTATGTGGTAATGAGTGCTCAGGAATGGGGCAGTTTGATGAACGTCATGCGGGAGGCAGGGTATCACTGGTCGAGCACAATTATATGGAAAAAAGACAGCTAGGTACTATCAAGAAAGGACTATCATACCCAGTACGAGCCGCTCTGGTACGGTTGGCTTGAAGGAACACGCCTTTGCCCGCTTAAAGACCGTAAACAGTCAGATGTTTGGGAGATACCCCGTCCTAAAGTATCGGAGGAGCACCCTACCATGAAGCCGGTATCGCTTGTAGCAAAGGCAATGCTCAATAGTTCCCATACTGGAGATTTAGCCCTCGACCTGTTCGGTGGTTCGGGTACGACAATGATTGCGGCGCAGCAGACCGGACGGGTTTGTTTTATGATGGAGCTTGACCCGAAATACTGCGATGTGATTGTAAAGCGCTATGTTTCACAATTTGGAGCAGATTCAGTATTCTTGGTGTCAGGTAGTGAAAAAATACCTTGCGCGGAAACACAGATTGCTTAAAAATGTCCTTGCTTTCCCCTCAAAACAGAGCGTTAATGTACCCCACCAAAAAGGAAAGGTGGGATTTTTTATGGGAATCAAAAATGTTTTAGCTTATTTGAGGGGAGGTGTATGGCATGAGCAATAACAGCTTTCGCTTTTCACAGAAGATTGTCGGTCAGGAGAGAAAAGCCATTGCCTCGGTCATAGCTGAAGCCCTTGAAGGCCAGGTGCGCTATGCCGGAGCACCGGAGTTTTTGTATGAGATTAAAGACGAAAAATCTGCTGGCAGTTGGACGATTGACAGGGACAGTGTGGTTCACTCACCGAAAATCAGTCTCAATGAAATAAAAACCATCCGTTCAGTTATTGACACGTTGAATGTGGAGGGCTTTTCAGCAGAGGGGACCATGACAATTACTCTTTCGTTGGAGGGCTTTAGCGCGATTAGCCTTGAAAACCTAAATAATATGCTGGCCAGCAAAGAGACATTGATAAAGAAGGCGATGTTGATTGAGGGGGAACTTGTAGTCTTAGCTGAAAATGATGAGATTTCCTTCCCTTTCTGGAACGCGACTTTAAATGCTGATGAAGTGCAGACCTATATAACGCTGGCAAAGCAGATGGCAGAACAGGCAAAATTACAGAAGCGAGTACTACGAAAAGAAAAACCAACAGATAATGAAAAATATGCTTTTCGCTGTTTCCTGCTTAGGTTGGGGTTTATAGGTGATAACTTCAAAACTGAACGCAAGGTGTTACTTTCAAGGCTGTCCGGTAACGGGGCGTATCGGAAAGGCAGAGCAAAGGCGGTGGACGAAAATGAATAATTTTCATAGCACCGCCTTCTTTGTCAAGCATCCGTTTAGAATAGAGGATTTAAAAGTGCCGCATCGGTATGAGACGAGGAAACGATTTGTAGTTGTAAAAACTATCGAGCTATCAAAGATTGATTATGATAACTTCGTTGCCGACCTATGTGTTGATCGCATTTTCATTGAGGAAAATAAAGGGCTTTGTCACGTTAATGAGGATGGAGTGTGGCGTTGCCTGCTGGTTAAGCAGCGGGGACGGTCTGATGGAGTGTTGGTAATGCCGGATGGTAGAGATTACCCAAAGTATGCCGCATATTATCCTGGAGAGGAGGACGAACTATGAGTGCAAGAGGCTTCCCTTCAAAAGAAACAGTCCTTCGCATTAAAGAGCAGTATCCGCCGGGAACACGTGTTGAGCTTATCTGCATGGATGATCCGTATTCTAAGCTGAAACCGGGAGACCAAGGAACAGTATCTTTCGTGGATGATATCGGAACTGTTCATATCAACTGGGACTGCGGTTCTTCTTTGGGTGTAGCCTATGGTATAGATGTGATCAGAAAGCTGTAAATGTACACAATTCAAGATGTGTAAAATTGTTCAAAATCCAGTGGAAACTCACGCAGAATTGCCTTGCTATCCTGTGTTTTCAATGGCCTAATGTACACTGCCAAAGGGCAAAAAACACAGAGAAAGCGAGGAGAAAGCGCAATGCTAACAACGAGATTTGGAATCGAGGTAGAATTGACGGGGATTACAAGAAAACAGGCGGCAAAAACTGCAGCAGCTTTTCTTGGAGGGAGGGTTGAATCCAGCGGAGATTATTACGATACCCAAAAGGTTATTGCACCGGATGGACGGATATGGAAATTCATGAGCGACGGGAGCATCCGGACTCAGAAAAAGGAAAACGGCAGGATTGTGGCGGCTGGCCGGGAATATAGCGTCGAGTTGGTAAGCCCGATACTGACATACCGCGAAGACATTGAAACCCTGCAGGAATTGATAAGGAGGCTTCGCAAGGCTGGAGGTTTTGCAAACACAAGTTGTGGAATTCATATCCATATAGACGGTGCAGACCACACACCGCGAAGCATCCGTAATTTTATCAACATTATCGCCAGCAAGAATGACCTTTTCTATAAAGCATTGCAGATTGAGCCGGACAGGATGCGGTTTTGTAAAAAGATGGATGCGGTACTGGTTGAGAAGATGAATCGGCGTAAGCCCAAAACCATGGCGGCGATTGAGAGCATCTGGTACGAAGGTTACAGCGAAAGCCGAAGCACCCATTACCATAATAGCAGATACCACTTTTTGAACCTGTACAGCTTTTTTAATGGCAATGGGACAATTGAGCTTCGAGGCTTTAACAGCGAACTTCATGCGGGAAAAATTAGAAGCTACATAGTGCTTGCCCTTGCGTTAAACCATCAGGCGTTAACGCAAAAATGCGCTTCCAGCAAGAAACCACAGGTTGAAAATGAGAAGTTTGCCATGCGGACATATCTCAACCGCATAGGACTTATTGGTGATGAGTTCAAAAACTGCCGGGAGCATCTTTGCAAACACCTTGATGGCAACGCGGCATGGCGGTTTCGGGCAGCATAGATAGACAAGCGCAGGGGTGGCTCTCCGCCTCGGCCTTGGTAAATACAAGGAGGATGATACGATGAGCAAAGAAAAAGGAACCATATATTTAGCATACGGAAGCAATCTGAACTTAAGGCAGATGGCATACCGCTGCCCAACGGCAAAAGTGCTGGGGAGTGCAAAACTCACAGGATACCGGCTGTTATTCAGAGGAGGGAATGGCGGCGCAGTAGCGACAATAGAAAAACAAAAAGGTGAAAGTGTACCAGTAATGCTTTGGAGAATCATGCCTAATGATGAGAAAGCGCTGGACAGATATGAAGGTTATCCGCATCTATACCGGAAAGAAACGGTTAAGGTACGTTTCAAAGGGCAGTGGGTACCCGCAATGGTGTATATCATGAATGAAGGTAGACCTTTGGGAGCACCGGGTCGTTACTATTACGAGGTGATTCGGCAGGGCTATTTAGATGCGGGTTTTGATATTTCATTTCTCAATAAAGCGGTAAGAGATTCAATTTCAGCGGCAGAGAAGTCAGAGGTGTAGGACATGGGTACAGATTATGGCCATACGGGACAGCGGTGCCTGTAATATGTTTGACTTGCCAAGAGTACAGGAAGAGGCATATAAAATGGGGTTTTATGAATTAGTAGTATTTCTTAATGAACACAAGAAAGAATATGCCGAGTTTATCCTGACAGGCAAACGATAACGGTTATAACGTAACAAGTTTCATAGAAATCCACTAAGGAGAGGAACTTCATCTATGAGGTTCCTTTTTTCTTGCTCAATTTTAGGAAAGGAGGCGGCAAAGCTGCGGAAGTTAAAACGGTATAAACCAACCAAGTTTATGGCGGAAGGTTCTCAATATGACAAGGAAGCGGCTGATGCCGCTGTTACTTTTATAAACTGCCTGAAGCATACCAAGGGTGAATGGTATGGAATGCCTTTTGAATTAATTGACTGGCAGGAACAGATTGTCCGGGATATATTCGGAATCTTGAAACCTAACGGATACAGGCAGTTTAACACTGCCTATATAGAAATTCCAAAAAAGCAGGGTAAGAGCGAACTTGCAGCGGCAATTGCTTTATATCTTACCTGTGGTGATTTCGAGCATGGCGGCGAGGTTTACGGATGTGCATCTGACCGTCAGCAGGCATCCATCGTTTTTGACGTTGCGGTTGACATGGTGGAACAGTGCCCGGCATTAAAGTCCCGGATTAAACCGATGCTGTCACAGAAGCGGCTGGTATATAAACCGTTAGGCAGTTTTTATCAGGTGCTTTCAGCGGAAGCATATACGAAACATGGCCTAAACGTCCATGGTGTGGTATTTGACGAACTTCATGCCCAGCCAAACCGGGATCTTTATGATGTAATGCTTCACGGATCTGGCGATGCAAGGAAGCAGCCGTTATTTTTCCTGATTACGACTGCTGGCACCGACCGCAATTCCATCTGCTGGGAAGTGCATCAAAAGGCAGAGGATATTTTGCAGGGACGCAAGATAGACCCGACTTTCTACCCTGTTATCTACAGCGCATCCGATACCGACGACTGGACAAGTGAAAAGGTATGGAGAAAGGTTAATCCGTCACTAGGCATTACAGTTGACATCGAAAAACTGAGGGTGGCTTGTGAAAATGCCAAGCAAAACCCCGCAGAGGAAAATTTATTCCGTCAGCTCCGCTTAAATCAGTGGGTGAAACAATCGTTACGCTGGATGCAAATGGATAAATGGGATAAGTGTGCATTTCCTGTTGATGCAGAAAAACTGCGCGGCAGAACCTGTTACGGAGGGCTTGACCTGTCATCTACTACCGATATTACAGCCTTTGTACTGGTGTTTCTGCCGCTTGATGAATCGGACAAATATCAGATCCTGCCTTTTTTCTGGATACCGGAGGAGAACATCGACCAGCGTGTGCGGAGAGATCATGTACCGTATGATGTCTGGGAGAGGCAAGGCTTTTTATATACCACCGAGGGTAACGTGGTGCATTACGGTTTTATCGAGACATTTATTGAGGAACTCGGTATGAAATATAACATTAAGGAAATAGCCTTTGACCGCTGGGGCGCAATTCAGATGACGCAAAACCTCGAGGCTTTGGGGTTTACGGTTGTTCCATTCGGTCAGGGTTTCAAGGATATGTCGCCGCCTACAAAAGAGTTGATGAAGCTGACATTGGAAGAACGCATCGCCCATGGTGGTAATCCAGTACTGCGGTGGATGATGGACAATATCTATGTCAAAACCGATCCCGCCGGAAACATTAAGCCGGATAAAGAAAAATCCACCGAGAGAATAGATGGTGCGGTAGCGTTAATTATGGCGCTTGACCGCGCGTTAAGGCATGGAGGAGAAAATATCGGTTCAGTCTATGATGAGCGTGGGCTTTTAATACTCTAAATTTCTTCTATAGTTCGAACAATCCGCATTGAAGCCGTACCGGTTTTTTCATAACAGGATGCTGAAGTAAAGTATTTAGCGGGTGTAGCCTTAGGTAAGTCTTTTTGAATGCTAGGTTCATAACCAAATGGTGCAAGAATCGACTTTACCATACGACCGATGACAGTTCTTGTGAAACCGTCCCTTAAGTCTATGGTGGGGTTATTGCTATTATCAAAAAAGCTCTCGACTTCGCTGACACAAGCTGATAATGCTGGCTTGCCTGCATTTGAAGCATCTATCATAGCAATTATGTTTTCTTCTTTCGAGAGAATGTTGAAAATAGCAATTGCATCAGGATTATTGGCAAATTTTGAGCAATTAGGATTTTCCTTGAGAAAATCATTAAAAGTAGCTTTCATTATACAAATCCCCTTTCAGGTAGTTAATTTTACATATGTAATATAACATATGTAAAATTAGATGTCAATGAGTTATTTATAAAAAGTATTATCGGAGAGTGATGCCTATGAATATCTTTTTCCGTTTGTTCAAAGCAAGGGACAAGCCGAAAAACAGCCTGTTCGGTAATGCATATAGCTTTTTCTTCGGCGGCACCAGCAGCGGCAAGGCTGTCAACGAGCGGACGGCCATGCAGACAACGGCGGTGTATGCCTGTGTAAGGATACTTGCAGAGGCCATCGCCGGTCTTCCGCTTCATGTGTACCGGTATAAAGATGACGGCGGCAAAGAGAAAGCGCTCACCCATCCGTTATATTACCTGCTCCATGACGAGCCAAACCCTGAGATGACTTCATTCGTGTTCCGCGAGACACTGATGAGTCATCTTCTTTTATGGGGAAATGCCTACGCTCAAATTATTAGGGATGGTTCCGGACGAGTGCTGGCGCTTTATCCACTTTTGCCAAACAAAATGACGGTAGACAGGGCTCCAAACGGAGAACTGTTTTACACTTATCGGCGCGACAGCGATGAGAGTAGGGTTAATCCAAAAGCAGGCCTTATATACCTACGAAGTGATGATGTTCTTCACATCCCGGGGCTCGGTTTTGACGGTCTTGTAGGATACTCCCCTATTGCTATGGCCAAGAACGCCATAGGCATGGCTATTGCCTGTGAAGAGTATGGTGCATCCTTTTTTGCCAACGGAGCAAATCCGGGTGGCGTTCTGGAACATCCTGGCGTATTAAAGGATCCGGCAAAGGTGCGGGAAAGCTGGAACGCAGTTTATCAAGGAAGTGCCAATGCTCATCGCATTGCAGTTCTGGAAGAGGGAATGAAGTTTCAACCAATCGGCATTCCACCCGAACAGGCACAGTTTTTAGAGACAAGAAAGTTTCAGATAAATGAAATTGCTCGGATATTCCGAGTACCTCCCCATATGGTTGGAGATCTTGAAAAGTCAAGCTTTTCAAACATCGAACAGCAATCTCTGGAATTTGTTAAATACACGCTTGACCCGTGGGTGGTGCGTTGGGAACAGGCTCTCCAAAAAGCGCTGCTTTTACCATCAGAGAAGCGGGCATACTTTGTCAAATTCAATGTAGATGGCCTTCTGCGCGGTGATTATGCAAGCCGCATGAATGGTTATGCTGTAGCTCGACAGAACGGCTGGATGTCTGCTAACGATATCCGCGAGCTTGAGGACATGAACCGGATTCCGGCGGAGTTGGGTGGAGATCTGTATCTTGTTAACGGTAACATGACCAGGCTTGCCGATGCAGGTGCCTTTGCAGGCAAAAACAATGCTAAAACGGAGGGATCAAAAGTTGAACAAATCACAAAAACCAAAACCGGTTCGCCGCTTCTGGAACTGGATACAAAACGATGATGGCAGCCGGACATTATATATTGACGGCCCAATAGCTGAAGAAAGCTGGCTGGGAGACGAAGTAACTCCCAAACAGTTCAAATCAGAGCTGTTGTCCGGAGAGGGTGATATAACGATCTGGATCAACAGCCCTGGCGGAGATATATTTGCAGCTAATCAAATTTACAACATGCTTATGGATTACAAAGGCAAAGTGACGGTAAAGATTGACGGTATTGCAGCCAGCGCCGCTTCGGTCATAGCTATGGCCGGAGGTGACGTCTTTATGTCACCAGTCAGCATGATGATGATTCACAACCCTATGACAATAGCCATCGGTGATACGGAAGAAATGGAGAAAGCTATCGCAATGCTGGAAGAAATAAAGGAATCCATCATCAACGCTTATGAGCTGAAAACCGGACTTTCCAGGGCAAAAATATCGCACTTAATGGATGCAGAAAGCTGGTTTAACGCAAGAAAAGCGGTGGAACTTGGCTTTGCCGATGGAATCTTGTTTATGGAGGATGAATCATTCCCATCCGAATTTGAAGTATCAGGAGGAATGATCTTCAGTAGGCAGGCAGTAACAAATTCCATCCTGCAAAAGCTTAAACCAAAAGAAAAACCAAAAGGAACACCAATTGAGTCGCTTGAAAAGCGGCTTTTTTTATTAAAACCTTAAGGAGGATTTGATTATGAGCAAAATACTGGAACTGCGTGAAAAACGCGCTAAAGTATGGGAAGCTGCTAAAGCTTTCCTCGACAGCAAACGCGGGAACGACGGACTGCTTTCACCGGAGGATACCGCGACTTATGAAAAAATGGAAGCCGACGTTATTGCGCTGGGCAAAGAAATAGAGCGTCTTGAGCGTCAGGCTGCCATAGATTTGGAACTGTCAAAACCGTTGAATATTCCTATTACAGACAAACCCACTTCCATATCTGGCAACAATGAAAAAACCGGACGTGCCAGCGATGAGTACAGGCAGTCTTTCTGGAACATGATGCGCGGCAGGCGCAAATATGACGTACACAACGCGCTGCAGATTGGAGAGGACACCGAAGGTGGATATCTTGTTCCCGACGACTTTGAGCGTACTCTTGTGGAAGCGCTGGAGGAGGAGAATATCTTTAGGCAGATTGCCAATGTTATTACCACGTCCAGCGGTGACAAGAAAATTCCTGTGGTGGCAAGCAAGGGTACTGCATCCTGGGTGGATGAGGAAGGCCAGATTCCCGAAAGCTACGATTCCTTTGCTCAGGTATCCATCGGCGCATATAAGCTGGCTACTATGATCAAGGTGTCAGAGGAATTGTTAAACGACAGTGTATTTAACCTTGAACAGTATATCGCCAAAGAGTTCGCCCGCCGAATCGGAGCAAAAGAGGAGGAAGCATTTTTTATCGGCGACGGATCTGGCAAGCCAACCGGTATCTTGGCGGATAACGGCGGTGGCGAGATAGGAGTAACCGCGGCGAGCGCGACAGCCATTACCCTTGACGAGATCATGGACTTGTTCTACAGCCTAAAGTCTCCGTACCGCAGGAACGCTGTATTCATTATGAATGATTCGACAATTAAAGCTATAAGGAAGCTCAAAGACAACAACGGTCAGTATATCTGGCAGCCTTCTGTAACTGCTGGAACACCGGATACTATCCTCAATCGTCCAGTTAAAACTTCTGCATTTATGCCAGCCATTGCCGCCGGAGCAAAAACGATTGTATTCGGCGATTTTTCTTATTACTGGGTGGCAGACCGTCAAGGCAGGGTTTTTAAGCGGCTTAATGAGTTGTATGCTGCGACCGGACAAGTTGGATTCATGGCAACCCAGCGTGTAGATGGCAAGCTGGTACTGTCTGAAGCAGTCAAGATACTGCAGCAGAAATCAGCTTAATGAAAACGGAGGGCTGCGGCATGGAACTTTTGGAGAAGGTTAAAGCAAACCTCATATTGCAGCACAACGAAGATGATGCACTTTTACAAGAGTATATCAAAGCCGCAGTGGCCTATGCGGAAAGTTACCAGAAAAAGCCGGAAGGATATTATGCCGAAAACCCCATGCCGCCTACTACTGAGCAGGCTGTCATTATGCTGTCGAGCCATTTCTACGAAAGCAGGGATGGCTCGACGGCTGGCTTTTTTGGGGATAGTGTGCAGGCAGGACAGCAGGTATGGAATACAGTTAATCTATTGCTGCGGCTTGACAGAGAATGGCGTGTTTAACGCCTTGGGCCCCCGCGAAGTCTTATGACTTCGTGGGGAGAGGAGGAGCAACGGAGCGGGCGAGCTTTTGCCACTAGTGGCAAAACGAGCAAAGCGGAGTTTGCGACGACGAGGAAGGTGTAAATATGGGCCTTGGGAAAATGAATACTTTCGTGGACATTATCTCAGTCAAGCCGGTTAAGGACGGTGAGGGTTTTGCTGAAAAAGGTGATGTTATTCTTGCTTCGGTAAGGGCATACAAGGAAGATAGGCATGGCAGTGAAAAATGGGCAAACAGGGCGGCGTTTTCGCAGGCGTCTGCCCTGTTCCGCTTCCGTAAGATCCCTAACCTGGAAGTTACCACAGATCTTGTACTCGTTTGCAGCGATGGCAGGTACAACATTATCAGTGTAGAGGATGTGAAGGGACGCGGAATGTATATTGAGGTGCTTGCGGAAAAAGTGAAATCAAGCAAAGCATAAGAGGAGGTGGCTGCAACGTGGCTAAGGTGGAAGTTAAAATGCCGGAAGAGTTCTTGCTCAAGTTATCCAGACTTGGAGAAAGAACAGACGAAATCATACCTAAGGTGCTGGAAGCAGGCGGGGAAGTGGTTCTTTCAAAAGTGAAGTCCAATCTTCAGTCAGTTATCGGGAGCGGCACTAAATATCCGTCCAGAGCAACCGGTGAATTGGTAAATGCTTTGGGACTCTCTCCTGCCAAACAGGACAGGGATGGAAACCACAACATAAAAATCGGCTTTACTGAACCAAGGAAGGATGGGGTAAGCAATGCGAAGATTGCTAATATTATTGAGTATGGCAAGTCCGGGCAGCCTCCAAGGCCCTTTTTGAAACCGGCAAAATCAGCTACAAGGAAGTCCTGCATCGAAGTAATGAAGTCAAGACTGGAACAGGAGCTGAGTCGTATATGAGCATATTGTCAGAATTAAACTCGTTATTAGATGGTTTGGGTATCCCCATTGAAACCGGGGTATTTAGCGGTGTACCGCCAGATGAGTACCTTGTCATTACTCCGATGACAGATACATTTGAAGTTTTTGCAGACAACCGGCCTCAGGTAGAAACCCAGGAGGTAAGGTTGTCTTTATTTATAAAGGGAAACTACACTGTACGTAAAAACGAAATAGTGAACACATTGCTCCAAGCGGGCTTTACCATTACCGACAGGCGGTATATAGGCCATGAGGACGATACCGGCTATCACCACTATGCCATTGATGTGGTAAAAGAGTATGAAGTAAAGGAGGAATGAAAAACATGGCCACAATCGGACTGGACAGGTTATATTATGCCAAAATAACTGAGAATGAAAACGGAGAAGAGACATACGCCACGCCTGTTCCGCTGGCTAAGGCTATTACGGCAGAGCTTTCTGTGGAGCTGGCAGAGGCGACACTTTATGCCGATGACGGGGCGGCAGAAGTGGTCAAGGAATTTCAAAGCGGCACCCTGACTCTTGGTGTTGCAGATATCGGAGTAGACGCTGCTGAGGTTTTGACGGGAGCCACCCTTGATGACAATAAGGTGCTGATTTCCACCAGCGAGGATGGAGGCGCACCTGTGGCAATCGGCTTTAGAGCCAAGAAAGCTAACGGCAAGTACAGGTATTTTTGGCTTTACAGGGTTAAATTCGGCATCCCGGCGACAAATCTGCAGACGAAGGGCGACAGCATTACCTTTTCGACACCCACCATTGAAGGGACAGTCATGAGACGTAACAAACCAGATGGCCAGGGAAAGCACCCTTGGAAGGCGGAGGTCAGCGAAGACGATCCCGGCGTATCGCCTGAAACTATTACCGGCTGGTATACGGAAGTTTATGAGCCGGTATTTGCTGTGGGAGGAGGCAGCGAATAATGCAGGATAATGACAGAAGCGCAATTATCAAAATCGGCGATGAAGAATATCAGCTTATTCTAACCACTAAAGCGACAAAGGAGATTGCAAAAAGGTACGGCGGTCTTGAAAACCTCGGCACGAAACTGATGAAAACCGAGAACTTCGAGATGGCTCTTGATGAAGTGGTATGGCTGATTACACTGCTGGCTAACCAGAGCATTTTGATACACAACCTGAAAAATAAGGATAAGCGGGAGCTTCTGACCGAGGAGGCGGTGGAACTTCTCACATCTCCTTTGGAACTGGCAACATATAAAGACGCTATAATGGAAGCAATGTTCAAGGGTACCAAAAGAAACGTTGAAAGTGAGGATGATTTAAAAAACACACCGGCCGAGTGAGCGATGAGGAATTGTTCACTCGGCTTTTATATTACGGTACTGTCCAGCTCAACCGTTCAGAGGATGAAGTATGGCTAATGCCTATTGGATACCTGCTTGATTTATGGGAGTGCCATAGACAGTTTTTAGGACTGTCCAAACCAAAGCGTATGCTGACCATTGATGATGTGATACCTTATGGAATATAAGCAGCAAAAAAGCAGGGTGGCTGTAATCCCTGCTTTAAAAAGCTGCTTTTATTCCATTTGCAAAAACTCTGCCGCTGTTACGATCTTTGGGTTTGTTATGCCGGATTCAAGGAAATCCCTGTCTCCGGTTACAAGCACGTCAGCTTTTGCCGCAATGGCCGCCCTGAGTATTGGCCTGTCGGATGCGTCCCGGACAAGCGCCTCATCCGACACGTCAACTGCGGGAGTTGGAACAACTTCAAGAACAGTAAGCGCAATCGCCAAAAAGCGTTCAAGCGCCTGGATCTTATGGGGGAATTTCCGGTTGTATACCCGGCGAAGCTCATCGATGTTTTGATCGCAAACCATACCATGGTTGGGGTGTGTTACAGCTTTAATGTACGCCTGATAAGGCGTTCCTTCGCAGCTCAAGGAAGCGGAGATCAGGATGTTGGTGTCAATTAACACTCTCATAGACCTTCAATCTCCGCGCGGACGTCCTTCACCAGATCCATAACATCGTCATCATTGCGGATCCCGGCTTTTTCCGCTTCGCCCTCCATTTCTTTCTGTAGCATTTTCATGGCGTAGACAGCGGAGTTCATAAGGATAACCCGGTCTTCCTCGCAAATGAGGGTGACGCGGTCTCCGGTGGAAAGGCGAAGTTTGGAGCGGATATCTTTTGGCAGCGTGATCTGGCCTTTTGCCATTACCTTTGCATTATCAACTATGGGAACGTTCATGCTAAGTCCTCCTTTTTAGGATTTGAAAAGCAGGAAATTCCCTACTTTCCCTACTATTAGTATATGCCAAACCGCATTGAAATACAATAGCCTTTTATAATTTTTTAATTTTTACTCGAAAGGAGGCGGTTATGTGGCAGACAATTTTGGCTTGAAGATTGGGATTGAAGGCGAAAAGGAATTTAAGAACGCCATTCGTGAGATCAACCAAAGTTTTAAGGTACTGGGCAGCGAGATGAACCTGGTTGCATCTCAGTTTGATAAGCAAGATAAATCAGTTGAAGCTGTTACTGCAAGAAACAAGGTGCTGAATAAAGAAATCGAATTGCAGAAAGAAAAAATTGCTACTTTGGAGAAAGCGCTTGCCAACGCCGCCTCCTCTTTCGGGAAGACCGACAAGCGGACGCAGTCCTGGCAGATACAGCTTAACAACGCCAAAGCAGAGCTGAACAAAATGGAGCGCGAGCTCGAACAGTCTACTGAAAGTGCAGACGAGCTTGGGGACGAATTGAAGGAAAGTGGAGACAATGCCGAAAAATACAGCTCGAAATTTGAGAAGCTGGGCAGCGTTCTTAAAGGTGTTAGCGCGGCTATGGGTGCTGCAGCGGCCGCAGCGGGCGCTGCTGCCATCAAGCTGGGAAAAGAGGTCGTGGAGCAGTTTGGTGAGCTTGAGCAGAACCTTGGCGGTTCTGAAGCTGTGTTTGGCGAATATGCTGCACGTATCCAAAAAACGGGAGAAGAAGCCTACAAGAATCTGGGCTTGTCCCAATCCGAGTATCTTGCCACCGCCAACAAAATGGGCGCACTGTTTCAGGGTGCTGGTGTCGATCAGCAAAAAAGTCTGGAGCTTACTGAGAAGGCCATGCAACGGGCGGCGGACATGGCTTCAGTTATGGGTATTGACATGCAGACTGCCATGGAATCCATCGCTGGCGCAGCCAAGGGTAACTTTACCATGATGGATAATCTGGGTGTTGCCATGAACGCCACTACCATTGAAGCTTATGCTCTTGCAAAAGGGCTGAATTTTGCCTGGAATAGCGCAACCAATGCCGAAAAGGCCGAGATCGCCATGCAGATGTTTTTTGAAAAAACCGAACAGTATGCTGGCAACTTCGCAAGAGAGTCTACCCAGACCATCAGCGGTTCCATTGGTCTTTTACAAGCCTCTCTAAGTTCGTTTATAGCAGGACTTGGCAATGCGAACGCTGATATGACGAACCTAACACAAAATCTTGTGGATGCCTTTCAGGCTGTAGTTAAAAATATTGTACCGGTTTTGGAAAATATAGTGGCTGCTCTGCCGGAGGCAACCGGTGCGATTATCTCAGCAGTCAAAGATCTGCTTCCCGTGCTGTTGCAAACTGTAACTGAATTGTTCTCTCAGGTGCTTCAAACTCTCTTGAGCCTGCTGCCGGAGCTGATCCCGGCGGCAGTAGATGCAGTCATGACCATTGCAGGTACACTCATTGATAACCTGCCTTTACTCATTGATGCAGCGGTGCAGCTAATCACAGCGTTGGTAATGGGGCTTGGAGAAGCATTACCTGAGCTAATTCCAGCAGCTGTTCAAGCAGTGATCACCATTGTGCAAGGGCTGCTGGATAATATGGACAAAATCCTTGAAGCTGCTTTTACATTGATTCAAGGACTGGCGCAGGGACTTTTAAACGCCCTGCCAAAGCTTATCGAGGCGCTGCCGAGGATTATTGCGTCAATCATTGATTTCGTGACGAACAATATGCCGAAGATCATAGAATTAGGAATTACGCTTATCGTACAGCTTGCTGCCGGGCTTGTGAAAGCCATTCCCGAACTTGTAAAATCTTTACCTCAGATTATTGCGGCCATTATAGAAGGCTTGGGCAAGGCGGTTGTTTCAGTGGTTGAGATTGGTAAGAACATTGTAAAAGGCATCTGGGAAGGTATTAAAAGCCTTGGTAGCTGGATTAAGGATAAGGTTTCCGGTTTCTTTTCCGGTATTGTTGATGGAGTAAAGAATTTTCTTGGAATCAGATCTCCGTCCACTGTTTTTGAAGGTATTGGCGGCAATATGGCACTGGGTATTGGTGAGGGATTTGACAAAGCTATGGCCAGAGTGGCGGACGATATGCAAAATGCAGTGCCGACAGACTTTAATGTTTCTCCTGACATTAATGTAAGTGGACGAGGCGGATTTAGCGGTTTAGCTTCCGGGCCGCTTGTTGTGGTGCAGCAGATGATTGTTCGTGGTGAAGAAGACATACGTAGGATTTCACAGGAGTTATACAACCTGATGCAGACAGGTTCAAGGGCGCAGGGACGTTTTATAACAGCGTAATGGAGGGAAGCATATGGGATTTATCTACAATGGAATATCGTCGCAAAGTATGAAAATACGAGCAAGACTTACCAAATGGCAGATCTCCCCTGCCCTGCGCAATTCCTTTGAAACTGTGCCGGGCAAAGCAGGTATTGCAGATTTTGGCTGCGATATATCAGAACGAAACATAATAATTAGCTGTAGTGTGCTTCCCCAGCGCAGTTTTGCCGATCTTGTATCGGTTCTTGATAATGTTGCAGAATGGTTAAATCCGGAAAACGGGCTTAAGCAACTTGTTATAGATGATTTGCCCGACCGATATTTCATGGCTCGCTTATCAGAAGCGGTTGACTGTGAGCGGATATTGCGGACAGCGGGCAGCTTTGAACTTCGGTTTGTTTGTCCCGACCCATATGCTTATGCGTTGGAAGATGAGGTATTTGTTCTTTCTGAAACAGGTCTGCATGAATTGGAGAGGGTTAAAGGAAATGCGGATTCCAATCCGGTTTATCTCTTGAAGGGTTTGATATCAACGTCCTCATCAAGCTATATTTCGCTTATTACAAACGGCGAGGAATTGCTAATTGTTGGCTCATTATCTGAAGGTGAAACTCTGATTGTCGACTCCGGCATGGTAACAGCTAAGGTTATTGATGAAACAGGCCGAACCTTGAGAAATGGCCTTCCCAGCCTGCAGGATCTGAATTTTCCAATTCTCAGGAAAGGTGTTAATCATATTGAGATTGCCGCAGAAAACGCGACATTTACTGAGTTAAAAATACAGGCAAAAAGCAGATGGAGGTGATAACATGGCGATAAAATCAATCCTGACAAACCAAGAGGATTTTACCGGTGAGTTTCCTGTAACATCAAGGACGTCTGCTTTATGGCGATTTAATGAAAAAACACCAGACGAAAATCTTCAGCTTATAGACTCATCGGGACATGGCAGACATTTTACCATCTCCGGCTGGTCAGGGACATCGGCAAACCTTATTGCTGGAAGATTCGGAAGATACTTCAGGCAAAATATTGTTAATCCGACTTCTGAAAAGACCCATCTTATAGCAGAAAATGATGGGAGTTTCTTTAGCAATCTGGGTGAAAAGATTGTTGTAGGCGGTTGGATTAATCCTACCACCTATTCGGTCGGCCAGACATATATACCCATATTCAATACCCGCCAAGGACCCGGTCAGCCAATTTTTTATGTTTCACTTTATCAAGGGAGACTTAGGCTTATGTTGTATAACTCCTCCGGCACACTAATCTACGACCAGAGTGAAACAGCTACCATTACCTTGAAAAACGGCGGCTGGTATTTTATCGCCTCCATCATTGAAGTAAGCAACAAAAAGGTACAGAACATCATATGCGATCGCAGCGACGGGGCAACCTGGGTGTCGCCTGTGCGTTCCTTTTCGGGAGAGCTGAATCGGGAATGTATAGCAGACATTATTATGGGGATGCATGCAAATACCTACTACTATGCCGGAGGCTTCGACGACTGGTTTCTGGAAACGGACTCACAGCTTACAGCTGATGATTTGCTGTTATATTTTAAGTCGTCTTTACATGCAAACGGTGGGGATGCGTCTTCGGATGTAGATGCTTTGGCAGAGCCTGGCGCAGTCACCCTTAAAGCAACAGATGGCGAGTATCCTGCAAGTGGCGTACTTTATACAAGGGCGGTTCCATGTGCATTATCGGGCAGCGGTCGTGTAGCTGTGACAAGCGAATATACTGCAGGTGTTACTTCAGTGTCTCTAGTAGAGACCAGCACAAGCGATGATCTTGAAGAATGGTCTGCATGGCAGGCTGTGGGAACCAGCGGTGAACTTCAATCGCCAAATCGGCAATATATAAGGTTCCGTGTTACCCTTACCAGCAGCGATCCGTTGAAGACGCCAAAACTTCTGGAAATACAGCTTCATGATATACCGAAAGCGCCCTATGAGAAATTAGGCTTTGCCCGTCCTGTGATTTTGGACAAAAACGGAGCATGGGAAGCTGTTCTTGAAAATGCCTTTGATATCATTGTCACTGGTGAGGTGAACGGCGCGGATACGCTGGAATTCAAGCTTCCGTTCCATGATCCAAAAAGAAGCACACCGGAAAATGAAAAACAAGTGCAAATCGTAAATGACATTTACCGGATCCGAACCTTAACGGACAATAAAAGCGAAGATGGGCGTGTTATTACACAAGTATATGCTGAAGCGGTATTTTACGATCTGTCTTTCAGTGCGGAAAAAGAACCTAGAGAATTCAATGCAGATACTGCAGATGTTCCGATGCAATATGCACTTTTGGGTACAGGTTGGACAGTAGGAAATGTTACTGTCACTACGAAACGGACATGGCAGTGTACAGAAAAAAATGCCTTATCCATCCTTCGCACCGTACAGAATATTTATGGCGGCGATCTGGTGTTTGACAGCGCCAACCGCCAGGTACACCTTTTGACTTTTAGTGGTACTGATAGCGGAGCGCTTTTTTCATATAGAAAGAATTTGAAAAGTATTCAGCGGGTAGTCGATACACGTGAATTAGTGACAAGGCTCTATGCTTATGGAAAGGACGGATTGACCTTCGCTTCAATTAATGGAGGTAAGGAATACGTGGAAGATTACACTTTTTCCAGTGAAGTGAGGGTGTCGACGCTTGATTGTTCGTCGTTTACGAATCCGTATCAGATGCTGGAATATGCAAAAATGCGGCTTGCAGAATATTCGAAGCCTCGCGTTTCTTATGTGCTGTCTGCAATGGATTTATCTGCACTGAAAGGTTATGAGCATGAAGCATGGAAACTGGGTGATATTGTTACAGTAGACGATAAAGAACTAGGCCTTTTGGTAAAGACACGTGTTGTGAGAAGGCAGTATAACTTGCAGGAGCCATGGAAAACAGTGATTGAGCTTTCAACTAAACTGCGGGAACTCGGCGATTCTTCAGCACAGTGGGACAAGGCAGCGGATGCGCTGTCCTCAGCAGAGTTGATAAACCGTCAGGAAATTAAAGATATGGTACCATTCAACCATCTGCGCAATTCCAGAGCGGATGATGGTTTTGCCTACTGGGTCAATTCCGGCTTTGAAGTGGATACTGAGAATGGTGTTTCGGGAACTGCTTCCTTCAAGGCTGTTGGTGTACCTGGTATGACAAAGAGTCTGTCACAGACGGTATACCCAGCAACACGTAAAAGTTATACATTTTCAGCGCAGATTGCTTCCGAAAACCTTGAAAAGGGCGAAAACGGCCAAGTTGGTGTTGAGATAGTCATTGAATACGAGGACGGTACAACAGAAACAAGATTTATAGACCTGATTTGAGGGTGATGATATGGCATATTTCAATCAGATTGCACACAGTATTTCTCCCAAAAGTATCAGCAGAGTCAAATCTATCACCATCAGGCTGTGCGTCACTGACTGCACCGGCACAGTGTACTTTACAGACTTATTGCTTCAGGGCGGTTCGGTTTCCACTGGATGGATCGGGCATGTATGCGAAATTCAGTGGACATTAGACGGGTAGGTGAAATGGATGCAGTTTTCAAGATTTACAGAAACCATACAACTAAAAAGCAATAAACATGTGGTGGGCGTTACTGTGATACTCAAGATTTCCGACTGTACCGGAATAATCTATTTCACCGACCTGCAGCTTCAGGATGGAGATCAGTTGACGGGCTATACCGTCCACACGAGCAAAATGTTAACGAAAATGCAGGAAAACGGGCAGCCAGTTCCGCCCCGGCATTATAACGGTGTGGTGCGAACAGCGGAGACTGTAATTTTATTCAACCTGGGTAAAACTTCTGCTGGTCTTGACTGCTATATCTATCCTATACAGTATATGGCCGCAGGAAGTATTGAAATATCCCAAGGTATGGGCGCGCATAAGGTAAGGTTTCTTGACTCGGTTAACGCAGGCGATGAGCTGACACTCAAGGCTTCCACCCGCCAATGCCTAAAAAACGGAAGTCAGACTCCTAAGGATGGGTTTTATCAATATTCTGCGGCATGGGACAGCAAACATACAGTGAAACTGGAAGAGAGAAAATCGGCGCGGGTGCTCTTTGAATTTCAGGAGATGCATGAAGGCGGCGATCGGTTGTGAGGGATTTCTTAAAAGGCAAACGGTGCATGGTGTGGAGTTTTATGGGAAATGCCCGAATGTATGAAGCACTTAGAGACTATGGCGACCGCCTTGATACGGTAGGCATTTTTACTTTTGAGGTTGACGCAACAGGTACAATCACTGAAACCGGTACCAGCATCAGCAGCATGCTTCCGTATATTCAGAAATGGCCGCACATTAAGTGGTTGCTCACTATTATGAATCATGGAATAGCCAATATTTTTACTACACTTCGCAACAACGAAAACGGTGCAAAGGATAAGTTTCTCACTGAAATCATCCGAATAATGAACAAGTATCCATGGTGCGCTGGGGTAGATATTGACCTTGAGCGCGGTGGAGGTTATGAAAACAAGGATGCGGCGAATGCTTTATTTAGGGATATATACAATACAGTTAAGTCTTATGATGCAACAAAGCTTGTCAACATCTGCCTTCCGGGTATGACCGGCGTTCAAGGCTCAGTGGGCGGTGAAAACTGGTGTGTTTATGCCGATCTTAACGACTATTGCGATACCGCCGCTATCATGAGCTATGGCATGGCATGGGCGGGCTCTGCTCCCGGCCCGGTATCTCCTCGTGACTGGCTTGAGGGCATATATGATTATGCTGTTTCCGTTATGTCACCCAACAAGATATTCATGGGGTTGCCTGCTTATGGCTGGAACTGGAGGATTCATGATACACCTGAAAACCTCGGAATAACCTATCGAGGAGTGTCTAATACCTACTATGCGGCAAAATACTGGATGACTGGGGTTTACAATTTCACAGGCGATGCACCGCCCCAGCCGTTTATTCCAATTGTGGCTTACTGGGATGACTATAACAAAGTACCTTGGGCTCTTCCTCATGTATATGACTATATGGAAGGATGGGATGCTGTATCTTGGGAATATCCGCTGCTAAAAGGGGTTTACAACAGGCGAAGATATTTGACAAGCTATGGCAAGGAGCAGAAAGCGGAGTTCGGAACCATTTATATTGACAGGAACGGAGTTCCGGATGAATACGAAGGAAATGTCATTATTACTGATGAGATGGCCTCACTTGGAGATGACCAGGCGTCAGCAGAGTACCGTTTTGAGATAAGAGAAGCGGGATATTACGATATTGCAGTACAGCTTTGCTTTCCTTACTGGGACAAAAATGCGATTATCGTTTCCCTTGATGGTATATCAAAGACTTTCAGCGAGAACCGTTTATGGTGGCCATACTGGAGAAGAGTTTGCTGGTTGACACTTGCAAAAGGTGTATTTCTCCAAGAGGGAACGCATGCTGTCAGCATAAGTGGTGGTGTGCCGGGAGTCCAGTTTTACGGTTTTAGGGTTTGCAGTGGATTTTCGGAGTATCCCTTTGCCGGTGAAGCCAGCTTTATGCTCTCTCCTCGTCGGTTCAAGGATGTAAATGGTGTGATGGTTGAGCCGGATCGAGGGTTTAAACTGACCTTTGAAATGTTGCGAAGAAAACCCGACTCGGCGCTTATTTGGTATGAGGATTTTCGAGACAGGAACATCCTGCCTGAAAACTACTGGACTGTGCTGGATGGCGAATGGGATGTTTGGCAAGACCCAGACAGCACAGAAAACCGTCCATATTCCCAGCTTGAGGGATATGGCAAACTTGCATGGAAATACGACGGGTTTTCCGATATTCATATCCGGGCAAGGCTGGCCTTCCCTCAAAATAGCAGCGGAAGGGCTGGGGTATTCCTTGGTGATATTTTCTGCTGCTTAAATTATGACACGCAAAGAGTCGAGCTTTATCAAGGTACTTCCTTGCTTGGCAGCTACTCCGCCAGTTTCTCAAAAACTGCAGATGCCGATCTTCGTGCTAATCCAAATATGTATACCATAGAGATGCGAAAACGCGGCAATAAGGTAAGAGTATATTCCGGTGCAGCTTCAACCCTGCGTTTCACAGTGAATGTAAACGGTGGCAGCGGTTATGCAGGATACTGTTCGGACAACCGGACGGTATGCGAGTTGCTGCGGCTGGGCGATGCGTGGGTATATGAACCATATGAGCGTTTTGATGTGGAGCTTCCGGATGGCACTAAAACCAGCTTTGGCAGGCTTGCTCGCACTGGTGTCACGTGGGATGATGAATTTCAGGTGTTTTCAGTAAACGGCGACGTGGAGGAATCGGCAACCCGCAGTGTGGACATTTCGATGGACTATGATTTTTTCCACTCACAGCTTTTGACGCTTTCCTGCGGTAATGACTATGAAGTAAAAATCATACCAAAAGACATCAATATCTGGATATCCCGACTTTTCCTCGGAGATGCAGATGGTTTTTCTATTCTGTATTATCAGGATGTGGACAGCCTCGTTTACTGGGCAAATGAAGCGGCTTATCGATGGAAACTGCGAGGTATAGCCATCTGGTCGCTTGGGCAGGAGGATATGCGGCTGTGGGAGGCGCTTCCGAAGCAAATATAGGTTAAAAGTTTTATATATTCAGCGCTTTGCTTTAAGGCAGGGCGCTTTTTTATATGCAAAATTCAAGTTAAACGGAGGTTTAAGACAATGAAAACAGTATGGAACTGGGTGCAGGCGGTTTTTACTGCTATTGGCGGATTTCTTGGCTGGTTTCTTGGAGGGCTGGATGGATTTTTATATGCGCTCATCGCTTTTGTGGTCATTGACTATGTGACCGGCGTGATGTGTGCCATTGTAGACAGAAAGCTTTCGAGTGAAGTCGGTGCCAAGGGCATCTTTAAGAAGGTGCTTATTTTTGTACTTGTGGGTGTGGGACACATCATCGACAGCCAGGTGCTCGGCAACGGCGGGGCAATCCGGACAGCGGTGATTTTCTTTTACCTGAGTAACGAGGGCATTTCAATTCTTGAAAATGCAGCACATATAGGACTGCCCATTCCTGAAAAGCTGAAAAACGCATTGGAACAACTGCATGGCCGCTCAAATGAGGAGGATGAAAAGAAATGAAGCTTTTTACTAAATACATGACGCGAAACGATTGCTATACAGCTGGTCGAAAAATCACGCCTAAAGGAATCATGGTACATTCGACGGCTGTGCCGGGCGTAATGGCTGCTGATTGGTTTTCCCGCTGGAACAAATCTTACAAAGCCGGTGAAATTAATAGACAGGTCTGTGTCCACGCTTTTGTGGACGATAAGGAGGTTTGGCAATACCTGCCTTGGAACCACCGCGGCTGGCATGCAGGAGGATCCGCCAACAATACCCATATTGGCTTTGAAATCTGCGAGCCTGCCGGATTTACATATAAATCCGGGTCGGTAATGGTGGGCTATGATGCGGCAAAGCAAGAAGCTTATTTCCGTAAAGCGTGGCAGAATGCTGTTGAACTCTGCGTTATGCTCTGCAAGAAGTACGGTCTTAATGAGAATGACATCATCTGCCACTCCGAAGGATATAAGCTCGGTATTGCCAGCAACCATGCTGATGTGATGCACTGGTTTCCCAAGCATGGGGAGAATATGGACACTTTCCGTAAAGCAGTAAAAAAAGCGCTGAGAACAGTACAGATATCAATACTGATATTGGAATTGGAGATATGGTGGAGTTTAAGGTCAGTGTAAAGAATTACTACCCCGGCAGTGTAGAAGTTCCAACGTGGGTCAAAAATGACTATTACCACAGGGTCACACAAACTTTATACAAAGGCAAGCCGGTCATAAAAGGCGGCAAAGAATGTGTTTTGCTTGGCAAAAAGGTTAAGAAATCCGGCGGTCAAGAGATTGCAGGCATAAACACTTGGGTAGCAAAAGAAAACCTTGTAATTGTAAACAGCATTCCTGATAACAAGGGCAATAGAACCTATATAGTGCAAAAAGGCGATACCTTATGGAGAATAGCGGAAAAAGAACTCGGTAGAGGAACAAGATATCCGGAGATTAAGAAACTCAATGGTCTGACTTCAGATACTATTTACCCCGGACAAGTTCTGAAATTGCCGGAATAACGATAAAGGACAGCCAATCGCGGCTGTCCTAAGTTTTTATAGGAGGTGCTTGAATGATAGAGGCGGCTAATCATTTACCATATAACCCGCAGGAAACGAACTATACAAAGATAACACAGGAGGAAATTCAAAGAGAGGTAGATTACTGGCGGGCATATAAAATCCTGCAAAAGATGCTTAAAGCGGGACTGATTTCAGAGGAAGAATTCTACAAAATCGACAAGTTAAATCTTAAAACTTTCTCTCCAATGTACGCACAGCTTATGGCCTAATTAGCTTGCTATTAGCGGCACACAGAGGTAACATGTCACATGCCCAAAGGAGGTGAAAACAGTGAGAAAGGTAACAAGGATTGATGGAAACAATGATCTCCAAGCTTTCAAACCAAAGGTAAGAGTGGCAGCTTATTGCAGGGTTTCAACAGACAGTGATGAGCAAATGGCAAGCCTGGAAGCACAAAAGGACCATTATGAATCCTATATAAAAACAAATCCTGATTGGGAATTTGCAGGGATTTACTATGATGAAGGCATATCAGGCACAAAAAAGGAGAACCGAACTGGACTTTTAAGGCTGCTTGCAGATTGCGAAAACAAGAAAATTGACTTTATTATAACCAAGTCAGTCAGCAGATTTGCCAGAAATACAACCGACTGCATTGAGATGGTGCGAAAACTTACTGATCTCGGTGTTTTCATCTATTTCGAGAAAGAGAATATAAACACGCAGCGCATGGAAGGCGAATTGGTGCTGACAATTTTGAGCAGTCTTGCAGAAAACGAGTCATTATCCATTGCAGAAAATAGTAAGTGGTCTATCAGACGTAGGTTCCAAAACGGAACATACAAGATTTCATACCCTCCCTATGGTTACGATTATGTGGATGGAAAGCTATTTATCAATAAAGAACAGGCTGAAATCGTAAAGCGGATTTTTTCCGAGGCTTTGGACGGTAAAGGCACACAGATAATTGCAGATGGGCTAAATTCGGATAAAATCCCAACAAAGAGAGGTTCACACTGGACAGCGACAACTATCCGCGGCATTTTAAGCAATGAAAAATATACTGGGGATGTCCTTCTGCAAAAAACCTATACAGATGAGAATTTTAAGCGGCATTATAATCATGGGGAAAAAGATCAATACATGATAAAAGATCATCATGAAGCCATTATATCCCATGAGGAATTTGAAGCCGCCCAAGAGATATTAAAGCAAAGAGGAAAAGAAAAAGGTGTGATCAAGGGAAGCAGCAAGTATCAAAAACGCTACCTGCTCTCAGGGAAAATCAAATGCGCAGAATGTGGCAGCAATTTTAAGCGTCGAATTCATGGCAGCGGTGACTGTAAATATATTGCATGGTGCTGCACAAAGCACATAAAGGACGCATCAAGCTGTTCCATGAAGTTTGTCAGAGAGGATGCGATCCATCAGGCCTTCGTTGTAATGATCAATAAGCTTATTTTCGGTCATAAGTTCATTCTAAGGCCATTGTTGCAAAGCTTAAAGAAGACAAATTACTCAGATAACATAACAAAGATTCAGGAGATGGAAGCAAAAATCAAAGAAAATACAGAGCGAGTTCAGGTGATTATGGGACTTATGGCCAAAGGATACCTGGAACCCGCTCTTTTTAATACACAGAAAAATGAGCTGCTCAAAGAAGCAGCCATATTAAAAGAACAAAAAGAAGCCATAAAACGCGCAATCGATGGGAGCATGACTATCCTTGTTGAGGTTGAGAAGCTTCTTAAATTTGCAACGAAAGCTGAAAAACAGATTGATGCATTTGATAGTGAAATATTTGAGGATTTTACCCGCGAAATCATTGTGTTTTCACAGGAGGAAATAGGTTTCAAAATGAAATGCGGATTGAACCTGAGGGAAAGGATGGTGAGATGATGAGCCATATACCTTTTGGGTATGCCATTAAAAACGGCAAGGCTGTTGTTAACGAAAAGGAAGCGGTTAAGATAAAGGAGCTGTTTGGGGCTTATCTTTCCGGGCTTTCTTTAACTGAAGCGGCCAAAAACGCGGGTATTAAGCGCTGCCATATATCTATTGCAAGAATGCTGACAGATAAACGGTATGTAGAGGATAAATTCTATCCGCCCATTATCAGCAGGGATACATTCGAAGAAGTACAACTGGAAAGACGCAGGCGAGCTGAGGCACTTGGCAGGATTTATGAACATAAAGGAAATGAAAAGAAATGCCTGAATTTTAAGTTTCATGCTTCAATGCCAGATAATCTATACGATGATCCATTTCAGCAGGCAGAGTATGCTTATAGTCTTATTAAGAGCGAGGTGATTTCAGATGGCAATCAGGAATGTTACGGTAATCCCTGCTCGTAAACGGATTGGAAATAGTGCAAAGGCTGAAGAATTGCCAAAGCTTCGGGTAGCAGCCTATTGCCGCGTATCTACGGACAGCGAGGAGCAGGCAACCAGTTATGAAGCGCAAATTGAGCACTACACAAACTACATTAAAAGCAATCCGGAATGGGAGTTAGCTGGCATATTTGCGGATGAAGGGATTACTGGAACCAACACGAAAAAGCGTGAAGAGTTTAACCGGATGATAGAAGAATGTATGCAGGGCAAAATCGATATGATAATTACGAAATCTATCAGCCGTTTTGCAAGAAATACGCTGGACTGCCTAAAGTACATAAGGCAGCTTAAAGAAAAAAATATTCCAGTTTACTTTGAAAAGGAAAATATAAACACATTGGATACCAAAGGAGAAATCCTGTTGACCATTATGGCATCTTTGGCACAGCAAGAAAGCCAATCGTTAAGCCAGAATGTAAAACTGGGTATTCAGTACCGATATCAGCAAGGAAAAATCCATATCAATCACAACCGGTTTCTTGGATATACAAAGGATAAAGACGGCAATTTAGTTATCGTACCTGAAGAAGCTGAAATTGTTAAACGTATTTACAGAGAATACCTTGAAGGTTCCAGTATGCTGCAGATAGCAAGAGGTCTGGAAGCTGACGGAATTCTGACGGGTGCAGGCAATACCAGATGGCATACCAGCACCATCAATAAGATTTTGAGGAATGAAAAATATATCGGTGATGCACTGTTGCAGAAAACCTATACAGTAGATTTTTTATCGAAGAAAAGGGTACCTAATAACGGTATAGTTCCACAATACTATGTAGAAAACAGCCATGAGCCTATAATCCCGCGTGAAATTTTTATGCAGGTTCAGGAACAGCTTGTTAAAAGAAGATGTGTGCATATAAGTAAGAACGGAAAGAAGAGAAACTATAGCAATAATCATCCTTTATCACAGATAGTCTTCTGCGGCAACTGTCATGAAATATTCCGCAGGGTTCATTGGAATAACCGAGGAAAGAAATCAATCGTATGGAGATGCGTCAGCAGATTGGAAAACACCGGTTTATTTTGTACCGCTTCCACTATACTTGAAGATACGCTTAAAGAGAAAATTGTAGAAGCCATCAATGTAGCGGTCAGCGGAAAAAACTCTTTTCTGGCCATACTGAAGAAGAATATTGAAACCGTATTAAGCGTGGATTTGGATGAGAGTACAGCAGATATTGATAAAAGGCTGGAAGAACTCCAAACCGAGTTGATCCAATTGGCAAATTCAAAGGAAGCATATGATAATATTGTCAATGAGATTTACCGCTTACGGGACTTAAGGCAAGAAACCCTTTCAAGAAACGCTCTCCGTCAAGATAAGCGGGATCGGATCGCTGAGATGACGGACTTTCTTAATATGCAAACCGGTGGTATTACGGAATTTGATGATAAACTGGTTAGAAAACTAGTTGAAAAAGCAATTGTATATGATGACAGGTTAGTGGTAGAGTTTAAGTCGGGGTTAGAAATAGAAGTAAACCTATAAGCTCGTATTAAGATAGCCGCCAGTAGGGGAAGAGTACTTATACTATTATAAATAACTACAGGAGACATAATTGGATTACCGATTGCGGGAGCAGAAGCAAAATGCGCTGGTTAAAAATGCAGAGCGTGAAGGAAGAAGCAGCGAATAGCTGAAATGACAGACTTCTTGAATGAACAGTCCTATGAGCTGGAGGAATATGATGAGCAACTGGTAAGGCGGCTTATTGAAAAAGTTACGGTATTTGATAATAAGCTGACCGTTGAGTTTAAGTCTGGAGTAGAGATTGATGTATTAATTTAAAATGAACTTGACCGCCGATTGAGGAGAAATACTTCTTGATGGGCGGTTCTTTTCTATTTATACTTGGGGATAATCTAATAAGTGAACTCGTTTCAGCAAGCTGAAACTTCGGGGAATCAGATGGAGAGTCTACTCCACCTGATTAAAACCCACCTACGCTGCGCTTAGAGGTGGCGGTCTTGACCGTAAAGCTAAAAGATAAACACACTTGAACAATTACTCATATGTTTTTATTGACAAACGGAGAATTGAGGTTTATAATATATATGAAAGCTTATTCAAGTGTTCAATTGAATGATAAAGAGGTGATATAAATATGGCAAAAAAAATTCAACCAATTGAAAGATGCGACTGTGATGTAATACATGAGGAAATTGTAAATAAAGTGCGAGAAAAAATGCCTCAAGAAGAAACTCTATATGATCTAGCAGAACTATTTAAAGTTTTTGGAGATTCAACAAGAATTAAGATACTCTGGGCATTAGATGAATCAGAGATGTGCGTTTGCGATATTGCATTCTTATTAAATATGACCCAATCAGCAATTTCACATCAGCTAAGAGTCTTAAAGCAGGCTGAACTAGTAAAGAGCAGAAGAGAAGGAAAGATTGTATTCTACTCTCTTGAAGATGAACATGTAAAGCAAATATTTGACCAGGGATTAATTCATATTTCAGAAGAAAGTAAGTAAAGGAGGGTCAGTAATGTTAAAGAAGGAAGTAATTTTAGAAGGTTTAGATTGCGCAAATTGTGCAGCTAAAATTGAAGATGAGGTTAATAAATTAAATGGAGTCAAAGCCTATATGAACTTCATGAACAAGACATTGACTTTAGAAACTGAATCAGAGCAAGAGTATAAGAATACATTACAGCAAGTTAAAACCATAGTGCACAAGCACGAACCGGATGTGGTAGTGAAAGAAAAATCCGTTAACAAGAGCAATAAAAAAGTATTAATACTTGAAGGACTTGACTGTGCGAATTGTGCTGCAAAGATTGAAGCTCAAACACAAAGCCTTGAAGGAGTAAATAGTGCGACCGTTGATTTTGTATCTAAGAAGCTGACAATTGAAGCGGTCGATAAAAAGGAATTTGGTAAAATTCTTGGAGAAGTAACATCCATTGTAAATAAACTTGAGCCAGATGTTAAAATAGTTGATGCAGAGAAGAAAAAGGTGAACAAAAGCATAGTAATGCTTGAAGGACTTGGCTGCGCGAATTGTGCAGCTAAAATGGAAAAAGAAATAAGCGGTCTAGAAGGAGTTGAATTTGCTGCAGTAGATTTTGTTTCGAAGAAACTAACACTGGAAATAAGTCCGAAAGTCAACCGCTCTGAGTTAAATGAGAAGATTGAAGGCATAGTAAAGAAAATAGAGCCAGATGTAAAGGTCATTTTTGAGGAGAATAACTCCAAGACCAAAATAAACGAAAATAACGAAGAGGAAGAAGAAGGTGTCAACAAAAAAGAAATCATAAGACTTGTGGTCGGTGGAGCAATATTTGCCGTGGGAATCATCTTTAATTTCCAAAATTGGCTTGAGCTTACCTTGTTTATTATTAGTTATATCATAGTTGGTGGAGAGGTTGTCTTAAGAGCAATAAAAGGTATTGCCCGCGGTCAGGTA
>ERZ795043.6-NODE-6-length-359774-cov-16.333599_pt1:275000-359774 | contig 359774 bp, 363 predicted proteins | sample MGYA00375127_ERZ795043 | MGnify/ENA primary metagenome ERZ795043 (study PRJEB30172, sample SAMN05518447) | compost metagenome | isolation source: Feedstock adapted compost from Newby Island compost facility, Milpitas, CA | place: USA:Newby Island...
TTCAATGCTTTGTGCAACACACATTACATCTTCTAATGAGATGATAAATTCCAAAAAAGATCTGTTCCGCCCGTAAGGCGCTGAATTTAATTCGCACCATCTTTTCTGCTTATAAAAATCCAAAAGAAATACTAAGACAATGTCGCACTTTTCGATAAAATTTTGCCCAAGCAAATCTTTAAGCTTTGATTTTTTATCTTTATCCCGTATCTTAATTATGGTACATGGCTGAGTATTGCCTCCACTGGCGGCATTTAAACCAACTTCTAATATGTTATTCAAAACATCATCGTCGATGGGGATATCTGAAAAATTTCTGAAGCTTCTTCTATTCTTCAATAAATCAATAGCATCCATCTGCTGATCCTCCTATTATCTTTTAAAACAAATTATTGCATAGCACTATACTATTTATAGTATTATATTAACGCTAAAGTCAAGTATTTTCTTTAATAAGTTTTTATAAACTAATGATTGATGAGAAAGATAACTATTTAAAGACTGACTTGTTACATGGACTTTATGATTTGAGAAGATATTTTAAATTGACAAAGGCTATAATGAAAAGTATAATTCTTTTACAAGGTAAAAACACAGATTTGAGTAGCAGTTTGTATGCAATATGTTGGAAATTATAAGAAGTATGTAATTTGTTATCACAGCGGTCTTTATAAAAAGGAAGGTTAATGTATGATAATAAGTGCAAGCAGAAGGACGGATATACCTGCGTTTTACAGTGATTGGTTCTACAATAGAGTTAAAGAAGGATATGTTTTAGTTAGAAACCCATTTAATTTCCATCAAGTAAGCAAGGTGCCTTTGACACTTGACGTGGTAGATTGCTTTGTGTTTTGGAGTAAAAATCCGGCGAATATGATTGATAATCTTCAAATTATTGATAGATATCCATATTGTTTTCAGTTTACGTTGAATCCTTATGATGATAAAGTTGAGAAAAATGTCCCGAAGAAATCGGAAATAATAGATACATTTAGGAGATTATCAGATAAAATAGGACCCAATAGGGTTATCTGGAGATACGATCCTATCATTATAACTGAAGCTATTAGCGAGGAATATCACTATAAATATTTTGAAGTATTGGCATCGAAGCTTCAAGATTATACATCAAAGTGTATCATAAGCTTTGTGGATTTTTACCCTAAAGCAAAGAAAGGCCTTGGGACGATAGGCGCTTTTGACATTAGCGATGAAGATAAAATAAGGATAGCCAAAAGGATTGGAGAAATTGCAGAAGCGTATTCTCTCAAAATTGAAACATGCGCAGAAGAAATAGATTTGTCTCAATTTGGAATAGAGCATGGAAAATGCATCGATCCTAATCTGATTAAGGAAATTTCTGGACGTAATATTAAGGATGAAAAAGACAAAAATCAAAGAAAAGCATGTGGTTGTGCCTCTAGTGTGGATATAGGAGCTTATAATACGTGTATGCATAGGTGTATCTATTGCTATGCAAATTACAATAGTAGTGTTGTCAATGGCAATATGACTTTATATGATGTCAATTCTCCATTATTGTGCAGCAGTATAACAGATGAGGATGTAATAACGGAAAAAAACAGTTAGTTATTTTACATCAAGCCCGTTTACATGAAATAAGTTGTCGTGAAGGTGAAATCACTGCTCTTTGAAAAAATTCCAATCCACTGATTCATTTGTGAAAGTTGATATTTTTACATAAAAAGAATATAATATTAGTAAGGAAAGTAAGGAAGGGGTGTGGAAGATGGAAATTGCAAAAGTTACTAGTAAAGGCCAAATTACGATTCCTATTGATATTCGCAAGAAACTTAATCTTAAAGACGGTGATAAAGTAATTTTTATTGAAGAAGGTGATAAAATTATTTTTGCTAATGCTGCAAAGGTAGCTTTTATGAATATTCAAAAAGCTTTTGAAGGTGAGGCCGAACGACTTGGTTTGAAAAATGAGCAGGATGTAGTGGATATGGTGAATGAAATAAGGGAAGAAATGTGGAAAGAACGTTATGAGAATAATGATTGATACAAATGTTCTTATTTCAATTTTTCTTTTTCCTACATCCAGAATGAAAAAATTAGTCGACATTATTACAGATCAACATACTATTGTACTGCCATCTTATGTTATTAGTGAGCTTAAAATGGTAATCAGACGAAAATTTCCTGCAAAATACCAGGATTTGGACACATTTCTTTCAGAATTGCCTTTTGAGTATACTTATATAATTGAAAAAATAGATATACACAAGTATCCAGATATTCGTGACAAAAAAGATTTGCCTGTTTTGGTGTCGGCTATCACAGAAGATGTAGATGTTTTAATTACAGGTGATAAAGATTTTTATGATTTGAAGATTGAAAAGCCGGAGATACTTACACCAGCAAAATTTGTCGAGAAATACAACTGAGAAGAGCTATTAAAGTTTATTGGCAACATGCGTTTTTTCATTCAAAAGCAGAACCCCATCTCATATTTCTGGCTTTCTTATAAATATCTCCATGGCTTTTTGTGACCGTGACTTTCTTGATGCCATCCTTTGTGCACAAATCCAATATTATGTGTCCCTTTCTTATCTGCGGATGTCTTATGACTCTGCTTTTTATTGTTTTGCAAGGCTTTTTTGACACACAAATGTACGAGAATTTTTCATCCTCGTATGGAAGTTGGCCGTTTTTGACTTTTCTGTGTAAGCTTGTCCGCTGTACACGGGATGAAAAGTGACACCAGTCATCAAAATCTATTGGACATTCATCGGCATGTGGACACGGTGCTATTACATTGGCACCAAGCGATATCAGAGCTTCCCGGGCTCTTTTTATCCTAGAAAAGCCGATTTTAGTTCCTGGCTCTATAATGATCAGTATATCATTAGCAATTTCCCACAGCTTTTTTATTATTTTACTCTGTACATCTTCATTTAGCTCACCAATGGAATACGATGCAATGACGATATCGTGTCTGTGAGCGTCAAATGATCTATTTAAATCTATTTTTAGCCACTTTGCGTTTTTGATAGAATCATAATTTGAATTAGATGATAACTTTTTGCCGATATTTATCATGTTTTCGTCTTTTTCCAGAAGCGTTATTTGATCAATATCCTGCCATATAGCAGTTGCCGCCCACATGGCTGTCCCAGGGCCTGCCCCTACATCTAAAAGAGATTTTGGGCGAAAATCATTATATACTTCTTTTATATGATTTAAAACAGTGTATATTGCACCATACGTGGCAGGCATCCTGTATACGACATAAGCGATTGTTTCATCATATCCGCTTAAAAATTTATCAGAATAGTTTTTATCACGGTATCGCTTAGAAATATCCGAAACTAAAGCTGTTAATTTATTTGTAGGTATAGCTTCTGTTTCGTTTTCTATGGCAGTGATAAGTTCTAATGGTAGTTCCATTTACATAAACAATCCTTTCTATTAGTGTTCAATTTATATTATACCATCAAACATAATTTTATGTTATAATTCAACTCAAGAACCGTTCTTGGTTGGATGGACTTTATGAAAGGCTGGATGTAATGATTAAAGAGAAGATAAAAGTTTCAGTTAGAGACTTGGTAGAGTTTATATTGCGCAGTGGTGATTTAAACAGTGAGTTTGTCGGAAACGGCAATAGAAGAGCGCTAGAAGGGGCAAGGATTCATAGAAAGATACAGAAATCTAAAAATGAAAATTATACGAAAGAAGTCTCATTAAAGTACGAAGCAGAGTACGATGATTTTATCCTTGCTGTTGAAGGCCGTGCGGATGGTATCATTATTGAAAACGGCAATGTTACGATAGACGAAATAAAAACTACAAATGCTCAACTAAATGACATTGATGATAATTACAATCCGCTACATTTGGCACAGGCAAAATGCTATGCTTATATATACTCTATTCAGAACGATTTTGATACGATAAATATTCAATTAACGTATTATCAGATTGATAATGATGAGATTAAATATTTGAGATACACGTATTCTATAGATGAGCTAAAAGCATTTTTTGAAGATCTTTTAAAAAAGTTTTACAACTGGGCAATGATATCATACAGTTGGATAAATGAAAGAAACAGCTCCATAGAGAAGATAGATTTTCCTTATAAAAATTACAGGAAAGGTCAGAGAAAGCTAGCCGTAGCTGTCTACAGGACGATTGAAAGAGAGAAAAAACTCTTTGTACAAGCGCCTACCGGAATAGGTAAAACTATATCTACTATTTTTCCATCGATAAAGGCTATGAAGGAAGGAATGACGTCAAAAATATTTTATCTGACGGCTAAAACAATTGCTGGTACTGTTGCAGATGAGACGTTTAAGATGCTAAGGGATAAGGGGCTAAGAATTAAGACGCTTGATATCACTGCAAAAGAGAAGATATGTTTAAATGAAAGGACTGAATGCACCCCTGAGTCATGCCCATACGCAAAAGGCCATTATGATAGGATAAACGATGCTATAATGGATATGATTTTAAATGAAGATGATTTTAGTAGGGCAAAAATTGAGGAGTATGCAAAAAAACATACGGTATGTCCATTTGAGTTTTCATTAGACTTATCTTTATGGTCGGATGTTGTAATCTGCGATTACAATTATGTTTTTGACCCAAATGTCGGGCTAAAAAGATTTTTTCAAGATAAGAGCGATTTTACTCTACTTGTGGATGAAGCCCACAACCTTGTAGACAGGTCAAGGGAGATGTTTTCTGCAGAGCTTTTTAAAAAAGAGTTTTTATCATTAAAAAAATCGATGAAAGGGAAAAACAACAAGATAGAGAAGGTATTATCGAAGATTAATTCTATTTTTCTTCAAATGAAAAAACAGTGCGGTGAAAATAATTTTTTTGTGGCGAAAGAAAAACAAGTTGCTTTGGATGGCTATTTAAGGCAGTTTATAGGTGAAGCTGAATTGTACCTTGTAAATAATAAAAAATCATCCAAATGCGATGAGCTTATAGATTTGTATTTTAAATCATTATCTTATTTGAAAATTTCTGATATGTATGATTCGTCATATATGACGTACGTAGAAAAAGATGGTGATGATGTAAAAATTAAGCTATTCTGCTTGGATCCGTCTAAATTATTAAGTCAAACGCTTCAGAAAGTCAGAGGGACAATATTTTTTTCTGCCACACTTCTTCCGATTACATACTATAAGTCGCTTTTAGGAGGGAGCCATGAAGATTACGCAATTTGCTTAGATTCACCTTTTGATACTAAAAACAGAATGATTCTTATAGCAGATGATGTATCTACAAAGTACAAAGATAGAGAAAATACGCGAGAAAAAGTAGCGGAGTATATTGATGCAGTTGTGTGGAAAAAGCCAGGGAATTATATTGTGTATTTTCCATCATATGAGTATATGAACATGATATATGAGATTTATAAAGATCGAGGAACGAACATGATAATCAAGCAGGAGAGCAGTATGAGTGAGGATGACAAAGAGAGTTTTTTAAAGATGTTTGAAGATGAGAAAAAGGGAATCATAGCCTTTTGCGTGCTAGGAGGTATCTTTTCGGAAGGCATTGATTTGAAGAATGATAGATTAATCGGCGTTATAATTGTAGGTGTCGGTCTTCCTCAAATATGTCTTGAAAGAGATATAATAAAAGACTACTTCGAAGAAAAGTATGGGCTTGGATATGAGTTTGCTTACCTTTATCCTGGCTTTAATAAAGTGATGCAATCAGCAGGTCGTGTTATTAGAACTGAGACTGATAGAGGTGTTATTTTGCTTATAGATGAAAGATTTTTGCATAAGAACTATATAAAATTATTTCCTAAGGAATGGTTTCCGTATATTAAAGTCAATAAAAATAATATAGAAGCATATCTTGACGGCTTTTGGAGGAATTTATAATGGTGGAAGTGTACGCTACAAAAATCACGAGAAATGTAGACGAAGAAGAATATAGTAAATTATTAGAGGCAGTGTCAGAAGAAAAGAGATGGAGAGTTAAAAAGATTAAGAAATTTGATGATGCACTGAGGACTCTTTTGGCAGAGGCAATGCTTCGAGTGACATTAGTAAAAGAATTTGGGTTAAAAAACAGCGATATCGTATTTTATAAGAATGAGTTTGGGAAACCTTTTTTAAAAGGCAAAAATATATTTTTTAGTATATCCCATTCAGGAGAGTGGGCATCTATAGCTGTCGATTGTGATAATTTAGGCGTTGACATAGAGAAGATAAGAGATATCAATTTAAATGTGGCAAAGCGTTTCTTTTCGATGGAAGAGTATAATGATATGATGAAAAAGGATGATAAAATAGACTACTTTTTTACTCTTTGGACACTAAAAGAAAGCTATGTCAAGGCACTAGGCAAGGGACTTTATGTTCCATTAAAATCATTTACTGTAAAATTAGAAAAAGAAATTAAGCTTTATGGAGAAAATAAAAATAAGTTTTATTTTAAGCAGTTTAATATAGATGCTGGATATAAATTGGCAGTCTGTGCTCAGAATAATATGTTTCAAAATAGTGTTAATGTCATAAAACAAGATGATTTATTAAATTATATTTTTAATTTTTTATGAAATATGGTATAATTTAGAAAAATGGGTGGAGGTGATATTATGCAAAAGTCTGTTGAACTGACATATGGATCTAGGACATTGAGGGGTATGATGCATGTGCCAGACGGTACACATGGCAAAGCTCCTATGGTGGTTATGTTTCATGGGTTTACAGGCAATAAAGTTGAGTCACACTTTATTTTTGTAAAGTTGTCAAGAGAGTTGGAGAAGGTAGGCATAGGCAGTTTCCGCTTTGACTTCTACGGCTCAGGTGAAAGCGATGGAGACTTTATTGACATGACATTTAGCGGTGAAGTAGAAGATGCAAGACATATAGTAGAATTTGTAAAGAACGATTCTCTGACAGATGTCAATAATATCGGAATACTGGGTTTCAGCATGGGTGGTGCCATTGCTGCCATTATAGCAAAGGAATACAAAGACATCGTAAAATCATTGGTACTCTGGGCTCCTGCTTTTAATATGAGAGATGCAATAATGCTTCAATCTCAGAGTGAAGCAGGAAATTTGCTTAATGAACATGGCTTTGTTGATATTGGTGGGTTCGCACTTGGGAAAGGATTTGTGCTTGACATAGCTGATATTGATATATTTGAGTCAGCGAAAGGGTATGACAAAGACGTGCTAATAGTTCACGGCACAAAAGATGAAGCTGTTCCGTATACTGTGTCTGAGGAGATTTTAAAGACAGTTTACAAAGAAAATGGACGTAGAATATCGATAGATGGATCAGATCATACATTTAGCAGGCTTGACTGGCAAAGGAAGGCTATCGATGAATCAGTCGCTTTTTTGAAAGAAAAGCTTAAATGAAATAGAGGGCCCAATAGTGAGCCCTTTTAAATTTACTTTTCTGTCACAAGCTTTACTATATTCAATATAACTTCAACAGCTTTTTCCATCGCAAAAATAGGTATGTATTCATATTTGCCGTGAAAATTATGGCCTCCTGTAAATATATTAGGCGTTGGAAGCCCCATGTACGATAACCTTGCTCCATCAGTGCCGCCGCGGATAGGAGACACATCTGGTTTTACGCCTGCTTTCTCTATAGCTTTTAGTGCAATTTCAACTATACTCATGTCTTTTTCAATGATTTCTCTCATATTGTAATATTGGTCTTTTAAATCTATTTCTACTGTGCCTTCGCCGTATTTTTCATTTAATTTGTTTATCAAATTTAACAAGTAATTTTTGCGATTTTCAAAGTTTTCTTTGTCAAAATCCCTTATTATGTAGTACAAGTGTGTTTCTTCTACATTACCATTAAAATTATTTATGTGATAAAATCCCTCATATCCCTCTGTATTTTCCGGTGTTTCTTCCAGCGGCAGCATTGAAGCAAGCTCTACTCCTATTAAAACAGAGTTTTTCATTTTGCCTTTTGCTGTTCCCGGATGTACATTTCGGCCGTGTATTATTATTTTTGCAGATGCTGCATTGAAGTTTTCATATTCTAATTCGCCCAATTTTCCACCATCGATTGTATAAGCAAAATCAGCCCCGAATTTTTTTACGTCAAATTTGTCTGCACCGCGTCCGATTTCTTCGTCTGGCGTTATACATACTTTTATAGTCCCGTGTTTTATTTCAGGATGTGATATGAGGTATTCACAGGCGGTTACTATTTCAGCAATTCCAGCCTTATCATCGGCACCAAGCAGTGTTGTACCATCTGTCGTGATCAGTGTTTTTCCTATGTAGTCTTTTAATTCTGGAAAATCACTTGGTGACAAAACGATATTCTTATCCTTGTTTAATATTATGTCTTTGCCATCGTAGTTTTCGATTATCTGCGGATTTACATTTTTTCCAGACATATCAGGGCTTGTGTCCATGTGTGATATAAAGCCTACTACTGGTATTTTCCTATCAATATTAGATGGTACAGTTCCCATTACATATCCATTTTCATCGACGGATACGTCTGTAAGCCCGATAGCTTTTAATTCAGCAGCCAAGTCTTTGGCAAAAACCATTTGCCCATCTGTACTAGGGCATTTTGAAGAGTTTTCATCTGATGTTGTTTCATACTTTACGTATTTTAAAAATCGATGAGCGACGTTTTGCAATATACCCCTTCTTTCTTAAAATTTTCTAAAATTATTTTATCACTTATAAGAAAAATTTAAAAGAAATAAAGCCTGGATTACCAGGCTTTAGTAAAATTCTACTAATAAATGGTCGTCAATTTCTACAGGAGTTTCACTTCTTCTTGGCATTTTAATTAATTTGCCTTCCATTTTATCCACATCGACATTGATATATGGTGGAATATCATTTGTGCCGATGCTTTGTTTTATAAGGGGCATATTTCTACTTTTTTCTTTAACGGAGACGACATCTCCGACATTTACCTCATAAGATGGGATATTTACTTTTTTGTCATTTACTAAAATATGGCCATGCGAAACGAGCTGACGTGCAGAGTATATTGTAGGAGCAAAGCCCATCCTGTATACAATATTGTCAAGGCGTCTTTCAAGAAGTGAAAGAAGTTTTTCGCTTGTCGGTTCCTTGCTTTTTAGTGCTTTTTCAAAATACCTTCTATACTGTCTTTCCCTAACGTTGTAGATTGATTTGAGTTTTTGTTTTTCAAGAAGTCTTCTACCGTATTCAGAAAGCTTTTTGCCTCTAGCTAGCCCATGCTGTCCAGGAGCGTACGGCCGCTTTAACGAAGGACACTTTGGGCTACCGCATAGGGGATGTCCTACAATTCTGCACATTCTATGCTTTGGTGCTACTGTTCTTGCCAACTGCTCACCTCCATTTTATAATGATAATCATTATCAATTAACCACATTCAAATTATATAGTATGAAATAAAATTTATCAAGTATTTTTCTTAAGTATATTTTTATCAAAGAACTAAAAAATATACAAAAACCCGGCATTAAGCCGAGTTTTTTTAAAATTTTTCCCAGTGCAGTACGTCGCTTAAAGATTTTTTATTTCTTGGAGACGGATTTTGCGTACTGTAGCCTAAAGCAATAATTGAGATCATTCTAAGGTTTGATGGAACATTTAAATATTCATTTATGTCTTTTTCATATGTCCGATCATACCCTGCTACCCAGCATGAAGAGATGCCGTATGCTTTTGCTGCAAGTATGATATTTTCAGTTGCTGCTGCACCATCTTCTAGATGGTGGATGTTTTCTTTTTCACAGTATACAACTACACATGCTGCAGCATCTTTAATAAATTTGCCGTATGTAGCCTTTTCAGAAATATACTTAAGAGCTTCCTTGTCAGTTACAACGACGAAATGCCAAGGTTGAACATTGTTTGCAGATGGAGCAAGTCTTCCGCAGTCAATAATATCTTCCAGTATGTTTTTTGGAATTGGTTTATCTTCAAAAGATCTTACAGCTCTTCTTTGCTTTAATACTTCTAATGCATCCATATAAAACACCTCCATTTAATATTATAACCACTAAAAAAACAATTTCAAAATTTGGTTAAATATTTATTGACGGTAAAATATGAATATGTAAAAATATTGTTATAATGAGAGGGGGCGATATGGAATGGGTAGTATTGAAGGTAGGATAGGTAGCGTCTTTGCGGGATATGACATATATGCACTCGTAGAAGACGGAAAAATTGACGGAAGAATCGGAGGTTCAGTGATTGGAGACGATATAGACATAAAGTATTCTATGACAGATGGCAACATCAATGGGAGATTTGGAGGAGCTATTTTTGGTAAAGATATAACAGGTAGCATTGGAAATGATTTTGTTAATGCGAGAATTGGCGGCAGCATCGATGGACATGACTTGAACCTTCACTATGATGGAAATACAGTTTACGGCAGGTGTGGAGGCGCTGTTGGTGGATTTGATGTCATTATAAATTTCCAAGGGTCTACCGCAACAGGAAGGCTAGGTGGTACAATTGACGGCTTTGACGTTGAGTGCCAATGTGTAGATGTAGAGCCAATAGTGTCAGCCGTGGTAATTGCATCAGCATATTATCTTTACAAGAAAAAACAGAATCACAGTTCTTCAGGTGGAGGCACTAATTAATTGAATTTAACTAAACTTATAGGAGATGATATTATGTCGAGATTAAAATATATTATGGAACTTAAAGATTATTACGGCATTGACTTAAAAAGAATAAACCATGCATTAAAAGTGCTTAGCTTTGCTGACAGAATAGTGGATGGCGAAAATATTACTGATGAAAAAATCAAGAAGATCGTGTATATTACCGCAATTTTGCATGATATCGGCATCAAAAAAGCTGAAGAAAAATATGGTAGCTCATCCGGAAGATATCAGGAAATAGAGGGACCGGCCATTGCAAGAGAGATTATGCGGAAAAACAATGAGGACGAGGGTATAATAGAAAGAGTATGTTATATTATAGGTGGTCATCATACGGCATCTAAAAATGATGGACTTGATTTTCAGATAATATGGGAATCTGATCTTCTGGTAAATATAGAAGAGGATGAATTGTATAAAGATAGAGAAAAGGTCAGCAATATTGTAGAAAAGAATTTTAAGACAAAGACAGGCAAAAACATTGCAGGTGACTTGTTTCTAAGTTAAAGCTTGATAATATAATTTATATAGTATAAAATATGAGATGTAAAATAAGATTGGAGGTTTACATATGACAAATGTATTAAACTTTGACTATTCCAATGCGTTGAATTTTGTAAATGAGCATGAAATATCATATCTAGAGAAACAGGCGCAATTATCACTTGATATGGTGCTAAATAAGACTGCGCAGGGAAGCGATTTCCTTGGTTGGGTTGATTTGCCGCGGGATTACGACAAGGAAGAATTTGCTCGAATCAAAAAAGCTGCAGAGAAAATAAGATCTGATTCAGATGCACTTGTCGTAATCGGAATTGGTGGTTCGTACTTAGGCGCAAGGGCAGCTATTGAGATGCTTACACATTCATTTTACAATATTTTGCCACAATCAGTTAGAAAGGCGCCAGAAATATATTTTGCAGGAAACAGCATAAGCTCTACATACCTTCAAGATTTATTAGAAGTTCTAGATGGCAAAGATGTATCTATAAACGTCATATCAAAGTCTGGTACTACTACAGAACCTGCTATTGCATTTCGAGTCTTCAGGGATTTTCTAGAAAAGAAATATGGAAAAGAAGAAGCTAAATCTAGGATATATGTCACAACAGATAGAAAAAAGGGTGCTCTTAAAAAACTGGCGGATGAAGAAGGCTATGAGACATTTGTGATTCCTGATGATGTAGGTGGCAGATATTCCGTTCTGACGGCAGTAGGACTCCTTCCTATAGCAGCTTCAGGCATTGACATTGATGAAATGATGAAAGGTGCATATGACGCATCATTAATTTTCAAAAAACCTGATATAAAAGACAATTTAAGCATGCAGTATGCTGTACTTAGAAATGCGCTTTATAGGAAGGGCAAATCTGTTGAAATTTTAGTAAACTATGAGCCGAGGCTTCACTATTTTTCCGAATGGTGGAAACAGCTTTTTGGAGAAAGTGAAGGCAAGGACCACAAAGGAATATATCCTGCATCAGTAGATTTTTCGACGGATCTTCATTCCATGGGGCAATTTATACAAGATGGAAGCAGGATAATGTTTGAGACGGTTATAAATGTAGAAAAACCGCTAAAAGAAATAACGATAAACGAAGACAAGGACAATGTAGATGGACTTAATTTCCTGGCTGGAAATACGATAGATTTTGTCAATAAGAAAGCTTTTCAAGGCACGGTACTTGCTCACAATGATGGTGGCGTGCCAAATCTAATAGTGAATGTTCCAGAGATATCTGCATACAACTTTGGATATCTGGTTTACTTCTTTGAGATGGCTTGCGGCATAAGCGGATACTTAAATGGAGTAAATCCGTTTGACCAACCTGGAGTAGAAGCCTATAAGAAAAATATGTTTGCGCTTTTGGGCAAACCTGGTTATGAGAAAGAAAAAGAAGTATTGGAAAAAAGGCTTAAAAGGTGACAAAAAGGATATGTCTATAAGGCATATCCTTTAAATTTTATGTTTTTCTGATAAAAAATTTTTTGTATAATATTAAGTAGTTATTGTTAAGATTTTAGGATGGTGATCAAATGGAAGTTGGCATATCGACAGCTTGCTTTTACCCGGATTATCTTACAGAAGAAACTATTCCGATCATTGGAAATATGGGTATTAAAAAAGTTGAAGTTTTTTTAGAATCTTACAGTGAGTATGATGAAGATTTTTGCAAAGAGATGAAAGATAACCTTGATAAATATGAAATCGAGGTTAATTCTATACATGCCATAGGGACACAGTTTGAACCGCAGCTTTTCTCAGCAACATCGAGGCAAAGGAAGGATGCATCAAAGATGCTTCTAAAAGTGTTAAAGGCTGCCAAGATACTCGGTTCAAAGATCTATGTTTTTCATGGGCCGGCACTTAAAAAAGATACACTTCCTAATATAGATTTTGAGAAAATCGCAAAATATACAGATTATATAGCTGATACTTCCGGAGAATATGGAGTTAAATTTTCTTGGGAAAATGTTTATTGGTGCTGGTTTTCTTATCCTGAATTTGCAACATCCATAAAGCAAGCCACAAACAGCAAAAATATATATTTTACATTAGACATAAAACAGGCAATGAAAAGCAAAAAGGATCCCTTTGACTATCTTAAAACTATGGGAAAGCAGCTTACAAATGTCCATTTGTGTGATTACGATTTAAGGGGTGAACTGTATCTGCCTGGTAAAGGAAATTTTGATTTTAGGAGACTGTATAAAGAGTTAAAGAATATCGATTACAGAGGATCGCTTATAATGGAGGTGTACAGAAACAATTATAAAGATCGGAAAGAAGTGGTTGAAAGCATTGAGTATCTCAAAAGTATCTTTGAAAAATGAAAATAATACCAGAGGCAAAAATCTTAATGAAGCAATTTAATTATTTTAAAAAGAGGTGTAAACATTGAAAACAAGGGAATATACATTTTTCGGTGGAATACATCCGAGATCTTATAAAGAATTATCTAATAAATATCCAATCGAAGAACATTTACCAAAATCACAAGTTATCATACCTTTGCAACAGCATATAGGTGCTCCATGCACACCATTGGTTAAAGTAAATGACTACGTTAAAGTCGGGCAAAAAATCGGTGAAGCGAATGGATTTGTTTCTGCTCCAGTACATTCTAGTGTATCGGGAAAGGTAGTTGCCATAGAAGATAGACCATCATCAAGCGGTAAGCTGGTAAAATCTATTGTTATTGAGTCAGATGGCGAATTTAATTATGATGACAATATTAAGCCAAATGAAGATATAAATAATTTAAAACCAGAAGAAATAAGATATATTGTAAGGGAAGCAGGTATAGTCGGTATGGGTGGTGCCACATTCCCAACTATGGTAAAGCTAAATCCACCTTCAGATAAAAAAATAGACATTGTAATTTTAAATGGTGCTGAATGTGAACCCTATTTGACGGCTGATCACCGTCTTATGCTGGAGAAACCTGTTGATATTGTACATGGGCTTTTAGCAATAATGAAAGCATTAGGGGCATCAAAAGGATATGTTGGGATAGAAGATAACAAACAAGATGCCATAAAGGAAATAAGAAAGGCCTGCAAAGAATATGCGGGTGTGGAGGTCGCCGTATTAAAAACAAAATATCCACAAGGTTCTGAAAAACATATTATAAAAGCGATAACTGGTAGAGAAATTCCTTCGGGTAAATTGCCTGCCGATATTGGCGTTGTTGTTGACAATGTAGGAACAGCTTTTGCTATTGCAGAGGCTATAAAATTTGGGAAACCACTTATAGAACGTGTTGTCACTGTAACTGGCGAAGGAATCATGACACCAAAAAATCTTCGTGTCAAGATTGGTACACCATTTAGGGAGCTAATAGAATGTTGTGGTGGATTCAAAGGCATTCCAGGAAAAGTGATATCTGGCGGACCAATGATGGGGATTGCACAGTATTCTATTGATGTGCCAGTTATTAAAGGTACGTCAGGAATTCTAGTATTACCGGAAGACAGGATAGCTCTAAAAGATCCCAAATCGTGTATTAAATGCGCAAGGTGTGTAGATGCATGTCCAATAAACTTATTACCACTTTTTATAAGCGCGTACTCTTTAAAAAATGATTTCAATAAATGTGAAGAATATCATGTACTTGATTGCATAGAATGTGGAAGTTGTTCTTATGTATGCCCATCCAAAAGACCGCTGGTTGAATCGATCAGATTGGCAAAGCGTGAGATTCTAAGAAAGCGAAGGAAGTGATTGTGGTTGGAAGTTGATATCAGAATAAGCTAAACTTTATAGAATTTTGCAGGGGGTTATAGAATGGAAAACAAATTATACGTCACATCATCACCTCATCTCAGGTCAGAAGATAGTGTTGAAAGGATAATGCTTGATGTTGTAATAGCTTTAATGCCGGCACTTATAGCAGGCATCATAATTTTTGGCATTCGTGTGTTATTTATAACGGTATTATGTATTATTTTTTCAGTTGCCACAGAAGCAGTCATTCAAATATTGACGCATAAAGAGGTAACAATAAATGATTTTAGTGCTGTTGTTACAGGGATACTATTGGCATTTAATCTTCCTGTATCAATACCTTGGTGGATTGCAGCGATAGGATCTATATTTGCTATAGCAATAGTTAAGCAAGTGTTTGGCGGACTGGGACATAATTTCATGAATCCAGCGCTAGCTGCAAGAGCGTTTTTACTTGCATCATGGCCAGTACCTATGAGCCGCTTTACTGTGGATGGGATAACCAGTGCTACACCACTTGCCATAATCAAAGGTACTGAATCATCATGTGAGCTACCTTCACTTTTTAATATGTTTATAGGTCTAAGAGGTGGTACAATTGGAGAAGTATCAATTTTTGCTTTATTGATTGGTGCAGTATATCTGCTTATTAGGAAGGTAATAACACTTAGAATACCTTTAAGCTATATTCTGACAGTTGCAGTTTTAACATGGGTGCTTGGTAAGAATGGCTTATTTACTGGTGATCCGTTATACCATATAATGGCAGGTGGACTTATTCTTGGTGCATTTTTTATGGCGACTGACTACGTAACATCACCAGTTACGCCTAAAGGTCAGATAATTTTTGGAATTGGATGTGGTATTTTTACTTCAATCATAAGGCTGTATGGTGGATATCCTGAAGGTGTATCTTACTCTATACTTCTAATGAATATAGCTACACCTATCATAGACAAATATACAGCACCGAAAGTATTCGGGGAGGTAAAAATTAATGAATAGTAAAAATGATATTTTAAAGACAGGTATTATTCTTTTGGTTATTACGGGTATAGCTGCGATAGTGTTAGGTTTTTTCAACTTCATTACTGAAAGACCTATTGCAAAGCAGCTTGAAAACACAAATATGGAAGCAATGAAAGCTGTACTTCCTGCAGAACAATATACAAAACTTGATTTAAGTAAGTACAAATTTAATTTTGATACATCAGGTGACTCAAAATTAACACCAGATTCAAAACTTATTGAAGAAATAAACGAGGGGAAATCCAGTGGCAATGTCGTTGGATATGTAATAAAAGTTGCACCACAAGGATTTGGTGGTCCTATTGAAGAAATGATAGGAATAGATAAAGATGGCAAAATAACAGGAATAAAAATAGTAAATCAATCGGAGACACCTGGACTTGGTGCAAAATCGGAAGATCCAAACTGGAATAAACAGTATAAAGGTAAAAATGCAGATAAAGATTTGGTAATTGTAAAGACTATTCCAAGTCAGGACAATCAGATTCAAGCGATAACTGGTGCTACAATCACATCAAGAGCTGTTACAAAAGGTGTAAATACAGCCATAGAGGCATACAAAGTTATTGCTGGGTCAAATAAGTGAGGTGTTTTCTATGAGTATATTTAATACATTAAAAAACGGTATATGGAAAGAAAATCCTATATTTATCCAAGTTATTGGCATGTGTCCTACGCTTGCAGTGACAACTGCGGCCGTAAATGGCATAGCTATGGGAATAGCAGCTACATTTGTCCTTTTCTCTTCAAATATATTAATATCTTCTTTGAGAAAAGTTACACCAGATAAGATTAGGATCCCGATTTTTATCGTAGTAATAGCCACTTTTACGACCATAATAGGTATGCTAATTAAAGCATTTTCTCCAGATCTTGACAAAGCCCTTGGAATATATATACCCCTTATCGTTGTAAACTGCATAATAATGGCAAGAGCTGAAGCATTTGCATATAAGAATACTGTTTTTCAAGCTGCTGCAGATGGACTTGGTATGGGTTTAGGGTTTACATTAGCACTGTTTATATTGGGGTCCATAAGAGAGATAATAGGGAATGGTTCGATATTTGGAATATCACTGTTTGGACCAAATTATCAACCTGCTTTGATATTCATCATGCCTCCAGGAGCATTTATAACATTAGGTCTTCTTCTTGGATTCTTTAGATTAATGGAAGGCGTTCAAAAAAAGAGAAGAGAGAAGGCAATAAAAAAGAAGGCATTGTTGGGAGGTGCATCACATGCTGACAGAGCTTATACTTATACTGATTAGTTCTATACTTGTAAATAACTTCGTATTAGTAAGATTTTTAGGTGAATGTCCTTTTCTCGGTGTTTCAAAGAATGTTGATACAGCACTTGGAATGGGTATAGCTGTTACATTTGTCATGACAATAGCATCTGCTTTTGCATACATAGTGTATAATATGATACTTGTGCCACTAGGCTTATCTTACCTTGAGACAATAGCGTTTATACTTGTAATAGCTTCACTGGTACAATTTGTAGAAATGGTAATAAAAAAATCAAGTCCAGCTTTGCATCAAGCGTTAGGCATATATTTACCGCTTATAACGACAAACTGTGCAGTTTTAGGTGTTGCACTTTTAAATGTTCAACAAAACTATAACTTCATTGAGTCAGTGGTGAATGGATTTGGTTCAGCTGTAGGATTTACGCTTGCGATTGTTTTATATGCTGGGATAAGGGAAAGGCTAGAACTTGCACCAATTTCAAAAGTGCTGGAGGGATTTCCGATAGCGCTTATTGGTGCCGGCTTAATGTCAATAGCTTTTCTCGGTTTTCAAGGTTTAATATAAAGGAGTGCTTTGAATGAGTGGAATATTGCCATATTTGATATTGCCATTAGCAAGTCTTGGAGGAATGGGCTTAGTATTTGGTATAGTTTTAGCATATGCATCTAAAAAATTTGAAGTCGAGGTTGATCAAAAAGAAGTCGAAGTTAGAAATGTTCTTCCAGGTGCCAATTGTGGTGCATGTGGATATCCAGGTTGTGACGGATTCGCACATGCAGTATCAACAGGTAATGCACCAATAGACGGATGTAAAGTGGGAGGAGCATCTGCTGCTAAAAAAGTTGGGGCTATTCTTGGCGTCAAAACAGATGTTAGTAATAAAAGGATGGTGGCATTTGTTAAGTGCAATGGCACGAGAAAAAATGCATTAGAAAAATATAAATATTTTGGCATCGATGATTGCAGGTCAGCAGTGCAGTACCAAGATGGATTAAAAGAATGCCGTTTTGGATGTCTTAGCCTTGGAACTTGTGAAAAATTATGTCCATTTGACGCTATACATGTAAACGGTGATGGAATCGCTGTTGTTGATGAGGATAAATGCACTGGCTGTGGAATTTGTGTAGATGCATGTCCTAAAAATATAATAGAGCTAGTTGATGAAAAAAGTAAGACAAGAGTTATATGCTCTAATACTTATAAAGGTAAAGATGTAAGGCCAGTGTGTACAGTTGGATGTATAGGATGCAAAGCGTGTGAAAGAGCATGTAATTATGATGCTATACATGTTATAAACAATCTGGCAAAGATAGATTATGAAAAATGTATATCATGCATGGCATGTGTTGAAAAATGTCCTACTGACTCTATATATCCATTTAAATCTAGTTCAATTGCAAATAAGACAAATGTATAATATGTAATAAGAATTTCTTTAAATGAGGTGTTACGATGATTGAAAAAGGATGCGTTGCCAATATAAAAGATGGAAAAGCAAAAGTTGAGCTACTAAGAAATGACATGTGCGGGAAATGCCATGCATGTGATATGGGAAGCAATAACAGAATGATGGTTGAAGTTGATGCAATTGATGAATTAAAAGTTGGTGATAATGTTTTATTAGAAATTAAAGAAACTTCAATGTTAAAGGCTACTATGATAATGTATGGCATACCGCTTTTATTTTTCTTTGTAGGTGTGTTTGCTGGTTATGCCATAGCACATATATTTGGAATAGATAATTTTTCCCAGATGATAGAAGCTATATCGGGATTGTTATTTACGGCTATATCATTTATAGGCATTAAATACTATAGTAAAAAGGTAATAAATAAAGAGTACAAACCTGTCATTAAAAAAATATAAATACAATATTAAGATAATACATATGATTCCACTGCAAAACTAATTTTTAGCTAGTTTTATGCGATTCCAAAATTTGCCTAAATTTAAAAATGTTTTATCTAATAATAGATAAAGAAGACTTTTGCAGTGGAATCTCATAATATATTTAATAATTAAAACCTTTATTTGTGCAACTTAACATTTTTATGATTTGCCAGGTACCATTTGTTTGATTCCGTTAGAATCCAGCGCAATGCCATAGCCATACGCTAAAGTTGAAAAATTTAATTCAGCCTGTTGTAATGGTATTCCTTTAATTGTGACATTTTTTAATTCGCCTGTTCCTACACCTCTTTTGGCGCATTGAAATAAATAGTTTACCCCCTGCGGCATGAATCCAAACATTCTGGCACCTACCGTGTCAGTTGCTACAGGATCGGTTCCTGCTATTATCATGTTTGCATTGATAGGCTTTCCTTCAGATGGGCCTGTGCCTATCATTGCTTCTTGTGCGCTTAATATTGTAAGGTCTATAGAAATTTTTTCTGCCATTGCTCTTATGAAATTGTGGAGGTCATCATGTATTCCTAGATTTTTTTTCGGAAATCCATGTATTTCTGCAGGAGGCCAGCTTAAAGCTATGTTTTTTATTCCAAGGGACACAGTCGCTTCCTCGTGTATCTTCATTTGAGTGAATGAAATCAAAACATCCATCTTTTCATAAAGGTCATTTACTTTTGTAGATTTAACGAGGCAATCGTCAAGCAACAGTTCTACATAAGGTCCATAATTTAAATCCACAAACTCGACGCCCTCTTCTGATATGACTTTATCAATGCCATTATCTGACATGACTTTTGGCGTAGGATCACCGCCAGAACCGGCGGCAATTACTATTCTTCCGGGATTTTTCGATTTTATATACCTGATTAATGCCCTTAATGTATTTGGACCGACTATTGTACCGCTTTGTGGCGGTTTGCTTTTGACAAAATTAGGTGTAATCACAACTGTATTGCCTGCATCTATTAAATTTTGAAGTGGAAGTAAATTTAATGCGTTGTTTAGGTTTTCTATTTCATCAGGTCCTGATGTGATGGAAACTACAGGTTCGACTATTTTTCTGTATCTCATAAAATCACCTCATATATATCTTTTCACATTTTTAAAAAAATAAAAGATTAATTGCAGCATAAAACACCAAGGAATTTTAATGATTCAACAAATATTTCATTGACATTTAAGCATCTGGATTGTATTATATAATTTAACAAATTAATATAATAAACTCTTATCAAGAGTAGCGGAGGGACTGGCCCTATGAAGCTCGGCAACCGGATATCACGGTGCCAATTCCAGCAGCGTATCGCTGAAAGATGGGAGCACATTTATCTCTTCTTTTGGCGAAGAGATTTTTTTATTTTTATCAGGAGGGGTTATATTGTTAAATTCAAAAAATTTATGTCAAAAGCTCAATAACCGTGAATTTGTTGTTACTGTTGAGATGTCAACGCCAAAAGGAGCTGATATTTCAAATTCTATTGAAGAAGCAAGAAAATTGTATGGAATAGTGGATGCTTTAAATATAACTGACTGTCCTATGGCAAACATGAGGATGAGTCCGATTGCGCTTGCACATCTTCTACAAAATCATCTGAATATTGAAACTATATTCCATCTAACTTGCAGGGATAGAAATCTTATAGGTCTTCAGGCAGAGCTTTTAGGGGCGTATGCTCTTGGAGTAAGAAATATTCTTGCATTGACGGGTGATGATCCTAAACGTGGAGATGTACCTCAAGCAACTGGTGTATACGATGTGGATTCTATTGGGTTAATTAAGATTGCAAAATCGTTAAACAACGGTTTTGACTACAGTGGAAACAGGCTGGAGTCATCGACAAGCTTTTGTATAGGTACTACAGCAAATCCAAATGATTTAAGCAAAGAATCAATAGAAAAATTAAAGATAAAAATAGAAAATGGGGCATCATTCATACAGACACAACCGGTTTATGATGAAAAAATTTTATATAGATTTCTTGATGCAATAAGCAAGTTCGGCATACCTGTCTTAGTAGGTGTTCTGCCGCTTAAAAGTTATAAAATGGCTGTTAATTTAAATGCAAAGGTACCAGGCATTGAAATACCTGATTACATCCTTGAAAGATTAAAAAACAACGGAAAAGGCGAAGGACTTAAAATTGCGGTAGAGTTTATAAATAAGATAAAAAATTTGGTAAGTGGTGTTCATATTATGCCGCTTGGGAGGACGGACATCGTCGTCGATATTATCAATAATGTAAAAAATATAAAGACAGATATTAAAAAAGAAGTTTTGTAATCACTGTAAGGAGATGTAATCATTGGATATTTTAAAGAACTTAAAGAATAGTGTAATTGTGTTTGATGGAGCAATGGGAACGATGCTTCAAATGAAAGGGCTTAAAACAGGTGAGTGCCCAGAGTACTATAACATAACACACCCGGATATTGTATATGAAATTCATAAATCGTACATCGATGCCGGCGCTGATGTGATTGAAACAAATACTTTTGGTGCCAATAGGATAAAATTGAAAGCTTATAATCTTTCTGGCGATGTACCGTTGATAGTAAGAAGTGCTGTTAAGATAGCAAAGAAGGCTGCAGGAGATAAAGCGGTTGCCCTTTCGATGGGACCTATTGGAGAATTGATGGAGCCTTTCGGCAAACTTACATTTGATGAAGCGTATAATGCCTTTTCTGAAGTCGCTGTAGAAGGTGAAAAGGCAGGTGCAGATTTAGCACTAATAGAAACTATGTCAGATATTTTAGAAGCTAAGGCGGCTATTCTTGCAGTGAAAGAAAATACGAATTTAAAAGTAATATGCACTATGACGTTTCAAGAAGATGGAAGAACATTGATGGGGACAGATCCTGTGACAGCTGTTGTGAGTCTTCAAGGGTTGGGGCTTGACGCTATTGGCGTGAATTGTTCTACAGGGCCTGATATGATGGCTGATATAGTAAAAAAGATGTCGGAAGTTGCTCGAATACCTATTTTAGCGCAGCCAAATGCCGGGATGCCTCATTTAAAGGATGGCAAGACGTTCTACAATGTATCGCCGGAGCAATTTGTACATCAGTCAAAAAAACTTTTAGAGTGTGGCGCATCTATTGTAGGTGGCTGCTGTGGCACGACACCGGAGTTCATTAAATTATTAAAGAATGATGCATATAATGTTGAGCATAAATCGACCATGAGGAAAGTGACAGCAGTTTCATCAAATACAAAAACTGTTTTCATAGGTGAAAATAACCCAATATGTATAATAGGTGAAAGGATAAATCCGACAGGTAAAAAAAGGCTAAGTGCGGCTATAAAAGAGGGTAAGTTTAATATTCTGTTTGATGAAGCGAGCTCACAGGAAAATTTAGGCGCTGATATGTTGGATATAAATATTGGAGTGCCGGGAATAGATGAAGAGAAGCTAATGCCTTATGTCGTCTCGCAGATTCAAAATATTGTCAATCTGCCGTTGCAGATAGATAGCAGCAATGTCAAAGCAATAGAAAATGCAGTAAGAATAGTAAGAGGAAAGCCGATTATAAACTCTGTAAGCGCAAAAGAAAAAAGCTTACAAGAAGTATTGCCCATTGTTAAAAAGTATGGTACTAACGTTATAGGACTTACAATAAGCGATGAAGGGCTTCCTAGAAATGCGGAGGAAAGGCTTAAAAATGCTGAAAAGATTGTAAAAACAGCCTTTGACTATGGAATACCAAAGGAAGATATTATAATTGATTGCATAGCTCTTACGGTGTCATCGGAGCAGACGGCGGCGATTGAAACTTTAAAGGCAATTAAACTTGTAAAAAGTGAACTTGGTGTAAGCACGATTATTGGACTTAGCAACATATCTTATGGTTTGCCTGAGCGGCAACTTATAAATACTGCATTTCTTGCCATGGCAGCATCATACGGCCTTGATGCAGTGATAGTAAATCCAAACGATAAAATTACGATGGATATATTAAATGCATCAATGGTTTTGACAACTAGGGATGCAAGATGTGAAAAATACATACAGACATATAAAAAAGATGATAAAATCAGCAATATATCCGATGCAACGATTGAAGAAAAACTAAAAAAAGATGCAAGCCAAATGCTTTATAAAAACATACTAGAAGGTAAAAAGGCAGACATAGATAGATTAGTGCTGGAAATACTTAATGAAGGCGTAGAACCATTAAGCATAGTAGATAATACAATAATACCTGCATTGAAGGATGTAGGAGACAAGTACGATAAGGGAATATATTTTCTACCGCAGCTTTTAAACTCCGCTGAAGTTGTAGAAAGCGCTTTTAAAGTTTTAAAAGAAAAGATGCCAAAAGGAATGGGATCTAAAGGCAAAATAATACTTGCTACAGTAGAAGGCGACATACACGACATAGGTAAAAATATAGTCAAAGTCCTTCTTGAAAATTACGGGTACGAGGTAATAGATCTTGGGAAAGATGTGAAACCATCTACTATAGTTGACGAACTGAAGCGGACGAAAGCACCGCTTGTAGGGCTTAGTGCCTTAATGACTACGACGCTTAACAATATGGAAAAGACGATTAAAATATTAAGGAAGGAACATGATGTAAAAATCATGGTTGGTGGTGCTGTGCTTACAAAAGATTATGCAATGAAAATCGGCGCTGATTATTATGGTGCAAATGCGCAAGAGGCGGTTAGGATAGCCGATAAAGTATTTAGCGAATTAAACAAAGAGTAAAAGCCGGTGGTTCCGGCTTTTACTTTAATATATTTTTTTGCATCTTAGATGTTCTCTTACCCTATCTAAAGTCTCTCCAAATCTCTGGAAGTGTACAATTTCTCTTTCTCTTAAAAATCTCAATGTATCTTTTACACATGGATCATCAGTAAGGTTTATAAGGTGTTCATATGTTGCCCTTGCTTTTTCCTCGGCTGCCATGTCTTCATGAAGATCTGCGATTACATCACCCTTTGCTTGAATGTACGCCGCTGTCCAAAGCATTCCTGTTGCGTCGTTGTAGAAAATTGCCCTGTCGTGTTCGGTGTACTGCTCACCAAGCCCTTCTCTTCTAAGCTCTTCTGCTGGTACACCTTTTAAAAGCTTAAATACCATTGTGGCAATTATTTCAAGATGCGCAAATTCTTCTGTGGATATATCTGTCAATGTTCCCTTTGCTTGGCCTGTAGGCATTGTGTATCTTTGAGTCTGGTATCTCAACGCTGCAGCTAATTCACCATCCGGTCCTCCATACTGTGCTATTAAAAATTTAGCCATCTTGATGTCTGGCTTACATACATTGGCAGGATATTCTAATTTTTTTTCATACACCCACATAGTATCACCTCTTTAATACTGAATTTCCCATGGCCATGGGTCATCTACCCACCTAAATCTGTTACACTGTGAAGGTGTTTCACCGAAAGACATCAATGGACCATAAAGTTGCTCATATTGTACTTTTAATGATTTTGACTGTTGGCTATAGTAGTTGTAATCTTTTAATGCTTTTTGATCTTCAGGATGTGTGTCAAGGTAAAGATTTAAGTCTATACACGCAAAATCTAACTCCATTATTTTTTTGATAAGAGCTACTTGATTTGCATCCATTTATTAGTACCCCCTCGCTTTTTCCTCAATGTATGGCTTATCTAATTCAGGGAAAATTGTTCCTCTCCTTAAACCTTGTTCAGGCGGATACGATGATACATACTTTTGCATCGGTATATATGCCTCAGCCAAGCCTTTTTGGCTCATATCATATGTTTGTATATAAAGATCGTTATAATCATACATATATAAAACCCCCATTTAATGTTTTCGATATATAATATTCACAAATATATATTTGTGTGATAATATGCGTATGTAGATTGTTTTGACTTTTCTATTTAGTAGCTCAATCCTTGCAAAGATACTTATCAATGGTACTTAAAGAAACTAAGGAAAGATATTCATTAGTACTAATACCTATTGAACCGCCGTATACCGAACGGTACGTACGGTGGTGTGAGAGGACGTTAAATAAAATAATTATTTAGCTCCTATTTGAATGCTTTTTATCTATTGACACGTGTAATATACACGTGTTATGATATGATTATCAGGAGGAAGGGAAATGAAACCCAAGGAGTTAATAAAAATGCTTCAGAAGGAAGGATGGATAATAAAAAATCAGAGAGGTTCTCATGTACATATGATACATCCTTCAAAACCAGGCAAAATTCAAATTCCATATCACAACAAAGACTTAAAGCCTAAAACATTGAATTCAATTCTAAAGTAAACAGGGTTAAAATAAAAAATCTGTTTGCATAAAAGGTTAATATAAAATAAAAATATAAAAGGAGGTTTTGTTATGGATAGATATATTTTTCCAGCTGTATTTGAGTCTGACGGAAACGGTGGTTATACTGTAACTTTTCCCGATTTGCCAGGGTGCATAACCGAAGGTGATACACTTGATGAAGCATTGTATATGGCTAAGGATGCTTTAGAGCTTTATATATATAATTTGGAAGAAGATAACGAAACAATTCCAGATCCAACAGCTCCAGAAAAAATAAAAGTTCCTGAAGGTGCTTTTGTAAATCTTATTGAGGTTTACATGCCTCCTGTTCGTGAGGAAATGGCCAATAAAAGTGTAAATAAAACAGTAACAATTCCACGATGGTTAAATGAGGCAGCAGAAAAAGCAAATATAAACTTTTCACAAGTACTTCAATATGCATTAAAAGAGCAATTAAAAATAACAGATAGATATAAAGCACTCTAAAATGGGTGCTTTATTTTTTAGTATTACTTCATTTAATGTTTTCAATATTTATGTTATAATATGCCTCATCGAAAATATTTTGACGTATTTACACATGTATGATATATATAATGTATATTAAAGTTTAGGGGAAATGTGACATGAAGAAAAACGAAGAAATAATTGTTAATATAGATGATATGGACTTAAATGGACATGGATTAACACATTTAAGTGGCAATATTATTAAGGTAAGAGGAGCTATTAAAGGGCAAAAGGCAAAGGTGAAGATAAAAAAAATAAAAGGTGAAGAAATTGAGGCAGATGTTGTAGAGGTACTAGAGAGATCACCGTTGGAACATAGTGATGTATGTAAACATTTTGGTAAATGTGGCGGTTGTGCATATTTAAATATAAATTATGAGGATCAATTAAAATTAAAAGAAGATTATGTAAAAAAACTTCTTGATGAAGCAGGAATAAAAGATTTTGAATTTCTCGGCATTGTCAGAAGTCCAGATGCCTTTTTATACAGAAACAAAATGGAGTACACGTTTGGAAAAGATGACAATGGGATAAGTCAGTTGGGACTTCACGTGAAAGGTAGATTTTACGATATTGTAACGACGGAAGACTGCAGGATTGTTGATAGTGATTTTATCACCTGCTTAAAAATTGTTTTGGATTATGCAAAACAGCACAGCTTACCACACTATAATATAAAGACACATGAAGGCTATATGAGATACTTAGTTATTAGAAAAGCTGCAAATACAGGTGAGGTTATCATTAATGTTGTTACAACATCCCAGATAAAACACGATTTTAGTAAACTGGTAGATGAGCTTAGAAGCATAAAATTAAATGGTAAATTTATAGGTATATTGCACACTGTAAATGACAGCTATTCTGATGCAGTTAAGTGCGAAAAACTTACAGTTTTGTACGGCAGAGACTATATAATGGAAGAAATACTCGGTCTTAAATTTAAGATAAGCGCCTTTTCATTTTTCCAAACTAATTCAAAAGGTGCAGAGAAGCTCTACAGCATAGCAAGGGAATTCGCAGGGGAAATATCTAACAAAATTTTATTTGACTTGTATTGCGGTACTGGGACTATAGGGATAATAATGGCACCATTGGCTAAAAAAGTCATAGGTGTAGAACTTGTTGAAGAAGCCGTTGATGCTGCACGTGAAAATGCACGATTAAATGGACTTAGTAATATACAGTTTATAGCAGGTGATGTCGCACAAAAAATAAAGGAAATAAATGAAAAGCCGGATGTGGTTGTGTTAGATCCTCCTAGACCCGGAGTAAATCCAAAGGCTATATTGGATATTATTAAGTTAAACCCAGAAAAGATAATCTATGTATCCTGCAATCCTGTGTCCCTAACAAGGGATTTAAAGATGTTTAATGAAAGACAGTACAAAGTGGAAAAAGTAAAATGCGTCGACATGTTTCCTCACACATATCATGTGGAATGCGTAACATTGATGTCAAGGGTTTAGAAATAAAGAACAGAAAAGCTTGTAAATAAAGGGTTTCCAGACATTTAGTTTTTCTCGAGGCCGATCTGCTGGATGTGGCAATGTCAGGAAACCCTTATTTTTATTGTTTGCGGGAACATATCAACCGTCGCGAAAATTAATAGTTGAGTTACCAGATTAGATAACCCCCTTTTTTACAGGGGGTTGAGGATGCAGGATGGATGCCGCATAAGGGAACTCATAAAAGTTTAGGATTTCATTATCGAAAATGTTCTATTTTATATATGGATTATTTCCTATAGTTTACCCCCATTTAAATGTTAATAAAATTAAAATCACCTTGTGTCAACCAGTAAGAGCGGTATTTAGCAGGAACTTTGTTTCTATCTTCACCTACAAGCTTTAGATCAAATATAATTTCATAGTCAGCATATTTGTAATTTTTTGGTTTTCCATTATCTGTGAAAATTCGCTCGTACTCGTCAACTTTGTTTAAGTAAATTTAAAGCTGGGCTGAACCCAACTTTGTCCGAATGTGAGACCATCATTCAAAACTTGAAATCCGGATACCCCGGTCTTGCCAAATGGCAGGATGAGGTAAAAAAGCGGGCTGCTGTAAGCTGCTATTCAGAAACATGGCTGGGCAGGCGAAGATACTTGCTGGGAATTCGGTCATCAGATTGGGGCAAGAAGTCGTTTGCCGAGCGGTGCGCATTAAATACACCTATTCAAGGAACAGCGGCAGATATTCTAAAGCTTGCCTGTGGGCGCATCATCAGTGGACTTCCCGAAAGGCTTTGGCTGAAACCTATGCTGCAGATACATGACGAGCTGGTTTTTGAATTACCGGAAGACAAGGTGGACGAAGCAGTTGTTTTTATAAAAGAGTGTATGGAAACACAACCCTTCCCTGAATTTGATGTACCTATTGTGGCAGAGGCTTCGGTAGGAAGAAATTTTGGAGAAATGAAAGAAATGGAGGATTGATATTATGACTAATTTACAGGTTTTTAAGAATACAGAATTTGGAGAACTTAAAGTACTCGTTATTGATGGAAAGGAATACTTTCCTGCAACGGATTGTGCAAGGATGCTAGGATATAGTAACCCTCGTGATGCGATACAACGCCATTGCAAACCAGACGGGGTCGTGAAACACGACGGGGTCACCTTAACTACAAATCAATATGGTGTCTCGACTGAACAGCATGTTGAACGGACTTATATTACAGAGGGAAATCTATATCGTCTCATTATACGTAGCAAACTTCCTGCTGCTGAACGCTTTGAAAGATGGGTCTTTGATGAAGTGCTGCCCACGATCAGAAAATATGGAGTTTATGCTACAGATAAAGTTATCGAAGAGATGATTTCTAATCCGGAGTATGGCATCAGGATTTTCTCTGAACTAAAGGCAGAACGCGACAGGCGGAAAGCTTTAGAAATAGAAAATGCAAAGAATAAACAGATTATCAGTGAGTTGAAGCCCAAAGCGAGCTATTATGATCTTATATTGCAAAATAAGAGCCTTGTGCCGATTAGCAAGATTGCCAAGGATTACGGAATGTCTGGCCGCGCTTTCAATAAGCTGCTTCATGAGCTTGGAGTACAGTACAAAATGGGAAACTGCTGGCTTTTATATCAGGAGTACGCCGATCAAGGATACACGCAGTCCAAGACTCATGCTATTGATGCAGAAAGAAAGCAAAAAGCAAAGCGCTGAACGACAATGTCCCCTCAATGACAAAGCTTATTTTTGAAAATATGTTCGCAATCATCCGCCAGCAGCAGGATTTTATTTCGAAAGCAATGCTGCTGTTGAATTCGCAAGAATAATCTTCTCCCTCCTTGTGGGGGATAAAAAAATATCAAAATAGTCAACGTTGTATAAACTACGTTTAGTAAAGGAGAGATAGTTATGAAGCTTATCACCGCAAAAGCCCTGACCAAGCGTTTCCGTAATCGCGAGGTTGTAAGGGGGATAAATCTGGAGATTAAACAGGGAGAGATATTGGCACTGATTGGTCCCAACGGAGCCGGAAAGACCACCACTATTTTAATACTAATTGGTATTTTAATGCCTGATGCCGGAAGCGTCGCGTATTGGCGTGAGGATTACCGGGCCCATATCGGCGTTCAGCTTCAGTCCACGCCGTTTTTTGAAGGCTGTACGGCGGAGGAAAATCTTAGGCTGTTTGCTGCAATGTACCGTGTGAAGTTGAGCAAAACGCAGCTTCATGAAAAACTGGAGGCATGTAACCTGACTGAAGCCGGTAAGACACCTGCCATACGGTTATCTACAGGGCAGCAGAAGCGTCTTGCCATTGCTGTCGCCACAATGCATCAACCTGATCTGATTGTACTGGATGAACCGACGGCGGGACTTGACCCCAGGGCAAGGCATGAAATCAGACAGTTGATTGCTTCCCTCAATCAATCCGGTACAGCGATTGTGTTTACTTCCCATGACATGGAGGAAGTATCCAAAATCGCTCACCGTGTGGTAATGATAAACAACGGCCAGGCGCTTGCAGAAGGCACGCCGAATAAGCTATGCCAGGACTTCCGGGTTCCCAACCTTGATGAACTCTATCTTAAACTGACAGTGAAGGAGGAATTATAATATGATGACTATATTTCGAATTTTTCTTAAAAATGCAGTGCGTGATGTCTATCTGCTTTTTTGGTCTATTCTTTTGCCCTTGGGCATGTTAATTGGCCTGGGTTTATATTTCAACACGCCGGAATACCATGTTCGCCTGCTCGCCGGTGTGATTGGCACCAGTGCCCTTTTTTGGGCATTGGAAACCACTGTATTTTATATTTTGAAGCAAAGAAACAGGGGCGTTTACAAGTTGTTAAGAGTTACTCCCATGAAAATTTTTTCGTTTATTATTGCCTTGACCTTAGCATGGACGGTAGTATCTCTGGCCGTAGCTACCATCCTGCTTATTGGGGGGCTGGTGCTATTCGGCATCAGGATGCAGTTTGGGACTTTGCTGATCTTTTATGTAACGCTGGTGACTGCAACCATATGCTTTACTTTAATAAGCTTTGTAGTGGCTAATATAAGCAAAAATGAAGGGCAAGCCAGTATATATTCCAATATTTTCGCAATGCCGATGCTGTTTTTAAGCAGTGCTTTTTATAGTCTGGACACAGCACCTACCTGGATTAAGACGCTAAGCCGGCTCAACCCTTTTTCCCATTTTGTAAGTGGGCTTCATAGTACGATAGTTTTCGATTTACGGGGAGCGGCGGCGAATTTGTTTATCCTGCTTGCTTTCGGCGTTCTTGCGCTGATAGCTGCAATCCTGACTTTTCGCTGGGATTCGGACTGAGTTGAAACATTACCTCCATGATAGACCGTCATTCAGGAGATATATTCTCTTGGTTGGCGGTTTCTTAAATTATATAAGAATTTAATAAAAAGGCACTTGAACCTCACGTTACGTTATGTTATATAATGCGTGCATGGAGGTAATGATTATGAAGAAGAATTTAGTGAAATTATTAACAAAAGATAAGGAAATAAGACTTTTTATTGTTGATGCAACGAATATTCTGGAGCGTAGCAATTTAAGAGATATGAAAACAGATTTTGCAAGACAGCTTTATACGAACATATTTATAGATTGTTGTCTATTACGTGGCTTTTTAACCGAAATCGATCAGCGTATAAATGTAAGTATTCGGTTTAAACCAGCTGGGTATACGGCTTACTGTGATGTAAATGGAAGAGGCAATGTTAATTGTATTTTTTCTTCCCGACTAGCTTCTTTTAATGGTGATTTTGCCGATTTAGTCGGAGAAGGGACATCTCTCTCTATTACAAGAGGGAGTTGGACAGGAGGAATGTTTACTGGAACGGTAGAATTAAAGTCTGCTTCTATAGATTCGTGCTTTTCATATTTCTATTTTAAAAGTGAGCAGACAAAAACAATTTTTCGAACATGGATTGAAAACGGAATTGCAAGAGGTTGTTTGATACAACCACTGCCTTTTTACAATATTGATCATTTAAAATTTGTAATGGATGGTATCGACAGTGCAAAGAAATATATAGTTACAGAGCAATGGGCAGAACTGCCCTTGAAGGTTTTCCCATATGCAACAGTAGTAGATGAATATATCGTGCAAAGTGAATGCAATTGTTCAAAAGAGATGTTTTTTGGTATCCTAATGTCTGTTGAAACCGATGAGCTAAAAAAATCAATTAAAGTTGGAAAAAATGAAGAACTGGAATGTGGTATATGTGGTAAGAGGTATATATTTAGAACAAATGATTTAGAAATGATTGTAAAAATGAAGGAAAGTGAACAAAATGGATAGATTTCTTAAGATTGGGGAATTAGCAAGTATGACAGGTATAACTGTCAGAACTCTACATTATTATGATGAAGTCGGTTTATTAAAACCATCTAAGATTACTGAAACAGGGCATAGATTATATGACATACAGAGTGTTACAACATTATATCAAATAATTTCTTTGAAAGACATGGGATTTAACCTTGATGAGATAAAGGATCTGATTCATGATAGATATATAGATATTCGAAAATTCGTTGAGATCCAAATTTCAAAAGTTCAAGAGGAAATTGCCCAGAAGCAGTTACTTTTCAGTAAGCTACTAAAACTAAAACAGGAGCTTAAAGATAATAAGAATATCTCATTAGATGATTTTAAAGCAATCGTCCCATTTATTAATTCCTCAGCAGACAAATACATTACTAAAGAACAGTTAGATAAAATAAAAAATAACTTAGAAAGAGATAAAGCAGAATCAGAAGGAGCAACAGAATGGCTGGAATTCATTTCAAAACTTAATTATTGTTACAAGAACAAATTGCCTAATACAGATTTAAATGCAATTGAATGCATTAATTACTGGAAAGATTTTATGAACAAGTCAATAGGTGAAGATGAGAAACTTAAGAATTCCATATTCTCATTTCATGCTTCTTTGGATAATTCCCAGCTTAGATATGGACTTACTGATGATCTATACAAATATCTAATGGAGTTAATGAAATAAGTAAAGCTTAGTGGATATGTTCACATCTACAGATAGTGCTTAAGGTGCCGTCGATATGTTTCCAACTACCGACAAGTTAAAAGAGTGTGTGTAAAGATTATTTATATAATCCGATATTAGAGATTATAATGAATAATTGGGGGGAGATGTACTGATGAGTAGGTTAAAGGTGAAACATAGTAATCCGGAGGGATTATTTGATTCAAGAGTTTTTAGTCAAGTGGTTACAGTTAGCGGTAATGCAAAGACAATATATATCGGTGGACAAAATGCTATTAACTCTGAGGGACAATTAATAGGTCGGGACAATTTAGAACTGCAAACAAAACAAGTTTTAGAAAATATTAAAATAGCTTAGTCTTAATAAATCTTAGTATTATAAATGAAATGATATAATAAAAGATGATTTGATAATACAAGGATGTTTGTGTCATAACTAGCTTTCATAAGGAGGGAGTAGCAAGAGTATGGAGTATAAAATAATGCTGGTTGAAGATGATGCTTCTATAGCAAAGCTTCTTAGCTCGCATATTGAGAAATATGGATATAAAACTATAATGGTACGAGACTTTGATAAAATTTTGGGCACATTTATTGAAATGAATCCGCATTTAGTTTTGCTTGATATCAATTTGCCCAAATACGATGGCTATTATTGGTGTAGAAAGATAAGACAGGTATCTACAAATCCCATCATTTTGATTTCTGCCCGCAATAGCGAAATGGACCAGGTGATGGGAATAGAAAGTGGCGCGGACGATTATATAACAAAGCCTTTTTATTACGATGTAGTTATTGCAAAAATAAAAAGTCAGTTAAGACGTTGCTATGGTGCATTTGCTCCTGATGTGTCAGAGGAAAGGAAAATTGAGCTTAAAGGACTCATTTTGTACCCTGAAAGGCCGGAACTACATTTTAACAGCAATTCGACTATGCTGACCAAGAAGGAAGCTGTACTTGCTGAAATATTAATGCGTATGGCTCCGAGGGCTGTAAGCCGAGATATGCTTATGGAAAAACTTTGGGACGATCAGGCCTTTATTGATGAAAATACACTAAATGTAAATGTGGCACGTCTTAGGAAAAAACTTCAAGAGATTGGCATTGAGGAAGCCCTTGAAACGGTGAGAGGGCATGGATACAGATTAAATGTAACTTGGAGGAAAGAGTGATGAAAATTTTTCTACTAGACCATATATCGTTCGTATTATTATATCTTTTCAATATGATATTTCTATTTGTTTTTTATAGAAATATAGGAGGATTTGATACTTTAGAAAATGTGTATTACTTCATATTTTTAAGCAACTTCCTTCTTGGAGTATTTTTGTTATACCGTTATTTTTCCCATAAAAAGCTATATGATAAATTGACCAAGATGCCTTCTAAATTTGAAGATACCATATCATCAGCAGGAAGTACCCCCATCTCGGAAGCAGTCAACAGGCTACTTCGGGTACAATATAATCTATACCAAGAACAAATCCAGATGTATAAACGAAAACAGGAAGAACATTTGACCTTTATTCATCAATGGGTCCATCAGATGAAAACACCAATATCAGTAATTCACTTAATACTTCAAGAAAAAGAAGGTGAGCCATATATAGAAAATATCCAGCAAGAGATAGAACGCATCAGTAGAGGGTTGAATATGGCTATGAATATGGCAAGATTTGGTAGTTTTGAACACGATTTTGCTGTTGAGACTATTTTATTGAATTCCATTGTAGCTGAAGTTGTAAATGAACAAAAAAGATATTTCATTCGAAAAAAAGTCTATCCGGAAGTTAGAATAGATTTGAATATGTCTGTTAAATCTGACCGAAAGTGGCTCAAGTTCATAGTAGAACAATTGCTGGTAAATGCTATTAAATATACAGAAGGGGAGAACAAAAAGGTCATTATTTCAGCTTATGAAAGCATAAAAGGTAAGGTCTTAGAGGTGAAAGATCAAGGCGTGGGAATACCCAAAAATGATATCCGTAGAGTTTTTGAACCTTTTTACACAGGAGAGAATGGAAGGAAGTTTGGTGAATCTACAGGTATGGGATTATATCTAGTAAATGAAATATGTAAAAAGTTAGAACATCAAATAGAGATAGAATCAAGACAGGGAGAAGGGACTACTATTAGAATTATTTTTACTGGTTAAAATATTATTACATTAATGTAAGGTTAATGTAATAATAATCGATAGCAGACAGTACACGGATACCTTAAAATAAAAGTATCAAAAGATGAAAGGGTGTTGAAATTGGAGATACTAAAATTAAATCATATTTCTAAGATATATGGAGATAAGGTTCAATTTTGTGCACTAAAAGATATCAACTTGAGTATCGAAAAAGGTGAATTTGTTGGAATTATGGGGCCTTCCGGTAGTGGGAAGACGACACTCCTTAATGTAATTTCCACTATCGATCCTCCTACATCAGGAGAGGTATTGATAAATGGTGAAAATCCTTATAGATTGGATAATTCAAAGTTAGCATTATTCAGGAGAAGAAAACTTGGATTTGTTTTTCAGGATTTCAATCTAATTGATACATTAACCATCGGTGAGAATATTGTACTTCCTTTAACGCTGGATGGGCATAAAGTTTCTACCATGGACAAAAAATTGAAGGAGGTAGCTGCAAGACTTAATATAGAAAATATAATCAATAAAAGGACCTATGAAGTATCAGGCGGTCAAGCTCAGCGTACTGCTATAGCTCGTGCAATTATACACTCACCTTTACTATTACTAGCTGATGAACCTACAGGAAATCTTGACTCAAAAGCAGCAAAAGACGTGATGGAGCTGTTTGAAAGTATTAACAGGGATATAGGAGTAACCACTGTAATGGTAACCCATGATCCTAGGTCAGCAAGCTACTGCCATAGAGTGATATTTATAAAAGATGGTCAGTTCTTTAATGAGATTCATCGTGGTGATAGCAGACAGAAATTTTATCAACAGATTATCGATGTTCTTTCTCTACTAGGGGGTGAAACAAATGACGTTTTTCCAATTCGCTTTAAATAATGTAAAAAGAAATACAAGAGTATATTTAGCCTATTTTCTAAGTAGTGTTTTTACAATTATGGTTTTCTTTTCTTTTGCGGTCAATTTGTTTCATCCTGTTATAGCAAGTAGAAATGGCGGTGCAATTGAGCTGATAATGGGACAAACTGAGGTAGCTATACTCGTATTTTCATTTTTGTTTGTATTTATCTCTGTGAATGCATTTTTGAAAGTTAGGAGCAAGGAATTTGGAATTTTGATGGTGCTTGGAATGTCCAAAAAACAGCTAAGAAGGCTGGTTTTTCTGGAAAATATGATAATAGGTTGCCTGGCTATTATTGTTGGTATCACTATTGGATTAGTTTTTTCTAAATTTTTATTAATGCTTCTAAGCAGTATTCTCTCTTATGAATCTCTATCGTTTTATTTTCCATATGAAGCGATACTACTAACCACAGTATTTTTTGCATTAATATTCCTGGGTATTTCAGCTTTGACTCCACTTATAATACGCACAAGTAACATCATTACTCTTTTAAAGGGAACAAAAAGACCTAACAGGGAGATAAAGTTCTCTATAATTCAGTCCATTGCAGCTGTTTTGTTGTTGGGTATAGGTTATTTTATGGCCTTATCTCAGCAATTGTACGATATAAACCCATTTTTAGATAGGATTGTTTTATTTATTGAAAAAATCCAGTATGCTGAAGTTATTTTAACAACTTCTGTGGTTATCGGAACCTATTTATTTTTCTCCCAGTTAAGTATTTTTGTATTACACTGGTTGAAGAGAAATAGAAGTTTTTATATGAATAGGACTAATATGCTATGGATTTCTGATCTAATTTATCGGATTAGAGATAACACCCGCATGCTTTTTTTAGTTACTATTCTTTCTGCGATTGCATTTACTGCAATAACAGGAGTGTATGCACTAAGTTCATTGGTTAAGGATGAGTCACTTAAGGATAATCCATTTGCTCTTACTTACACATCATATAGCAGTAATGATAATGAACAGCAGCAAATAAAAACAATTGATGAAATGCTAGAAAGCTATGGACTTAAGTATAAAAAGTACAAGAGCGAAGTTATAAAGCAGGTTTCAAACGACAATCATACAGTCCATATTATTAAGCAGTCGGATTATAACAACCGGGCATCTGCAATAGGATTGGAGCAGGTGGATCTAGATAAAGACCAGGCATTATTAGTTCCTGTCTATGTAAGATTCGACCCAAAAAGAGATAAAACTTTGAGCCAGAAAAACATTGCTCTTGATAACGGAGCAATAAATCTTGAGGTAGTTGGAATAGCTCCAAAGGTAATCTTCTACTCAGGCTTGTTTCGAAATCTTGTTGTTGTTAATGATGAAATATATAATAAAATAACAAATATACAGGAAAAATATCATTCATATTCCTATGACATTCCCGATTGGCTAAACACCCTCGAGGTTACTGAAAAACTGAGAGAAAAGCTTGGTGTAGGTGAACATGGCAAATATTTTTGGTCAACGAGGATAGAAGGATATAATTTGGAGAATCAAAACAAGAAATTATTTTTATATGTAGGATTCTTCTTGGGGGCAATATTCTTTTTAGGGGCTAGTAGCTTTCTGTATTTTAGACTATATACTGACTTGAATCAGGAAAAGAGTAAATATATTGGCGTATCAAAATTAGGCTTAAGTTTTAAGGAAATGAAAAAGGTGGCAAGTATTCAAATTGCAGTGTTGTTATTTGTACCTTATATTCTTGCAAGCATTCACACTTATTTTGCAATAAACGTGCTGCAAACAGTATTGTATTCGTCAGTTTTAAATCAGTTTTTAGTAGTTATGGGAGTATTTTTAATTTTGAATATTATTTATTATATCTCCGTTCGCTCACGGTATGTAAATTATTTAAAGCGGTTTATTGTACAATAATTGTTTGCTTTGTGTTGAATCTGTTAAAGTATTATATGAAGTTGATAAAGTAATTGCGGACATAAACCGTTTAGCTTATCCTGCATCTGAAGAAATTAAAATATTCTTTTTTAATACAAAATAATAAGTAAGGCACCCTATGATCATGATTTCCCGGGGTGCATTATTATGATAAGAATGCAACAAGATATATCTCGCGTATAAAAAATATGCTGGAAACAATTATTTTTCATGCTGATATATTCTCTTGAACGGCGATTTTTCAAAAATCACTGAAAATTCAATTGATATGTTTCCACCTACAGATGGTTTCTAAAATGCCCCAGAGTTATCAATTCCATCAACTCAAGCCATGTGGAATGCGTAACATTGATGTCAAGGGTGTAAGCCTTGAACTTACTGGGTTTGCAGGATTATACTTATCTTGTCTACTCGACGTATAGTTTTAAATGCGTCCGCGGGAACATATCGATGGATAGAAAAAGAACCGAAAAATGAAGTAGGGTCGAGTTGATAGAATAGATAACGTCATAGAGTTGTGGAGATAGGATAGATGTAAAAATTGGTGATATTGAATTTAATATATTGAGCTGACCGCTGATCAGGAGATGAATTCTCTTGATTGGCGGTTTCGTTTTATTAATAGCTCATAAAAAATCAATTTATTGAGAATGATGTTATCATTTAGAGTGAGCAAAAAGAAACTTGACAAAGTTAGTATCTTGCAATACAATATATCTGTATATTGCATTGCAAGATACTAAATGGGAGGTTTTATTATGATTCCTTCACAAATGTTAAAAGGTGTGTTAGAAGGATGCATTTTAGAGATAATCCGAAAACAAGAGACTTATGCATATGAAATCTCGAAACAGTTAGAGCGATATGGATTTGGAGAGATATCTGAAGGAACAATATATCCTATTATTTTGCGCCTACAGAAAAGTGAACTTGTGAAAGCTACTTTACAAGACTCTAATAGCGGACCGAAGCGCAAATATTATCATTTAACTGAGAAGGGGGTTATTAGTCTAAGTGAATTTAAAGTTAACTGGCAAGAACTAGATCATGCGGTTAATCAATTATTTATGGGAGGAAAAGAACATGAATAAATTAGCAAAGGAATTATTAAAGAAAAATAATAATAGGGAAAAAGCGATATTTGATGAAAACAAAGAAATTTATACAAATATGATTGTCTACTTACGGGGTTCTGATTTATCAGAGTACAATCAAGAAGTTGTAAGAGGAGATATTATTGAACTAATTATTGATGGTCAGCAACGAGGCGATAATATTGAAAAAGTCATGGGAGGCAGATATAAGGAAATCTGTGATCAGATTATCGAAGCTATGCCTAAGAAGACAAAAAAAGATAAGGTGATGGATTTTTTAGATATGTCTCTTCATGCACTATGGGTTTTAGGTGTTATTTCTTTAGCTAAAAACTTTATAATTAGCTTAATTTCAAATAAAGCTGGGTTTGAGTTTATCTTAACCGTTGGGGATATTATAAATGGACTTGCAATTATCCTTATAGCAAATGTGATTGTATTGTATATTACTAAAACAGCATTTGGTGCAAAGAAAGAAAAAAAAGTAGTTTCTTTTTTAAAAGCGTGGTTTATTGCTGCAGCTGTTTTGGCAGCTATGATATTGAGTAATGTATACTTTAGAACCATTGCAGTGAATATTTCTTTATGGTTAGCAGCAATAACTGTCATATTGATTTTTGTTATTTGGAAAATTATAAGTGAAAGAGCGTAAATGAGATTTTCTTAATTTGATTTTGCTAAGTCGACGCGTTCCCGTCTACCGTAAGTGCAAAATTTGCGATAGATATGTTTCCGAGAACGGACATATCTCAAATGACATTTATTCTGTTCTCTCGTGCCACGTAGAGACGGTAGTGCTGTTGACAAATGTAAAAAACAAATAAGCGTCTGAAAAACGGCTTGAATACAGGGGTTTCTGGTGATTTGCCATCTGCCTAAAATGTGCTTTTTGGTGGTGGTGGTATAAACATTTCTTTAACATCTGTTTGCTACAATTATAAAAGTTTAAAATAAAACGGAGGTGTTTGCCACATGATTAATATACCTGTTGTTGAAGATGATGAAAAGCTAAATCAACTGATATGCACCTATCTTAATGATAACGGATATTCTGCAAAAGGATGCCTGAATCCGAAGGAAGCATATGATTTAATGTACAATAGTACATACGATTTAATAATTTCGGATATTATGATGCCGGAAATCGACGGTTATGAGTTTGCAAAAACGGTGCGTGAATTAAATAAGGTTATTCCTATACTTTTTATCAGCGCTCTTGACGATATCTCATCAAAACAAAAAGGATTCAGGGCAGGCATTGATGATTATATGGTAAAGCCGATTAATATGGATGAGCTGGTACTGCTGAACAACGCAAAGAATATACAGATACGATAATTACGGCATCTCGACGGCTGACAGCACTTGTTACTAATATGCTCAAGCTGAATAAACTTGAAAATCAGGAGATAAGACCAGTTGCGGAGCCATATGATTTGTGCAGGCAGTTATGCAACTGTGCGCTTTCTTTTGAAAACTTGTGGGAAGAAAAAGGAATCGAATTTGAAGCGGATATTGAGGATCAAGCCGTTATACGCGCGGATGAAAGCATGCTGGAACTAGTATGGAACAACCTGCTTTCCAACGCTATAAAATTTACCGAACCAGGTGGAAAGATTACATTAAAGCAGACTTCTGATGAAGACACAGTCACCGTATCAGTGTCCGACACAGGTTGCGGAATCAGTGATGAAGCGATGAAGCACATTTTCGACAAATTTTATCAGGGAGATACATCTCATTCCAGCGAAGGAAACGGCCTTGGCCTTGCCCTTGTGCTTAGAGTTATTGAACTGCTAGACGGCTCTATATCGGTAAAGAGCGAAGTAGGCAAAGGCTCGACATTTACAGTCAGGTTAAGAAAAAATATATAAAAGCGAATTTTGTAGTACACTATTGAGTACATATATCAAAACCAAGCAGCGTGAATTTGATTTTTTTGAATTCATGCTGCTTTTTTATTAAAAAATTCTCATTTGCTCTACTTCAAATTAATATTTCTTAAACATTTCTCCAACAATTTAAAAACATTGCTGCATTATAATAAAAACATCAGATAAAGAACGGGCAATCCAGGCTCGTGATTCTGATAGAAATTTTTATAAAAAGGAGCGATTGATATGAGTGAGACTGAAAAAAACAATTTTATTGGCTATGAGTACAAGGATATTACTGTAAAACGTGACATGGAAGCCTTGTATGCAGACAGTTATCCTAGCTTTGGCTGGACACTGGAAGGCATTACAAATAGCATTAAGGGACCAATTTATGTAACATTGAAATTTAAGCGCGACCGCAAGATCAGGAACGAGGCCGAACTGACGCGGCTTCAGCGCCAGTTTGAGAGCTATGCAAAGGAAATCGAGAGATTGGAAATGTCTAAAGTAGTCGGGGCAAGCACTGTGGCATATGTTGTTGGCGTCTTCGGAACGGCGTTCATGGCATGTTCGGTGTTCAGCTATTTGGCTGGTATGCTGCCGCTCAGTATAATTCTTGCAGTTCCAGGGGTTATAGGCTGGATAATTCCGTATTTTTGCTATGAAAAAATCAAAAGCAAAAAGACGGATGAAGTATCCCCCATTATTGAACAGAAATATGACGCAATTTATGAGACATGCGAGAAAGCCAATCGTTTATTAAATAATTGACACAGAAAGGAAGTGCTTATCAATGGGTATTAAGTCCGATTTGCAGGCTGTGGCCCTGCGCAAGGCGTATGAATTCGTGGACCGCGATCCGGAAACCAACATCCCTAAACTCGTTTATTTTCTTGACAAATTTATACCGTCAGGAATTCTTGACGAGCAAATAGACGCGGTTAAAAAGGTTATATCGGAGACCGAAAGCAACTGGTACAAATATATAATGAGCCTTTGGACGGATATTGATGATGATGTGAGAAAAAAGATTTTTGAAAATTTTGTAATAAATGCATCCTTTTTTTCCTTTATTCTGGGGGAGAGCCTCTTGTAAGAAAGGCGGACATCATCCGCTTGTGTGAAACACATCCAGACTGCCAGTTCAGTGCGTTTACAAACGGTACCCTCATTGATGAAGCTTTTGCTGATGAAATGCTGAGGGTCAAGAATTTCATCCCTGCCATCAGCGTTGAAGGCTTTGAAGAAGATACTGACTTTCGGCGTGGAATCGGCACATTCAAAAAAGTTGAAAAAGCTATGTCGATACTCAAGGCCAAGCGTCTGCCGTTCGGGATCTCCTGCTGCTACACGAGCAAAAACGTTCATATAATTGGTTCAGAGGAGTATTTTGATCAAATGATTGAATGGGGTGCGAAATTTTGCTGGTTTTTTACATATATGCCTATTGGGAACTCAGCAGTACCAGAGCTGATGGTCAGCGCCGAACAAAGAAAATTTATGTATGAGCAGGTGCGCAAATTCCGCGGAACAAAGCCTTTATTCACTTTGGATTTTTGGAACGACGGAGAATATGTGGACGGATGTATAGCGGGGGGAAGACGCTATTTGCACGTCAACGCAAATGGCGATATAGAACCTTGTGCGTTCATTCACTATTCGGATTCTAACATTCGTGAAAAGACTCTGTTGGAAGCTTTGCAATCTCCGTTATTCATGGCTTACCACGATCGTCAGCCGTTCAACGAAAACCACCTGCGTCCTTGTCCGCTGCTGGATAACCCAGATGCATTAGTGGAAATGGTGGAAACCTCAGGTGCACACTCCACCGATTTGGAAAATCCTGAAGATGTGCATTGTCTTTCTGCTAAATGCAAAATCCCCGCAGAAAATTGGGAACCGGTTGCAGACGAGCTTTGGAAATGTACAGGACATTGTTCGGCGTGCAATAAGTCGAAATTGGCGTAAAGAAAAAATGTACGAATGTGAAAGCTGTTATCGGTGACGTCATTGCTGCTGTTGCGGTTGTTGCTGTAATCAATAATCGTAAATAATGAAGAAATATTACAATAAGCCATGATTTTGTTAAGCAGTCTTATCCTATATTTGCTTAATTGTGACATAGAAAGTATCTAAAAATGAAAAGAGGTGAATTAAATGAAAGCTATCATTGTCATTTTAATAATTGTTGTTGTAGGTGTCATCGGCATAACTGCAGCCAAGAAAAAGCACAAGTAATATATCATGCAAAGAAAGGAAAAAGTAAACAGTTGCCTTACTGGTATTCAATGCTTCGATTGATCTTAAAAATAAAAGGGTGAGAATGCCCGTTAAAAATGCAATTATGTCATTAACATAAGAGAAAGGAAAAACCATGTTTTATAGTCACAGATAAAACTAAAATATTAATCTAAACGCAAAAAGCCTTGAATCAATAAAAAATGATTTAAGGCTTTTTTATACATGCGCGCCAGGCATGGGCGATAGCTAGATTGAGGATTAATGTTCAATCTCCAGGTTCTGTTGAGATAAATTGAAAAATTTACATTGATTCATCTGTTTTTTTATCCTGTATGACAATTTCATCTTATAAAATCCATTGACACGTATTGAATACGTGTTATAATATTAGTTAAGGGAGGGTAATATATGAAATGTTATTCGTCCCGGGAGATACTCAAAATACTTCAGCAAGATGGTTGGTACATAGTAAAAATCAATGGAAGTCATCATCAACTTAAACATCCAGTAAAACAAGGAAAAGTAACTGTACCACATCCTAAAAAGGACATTCCTTTTAAAACTGCAAAAAGTATTTTGGATCAGGCAGGACTTAAACTCGAGTGAGTTCTGCCTCCCTCCCTGAAAACAAGCCAAAAGGAGGCTTTTAGATGAAAGAAACATATATTTATCCTGCTATATTTGATTATGCATCTGACGGTATTTCTGTCAGTTTTCCCGATTTACCTGGCTGTTTTACATGTGGAGATAATGAAGAAGAAGCTGTAAGAAATGCAAAAGAGGCTATGGCACTTCATATTTCAGGTATGGAAGACGATGGAGATGTTATACCAGAACCAACTCCTATTTCGAAGATAAAAGTAGAAGATAACCAAATTGTTGTTCCAATAGAAGTATGGATGCCATACTATAGAAGTGGTATTAAAACTGTTTATGTAAAGAAAACACTGACAATACCATCATGGCTCAATAGTGTCGCCGAAAGAAGCAAAATAAACTTTTCACAGGTGCTTCAAGAAGCTCTTAAAGAAAAATTGGGAATTAGAGAATATAAGCAATAGGCACTCTAAAATGGGTGCTTTATTTTTTAAGATTATTCACTGACAAATTAGCACCTATTCTTCTGTTTTTATATCTGTTAATGCTGCTTTTGCTGCCCTGTTGGCATTGTGTATCTTTGTGTCTGGTATCTCAATGCTACTTAATTCTTTCAGGGGATTGCCTAGCATTAACATCGTAATAAGCGGTGCTATCGGAGGTAGCAGTAAATCAATCATTACTGTTATACCAATGGGGAATTTGATCTTTTCTGTTTTTGTTACAGGTCTTGCCTGTTTCATCATGATCTACCTTTCTTCTTTAGTCGTAAGCAATTTCATTATTTGTGGTTGAATCAAAGGCATAAGAGCCATGTACGAATATGCTGCCACAGATATCTGTGCCATTAAATATGGAGCCAGTTTTTGTATTACATATATTGCCATTTGGCCGCATACACCCCCGATAATACCAATTACACCTACTTCATTTATGCTAAAGCCAAAAAGCTTTGTACCGATAAGCGCTATAAAAATTCCTATGTGTGCAGCAGCACCAAGTATTATAAATGAAGAGTTGACTTTCCAAACATCGAAACTACATTCCACTTATCATCAGCTACAATGGCAATTTTCATCATCAAGCTGATATCCAGCGGAACAGTAATTGACAGAGATTTTACTGCTTCGATTGTCGCATGAAGAAGTGCATGCATTGAAGAAGGAACTTATTCAATCACATTGTTGTTTAACGCAGCCCCTACGACAGCATTGATAACATTTTCATCAAATGCTTAGTATATTCGCGGAAATATGTCTATAAAAACTTTTAAATGCTTATCTGTACAATTTTACTTAGCAGGTTGAGTCTGGTCGTTTTGCAACCAAATACGTCCAAGAACGGGATGTGAAGATAGAAACAATCTATCTTCTGGGCTTTACCCACTTCTGCACTCGGAATAGAATAGGGAACTTTATGATTGGGCGAAAGACAGAGAAAACAAGGCTTAGACGAAGCATCATAAAAATGCAAGCAACCCCTACGGGAAAACCGACACTTTTGCCTATTTAAAGATCAATTGCCAGTTATAAACGCTGTTTTAAGAGGCCATTACAACAAAATAACTTCATAATTTTCATAGAAGATGACTACAAGATTTTAATAAGTTCTTGGAGTGTTTTTTTATAAAAAAATGAAAAACATCTTGACTTGGAGTTAACTCAAAGGTTTATTATTATATTAACACTTAGCGGTGATGGGATTTTCAGCAGGTGCATGTGTCACAGCAATGTCAGCAATACAATGGAATACTCCAGGACTTGCTGAGAAGCTTAGGGTACCAAAGGATGGCATTAAGCCAAACGCAACTGTTATTTGCTATAGTGCAAGCTTACTGTCGACTATATTTGATAACATTACATTAAAAAAGGAGAGATAAAACATGAAAATTTTAGTTATTGAAGGAAGTCCACATAAACATGGTTCTTCAAATCTGCTCGCAGAACGTTTTATTGATGGAGCAAAAGACGCAGGACATGAGGTGTCGGTATTTGATGCGGCACATGCGAATTTGCATCCATGTCTGGGATGTGACGCCTGCGGCATGGCTGGAGTGTGTATTCAGAAAGACGATATGGAATCGTTGAAAGATGACATTAGACATTCGGATATGATGGTATTTGTTACACCATTGTATTATTTTGGTTTTTCGGCGCAGATAAAAATGGTAATAGATCGTTTCTACAGCTTCAACGGAGAATTAACATCTAAAGGACTGAAAACAGCGCTGATTGCGGCAGCATGGAATAGCGATAATGAAACAATGGAATTTTTAAAAAACCATTATTTGAAATTGTGTAATTATCTAAACTTCAAAAATCAGGGTATGATTTTAGGAGTGGGTTGTGGTTCCCCTTCCATGACAGAGAGGACAAAATATCCGCAAAAAGCCTATGATTTTGGAAGATCACTAAAATGACATTGCACTCTTTTTTGGTTTAAAGGATAAAACAAAAAATAATTAACATAAATATGGAGATAAATAATTACAGAATAATTTTTAAAAACATCTTGACTTAGAGTTAACTCAAAGGATTATCATAATATTAACACTTAAAGGTGTATGTGTAAATTTATTAGATCAAAAAATACTGGAGGAATGAAAATGAGTTTTAATATGTATGTGCCGACAAGATTTATTTTTGGTTGCGGAAGACTTAGCGAACTGCACGAGCAAAAACTTCCCGGCAAAAAAGCAATGGTAGTAATCTCAAATGGAAAATCTTCTAGAGAAAATGGTTCCCTTGATCGCACACTAAATGAACTTTCCAAAGCTGGTATAGAAGGTGTTGTGTTTGATAAAGTTCAGGCAAATCCGCTTAAGTCAACTGTTATGGCGGGGGCTAAGACAGCGAGGGATAACGGATGTGACTTTATAGTTGCACTCGGTGGTGACAGCGTAATGGACGCTTCCAAAGCAATGGCGGCAATGGCAACAAACGACGGCGACATTTGGGACTATATCAACGGCGGTACTGGCAAAGGCAAAGCGCTGACAAATGATCCGCTTCCTGTAGTTTGCATTACAACAACCGCAGGAACTGGTTCAGAAGCGGACCAATGGGGTGTCATCACAAATGACGAAACCAATGAAAAAATCGGTTTCGGCGGTGATGACCGTTTGTTCCCGGTGATTTCTATTATTGATCCCGAATTAATGAAGACAGTTCCACCTAAATTTACTGCTTATCAAGGTTTTGACACACTTTTTCATGCTACAGAAAGCTATATTTCCAAATTTGCAAGCTTTATGAGCGATATGTATGCGCTGACTGCAATTGAAAATACAGCTAAATATCTTCCACGTGCGGTAAAAGATGGCAGCGATATGGAAGCAAGAGAACGCATGGCATTTGCCAATACCATTTCTGGTATAGTTATGACTGTCAGCGTTACTACTGCTGAGCATTCCATTGAGCATGCTATGAGTGCATATCATCAGGATTTGCCTCATGGTGCAGGGCTTATCATGATTTCAAAGGCATTCTATGAATTCTTTATTGAAAAGCATGCTTGTGACGAGAGATTTATTACTATGGCAAAGGCAATGGGAATCAAAGATGCTAATAGGGCAGAGGATTTCATTACCGCGTTGGTGGATTTGCAAAAGGCATGTGGAGTGGCAGATCTCAAAATGAGCGACTATGGCATCACACCGGATGAATTTGATAAAATCGCTACAAATGCCCGTGAAACCATGGGTGGTCTTTTTGCAGCAAATCCTTGTGAAATGACACATGAAGATGTCGTTGAGGTTCTTAGGAAGTCTTACCGATAAGGAGGATATCAATGGAAATCAATGTGGTGCTGGCTACACTTAATCATGAGCTTGATCCGGATAAGCGCAGCACTATACATCCTGCACCCATTGTTATTGGGAAAAATGTTTGGATTGGCGCTAATGTCACAGTCGTTTAGGGTGTAACCATTGGTGATGGTGCTGTTATCGCTGCTGGTGCGATTGTGACAAAGGATGTGCCTTCAAATGTTGTTCTAGGCGGAGTGCCTGCAAAAATAATTAAGAAAATATAAAGTATTTAGGAGGTAGGTTTTACGATGAAAAAACAAACGGCTGGCAGAGATGCCCTGGGATCATTTGCCCCAAAATTTGCTGAATTAAACGATGACATTCTTTTTGGAGAGGTTTGGTCTAGAATTTTAGTGCTGAAGAAATGGCAGAAATAATCACACATCTAGCGTTCTATGTAGGATGGCCTAATGCATGGGCAGCATTTTCGTTGGCAAAAGAGATATATGCTGAATAATCAAAAAAATGAGAATGGAGTGAATTTTATTATGGATAGAAATGAATTAGAAAAGATATCTGATTTTCCATTAGGTGAGGAAAATGTAGCATTTGCACAATATTTTACTGGAAAGAGCTATTTAAGCCTCTTAAATGATAAAGAAGTAAATATTCATAATGTTACGTTCGAACCTGGATGCAGAAACAATTGGCATATACATCATGGCTGTGGTCAGATACTGATCTGTGTTGGTGGGCATGGCTTATATCAAGAAGCTGGGAAAGATGCACGACTATTAAAAAGCGGCGATGTAGTATATATACCACCCGAGATTAAGCATTGGCACGGCGCCGTCAAGGATGAAGGGTTTGCACATCTATCATTAACAGTTCCGACGGAAGGAGCAAACACTGAATGGTGTGAACCGGTTACCGATGAAGAATATAACAAACTACTTTGAAATTTTTAAATAAAGTGTTTGTTTCTGAATGCATTAAATGCAGACTATGATTGGAATCGACGAATGGTTGTTTGTGATCCTAAATGTTGGGAATGAAAAGCCATCCGGTAAGCTAGATGGCTGAAGTCTTATATGCTTTTCAGAAAGTCGCTGGGTAATACAGCTCTGACTGGCGAGTTGACGAAGTCCTTAATGTTCCGGGTAATGATGCATTCCATTTTCCTGCGCTTTGCGCATGCGGCAAGCAAGGCATCCTCATAATCTTCAATGGGCAGCTCAAGCGCCTTCTCGCAGTCGGAGCCAGTGACGTCAAGGATGTTGAAGATTTTTATGATTTTATATATTTCCTGCTTGCACCGCTTCTTGTCGTGCAGATATTTGTGTAGAAGGTAATAGATATCCGTAATGGAGCTTGCGGTTATATGCACGTTGATTTTTTCCTCGGCGGCCATAATAAACAATTTTTGCGCGTCTTCAGCGAAAGGCGAGCGGGAAAGCATGGCGTCCAGCATGACGTTGGTATCAATTAATACGTTCATGACGGCTCAAGCGCTCCTCTCTCGCCTGCTCCAAAGAAGCATCGGCAGGCAGTATACCAAACAAGGATTTTGCCATTTCAACTTTGTCCTGTTTTGTGTTTGTAAGCTTGGCAATGGCTTTGCCGTTTTTTGTAATATATATGTCCTCTTTGGAGGCAAGGGCGAGATACTTTCCAATATTGTTCTTAAATTCGGTTGCTGTTATTTGCATAGTGATACCTCCTTGTACAAAATTCATTATTTCAATTTCCTAATATTATTATACAAAAATAAGATTAAAATTATCAACAATAATCGAACAATTTTATTTTTACAATCGTACAGTATATGTGATCAAAATTTCATTGGATATGTTTCCTACAATGAGTGTGGGACATGCGCAAAAAACTAGGTGTATAACATATCATAAAAATTATTTTTTTATGATAACTCAAAGAATATTTGTTGAAAATCTCTTGACTTAGAGTTAACTCAAAGGCATATCATGATATTAATACATAATTATATCCTTAAAGTATTGATTTAAAGAGGTGAGTAGTAATGAATAAATTTAATGACAAAAAAATTTTAATAGCCTATTTTTCAAGAGAAGGAGGCAATTATGTCAGTGGTCGCATTGTGAATTTGTCGGTTGGAAATACGGAAGTTGTGTAGCTAAAATGATTCAGAAAATAACCGGCGGTGAACTGTTCCGCATTAACACGGTAAAAAAATATCCTGATGATTATACAGAAGCTACAAAAGTTGCTCAGCAAGAATTACGTGATAATGCAAGACATGAGCTTTCAGAATATCTTGATAATATTGACGACTATGAAATTATCATATTATGCTATCCCAATTGGTGGGGAACTGTGCCTATGCCTGTATTTACTTTTCTTGAGAAATATGACTTTACCGAAAAAACCATTCTTCCGGTCTGTACACATGAAGGAAGTGGTTTGGGACACAGCGAAAGCGATATAAGAAAGACTTGTCCAAATGCAAGGCTTGAAAAAGGGCTTGCTATAAAAGGTAGCAATGTACATTCAGCTCAGCCTGAGATTGAGAAATGGCTGCAAAAATTCATAAATAATTTTGAGGAGGAAAAGTAAAATGGAATATTCAAAACTAGGAAATTCTGATATTCTTGTTTCTCGTATTTGCGTAGGTTGCATGAGCTTTGGTGACACGTCAAGTAATTTTCATGCATGGACACTAAACGCTGAAGATAGTGAAGCAATAATCAAACATGCTCTTGATCTTGGCATAAATTTTTTTGACACTGCAAATGTATATTCTGGCGGTACCAGTGAAGAATATCTTGGCCGTGCGATAAAGAACAATATAGCTCGTGATAAGGTAGTTATAGCTACTAAGGTTTATTTTAACGAAGGCAAACTTTCAAAAAAGGCGATACTTCGTGAGATCGATGGCTCACTAAAACGGTTGGGTACAGATTACGTTGATCTTTACATTATCCATCGGTTTGATTATGACACACCGATAGAGGAAACGATGGAAGCACTTGACAGTCTTGTAAAGGCAGGAAAGGTGAGAGCTCTTGGCGCTTCAGCAATGTATGGCTACCAGTTTTACAATATGCAGCTTGCTGCCGAGAAGAACGGTTGGACAAAGTTTGTTTCAATGCAGAATCACTACAATCTGCTTTACCGTGAGGATGAGCGGGAACTTATTCCGATTTGCAAGCAAATGAATGTTGCACTTACCCCATACAGCCCACTTGCTGCTGGAAGGCTTTCACGTCTTGAATGGAAGGCAGATACGAAACGAAGCCAGACAGATAAAATTGCAGTTTCAAAGTACGATAGTACCCAAGAGACAGACTATGGAATAGTACTTCGCGTAAATGAAATTGCCAAGAAGTATGGTGTTACAATGACGCAGATTTCTCTTGCATGGCATTTTGCTAAGGGAGTTACAGCGCCAATTATCGGTGTAACAAAGGCAAAGTATTTAGACGACGCTGTAGGGGCTCTCAATGTAAAACTTACGGATGATGACATTGCCTACCTTGAGGAACTGTATGTTCCCCACAAAATAGTTGGTGCGCTTTAATTGAAAATATATTTGAAGTTTTAAAAAAGGAGAGAATAACACATTATGAAAAAATTAGGATTTGGATTGATGCGTCTGCCACTATTAGACAATAACGATCAGTCAAGCATCAATATGGAAGAAATGAAAGATATGGTGGATACTTTTATTGAGAATGGATTTACTTATTTTGATACAGCATATATGTACCATAATTTCAAAAGTGAAATAGCAGCCAGAGAGGCGCTTGTAAAAAGGCACTCTCGCGATAGTTTTACTTTGACAACAAAAATGCCGACAATGTTTCTAAAAACAAAACAAGATATGGAGCGTATTTTTAATGAACAGCTTGAAAAATGCGGCGTTGAGTATTTTGATTATTATCTGCTTCATAATCTTGGAGTATCTCATTATGAGATAGCACAGAAGCTTGACAGTTTTGAATTTATTCAAAATAAGAAAAAAGAAGGAAGAATCCGAAAAATCGGCTTTTCTTATCATGACAATGCTGATTTGCTTGATAAAATATTAACTGAACATCCCGAGGTTGATGTGGTACAGCTTCAAATCAATTATTTAGATTGGGATAACGAAAGCATCCAATCTCGAAAATGTTATGAGGTAGCAAGAAAACATAATAAAGATATCATTGTAATGGAACCTGTAAAAGGAGGCACACTTGCGAATATACCAGAAAAAGCTGAAAAGCTGTTTAAAGATTACGCTCCAAATATGTCAGTTGCTTCTTGGGCAATACGCTTTGCTGCAAGTCATGACGGCATCATGGTTGTGCTGAGTGGTATGAGCAATATAAAGCAGCTTCTTGACAATATTAGCTATATGTATGATTTTAGACCTATGACAGAAGAAGAATTTGGAATTGTTAAAAAGGCTGTTGATATAATCAATGACTCCATTGCCATACCATGTACTGCCTGTGCTTATTGCGTTGATGGATGCCCTAAGAATATTCCAATTCCAAAATATTTTGCTTTGTATAATGCAGAAAAGCAAGCTATGAATACAGCCTTTTCAATACAAGGCGTATATTACAACAATTATGCGAAAACCTACGGGAAGGCTTCTGAATGCATTAAATGCAGACAATGCGAAAGACAGTGTCCGCAGCATCTGCCTATTTCAGATTTGCTCAAAGATGTTGCAAAAACATTTGAAAGTGTCTAATTTAGTTGATAATAGAAGTAAATCCGAAAGTAAATCCAGCCGAATGGTTGTAACTAATGGACAAAGAAGACAATCAGGAGGTGTGACAATGGATAGGCCGTATATCATATGTCACATGGTGACATCGCTGGACGGGAAAGTCACTGGAGAGTTTTTAAAAAAAAGTGAATACAGTAAATTCATTGAAGACTACTACAGAATACATAGGGAGTACGGAGCGGACGGCTTTCTTTGTGGTAGGGTGACGATGGAGGGCAGTTTTCCTCAGCTGACCGTTCCTTATAATGATTACGACGGTCCGCCCATTGCGCGGGAAGATTATATCGCAGAAAAAGCGCGTTCTACGCAGTTGCAATAGATCCGAAGGGAAAGCTCTGGTGGAGCGATCGTGCGATTTCCGACCCGGACGAAGGCTACGACGGCGCACATATCATAGAGGTACTGACAGAAAGTGTCCCAAACGCATTTCTTATGCATTTGCGGAACAAGGGCGTTTCTTACCTGTTTGCCGGCAAAACCGAGCTGAACCTTCCCCTTGCCGTCCAAAAGCTTAAAAAACTATTCGGCATTCAAACACTGCTGCTGGAGGGCGGTGGTATTGCCAACGGGTCATTTTTGCAGGAAGAACTTATTGATGAAATCAGTCTTGTGGTAGTGCCAGCAGCCGAATGCAATGAAGATGCAATCCCGCTTTTCAAAACAGGAAAATATGGAGCAAAAACCACTTTTGCAAAATCTTTTCACTTAAAAGAAGCAAAAAGGCTAAACGATAATGGCCTTTGGCTGATCTATTCAAAAAATTAAAAAGAGAAAATTAATATGTACAATTTTGTAGAAATCGGCATTGATGATACAAACTTTAAAATAATGGCGGAAAAAGCCTGCAGAGGCGATGTGTTACAAGGATTTAAGCATTTGACACCAAAAGATGTAGAGAAAATTTTCAGGATGTGCCTGTAAAAACAGAACAAGATAGGAGGAAAACAACTAATGAATAAAAAAGCTTTGGTAGCTTATTTTTCCTGTACTGGTACAACAAAGAGTGTGGCAGAAATTCTTGCTGATGTGGCTGGAGCTGATCTATATGAAATTAAGCCTGAGGTGCCATATACCGCCGCGGATCTTAACTGGATGGATAAGAAAAGCCGGAGTACAATGGAAATGAAAGACCCGTCCTCACGGCCTGCCATTTCGGGCAAGGTTTCAAACATGGGCGAGTATGACATTGTTTTTTTGGGTTTTCCCATATGGTGGTATGTGGCTCCGACCATTATCAATACCTTTTTGGAAAGCTATGATTTTTCGGGAAAGACCATCATACTATTTGCCACTTCTGGAGGAAGCGGTTTTGGAAAAACGGTGGAAAAACTTAAAGGCAGTGTTTCACCAGATACAAAAATTAAGGAAGGTAGGATTTTAAATGGCAAGCCGTCCAGAGTAGAGCTTGCTTCATGGATAAAAGATCTTGGTTTGTAAATAAAATAAAAAGATGATTTTATTATTTGATAACAACTGGTTTTTATTCACAAATAGATAGATTGCTATAAAAAAACTTTTGTATGCAGGGTTTTTCTGTAATTCACCATTCTTTGTTGGTATTAAGAATAACCCTGTTTTTTTATATATTGACAAATGAAAATATGAAATAGATAAAAGATTTTTATGTCTTTATATACTAACTTTAAACACTATAATATGATATAATATTGGTTATTAGGAGGTAAAAGCTTATGACGATCGCAGAAGTAAGTGAAAAATACGATATATCACAAGATACGCTTCGCTATTATGAACGAATTGGACTGATTCCTCCTGTGAACCGCAATAAAAACGGAAACAGGGATTATACGGAAGAAGACTGTAAATGGGTGGAATTTATCAAATGTATGCGGAATGCAGGTCTTTCGATTGAAGTGTTAATTGAATATGTTGCGCTAGTTGCACAAGGTGACGAAACTATTGAGGCTAGAAAAGAACTCTTAATTGAACAACGTAATCATTTAATAAAAAAAATAGAAGATATGAATAAAACTTTAGAGCGCTTGAATTATAAAATTGAAGTGTATGAGGGATTGTTGGTTGAGAAAGAAAAGGAATTAAAAAAGTCGGAAAATTAATAAAAGGAGATGCTTACTTTTATGAACAATGATTTACGTGAGAAAGTAAAAGAGCTGACGTTGATTTTACTGTATTTAACATCATGGGAAGAAGAAATATTAGATATGAAATATCCCAGAAGCTGGAAAGGATATGACTTTGGTATATTAGATGAGCTTGCCGACGATGACTTAATTAGCGGTGGACCCAGATCAAAATCTGTTGCCATTACTGATACAGGAATAAATAAGGCTAAGGAATTATTAAAAAAATACAAAATAGAATTTGATTAAAAACTATGGAGGTTTAAGATTTATAATGAGAAATGAAGCTACTTTAGATGAATGGAAAGAGCTGTATGATATTGCGATTAAAATAAAAGATCTAAAGCCATGGGAGTATTTATATGATATGGATATAATAACAATATTACTGCCTGGTGCGGATGAACCTGTTTATTGCAGCATAATGGGCAAAGCTGGAGAATTTTTTGGCATTGGTACTTATGTGGGATTTGATGCAATGAACAATTTTTACACGATGGCTAAAAGAGATGATGTGCCTGATATACAAAAAATAAGGTTTCAAGACGATAATGTGCTTATGTGCCACTTTGGGAATAGGGAAGAATTGACAAAGGAAGAGTTAAAGCTTGTAAAAGATTTGGAGCTTAAATTTCGCGGCAAAAACAACTGGATTTATTTTCATTCGTTTAAAAAAGGTTATGTACCATATCTATTGGATAAAGAAGAAGTATTGTTGGAAACGGAAATATTTAAGCATTTATTTGAGGCGCTTAAAGATTATGTTGAAGGGAATGTGAAAATCAACTTTGAAAATGGCAATACTTTACTTCGCATGTATAATAAAACGAAAAACTTATGGACGAATCAAGAAGCGCCAATTCTTTTGCCTGAGCCTGACTATCCACAGCTTGTTTTACAGGATGAATTGCTTATAGAAAGGATTAATCGGCAGGAAGCCAATAAAAGCAAAATAGAAATTGACATAGCTTATTTGACTGGTGCTATAAGAGATAAAAAATATGATGTTCCTGTTATGGAGAGATTATGTATTTTAGCAGAAAATCCATCAGGACTTATAATAGATCAAGATTTTATATTCCCAGATGATGACGAGATGGAAATTATATTCAGTATGACGATCGACTATATTTTAAATTATGGCAAGCCTGATACCATCATTGTGAGAGATGATTATGTATTAAATTTACTAAATGATTTGTGCAAAAGAACTGGCATAAAGTTAAAAATCAGAGGAAAATTAAAAGCCATTGATTACTTTGTAGAAAGTTTTTTAAGATATAGATTTTAAAAATAAGGGTTTATTGGTTTATTGTAGAAATAAGCAATACGCCAATAGCCCCTGGTTTTTACTTAGACGAAGTTATATTTTTACAGATTTCACATGACCACTCATACCATAAAATGTTGCTTCTGCTTCGTCTGCGTAGAAGATTTCAAATATTGAGTCCTCCTCGCTGTACAAATTTCTAAGGGATGGCATGGTATCTAGTGCTGCTTTTTTCGATTCACGGCTTGTTATGAATACAGCTTTACCTTTTAAACGTAGCCATTCGCCAGTTTTCGATGCAACACTTATTTCGAATTTTGGGTTTGCTTTTAACTGTTTGTAGACGTCCTTTTGGTTATTGGTGCAGAAGCATAGCTTGCCATCATATTCCATTGCAAAGCCAAATGGGCGCACCTTAGGTGTGTCGCCATCAACGGTTGCAATATAGAAAGTTGGATTATCTTTTAAAAACTGTAAAACTTCTTCCATTTTATTTGCCCCCTTCAATCTATTATATGATTACGATATTATTATAACTTTAATGACACGTTAAAACAATAAAGCAAAGAAAGCAGCTCTTTTTGATAGTCTTTTTGTTTGGAGAAATTACAGTCATATATTATAATGAAGAAAAGGCTTCAATTTTATGAATGATTTTTAGGAGGACAATTTATGTTATATATAGGATGTCACTTATCAGTTTCAAATGGTTATAAAGCCATGGCAGAAGAAGCTTTAAAGCTTGATGCCAATACGCTGCAGTTTTTCACGAGAAATCCAAGAGGAAGCAAGGCAAAAGAGATAGATGAAAAAGACTGTAATTCATTTTTAGAAATTGCGGACAAAAATAATTTTTCAAAAGTTGTTGCACATGCACCGTACACTTTAAATCCGTGTTCACCTGATGAAAGGACGAGGGAATTTGCCATAGAAGTTATGGCAGACGATTTGATGAGGTTGGAGTACCTTCCTAATAATCTTTACGACTTTCACCCGGGAAGCCATGTGAAGCAAGGCGTTGATGCAGGTATAGAGTATACGGCAAATATGTTAAATGAAATATTAAAACCGGAGCAGTCTACTATTGTGCTTTTAGAGACAATGGCAGGAAAGGGAACAGAAATAGGAAAGACATTTCAAGAATTAAAACAGATTTTAGATAGGGTAGAGCTACAAGAAAAAATTGGGGTGTGTTTTGACACGTGCCATGTATATGATGCTGGATATGATATTGTAAATGACTTAGACGGCGTATTAGAAGAATTTGATAGAATCATAGGACTTGATAAGCTGTACGCTGTGCATTTAAATGACAGCAAAAATCCATTTGGAAGTCATAAGGATAGACATGAAAAAATTGGTGAGGGATATATAGGAATAGATACGATAGCAAAAATTGTGAACCATCCAAGATTAAAACATCTTCCTTTCATCTTAGAAACTCCCAACGACTTTCAAGGATATGCAGAAGAGATAAAGCTCATAAGAAGTCTTTACAGCGAGTAAAATTTCCTAAGCAATTGGAGGATATTTAAATGTTTGATATGTGCTTATTAGGTACAGGTGGAATGATGCCTATACCTGGAAGATATCTATCTTCTTTGATTTTGAGATATGGCGGTATATCAGTACTGGTAGACTGCGGTGAAGGTACTCAAGTTCCACTGCAAAAATTGGGATGGGGGTTTTTAAACATTGATGCAATATTTTTTACACACTATCATGGAGACCATATATTAGGGTTGCCTGGCATAATATATCAGATGATAAATCAAGACAGGGAAAAAGAACTTAAGTTAATTGGACCAAAAGGAATGAGCATTATAAATAATCTTTTGAATGTTTTGTTTGGGGATATTCCATTCACTGTAGAATATATTGAAATAGAAGATGAGGAGTGCATAAACGTAGGAGATATTACAGTAAAAAATATCCTAGTAGATCATACGGTGTTATGCTTTGCATATAGCTTTGAAGTTAAGAGGTTGCCGATATTTGATGTAAAAAAGGCAAGAGCCCTCAATATTCCTGTAGAGTATTGGCACATACTTCAACATGGAGAAAATATCACTAAAGACGGCAATGTGATTTATACGCCTGACATGGTATTAGGTAAAAGCAGAAAAGGCTTAAAAGTAAGTTATTGTACGGATACTCGTCCTACAGAGAGTCTTATAGATCTAGTGAAAGATAGCGATGTTTTTGTAGGCGAAGGAATGTATGGCGATCCATTGGATTTGGAAAAAGCTATAAAAAAATATCATTCAACATTCATAGAGACAGCTTCTGTTGCAAAAGAGGCGGGAGTAAAAGAGCTTTGGCTGACGCACTTCAGCCCTTCATTAAAAAATCCCGCTGAATACATAAAATATGCGAAGGATGTGTTTGACAATACCGTAATTGGACAAGATCTGATGACTAAAGAGTTAAGCTTTGAAAAGCTATGAAATAATCTTTTATAATAAATCCTATAAAAACAGTTTCCTTTTTGTTAAAAAATGATAAAATAAAGTAGGAACATTTGCTTAAAATAATTTTTATGATATAATAAATAGAAGTTATTAACGTAAACATATGATAGGAGGATTTACTTAATGAGCAGTAATCTTAAAAAACTAGAGAATAGTGTAGCAACGATCGAATTAAATATTCCAAAGGAAAAATTTGAGGAAGGTTTGAATTTTTCTTACAAAAAAAATGTGGGTAGGTTTAATGTACCAGGTTTTAGACGCGGAAGAGCTCCGAGGATTATTATAGAGAGATATTATGGTGAAGGTGTATTATATGAAGATGCTATTGAACATTTGTTTCCTGATGCATATCAAGAGGCAATTGATTCGTTGAAAATTGAGCCAATAGATAGCCCCAGCATAGATATTCTACAAATTGGAAAAGGGAAAGACTTAATAATTGAAGCAGTTGTGCCAGTAATGCCAGATGTAGAGCTTGGACAATACAAGGGTATAGAAGTTAAAAAAGTAGAGTATAATGTAAAAGATGAGGATGTTGAAAATAGATTAGAGCAGATGAGACAAAGAAATGCCAGGGTAGTACCTGTAGAAGATAGAGCCGCACAGATGGGTGATATAGTTGATATAAGTTTTGAAGGGTTTATCGATGGCAAACCATTTGAAGGTGGGAAAAGCGATAATTACTCATTGGAGCTAGGTTCTAAGACTTTTATTCCTGGCTTTGAAGAGCAGATTGTGGGCCACAATATCAACGATGAATTTGATGTCAATGTTAAGTTCCCTGAAGATTACAGAGTTGAAGAATTAAAAGGAAAAGATGCAGTATTTAAAGTTAAGCTGCTTTCAATAAAGTACAAAGAGCTTCCGGAGTTAAATGATGATTTTGCAAAAGACGTAAGCGAGTTTGATACATTAGATGAATTAAAAGAAGACATAAAGAGGGAATTAAAAGAGCAGTACAACAAAAGCGCAGAAGAAGAGATGAAAGAAAATGCAGTAAAGGCAGTTGTCGAAAATGCAAAAGTTGAAATACCTGAAGTCATGATAGATAGACAGATAGACATTTCTTTAAGGGATTTAGATTACAATCTCAGATATCAAGGATTAAACCTCGATAAATATCTTGAGATAACAGGGAAAAGCAAAGACGACTTGAGAAAGGAAATGCACGATGATGCTGCATTGAGAGTAAAGACACAGCTTGTGGTGGATAAGATAGGGAAGGTAGAGAATATAACTGCTACAGATGAAGAAATTGATAATAGATTAAATGAAATGGCAAAAAATTACAATGTAAATGTAGAAGATTTGAAGAAAGAGCTTAATGAGTCTCAGATAAATAATATAAAAGACGATATAGTCTATTTTAAGACGATTGACTTTATATTTGAGAATAGTAAAATAGTAGATAAAGAGGAGTGATATTATGAGCCTAGTACCTATTGTAGTAGAGCAAACAAATAGAGGTGAGCGCTCTTACGACATATTTTCAAGACTTTTGAAAGATAGAATTGTATTCTTAGGTGAAGAGATAAACGATGTTACTGCAAGCCTTGTTGTAGCACAGCTTTTATTCCTAGAGGGTGAAGATCCTGATAAGGATATTTGGCTTTATATAAATAGCCCAGGTGGGTCCATAACATCTGCTTTTGCAATATACGATACGATGCAGTATATAAAGCCTGATGTTGTCACGATGTGTGTTGGGATGGCTGCATCGGCAGGTGCATTTTTACTTGCTGCAGGTGCAAAAGGCAAGAGATTTTCGCTTCCAAACAGTGAGATAATGATACATCAGCCACTAGGCGGAACACAGGGTCAGGCAACAGACATAAAGATACATGCTGAAAGAATCATAAAGATGAAGCAAAAATTAAATAAAATATTGTCTGAGAGGACTGGACAACCACTAGAAAAAATAGAAAGAGATACAGAAAGGGACTTTTTCATGGACCCAGAAGAAGCAAAAGCTTATGGGCTAATTGATGATATATTAGTTAGAAGAAAATAGGCCCCGGAAGAGGTGAAAAAATGGCTAAGTATGACAATCAAAAACAATTAAAATGCTCTTTTTGCGGGAAGTCACAGGATCAGGTAAAAAGATTAGTTGCCGGTCCCGGCGTGTATATCTGTGACGAGTGTATAGAGCTATGCCAGGAAATAATCGATGAAGAATTTGAAGAGAACATCGATGTAGAGATAGGTGAACTTCCGAAGCCAAAGGAGATAAAAGAATTTCTAGATCAATACGTAATAGGACAAGATAAAGCGAAAAAAGCTTTAGCAGTGGCTGTTTACAACCATTATAAGAGGATAAACAGCAGAGTTAAATCTGATGATGTTGAGCTACAAAAAAGCAATATTCTCATGTTAGGACCTACAGGTTCTGGTAAGACGCTTCTTGCACAGACACTTGCAAGGATGCTGAATGTTCCATTTGCTATAGCAGACGCGACATCTCTTACAGAGGCAGGATACGTCGGTGAAGATGTAGAGAATATTCTTCTTAAGCTTATACAAGCAGCAGATTACGATATAGAAAAAGCTGAAAGAGGTATTGTCTATATCGATGAGGTAGATAAGATAGCTAGAAAATCAGAGAATCCTTCAATAACGAGAGATGTCTCTGGTGAGGGTGTACAGCAAGCACTGCTGAAAATTTTGGAGGGAACTGTTGCAAATGTTCCACCACAGGGAGGACGGAAGCATCCTCATCAAGAATTTATACAGATTGACACGACAAATATACTTTTCATTGTAGGCGGTGCCTTTGACGGCATTGAAAAGATAATAGAGTCTAGGATAGGTAAGAAATCATTGGGATTTGGCTCAGAAGTCCAAAGTAAACAGGAAAAGAAGATAGGCGAAATCCTGAAGAATATAATGCCTGAAGATTTGCTTAAATTTGGTCTTATTCCAGAGTTTATAGGAAGGCTTCCGATTGTTGTGACACTTGACTCACTGGACAAAGATGCACTGATACGCATACTGACAGAGCCTAAGAATGCTCTTACAAAGCAGTATGAAAAATTATTTGAATTAGATGGTGTGAAGCTGGAATTTGATAAAAAAGCTTTAAGTGTAATTGCTCAAAAGGCTATTGACAGGAAGACGGGTGCTAGAGGCTTGAGATCTATACTTGAAGAGCTTATGCTTGATGTCATGTATGAGATTCCATCAAGTGACAACATAGAAAAGTGCATAATAACAGAAGATACGGTTTTAAACAATGCACCACCTACGATTGTTTATTCTGAGTCTCAAAAGACTAAAAAAAGAGCTAAAAAGTCTGAGTCAGTATCATAGCTTGTAATTATGTAAGTATATAAAAACCTCCTTCTATCACATAATATCAATGTAGAAGGAGGTTTTTTATGACACAAAATATTATGATGCCGTATAAAGTAAAACAAAGGCTTATTCAAGAGCATCTGGCAGAACCTCTAAAAGAAAAAAGTCGTATACGAAAAATAGAAGATATTTTAGGACAAAGTGAAGCTGTCTTTAGAATATTAAATAACTTAAGAAAGGATAGGCCGAAAAACATTGTATTGCTAGGTCCTGAGGGAACCTGGAAGAAAGACATCTTAAGAGCATGTTTTAAAAAAGTGCAATATGAAGGCAGCAGTTTTTTTAAAAGTGGGGAATTTATAGAATATTATCCAGAAAAAGACTACAGTGATGATTTAATATATACTACACTGTTTGGACGTTTAGAAGAAATTGATTGTGTTTCAATGAAAATACAGAGACTAAAAATTGGTCTTGTTACACGAGCAAATAAAGGAATACTTTATATAAATAATATAGAAAATATAAAGAAGAATGTTATTTTTAAACTAATAGATGTTATAAATGAAAAAAGGGTAAAATTTGGTAAAATACGTATTTCAGAGGGAATTCCAGAATATTTAAAACGTTTTTTAATAGAAGGATTGCCAGCAGATTTTTGCTTAGCAGTAAATGCAATTGATATTAAAGCGGTACCTGAAGATATGTTAAGCATCTGTGATATTGTATCTTTTAAAAAACAAGATAAAAGTGAGTTGAAAGAGTTAATTAAAAAAACTGCTGATGAAGGTTTATTCTATATAGAAGATGATGTGTGCGATGAAATTGCCAGTATAGCAAAGAGCGGTGAAGATGCGGTTAGAATACTGCAGCACGTTGCACTTAGTGCTCTTAAAAATGGAAGAAGCAAAATAATAAAAGAGGACTTAGATAGCTTGATTTTCTAGTTTTTGAGATTGAAATATTTTAATGTATAATATACTTATCAATAGGCAAATAGACAAAAGAGGTGACATTATGGACAAGAAATACATACTGCCGATGGTCCCATTAAGAGGTTTAACTGTATTTCCGTATATGGTTTTACATTTTGATGTAGGAAGAGGAAAATCGGTTAAGGCTATTGAAGAAGCCATGCTTAGAAATCAGCTTGTCTTTTTAGTTACGCAAAAACATGCTGATATTGATGAACCTACAATAGATGATATATATAGCGTTGGTACGATTACGAAAGTAAAACAGATGTTGAGGCTTCCTGGCGAAGTTGTAAGAGTTCTTGTTGAAGGTATATCAAGGGCTGAATTAAAGAATCTGATAAGTTCTGAAAGTTTTTTTGAAGTCGAGGTTATAGAGAAAATAGACAATACTGAGATACAAAAAGACAGTGAATTGGAAGCATTGATGAGAAGCGTGACATCGGCTTTTGAGGAATATATTAGTATTTCATCAAAAATACCATTAGACAGTATTTACAATGTTGTATCTGTAGAAGAGCCGGGAAGGCTTGCTGACGTTATAACAGAGCATTTAAGCTTAAATCAAAGCCAAAATCAAGAGCTTTTAGAGTGTTTTGATACGAAGGAAAGATTAGAGAAGCTATTAGGGTTTATATTGAAAGAGCTTGATATACTTGAAATAGAGAAAAAAATAAATATGCGGGTCCACAAACAGATAGACAAAAGCCAAAGGGAGTATTATTTAAGAGAGCAATTAAAAGCTATAAAAGCCGAACTTGGAGAATCTGATGAAATAGATCAGGAAATAGATGAATATGAAGAAAAAATCGAGTCAAAAGATTTGCCTGATTATGTTAAAGAAAAAGCTAAAGAAGAGTTGAAAAGATTAAGCAGGATGGGGCCAGGATCTGCAGAAGGATCCGTTGTTAGGACGTACATAGATTGGCTTTTGGACTTGCCGTGGAATGAAGAGACAAAAGACGTGCTTGACCTTAAAAGAGCAGAAAAAATTTTGAATGAAGATCACTACGGATTAAAGAAAGTAAAAGAGAGGATTTTGGAGTTTTTAGCAGTAAGAAGTTATCACGAAAAGATGAAAAGTCCGATTCTGTGCCTTGTAGGTCCTCCTGGCGTCGGAAAGACATCCCTTGGGAAATCTATCGCAAGGGCAATGAATAGAAAATTTGTAAGGTTGTCTTTAGGTGGAGTTAGAGATGAAGCTGAGATAAGAGGACATAGAAGGACATATGTGGGGGCAATACCTGGTGGAATAATTAATTCATTAAAGATTGCGGGTTCCAAAAATCCAGTTTTTCTTTTGGATGAGATAGACAAGATGAGTTCTGATTTTAGGGGTGATCCAGCATCAGCAATGCTGGAAGTTTTGGATCCAGAGCAAAACTCTACATACAGGGATCATTACATTGATTTGCCATTTGATTTGTCAAGGGTGCTTTTTATAACAACAGCTAATACATTAGACACAATACCAGCTCCACTTCTTGACAGAATGGAAGTCATATATATATCTGGATATACGGAAGAAGAAAAATTGCACATTGCAAAAGAACATTTGGTTCCCAAAATATTAAAAGAACACGGAGCAACTGATGAAATTATAAAAATACAAGACTCAGCTATCATCGGCATAATTTCAGAGTACACAAGGGAAGCGGGTGTGAGGGCGTTAGAGCAGAATATAGCAAAAGTTGTAAGAAAGTCCATTAAAACTATAGTGGAAGATAAAGCCAAGTCAATAAAAGTCGGAAAACAAAATCTGCAAAAATACCTTGGAAAGCCACTATTTAGGATAGACAAAGCAAACTTGCAAAACAAAGTAGGCATGGTAACTGGCCTTGCATGGACTAGAGTTGGCGGTGATACGCTTATGGTTGAAGCAACTACCATGCCTGGGACAGGAAAACTTACGCTGACAGGGCAATTAGGAGATGTCATGAAAGAATCTGCACAGGCAGGATTCAGCTATATAAGATCTAATGCTGATACATTGGGTATAAATAAAGATTTTTACAAGAACCTGGACATACACATCCATGTGCCAGAAGGCGCAATACCAAAAGATGGTCCGTCTGCTGGCATAACAATGGTGACAGCGATGGTTTCAGCCATTAAAAAGGTACCGGTAAGAGGTGATATAGCCATGACAGGTGAAATCACACTGACCGGGAAAGTATTGCCTATTGGCGGCTTAAAGGAAAAAGTTTTGGCTGCCCACAGGGCCGGTATACTTAAGATAATTGCACCAGCAGATAATAAAAGGGATTTAGACGAGATACCGCAAAGTGTCAAGAAGAAGTTGGAATTCAAGTTTGTGTCAAATATTGATGAAGTTTTAAAAATATCGTTAGTAGGTGAGAATTCAGATGAAAATCAAATCAATAGAGCTTAAAGTTGCTGCATACAATAAAAACAAATATCCAGATGACGGGCTAACACAAATTGCTGTAATAGGCAGGTCGAATGTAGGCAAATCATCTTTTATAAATACCATAGTTAACAGGAAAAATTTCGCAAGAGTTAGTCAGAAACCGGGAAAGACACAAGGTATTAATTTTTACCTTGTAAATAATTCATTTTACTTAGTTGATCTTCCTGGCTATGGCTATGCTGAGGTTTCAAAAGAAATGAAAAAACAGTGGTCAATAAATATTGAGACTTACTTAAATGTTTCAGAATATCTCAAAGGGGCAATAATGCTTGTAGATATCAGGCATAAGCCCACAGATGATGATGTTCTAATGATGAATTATTTAAAACATAGAAATTTAAATTATGTTGTTGTTGCCACAAAGTCAGATAAGCTGAATAGGCAAGAAATTCAAAGGTCGCTAAATGTCATATCTGAGACACTTGAATTGGATAAAGGTAAAATTGTACCATTTTCATCTTTGAAGAAAACAGGTGTAGATAATATCTACACCTATTTAGATTCTATTCTTGAAGACAATAAAAGAATTGAAGATTAATGACGATAATGGAGAATTATTCAGTGTATTCGTTAAATATCAGTTAATTTGATTAAAAATGAAGTTATATGATGTGTGATTGACATTTGCTATTGAAAAGTACCGGTTGTATAATTAAGGTAATGAAATAAGCCTAATTCCGGTGGAAACGGGGGGCCCAATAACTGGGGCGAAATTCGAAAGAATAGGGTTAAGTTCTCTTAAATCCTAGCCCGACAGCTAACCTCGTAGGCTTTTAAGGGAGAAGTTAAAAAACTTGAAGACTTCAGGTTTTTTATATTTTTGGGGGAAATTGCAATGATTGATAAAAAAGATGATGCTGGATAAACATAAAGCAATTCTACTATTAATGAGATCGTGGAAAATAAATTTCAATAATTGAGCATTATATTTGGAGATGAAGAAATGACTGTAAGGCAAAAAGTACAGCATACTTTAAGCACTATAACGCCGATACAGGTGCTTGCCTTAGGGTTTGCTGCAGTAATATTAGTAGGAACATTTGTCCTAATGCTCCCTATATCCTCGAGAAATAATAACACGACTGATTTTACAACTGCTTTGTTTACAGCAACATCAGCAACATGTGTTACAGGCTTGGTAGTAGTTGATACTGGAACATATTGGTCTAGGTTTGGTCAGACGGTTATTATGCTTCTCATACAAATAGGCGGACTGGGATTTATGTCATTTGCAACCCTTTTATTTATGATAATGGGTAAAAAAATAACTTTCAAAGAAAGGCTTGTTATGCAGGAAGCCATGAGTGCTCTGACACCGCAAGGTATAGTTAGGCTTATAAGATATGCACTTATAAGCACATTTGTAATTGAAGGCATTGGCGCAGCGTTATTATCATTTAAGTTTATTCCTCAATTCGGACTTTGGGAAGGGCTTTTTAAAGGGATATTTCATTCGGTATCTGCCTATAATAATGCTGGATTTGATATTTTTGGTAATTTTAAAAGTTTGACGCAGTACACTGAAAGCTTCATTGTAAATTTTGTGATAATGGTATTGATCGTTCTTGGCGGTTTAGGATTTACAGTGCAGTATGAGATAATCGATAAAAGATATTTTAAAAAGTTTTCTCTACACTCAAAAGTTGTAATCATAACGACATTGATTTTAATCGTGGTTGGTGCTTTAATATTTTATTTATTAGAGCATGACAATCCTGAAACGATGAAATACCTTTCATTTAAAGGGAAAGTACTATCATCATTATTCGCATCTATAACGCCTAGGACTGCTGGATTTAACACCCTTGATATTGCAAAGATGACAGATGCTTCAAATTTCTTTACAGTCGTATTGATGTTTATAGGTGCATCACCTGGTTCTACAGGTGGCGGTATAAAAACATCAACGTTTGCAGTCATCGTAATGACTCTGTTTTCAGTAATAAAAGGCAGAGAAGATACGGAAGTGTTAGACAAAAGAATTCCGAAAGATGAAGTATATAGGGCACTTTCAGTTGTTTGCATAAGTATGTTTATAGTGCTTTTTGATGTTTTACTTTTATCAGTATTTGAGAAAGCAAACTTTCTGCAAATTTTCTACGAAGTTATATCAGCGTTTGGCACTGTAGGTCTCACAATGGGTTTGACGCCGCATCTAGATATTACTGGTAGGATAATAATAGTATTGACAATGTATGCAGGAAGAGTAGGGCCGTTGACAGTTATATATGCGCTAGTTCGCAAACATGCAAATACAAATGCGGTGATGAAATATCCTGAGGGCAATGTACTGATCGGTTAGGAGGTCAAAATGTGAGTGGAAAGCAATTTGTAGTAATAGGCTTAGGAAGATTTGGGTCAAGTGTTGCAAAGACGCTGTATACACTTGGATGTGATGTGCTTGCAATAGATAGTTCTGAAGAATTAGTTCAGAACATTTCAGATAGCGTAACTAGAGCAGTACAGGCTGATGCGACAGACGAAAAAGTCCTAAGATCTTTAGGTGTAAGAAACTTTGATGTTGCAATAATAGGCACTGGAACAGACATACAAACGAGCCTTTTGGTTACACTTATTGTAAAAGAGCTTGGTGTAAAAACAGTCGTAGCAAAAGCGCAGAATGAACTTCATGCAAAAGTATTGCTTAAAATTGGCGCAGATAGAGTCATATTTCCAGAAAAGGAAGCAGGAGTAAAATTAGCTTACAGTCTCATATCATCAAATATACTTGATTTTATAGAGCTCTCGCCAGAGTACAACATCGTTGAAATAATAGCCATTAGAGACTGGATAGGCAAATCTTTGAATGAGTTGAAACTAAGACAAAGGTTTGGCTTAAATATTATTGCGATAAAAAGGGGAAATAATATTAAAATTACTCCTTCTGCTGACGATATAATAATGGAAGGCGATAATTTGGTTGTGATTGCGTCAACAGACGATATAAATAAGTTGAATCACAATTAAAATGGAAGACGGAAGAGATAGATAATTGTCAAAATAATGAAGTTTTCAAATTATGAAAACAATATTTGAAATTTACATTCTGAAGTATTATAATTGTAGTTATCAATGAGAGAAAGGGGTGATACGAGTGGAGATAGGACAGTCGGTAGTATTTACAATCCCTATTTTAGGCGGTATTCCTGTGACGACAACAGTTGTAGTAACGTGGATAATAATGATCATACTTACTATAGCATCACTTATCGTTACAAGAGGCTGGAAACTTGTTCCTACAGGTGTGCAGAATTTTGTTGAAACTATAGTAGATGGCTTAAATTCATTTACTAAAGATGCCCTTGGTGAGTATTGGTCATCATTTGCACCTTATCTTGGAACAGTGGCTTTGTATTTAATATTGGCAAATACTATCGATTTATTTGGATTAACACCTCCAACGAAAGATTTAAGTGCCACATCAGCACTGGCTATTATGTCTATCATAGTAGTCATAATTGCATCTGTTAAGGCGAGGGGTATAAAAGGATATGCAAAATCATTTTTTGAACCGATGCCTATTAATTTTCCCATGAAAGTACTTGATATGTTCACAAGACCGTTGTCATTGGCAGCCAGGTTATTTGGCAATATTACTGCAGCATTTATAATAATGGATTTAATAAGTAAAGTAGCACCAATAGTCGTTCCAGCCATATTCAGCATTTACTTCGATTTGTTTGATGGTGCACTTCAGATGGTAGTATTTGTGTTTTTGACAATGCTTTATATTGAAGAAGCTGTAGAATGAAAGCAAGTTAATTTATAATAAAAAATTGATATTAGAAAGATTTATGTGTAAAATATAAATAAAAAAATAAAAGGAGAGATGAGAAATGAATTTATTGGCAATAGGAGCAGGAATTGCAGCTATAACTGGTATTGGTGCAGGAATTGGTATAGGTATAGCTACAGGAAAGGCGGTTGAAGCTGTATCAAGGCAGCCGGAGGCAAGAGGTAGTATAATGCAACTTTTACTTCTAGGTGGCGCTTTATCTGAAGCAACTGCTATATATGGGTTATTAGTTGCTTTTTTGATAATATTTTTCATGAAAGCATAATGATACGAAAGAAGGTAATAATTTGAGCCTTATAAATCCGTATACTTTTATTTTTACCATCATAAATCTTGTTGTTTTGTACTTGATATTGAGAAAGTTTCTGTTTAAACCAGTGACAAAATTTATGGAAGAAAGGTCACAAAAGATCAGGAATTCATTGGAGGAAGCAGATAGGAAAGTTCATGAAGCTAATGATTTAAAAGCACAGTATGAAGAAATATTAAAAAAAGCAGACGATGAGGGCAAAGCTATCATCGATAGAGCAGAAAAATATGCTAAAGAAAAGGCAGAAAAGATAATAGAAGAGGCAAATACAGAAGCGAAAGCCATAATAGAAAGGGCAAAAGAGGAAGCAGAGACAGAGAAGATTAAAGCAATGCACGATTTAAGAGTTAACTTGTCACATCTTATAATAGAAGCTGCTTCGAAAGCCATTGGCAATATTAACGTTGATGATGATGAAATAATCAATGAGGTGGTTAAGGAGGCAGGTGCATCTTGGAACAAGTAATAGCGAAAAAATATGCACGTGCTCTTTTTAACGCAGCCAAAGAAAACGGCAATATCGAAAAGTATTATGACGAACTTAAAGGCATTTTAAATATGTTAAAAAATAAGCAAATATACAAAATTATTACAAATAGAGGAATCTATTTAAAACAAAAAATGAACTTTGTCGATGCGATTTTAGAAGGTTATGACAGAGAAGTAATCAACTTTTTAAAATTGATAATATCAAAGCACAGAGAATCAATTTTCGATGAGATATTCAATGAGTACAACAAATTGTACATGGACTACAAAGGAATCATAAATGCAATTCTAATTTCAGCACATCCATTGGACTCTGATACACTTGAAAGAATCAAAAATAGACTGGAATCAAATTTTAATAAGAAAGTTTATATAAACTCAACTGTGGACGAGTCTATACTTGGTGGGCTTAAGATATTAATAGGGAATAAAGTTATTGATGGATCTATAAAAGGAAAACTTGATACACTTCTCAAGAATCTTGTAACTGCAAGTTGATAAAAAGTACTCTATAAAATAGAAGGTGAATATATGGATATAAAACCTGAAGAAATAACATCTATTCTGGAAAATAAAATAAAGAACTTTGATTTTACCATTAAGACAGAGGATGTAGGACATGTAATAACTGCTGGTGATGGAATTGCCAAGATATATGGACTTGATGAAGCTATATATGGCGAAATGGTTGAATTTGAAAATGGCGTCTACGGGATGGTTATGAACCTAGAAGAAGATAGCGTAGGCGTGATAGTTCTTGGCGATCCTGAAGCAATTAAAGAAGGTACTACTGTAAAACGTACTGGAAAAGTAGTTGAAGTACCTGTAGGATATGGTCTTTTAGGCAGAGTTGTAAATCCACTAGGTCAACCTCTAGACGGTAAAGGACCTGTAAAAAGCGATGGAACAAGGCCTGTAGAATATCCAGCTCCACCTATTATAAAAAGAAAGCCTGTTGATACACCACTACAAACTGGAATCTTGGCAATAGATGCTATGATTCCAATTGGTAGAGGGCAGAGAGAGCTAATAATTGGAGATAGGCAGACAGGAAAAACTGCTATTGCAGTTGATACAATAATAAACCAAAAAGATAAAGATGTTTACTGTATATATGTTGCAATCGGGCAAAAAGCCTCTACAATAGCTGGCCTTGTAAATACATTAGAGAAATTTGGGGCTATGTCTTATACGACTGTTGTAGCATCAACTGCCAGTGATTCTGCAGCACTGCAGTATTTAGCACCTTATGCTGGATGTGCAATGGCAGAGTATTTCATGTACAACAAGAAAGATGTCCTTATAGTATATGATGACCTTTCAAAACATGCAGTAGCATACAGGACGATTTCGCTCCTTTTAAGAAGACCGCCAGGAAGGGAAGCATATCCAGGAGATGTCTTTTATCTCCATTCAAGGCTCTTAGAACGTTCTGCAAGGCTTTCTGATGACATGGGTGGGGGATCAATTACTGCACTGCCTATAATAGAAACCCTTGCAGGTGATATATCAGCATATATACCGACAAATGTCATATCAATAACAGATGGACAGATATATCTAGAATCAGAGCTATTCTATGCAGGCATTAGGCCAGCCATAAACGTAGGTCTATCGGTATCACGTGTTGGTGGTGCTGCGCAGAAAAAAGCCATGAAGAAAGTATCTGGCAGAATGAGATTGGAGCTTTCCCAGTACAGGGAACTGGAGGTATTTGCACAGTTTGGCTCAGATCTTGATAAATCGACGCTGGATTTACTAAAGCAAGGCGAGAGGATAGTCGAGATAACGAAACAGCCGAGGTACCAGCCGATTTCGATGGAAGATCAGGTCATAATGATATATACGGTTATGAATAAATACCTTATGGATGTAGAGCTTCAAGATGTAAAGAAATTTGTAAAAGATTTGTTGGAATTTATTGATATAAACTATCCGGATATTAAGAAAACTATAAGAGAGACAGGCAAGTTAGATGATGATACAATTGAAAAATTAAAGGCAGCCATCGAGGAGTATAAGAGCAAATACGCATCGAAAGGTGATGCATAATGGGGAAAAGGGATATTCAGTTAAGGATAAAAAGTGTTAAGGAGACCCGTAAAATAACAAGGGCTATGAATCTTATATCAGCCGCAAAGTTTAGGAAAGCAAAATTAATGTTAGACAATGTGAGACCTTACTATGAAAGAATACAGTCTACTATGGAAGATATACTGATTCACAGCGGTGAGGCAACATCCCATTATTTTGAAAGACAGCACGAGGCCAAAGGTGCTAGAAAAAAAGCCGTTATTGTCGTAACTGGCGATAAAGGCTTGTGTGGTGGATACAATCACAATGTCATAAAACAGGCTGAAGAAGTCATTGATGGCGATACACAAAACCTCATGGTGATAGGAGAAGTAGGACGCAGCTATTTCCTGAATAAGGGTTACAACGTAGACGTAGAATTTTTATACACTGCTCAAAATCCTACTACATCTGCAGCTGGTGAGATATCTGATTTGTTGGTAGATATATATGACAGAGGCATTATCGATGATATTTACGCTGTGTACACAGAGATGGTTGGACTAAGACAGATAGTCAGGACTATAAAAATATTGCCGTTGGACATAAAGAATTTTAACAGCGACAAAGATGTGAAAATTTTAAGCGATATGATATACGATCCATCGCCTACGAAAGTGTTTAATCTACTGGTACCTGAATATATCAAAGGTATAGTATATAGCTTATTAGTAAATGCTTTTGCCTCTGAGCATTTTTCACGTATGGTTGCAATGGATGGTGCAACTTCAAATGCAGATAAAATGATAGCAAAGTACACTCTAGAATATAATAGATTAAGGCAGGCTTCTATAACGCAGGAGCTTTCAGAGATAATTGGAGGTTCATCAGTTTAGATGTAGTTATGCTACATTTTAAAATAAAATTTTAGTGAATGGAGGCTAATATGAAAAAGGGTTATATAACACAGGTAATAGGACCGGTTGTAGATATACGATTTGACGATGATTTGCCGTCAATCAACAATGCAATTAGGATTCCATTTAATGATGATGAAATAGTTGTTGAAGTATCTCAGCATACAGGTGACAATACAGTAAGATGTGTTGCAATGTCATCTACTGATGGATTAAAGAGAGGGATGGAATGTTTTGATACTGGCGGGCCAATTTCTGTACCGGTAGGCGAAGGAACGCTTGGCAGAATGTTTAACGTGCTGGGAAAACCTGTCGATGGCCTTGGTGAAGTAAAAGCTGATAAGTATATGTCAATACACAGGAATGCGCCAAGCTTTGAAGAGCAGAGCCCTGTTACTGAGGTATTGGAAACAGGTATAAAGGTCATAGATCTTCTTACTCCATATGCAAAGGGCGGTAAGATTGGACTATTCGGTGGTGCAGGTGTTGGCAAGACAGTCTTAATAGAAGAGCTAATCAGAAATATAGCAACAGAACACGGCGGATATTCAATCTTTACAGGTGTAGGAGAGAGAACCCGTGAAGGCAATGATTTGTGGCATGAGATGAAAGAATCTGGTGTTATAGATAAGACAGCATTTGTATTCGGTCAGATGAATGAGCCACCTGGAGCCAGAATGAGAGTTGGACTTACAGGCCTTACAATGGCAGAGTATTTTAGGGATGAAAAGCATCAGGATGTTTTGCTATTTATAGACAACATATTTAGGTTTATACAAGCAGGCTCAGAAGTGTCCGCTCTCTTGGGCAGAATGCCGTCTGCCGTTGGTTACCAGCCGACACTTGCGACAGAGCTTGGAGCATTGCAGGAGAGAATAACCTCTACAAAGAGCGGATCAATTACATCTGTTCAGGCGGTTTATGTGCCTGCTGATGACTTGACAGACCCGGCGCCTGCAACAACATTTACGCACCTTGATGCGACGACAGTTCTATCTAGAAGTATCGTTGAGATGGGCATTTATCCTGCTGTTGATCCACTTGATTCTACATCGAGAATATTAGAGCCCAGCATTGTCGGTGAAGAACATTACAATGTAGCAAGGCGTGTACAGGAGATACTGCAAAAATACAAAGAGCTGCAGGATATCATAGCTATTCTTGGTATGGATGAATTATCAGATGAAGATAAACTTACGGTTTACAGGGCAAGGAAGATACAGAGATTTTTGTCGCAGCCTTTCTTCGTTGCTGAGACATTTACCGGAATACCAGGCAAATATGTCCCACTAAAAGAGACAATAGAAGGCTTCAAGAAAATAGTAGATGGTGAGATGGACGATATACCAGAAGCAGCATTTTTCATGGTAGGAAATATTGATGAAGTGTACAAAAAGGCCGAAGAAATGAAGTGAGGTGTATAATATGGACAACAAATACCACCTCGAAGTTTTGACACCACATCGCAAATTTTACGATGGAGATGCTGAGGAAATCATTGTTACAACAAGTGTTGGAGAAGTCGGAGTACAAAAAGGGCATATACCTATGACGGTGGCTCTTGGTATAGGCACACTCAAGATAAAAAATGACAATGTATGGAAAGAAGCCAGCATATCAAACGGATTTATGGAAGTCAAGCAAGATAATGTAGTAATACTGGCAGATGCTGCCGAATGGCCTGAAGAGATAGATATTATGAGGGCAGAAGCAGCAAAACAGAGAGCAGAAGAAAGGTTAAGACAGAAGAAAAGCCAGCATGAGTATCTGCTTGCAAAAGCTGCTTTAAGGCGTGCCCTCGTCAGAATGAGTGTTGCAAAAAAATACAAAAATATATAAAAAATACCTCCACGATTGTGTATAAAAACATCCTATTTAGACTAAAATCTAAATAGGAGAAAATAGTGGAGGTGTTTTTATATGAAAAAGATAACAGCCATAATATTGATGTTCATAATATTGACAGGGGCATTTAATGTTTATGCTGCCCAAATTGACAATATTATTACCAAAGAAAAAGCTATCTCAATTGTAAAAGACAAGCTGGGAGATATAAAATACGATAATTTAAACGTCCAATACAGAGAATTTACAAATAAAGATTCAGTGTGGATATTGAGTTATACTAAAAATGATATTTTTGAAAATACTTCAATAACTCTAAATGCAAAAACTGGAGATATTATAAGGTATAATTTTATATCTGATTATAATGGAAGCAAAAATTTAAACAGAAATGATGCAAAAAAAATAGCGGATGAATTTTTAAATAAGGTAAAGCCAACAAATCTTAGCAAATACAAGTTTGATAGCGCACATGAAAATGACACTTATAGAGAATACAATTTTAAATGGAGAAGAGAAGAGAATGGTGTGAAGTTTTTATACGACACAATAAACGTATCTGTCGACAAAAAGACAGGATATATTACACATTATACGTACGATTGGACAGAGGGAGACCTGCCTACGCTTAAAAATGTGATAGATATAAATGAAGCTACAAAACTTTTTAAAGGATATTTAAGGCCTAGATTGGTGTACACGATAATATATGACAAAAATAAAGGTGATGTGAAGCTTGTCTATGTTTCACCATCACCTAAGTACATGATAAATGCATATACAGGTGATATAATTGATGTAAATGGTAATAAAGTTGAATTAAAAAACACAGGTGAAGGAAAAATCACATTGGACAAATTTTACAATAAATCTAGTAAGCCTGTTACAAAAGATGAAGCATATAAAATAGCGTCGAAATATGCATCTAAAGACTATGAATTAAAAAACACAGCATACATCGAAAAATACGCAGGCCTTGATTTAAATGTTTGGACATTTGCATGGAATAAAGTTAATGGAATAGGATATCTACACGTGGCAGTTAATGCAAATACAGGTAATGTCGTAGATGTGCTGAAAAGCACAAAAAGTGATTTAAGTTTATCAATTTCCCGGGAAACTGCATTAAAAAAAGCGGAATCATTTATAAAGGATAATTTCAAAGACATAGTACCTTATCTCGATTTCAGAAGTAATACTGAAAACCAAACAGGTGAAGAAGTTTACGGATACCACTTTGTATTTCCGCTTAAACAGTACAATATTCCATTTATCAATAACGGAATTACTGTTGATGTAGATGGAAAAGGAAATGTATCAGCGTATACTTATAAAAATTACGACATACCGATTCCGATGCCGTCAAACATCATGACGCAAGATGAGATAACAGATAAATACTTAAAGAATGGAAACTTCTCTTTAAAATATTACAAACCAGAAGGCAAAGATATAATACCAGTTTACACTGTAGATGATCCTATTTATTCAAACTTGATAGATGCCATTTCAGGTGAAATAATAAAACCATATTAAAAAGGGCTTTTTTAAGCCCTTAATTTATCTTTAGACGGCATTTCAGATAAAATCATGCTTAAAAGCATTAAAAAACCGCCGATTATAGATTTCAATGTCATAACCTCGCCAGCCACTAGAAATGCTGTGATGGCAGAAAAGACAGGTTCCAGTGAAAAAATAATAGCTGCATGTGTAGCCGATGTGTTTGCTTGCATCGTATTCTGAACGGTTAATGCAAAAGCTGTTGCAAAAATGCCAGTCAATATAAGTGCAAACCATACGGTTTTGTTTGTTGGTATGGTTGGTTTTTCATATATGAATGATAAAATCCCGCTTAGAGTCGCAACAACCAGGATTTGTATCGTTGCAAACGAAATAGTATCCACAGATGGTGCATATTTTGCAATTAAGACGATCTGAAATGCAAATGATACTGCACACAAAAAAGTAAGGAAATCCCCAAAGTTTATCTTTAAATCAACGTTTGTGGTTATAAGCAATAACCCTACCATTGCTAATATGACGCTTATCCACGATGTCTTTGACAATTTTGCTTTTAAAAAGAAAGCTTCCAGAATAGGTACAAGCACCACATTGAATCCACTTATAAAACCAGATTTTGATGCTGTAGTGTATTTTAGACCTAATGTTTGAAATGTATAGCCTAAAAATAACATTGTACCAACAAGGACTGAAACAATAAATGTTCTTTTATCTATATTTACTAACCTTCTGCCGTACAGGATTGCCAGTACTATAAATGCAATTAAAAATCTTAAAAACAGAAAATTGTACACAGGTATTACGCTTGTTGCATTTTTTACTATTATAAAAGTGGACCCCCAGATGACTGTGACTAAGATTAACATGATGTCGCTTTTTAATTTTTTTGTCAATCCTTTAGCCTCCTTTAATAAAAAATTACGGTCTGAATCTCTGCGCAATCGGCATGCGTCTTCCGACGCCAAATGCTTTTGTTGTAACTTTAAGACCCGGCGCTGCTTGTTTTCTCTTGTATTCTGCATTGTTGACCTTTCTGATTACATCTCTTACAAGGTCTTCATGATACCCGTCTGCTATGATCTCACTTATAGATTTATCATCTTCTATATATGACTTCAATATATCATCTAGTATTTCATATGGCGGTAGTGAATCAGTATCCTTCTGGTTTGGCCTTAGCTCTGCAGATGGAGCCTTTTCAATGGTTGACAGCGGTATTATGATTTTGTCTCTATTTATATACTTTGCAAGTTCGTACACCATCGTCTTTGGCACATCGGATATTACAGCAAGTCCACCGCTCATATCTCCATACAGTGTACAGTAGCCAACAGCAATTTCTGACTTATTTCCGGTTGTTAAGACCATGTATCCTTCTCTATTTGATATGAACATCAGATAGTTGCCTCTTATCCTGGCCTGCAGATTTTCTTCTGCTAGATCTCCTAAAACATTGCCATCTTTGTTAAAAATAGAGATATAGCTTTTAAATACATCTTCAATAGGTATTACTCTGTACTGTATGCCTAGATTTTGTGCTAGATCCCTTGCATCATCTTTGCTGCCTTCTGAAGAATAGCGAGATGGCATAGATACGCCCAGTACATTTTCACGCCCTAGAGCTTTTACTGCAAGTGCGCATGTGACAGCAGAATCAATGCCGCCGCTTAAGCCTACCACTGCTTTTTTAAAGCCTGTCTTTCTAAAATAGTCTCTAAGTCCTAAAATTAGTGCATCGTGAACCCATGAAATATCTTCTTTGATTTCTTGAAGCGGTTTTAATTCATCAAGATTTTCAGTATCTACAAAAGCAATATCCTCAGAAAATGACCTTAAGTTTACGACTCTGTCGCCATTGGAATTTATTGCGAAACTGTTACCATCAAAAATCAGCTCGTCATTTCCACCGACTTGATTTACGTATATTAGAGGCAGTTTATATTTCTTTGATATCTGCTTTACCATCTTTGTCCTTAATTCTTGCTTTCCAAGGTTATACGGCGATGCGGAAATATTTATAAAAATGTCTGGATTTAGCTTGTACTGCTCTTCCAAAACATCTATATCGTACCTTGGCCTTTCCCAGAAGTCCTTGTCGTTCCAGATGTCTTCGCAAATATTGACAGCAAGGCGCATTCCTTTAAAATCAAAGCAAGTCCTTCTTTTTGCTGGCTCAAAATACCTTTGTTCATCAAATACATCGTAATTTGGCAAAAGGGTTTTGTCGGCTTGTCCGACTATTTTACCGTTGTATAGAAGTAGTGCTGAGTTATGAAGCATATAGTCTTTTTCTTTATCTTTTGTGGCTATACCTACTATGACGCCAATATCATTTGTTTCAGGCAATATAAGCTCATTTAAAGCACTATATGATGATTCCAAAAAATCAGGGTTATAAAGTAAATCCTTAGGTGGATATCCAATTATAGATAATTCCGGAAATACTATAAGATCTATATTAGCTTTTTTTGCTTCTTTTATATACTTAATTATTTTTTCACAGTTGTTCTTTATGTCGCCCACAGTTGGATTCAACTGTGCTAATGCTATCTTCATAAATCTCACCTCGAATTATTTTCATAAAGATATTTTAGCACATAATGAAAAAAAATACACCAGCATAATGCGGTGCAGTATATATTATAAACTACTGCCATTTAATTATTTTCTTTTCAATGTATACTAAAAGTACGTACATCAATGCAGCCAGCACAGATAAAATTAGGACACTGGACATGACTATGTCAAGCTTGAATATCTGTCCGCCATACACGATGAGATATCCTAGACCGGCCTTTGATACTAAGAATTCGCCTGTTATTACGCCAACCCAAGATAGCCCCATGTTGATTTTTATGGCAGACATGATAGTTGGGATGCTGGCTGGCAAAATGCACTTTGTAAGTATTTGATACTTTGTAGCGCCAAATGTCTTTAGAAGTTTTATCTTATCTTCATCCACCTGCATAAAACCTGTCTCCAAACTTATTATTGTGACGATTAAAGATATTGCAAGTCCCATCGTTATTATAGGTGCTTCACCATTTCCCATCCATACGATGAATATAGGACCTAATGCGATCTTTGGCAGGCTGTTTAATACTATTAGATATGGTTCAGCTACTTTTGATGCAAATGAAGACCACCAAAGCATGATTGCAATTGCTATGCCTATAAATGTACCAAGTGCAAATCCTATCAATGTCTCACTTAGTGTAACCCATATGTGTGTAAACAGTGAGCCGTCTTCACTTAAATTTATGATTGTTTTAAGCATTCTAGAAGGCTGGCTAAATAAAAATGGATCTATCAATTTAAGCCTTCCGGCTATTTCCCAAACAGCAAAAAATGCAATCAATATTATAATCTGAGTAGTTCTTATAGCTATTTCTCTTCTTTTAATTTTTTTTAAGAATTCTCTGTGCTCTTTTGACATTTTTAACGTTGCATCATACATGGACATCAAGCTCCTTCCATATCTCGTTGAAATAATCTCTAAATTCCGGGGCTTTTCTGCATCCAATCGGAGAGCGGTTATCGCATGTAAGGTGTATTTCATGCACGCTTTTAACAACTGCCGGCCTATTAGACAAAACCACGATCCTATCGCACATTGCAATTGCCTCGGATATATCGTGAGTAACGATAATAGCTGTCTTTTTTACTCCCTTCAATATGCTCCATACCTCATCAGATATTGCAAGCCTTGTCTGATAATCAAGTGCTGAAAAAGCCTCATCCAATAGCATAATGTCAGGCTTTAAGGCCAGAGTCCTGATTAATGCTGCCCTTTGCCTCATTCCTCCTGATATCTGATTTGGATAATGGTATTTAAACTCTGCAAGACCGTATCTATCTAATAGTCCCTCTACATGCCTTATAGACTCATCATTGACAGCATTTTGTATCTCAAGGCCAAGAAGAACATTCTGCATGATGTTTCGCCACTCAAAAAGGTGATCTCTCTGAAGCATGTATCCAACCTTGCCGTTCACTTTTACGCTTCCGCCTGATGGTTTCAAGAGGCCCGCAATAATAGATAAAAGTGTGGACTTGCCACATCCAGAAGGTCCTATGACTCCTACAAATTCACCTTCATATACATTAAAAGAGACATTTTTTATTGCTTCTGTTTCGCCCTTTACCGTATGATAGTTTAAAGAGACATTTTCAAGTTCTACCATGACTTTATCCATAAGATGCACCTCCTGCCATATTTTAAGCATACTTACAGGGGACAATCTTTCTATTGTCCCCACAACATCATTTCTTTATCGTTGCTACAGCCTTATCTGCGAAAGTATTGTCTATAAGAGCATTGGGGTCTACTTTGCTGTCTATTTCACCGGCATTTAACAACACATTCTGAAGGGCGTCAAAATCAGCCGGCTTCATTTGCGGTGTTGTACCCCATGCATCTATGCTTTTGTATCTGTCAATGACCTTTGTTATGATATCAATATCTGTGTCAGGGAAGAATGACTTGATATCTTCAGCAACCTGCTTTGATGAGTGAGATTGAACGTACAGCATTCCTTTGTAAACTGCATTCGTGAAATGCTGTATGATATCAGGATGTTCTTTTATATAACTTTTTCTAGCATTAAATGTCGTATATGGCACATCATGTCCGGCAGCACCGACAGATGCTACGATATATCCGCCTTTTTCGCTTTCCACCTGCGATGCTGTCGGTTCAAACAGTGCGACGTAGTCTGCATCGGATCTCATGAAGGCACCGGCAGTCGCTGTAAACTGCAGATTTGTAACTAGATTTACATCTTTCTTAGGATCTATGCCGCGTTCTTTCAGTATATATTCGAGAGTCATTTCAGGCATGCCACCGGGCCTTCCGCCTATTATCTTTTTTCCTTTTAAGTTTTCCCACTTGAAATTCGGTTCTGGCTTTTTGCCTACTAAGAATGAGCCGTCTTTTTTTGTAAGCTGTGCAAAATTTACAAGGTAATCCTCTTTTCCTTCCTTATATACGTAGACGGTAGTCTCTGGACCTTGCAGTCCTATGTCAGCTTGACCTGATACAACTGCTGTTGCGGCTTTGTCAGAACCTTGTGCGGTTATTATCTCCAATTGAAGTCCTTCTTCTTTGAAAAATCCTTTATTTACTGCTGCGTAGTACGGTGCATAAAAAATCGAGTGAACTGTCTCAATAAAATTTATCTTTGTAATCTGCTGCTCTTTTGTTTTGCAGCCTGTAAACAAAACAGATGTAAGTATCAATGTAAGTATAAGCATAAAAATAAGTAATTTCCTATGCTTTCTCATGAATATACCTCCCATTTATTTAGATTTCAGTTTATTATATTCTATCAATTGCAAATGGTGATTGAATGGAAAATAAGATTTTTTCAATTACCAATTCGTTAAATGATTAGATAAGAAGGAAATTAAATATTTTTGTCGAATAAGATTATTTGTGTATTTTTATAACATGTACAAAGGAGAATTAATATGGCACAGAAAGCAGCAAAAAAGAGAAAAGTCAATGTTAATGTAGTAAAAAATAGCACAAACACTATACCTGCAATAAATATCGTATTTTACATATCATTGCTTCTATTGGTGGCATTACCACCGTATTTTAGAGGCATGTACTTCGACAATGAATTTCTGCCTACCATCGGGATTACATCTATTGTGGTGGTGATTTGGGCACTTATAAAGATATTTAAAAAGGAACCCATAATTACAGAAAGACTTGACTATGCTGCATTATCCCTTGTTGGAGCATATTTCATATCGACATTTTTCGCGGTAAATATACGGACTGCAATAGGGGAGACGTTAAAATACGTAGACTATGTGTTTATCTATTTTATGGTAAGCAGGCTTGCTAATGACAAGAAAATGATCTGGGTTCTTTTAAATGTACTTGTTTTAAGTTCATTTGGAGTAGCTGTAGTAGGGCTTTTATCTTCTGCAGGATACATAAACTACAATGGATCATGGGTAGGCGGCAGAATCAATTCTACATTTCAATACGCTAATACTGCAGCGTCATTTATGATGGCATTTTTGTTTGTGAACTTTGCCCTTATATCATACACAGAAAATAAATACATAAAAGCACTGTATGGGATAGAAGCATTTGTACAGTTTTATGCTTACATATTTACATTGTCCCGCGGTGCATGGGTAATGTTTCCGTTTTTGTTTCTGTTCCTTATCATAATGATGCCAAAAGGTAAAAAGGTGGAGCCTTTCATCTACTTAATAGGTATAGTCGTAGCATCGTCACTGCCTATAGTGAAATTTAATTCTATTGTAAATGGTCCTAAACCACACAATCTGCTTATGTGGATATTTGTAGGAGCTTTGCTATCAGCTATTTTCACATATCTGATAAGTTTCATAGTTGATGCTGTAAATAAGATAAGCTTAAAAGTAGGTATATCGATAATTGTTATTGTGGGTATTCTTTCATCAATAGGTGGATACATGGTATTGACATCGCAAATGCCGCTTACATTGAGTCATGGACAAAATGAGTCCGACAGCTTAAAAAGCGTGACGAGATTTGTCAATGTTGACGCTGATAGGATTTATGTTCTTAAATATACGGTAAAATCAGAAAATAGCGAAAACAAGGATTGGGCGTATGGAATCACAATAGACAGCAGAAATGATTTAGATCAGCCTACAAAAATTAAAGATGTGTACGACAAAGAAAGTTTCAGCGGAGAAAAAACTATTGAATTTTCTACGTTAAAGGACACCAAGAGGTTGGCTATAACTTTTATAAACAATTTTAAAAATACGTCTGTAACATTTAAAAAAGCGTATATATATCCAAAAAACAACCCAAAAGACGTACAAAACATTATGCTTAAATACAAGTATCTGCCTGAAAATGTGGCATCAAGGATACAGGATATTAGCCTAAGTAGCCACAGCAGTTCAGAGCGCATGCAGTTTTACAAAGATGGATTTAAGATTTTTAAAGATTATCCGCTGTTTGGAGCAGGTGGAGGGGCATGGGCATCCCTTTACTTCAAGTATCAGTCTTACCTCTATTGGACTACGCAGACACATAATTACTTCATGCAGGTTTTGCTTGATACAGGTGTAGTTGGAGCAGCAGCAATCATATTCTTCTTAATTGCTCTCATATTATCAATATTTAAGCTCTATAAAGCAGAAATGGATAGATATGAGCGCATACTGCTGGCATCTGCTACAACAGGCATATTAAGCCTTTATGCCCATGCAGCAATGGATTTTGACCTTTCTTTATCTGCTGTAACGATAGCGCTGTACGCCCTTATTGGCATAATAAACAGCATGAGTATAAGCAGGAAAGAGTCAGCAACACCAATTATAAAAGGCAAAAAATTGTACAATGGATATTACAACTATGGAGTTTTAATAGTTGGAATAGTCGTCATGTTTATATCATTCTCTCTTTCGGCTGCGTTGAGATACGCTGAAAAAGGTGACAGTTTGGTGAAGACAAACAATATTGGTCAAGCTATGCAATACTACAAAAGCGCTGTATCATATGATCCGTGGAATGCAAAGTACAGGATGTCTTACGGGCAGACATTGGCTAGCATAGCAGATCAGACAAAGGACGCAGCGACACTTCAGGAGGCAATGAATGAAGAGCAGAAAGCAGTAGATCTAGAACCGTTTAATTCTCAATTATCGGCGCAGCTTGGAGCTTTTTACCTTGCCCATGGACAGATAGATAAAGGAATACAGTATGTCAAAAAAGCTGTTGAAGTCCAGCCTTTAAGGCCAGAAAACTATCAACAGCTGGCAGATGCGTATAACAAAGTTGGCATGTTTTACCTGCAAAACAACAATAAAGTGAAAGCGAAAGAGTATCTTGAAAAAGCTGTCGATGTGGAGAATTTGTTTAATGAAGCCAATTCTAAATCAGAAGAACCGAAACCTATGACAGATACAATGAAGAAAATAGTAGACAATTCTAAACAAGTATTAAAAGGGATACAGTGATGTATCCTTTTTTTTGTATCCATATTGTACTGATTGACATGTTCGCATTTAATAGATACAATTGATTTAAAATAATAAAAATTGTTATATAGTAAATAGGGGGAATAAGTACAATGAATGAAAGATATGAATTAAATAAAAACCTTGCTCAAATGCTAAAAGGCGGAGTCATAATGGATGTTACAACACCTGAACAGGCTGTTATCGCAGAAAAGGCTGGTGCAGTTGCAGTAATGGCGCTTGAAAGGGTACCTGCCGATATAAGAGCGCATGGCGGCGTTGCAAGGATGTCAGATCCAAAGATAATAAAAGCGATAAAAGAAGCCGTGTCAATACCTGTCATGGCAAAAGTCAGGATAGGACATTTTGTGGAAGCACAGGTTTTAGAGGCTTTGAAGATAGATTATATTGATGAAAGTGAAGTGCTGACACCTGCAGATGAATCATACCACATAAACAAGTGGCAGTTTAAAGTTCCATTTGTTTGCGGTGCGCGAAACTTAGGGGAAGCATTAAGGAGAATTGGCGAAGGTGCCTCAATGATAAGGACTAAAGGTGAAGCAGGTACAGGAAATGTAGTTGAAGCAGTAAGACATATGAGAACTATAACAGCAGAGATAAAAAGACTTACAACTTTAAGCGATGAAGAACTTATGACAGCAGCAAAGGAATTGCAGGCTCCTTATGAATTAGTAAAATATGTTGCAGAAAACGGGAGACTGCCAGTTGTGAATTTTGCAGCGGGAGGTATTGCAACACCGGCAGATGCTGCACTGATGATGCAGCTTGGAGCAGATGGGGTCTTTGTAGGTTCAGGCATATTTAAATCAGAAAACCCCGAAAAGCGTGCTCAAGCAATTGTAAAAGCTACGACATATTATGACAAACCAGAGATAATAGCAGAAGTATCAGAAGGATTGGGCGAAGCAATGAATAGCATCGATATAAGGGATCTTTCAGAAAAAGATTTATATGCCAATAGGGGCTGGTAAAATGCGTGTTGGTGTTCTTGCGATACAAGGTTCTGTAGAAGAACATATAGATAAACTAAAAAGATTAGATGGTATAACACCTGTAGAAGCAAAAGATAAAGAGACTTTAAAAAGCATAGATGCACTTATATTACCTGGCGGGGAAAGCACTGCCATAGGAAAAATGCTTAATGACTTTGACTTAAAAGATGTAATTATAGATCTTTACAGATCTGGTGCGCCTATATGGGGAACGTGTGCAGGTATGATATTGATGGCTAAACATATCGTGAATGATGATAAAGTTCATTTAGGTATAATGGACATAAAGGTGCGGAGAAATGCGTACGGAAGTCAGCTTGATAGCTTTACAACAAAGCTTAGTATGCCTGACGTATCAAAAGACGAAATAGATGCAGTGTTTATAAGAGCGCCTTATATTGAGGATGTAGGAAAAAATGTAAAGGTGCTATCTAGATACAATGGGAAAATAGTGGCAGCGAGGGAAGGCAACCTTTTTGCGACTTCGTTTCATCCAGAACTGACGGACGACTTAAGTTTTTACAAGTATTTTTTAGGGCTGCAGTAAATGCAGCCTTAGTTTATTTTTTGTATACTTTAAGATTTTATTAAAAATTTTGATAGTAAAAGAAGGATTTTCAAAATTTATGTCGAATAGATTAATACTATAAAGTAGTAATATTATCCAGAAATATTCATGAGGATGTTTCGACGCCCGTGAATGTTAATGGTGGTAATATTTCCTTGTATAAGCGGAGACGGTGAATTTATTCACTGGTGTCCGTATAGCGAAGCTATACCTATTTTGAGGGAA